>JACCDX011114240.1_pt1 | contig 111895 bp, 106 predicted proteins | sample 7449681 | NCBI WGS metagenome assembly JACCDX01 (sample SAMN15323450, study PRJNA562643) | freshwater metagenome | isolation source: river surface water | place: USA:Blue River Watershed | collected 2017-08-18
ATTAATTAATTTTTAAGTTAAAAAGTTAAAAAGTTAAAAAGTTAAAAAGTTAAAAATTAATTAATTTTTTAACTTAAAAATGAATAAAGCTTTATTCAACAGATGGATAAAAGCGTCATGTGAAGAATGTTTAGATTTGTCAGGTGATGATGTAATCATATTTAACAATAAAATGTATTTTGAAAATTCCTGGAATGTTAATTTAAATAAAAACAAGCAATTCTATGACCCTCAATTCAATTTTAATTCAGAATTCTTAGAAGGTATAGATTTTTTACCTGAACATCTATGGTATTTATATAGACCTTGTTCAAATTATACCTCCAATTATAATGGATGGAAACTTTATCATGAATATAAGTTTAAAATTTTCTATGAAGGAAAAGAGTTTAGTAAAAAACATATAGAGATGAAAGAAAAATATATATTGAAAAGATATTATAATTGTTTAGTAGAAACAATTAAAGTTTTTTATCTTAAAAATAAACCAGATGTTAAAGTTTATCACGGATCAAATGTCAAAATAGAATATATTAAATGTAAGAAGAATATAAATCAAAGTCTTTTTGAAAATTCTTCTTATTCTGATTTAATAGTTCTATATTTAGAAGAATATAGTTCTTCTGATACCGATGAAATAATTCTAGATAATTTCATTCCAGCTTATCCTATATGGTTAGATGAAAAAGTTATAGTGCTAACTCCTATACTTCTACAGCAGCTAAACGGTTGTGATAATGAAAATAAAATTCAAAGTTTATATAATAGAATATATGAAAAGCTAGGAGGAGCTTTAATTATAAATGATAATTTATATTTACCGAATAAAACGGAAGAAGATATACAAAATGGTATGAATTTATATGATGAGTTACTTTTACAAGATGGAAGAGTTAAGAAATTAATACCTGAATATACAAAACATATTCCTAAATATGGACATGGATGGACTGTATGTGATAGTACTCCCATTTTAGCGGCTGCTGTTAAACTTATCAAACCCAAAGTTGTATTTGAACTTGGTTCTATGAGTGGATTATCTGCTAGAACTATATCACGCCATAATCCTCAAAAAGATTTTAAATTGTATGCTTTAGATTTTTTTAAACCTGCTATTTCAAATCCGAAATTTGCGAGCTCAAAGGTGGAATCAGTTCATAAACTCTTGTATAATCATCATAGATACGAAACATATTCTTCAAATGTGGGTGGGTGGCAGTCTGAAGCTGCTGAACCCATAGATAATACTTCTCGTTATTTTTTCGATAAACCCGATACAAATACTGAAAAAGAAGTTTTTCTGCTTAAAATGGATATTAAAGAAAGTTTAGAACTTCTATATAAAAATCGTATAGTTCCGGATTTAATCTTTATTCATTATTGGACGGTCGGAAATTCTGCACCTTTAGGGCCTCTTCTAGAAAAACTTCAGTCTCGTTATCCAAATGTAACTATTGTAGGTTCTAATTATATTTACCCTGCTGTTCAAAGAATTATAAATGGTCTTGATATTGATTTTATTAAAACATACAATGAAACTTATACTATAACACCTGATGAAATAACATTTAAAAAATTAGAAAGAGAAGTTGAATCTACACTTAAAAAGATAGGACCTACAAAATTTCAAAAAGAATTAAAGGAGAATATACAAGTTTCTATTTTTGAACCTTATGATAAGTCAATTTTAAATAATGCTTTTCTAAAAATGGAAATACAATCTTCAACTTTAATCAATCAATATATTAAAGATAATAGAGTCAATAATAATGGAAGAGAATTAATAAAAGATATATATGAAAATCCAAATAAAGTATTATGGGAATATCCTATGCATGGACCGCCTTCTTATACATTTTTTGATTACTTTATGGATAAAATAGAGTATGAATAAAATTTTAATATTATTGATATTTTACTTTCATTTCTTGATATTTTGAAATCTTTTTTCATTAAGTGATAATCTATCAACCCTTCATCTCTATTATGAGATGTTATTCTATAAAAGATGCTATTTTTTAGATAAAAATTTTAGTTGTAAATTTTGAATTTAAAATTCAAAATTTCTCATTTTTTATTGATGCTAAAATTCCTAGTCTTTTTAAATTCTAAATTCATATAAATCCTGAAAATAGAAAATCCTAAAAATTTCTATCTTAGTAATTTTTTAAGAAATGAAATCAAGAAATCTTTCTTCGTCAACGGGTAATCTATCAACCCTTCATCTCGATTATGAGATGTTATTCTATAAAAGATGCTATTTTTTAGATAAAAATTTTAGTTGTAAATTTTGAATTTTAAATTCAAAATTTCTCATTTTTTATTGATGCTAAAATTCCTAGTCTTTTTAAATTCTAAATTCATATAAATCCTAGAAAATCATAAATCCTAGAAAATCATAAATCAAAAATTTCAAAAATATAATTTAAAATTAAAATGGATGACTTATTTCATTTATGGTTAAAATCTATTTCAGAACTTTGTATAAATAAATATCGAAAGAAAAAAGATAGATATTATATCGAACAATATAATAATAAAAAGGAAGAGTTAATATATGAAAATCGTCAATTCTACGACCCTCATTTTAATTTTAAAACAGAGTTTTTAGAAGGTATAGATGTTGATTTTAGTCAATTATGGTATCAATATAGACCTTGTGCTATATATGATAAGAGTTTTTCAGGTTGGAAACTTTATAATTCATATGAATTAAAAATTATAAGTCCTATAACCTTGAAAACAGCTCCTAAAAATATAAAAATTAAAGAAAAATATGCTATTAAAAGATATTATAATTCAATTGTTCAAAATGTAAATGTTTTTTATATTAACGAAAAACCAAATATTTTCGTTAATGTTAAAAACAAAGAAAAAGTTAAATTTAAATATATAAAAATAGAAGATGATATAAATCTTTCGTTATATAAATTTTCGGAATATTCTGATTTAATCATTCTTTATTTAGAATCTGATATTTCTAAATCTGATATTTCTAAATCTGATATTTCTAAATCTGATATTTCTAAATCTGATATTTCTAAATCTGATATTTCTAAATCTGATAAACCATATAAATCTTTAGAATCCCTAGAAATAATTCTAGATAATTTCATTCCAGCTTATCCTATATGGTTAGATGAAAAAGTTATAGTGCTAACTCCTATACTTCTACAACAGTTAAACGGATGTGATAATAAAAATAGAGTTCAAAGTTTATATAATAGAATAGCAAATAATTTAGGAGCTATTTTAATAAATATGAGCAAAATCTTTCCTTTACCAAAATTATATGATGATTTTTCATTCAAAGATGACGATATTAAAAACGGAATAAGTGATTACGAAACAGGTATTTTTAAAGATGGAAGAGTTAAGAAATTAATACCTGAATATACAAAACATATTCCTAAATATGGACATGGGTGGATTTCGTTTGATACACAAGTTGGTATAATTTCAGCTTTAGAATCGGATACATTTAGATTTAAAAACTCCGAATCGGATTCAACCATAAACAACTTTAACACTAAAAATAAAAACTCCGAATCAGATTCTAAAGTTATTTTGGAACTTGGAGCATGGTTAGGATTATCGACTAGAATTTTTTCTAATTATTCTAGTTTTGAAACTACAATTTATTCTATCGATAGATATGATAATAATGCTATTTACGATGTATCTCAAAATTTTATGAAACCATCTGAAAAATTATATAATCATTTAAGATATGAAACATTCTGTTCAAATTTATCAAGTTTTAATAACGAGAAGTTAACTTCTAAAGATTTAACTTCTCGTTATTTCTTTGACGAACAAGAACATAAATCTAAAGATTTTAACTCTAATAAGTTTGTTCTTATGAAAATGGATATTTATGAAGGTATAGAAGTTATTTACAAAAATGGAATTAAACCTGATTTAATTCTGATAGATTTTGAAAAGAAAAAGGATAAACTTTTAGGAGTTTTAAAAAAATTAAAACAATATTTTCCAAATTGTATTATTGTTGGTGATGATTATGTATTTCCTTCAGTTAGAGAGGCTGTCAGACTGAGTAAATTAAATTTTACATATACGATGAATGAAGCTTATATTATATCTAACAATCAACACATTCACAAATCTATAATTGAAAATATTAAAAAGAATAAAAAAATTTACGAAACTACAAAAGAACAAAATAAAGCATTAAAAGATAGTTCTGAAGGTATCTTAAACGACCCTTTCTTAAAAATTAGGGATCAAAGTAGTTATAATATAAATTATTTTTCTAGATATAATAGAGATTTGGCTATCGGAATAATAGAAAAGATTTATAAAACTAGAGATTTAAAATCTTTATCCTTTCCAACTCCTCTTCATAATCCTATATCTTTAACTTTTTTTGATTATTTCTTTTTAAGTTCAAATCCTAAAAATATTTACGAATAAGAAATAGCACCGAAAAATAGCTAGAAATAAAGAATTCAAAACTAAAATTTTCTAGCTCAAAATTTTCCTCTATTTTTAAGAGGAAAACTAAATTTTAAAAACTTCATTATTTGATGGACTAGTAGTCGATGAAAAAATGAATCTTTAATTTTTCTGAATCTTTAATTTTTCTGAATCTTTAATTTTTCTAAATTTTCAAAGGAATTATTCCTTTGAAAAATAGCACCAAAAAATAGCTAGAAATAAAGAATTCAAAACTTAAAGTTTCTAGCTCAAATTTTTCCTCTATTTTTAAGAGGAAAACTAAATTTTAAAAACTTCATTATTTGATGGACTAGTAGTCGATGAAAAAATGAATCTTTAATTTTTCTGAATCTTTAATTTTTCTAAATTTTCAAAGGAATTATTCCTTTGAAAAATAGCACCAAAAAATAGCTAGAAACTTTAAGTTTTGCTGGACTAGTAGTCGATGAAAAATATCACCAAAAAATAGCTAGAAATAAAGAATTCAAAACTAAAAGTTTCTAGCTCAAAATTTTCCTCTTAGTTGATAGACTATAAACAATTCTTAAAAAATGAATATTTAATCCATATTTCGGTTCAATTGAAAAAAGTTTTTAATAAAAACAAAGAATGGAATTTCATAAATCTAAAGAGCTTTTAATTGAATGTATTACTACATCTCTTCCAAATTGTAAAGAAGGACAAGTAAAATATATAAATATTCTTAATATTATTATTCAAGATATTCAAGAGTTAGAAAAGAAAATTCTTGAAAATACTAGAAAATCTATCAATCATGGTCTTTTGAACGAACTTAATACACAAGAGAAAGAAATTTTTATTAACAAGATTAAAGAAAAGGAAAGAATTGAAATTCAAAGGGATGTATCTAAAGAAGAATATGAAAACTTTATTACTGATGTTGAAAGTTGTATTTCAAGTTGGTCTTCTTGGGGATGGGATGTTTCTAAACTAAATAAACTAAGATCCGAGACGCATGAAATTCTTGAAAATGGAATTTCACATACTTCGGATGATTTTGGTGTATTAAACGAGAAAAGTTTAATTGAATGGTTGACACTTCAATTTGTATCTAAAACTCAAAATAAAGAAGATATTATAACTTTAATGTCCCTTATGGTTAAAACGTTCTTTTATCCGATCATTGAGAAGGATATAAATGAAGAGCTAATCAGTTCTCTGAGTATTCAATATGTAGATATTTACCATATGACATCTTCATATCCTTCAGATTGGGGTTGGTTAAGTTTCAGTGAGAAAATGATTACAAAGAATGTTAAAAGTAAAATTTCTATTCTTTTCAAAAAGAATAAGGGAATTTCCCAGAAGTTTATCGACTTAATTAGCGAACTTCTAATCTTTGAGGAAAAATGGAATAATGTCTTTGGTTCAAATCTAAATCTTTCAGAAGAAGCTTCAAATTATGTGAGTAAATATATTATTCCATTTTTCAATGATATCTTTAATAAACTTCTTAATGATTCAAAAATTATTGAATATAGTCGGTCTGATGAGCTATACTCTAAGATTAACGGTCTTATTAAAGTGAGTTCTAATATAGTTTTTAAACTTGATCATGAATATAATTGTTTGAAATATTTTAACATTTTAAAGACATATCTGATTCCAATTATTAATAAAGTCAAATCTTCTAGAGATTGGATATATAATATTAAGGATATTAATAAAATTGAAAGAGATATTAACGATATTATTTCTCTTTATAAACCTCATATTAACAAAAAGATTGTGTTAGAGGGTATCTCAATTTTTGAAAGCTCTTTGAATTTTGATGAAATGAAAGAGAGTGTTCTAGAACGTTCCCCTGAATGGCAGAAGTTGCTAAATACAATTGATTATAATAAAATCTTTACCATTTGTTTCGAATGGTTGAAAGACGAGTTTAAGAAAGAGTATGTTTATAGATTTGTATCTATTTGGGCGAAAGAAGTTCTTTCAAAGCATCTCAATAAAATAATCTCTGATAAGGATAAATCTGAGAAGTTTTTGGAAGAATTAAGAGTATATAAAAATAGTTTTATTGACGAAAATATTCCTCATTTTGAAGAATGGACTAAACCAATCGATATGGTAATTATGACATACTTAAATTTTTTATTGGTTGAAAATGAAAAGTCTAATACAACTTCAATTCAAAAAGTAAATCATATGGTAGCTCAAGGTTTTAAAATGATCAAGAAACTTAAATAATAATTAATTCAGAAACTAATTGTTTTCGGAATAACCCAATTAGTTTTCGAATTAATTGTTTATATTTAAATTAAAAATTTAATTTAAATATTAAGATCCAAGTGATTTTATTTTCTGAATCACACTACATAATTCAAAAAATATATTTGTATTTTCTAAACTATATTCTTGTAGAGATTTTAATTCGGGATATATAACATTATTGAAAAACATTTTATGTTCCTCTTTAATTTGTTGATTTAGATTCAACACTTTTATATTTTCAACCTCTATATTTTTAAAAGATGAAGACATAACAATTTGTTTTTTATAAACATCTGACCATGTCTCTATCTTTATTATAATGTTATGGAAAAGATCTATAATATCTTCCAAAGTTGATGTATAAATCAAAGAATCACAAAAATCCGAAATACCCAATAAAAGAACACATAACTTTTGAACTTTAAATGCGAAATGATTAAAAATACAATCTTCAGAAAGAATAACACTTGTTATTCTCATAAGTATTTTTGTTATTTTAGAAGCATTTATATCTCTAATAGTATTAACTTCTAAAATATCAACTTCTTCCATGAGTTCAGTGAAGATAAAATTATTATCTTCACAATTTCCATATTCCACATTAACACAATGACGGAGTAGATTTATCTGATCCGAGTTTAGATGATATATATCATCATTTTCATGTTTATTTTTAACTTCGAGACCTGATGTTTCGGCGAGTAAGATAAATTTTGATAATTTAGAAAACTTTTTTAACACATTATAAACATTATCATCTTCAAGAAGTTCGTATAATTTTTGAATAGTTTCCTGATTGAACATATTTTGTTTTAATATTTCAGATACTAAATACAAATAAAAATCAATTTTGGGTCTCAGGATATGATGAAGAAGAGGAACAATATGGAACCGAAGAAGATTGATATATCTTCGTTTTCATCATACTAATTAACTATCAAACTAAATATAGTTTGATAGTTAATCCGATTAATTCTTTGATAATTTTACAAGTAATATTTTAAGTCATATTTTTATATTCTTCATAGCTATATTCTTCGACACTAACAACATTTGCAGCGATAGATGCTGTCCATATATCGCTCATCCAAGCATTTTTCATACGATCATATTCCACACTCATTTTATCATCTTCTGAATTATCTTCAATGTTCAATTCATCTTCAGAAGATGATTCATCTAAAATCGTCTCATTGTCGTCACCATACATTAAATCATAATATGTATGGAAATTAGTTACAGGATGATATATATCTAATTCCATTTCAATAAACAATTTACAAAAAGGGGAACCCCCTCTTAAAAAATTAGCAAAGTTACGAAGTTCCCCTTCTTTCCAGAAAATATACACCCCAAATATTTTCGCAACCAACATTTCTTTATCAAAATACTCACCACGTTGTATTTCTGGAATTTCATCATAATTTATTTTTTGGTCATCTAGATTATACAGGATTTCATCTTTAAAAGGAAAGTCTGTATAATTATTACCACCTGGTAAATCTGGATCTAGCATTTCTATATAATTTAGAAGATTATATCTAGATTGGCAATGATATTCTAATTTACCATTATCAAATTCATAACAGATGATAATATTATCATCTGATTCATCTAAATAAGTTTGAATATCATGTTCATTTTGAAATCGATCGATACAATTTGACATTTTTAATTTAAAAATATATTTTAGAAATTAAAGATTTTTAATTTTTAAAATCATAAATCATAAAGAATTTATGATTCATAAATAAAAGGATAAATTTTAGAAATCTTTAATTTCTAAAATCAAGGGTTTCAAATATTACAATTATTTTTAACATTTGAAAGTTAGAAATTAAAGATTTCTAAAATTGAAACTTTCAAATATTACAATTATTATTTTTAAAAACTTAGTTTTAAGAATATATAAAAACTTAAATTATAAGAATTTTGAAAGATGAATCAAGGAAACGAAGTTTCTAGCGAAGTTTCTAGCGAAGTTTTGGGAATTTCATCCTCAAATGTCAAGTTTGATAAAGATTTAACTGAAGTATGGAAATCTTATTTCCCTGTAAGAAATGGTGTAAAACCTGAATCTTTTTTAAGATCCTCTGGTTCTGAGGATTCCGAAGGTAGAAATTATACCAACGAAACTCTTCATTATATGTCAAAAGCTCGTGTAGCTCGTTTAATTACGGATAAAATTGAAGCTTATATTTCTAGAAATATGGAAGGACCTGAAAGTCAGTATTTTATTATTGACGCAACTGCTGGAATTGGAGGTAATACTCTTGATTTTCTAAGTCGTAAGAACTGTGTTGCTGTTATGTCATTCGAAAGAGACCCTAAAAGACGTCTAATGCTTCAGAGAAATATTATGGGTTATAAACTGGGAGATAAGGCTATTGTTCCTAACGGAAATAATTATGAAGAGGTTATTCCTTTAACCGGCGAGGAAGATTTCGTTGATTATAAAGGTGCTATCTTCTTCTTTGACCCGCCGTGGCTACCTGAAGATTTTAAAGGAGGAAAAGATTATAAGAAATATTATATTCTAAAAGATGCTAAAGTTGGTAATCTGACTCTAGAAGGTTGGCTAATGAAATTTTGGGATCCTAAAGATAAGAAAACTTCCACAGAAGAACCTGGAGCCTATAGAGTAGTCTTTAGAATGCCTCCTGGATATGTTCTAGATTCTGTTCCAGGATGGACTTATATTATAGATGAACTTGGAAACGATGGTCGTTTAATTACCTGTATTCCTAATTTTTACATCAAAGGAATGGAGCCAAAAGCTCTATCCTTTGATGAATCTGAAACTTTGATTATAAATACTTCCGAAGAATCCAAAGACGTAGGCTCGAAAAGAGGTTTAACTTCTCTAATGATGAAGCTAAAACCCAATGATTCTATGTTAGCCTCTCAATATGCTAACTTCAGGAACTCTTGTAATGCTCTTTCTGATAAAGATTTTTCTAAAGCTTCTAATGAGGAAAAGTGTCAAATCTTTGTAAAATGGGGATTCAGAGATCCTGTTCCTGTCGTGGAATCTAAACCTATACCCATAGTAGAATTTGAAGATAAAAAAATCATTAAAATTGGAAAGCTTGGAGTAGAATCTTCGGGTCTCGGTCTTCAGATAAAAAAGGATGAATATAGAACACCTATGGAAACTCCTAAACCTAAAGAAGCTGTTAAAAACTCTAAATCTCGTTTCGTAGATGTGAAAATACCTATTGAACAACAGGTAAGAGTCTTTACAGATTATCCTAAACTCAGTCCTAGTATTAAGGATAAAGATTCACCTGAATTTGTAGCCGAATTTCAAAACTATATTAGTTGGCTCCTAAGACAATTTATTAAGAAGGAAGATGATGTTATTCGACTTCTAGAATCTGAGCCGATGGCTAAATGGCTTCAAGCTTTTACTCATGTATCTTATGACCCTTCTCGTAATAGAAATTATGACCTTCTTGAAATTATTGGCGATAGAGCCACTGAATATATCTTCTCTAAACTTCTGATTGATTTAATGAGAAAGGAAGAGATAGAACTTCCTGATGCTAACAAAATTACCCAGTATAAGAAAGAGTATATGTCTGAAACTTGGCAGAAGCTAGCGGGTCAGAATCTGGGATTTAAAGACTGGATTCGGATTCGGGAACCTTTTAATAATAAGCTATTCGAAGATATTCTAGAAAGCTTCATTGGTGCTCTGTCTGAATGTGGCGATATAATTAGAGGAAATGGTTACGGTATAAATTTATGTAGTAAATTTATCGATATGATAACTAGAAATATCAAATTTGACCGTTCTCTAACCTTTGGGGACCCTAAGACACAGGTAAATCAACGTTTTGAGAGAGCTTTTGGAGGAAATTTTCAAAAAAATGCTATTGAAGATATCAACCCAATTGGAAGTGCTCCAAATATTATTGTGAATGTTAAACTGACATTATTGGCTAAATCTGCTCTTGAAGCTGAGAAATTTACTATTCCTGAAAACAGAATTATTTCTATTGGTAAAGGAACAAATTTAACCGATGCGACTAAAAATGCTTACGAGGAAGCAAATAAATTTTTAGATAAGATTGGATTTACTAATGAAAAGAGCATCGAAATGAAAGAAATTCGTAATTGGACTGATATTGAACGAGTCAATCCTGTTATATATAATCAAGCTAAATCTAAACTTAAGAGAGAAGGCTATGATGATAATAGCTATTTTTTCAAGATTGTTGAAAAGACCGGAGTATATTATGTTTATCTAAACGGGTTTTCTTCTGATAATAAAAGCGATGAAAAGAGTCTAGGTTTTGGTAAAAACTCTGATAGGATTCAAGCTAAAATTAATGCTATCAATGATTATCTTCGTTCTTAGAATATAGTCATATTAAATTAATCTTATATGAATAAGATTAATTGATTTTCAACGCAACTGATATCAAATATGGATTAATACCATATTTAGTTAAAACATTACTGAATTAACCGTTGACGACTGTGTATCGGCAGTCTTCAACATCCGGTAAATACTCAAGATACTGATGAAAGTGGTGCCGGCAGCGGCAGTTCACGTGAGTTGCCAGACAGTTCATACAATCACATGTGGTGACATCATGGCGCTCATGGGCCGCCTGAGCGAAGTGCTTGTTGCGCTTCTGTTGTACTTTGCGACACTCCTCCATATTGGCCTCGAAATACCTCATGGTGTAGAACATGTCATCATCTTGGTAGCAGACCTTGTTGATGACATGAAGCACATCATTCATATCATAGGTCTGCTCATGTGGAAAGATATAATGGGATAGCTTGTACTCTTCATGGTCTTTCTCGTTACGGCGCAGCAGCTTCACAACTTTGCGACCCTGCTTACCAAACACATCATGGATATCTTCCAGGTTGCGGGCGTGGTAGAATCTGGTGATTACTTTGGCGTAAAGCATGTTGTTCCATCGGGGAACCTCTTCTGTAAATGAACTCATCTCCTGATGAACCATGGTGTAGTCTGTCACAAAGGTTTTCCACATGTCTTGTATGCGCTTCTCCAGCGGGTAATAGTTCAGCAGTTCGGTGCTTCTTCCTGTCTGACAGGAAGAAGCACTCAAAACAAGCCAGCGCAATGCTATTCAGCACCTCATCAGGCATGCAGAGGAAGTCTGCTAGCCGGTAGAGGCGCAGCAGGTACATCTTGTCGGTACAGTAGGTGCGGAAGCACATTGGTCCCATCAAGTTGAAGACAGGTAGTGGGTTGTGTACAAAGTACACCAGCTCATTCAGCAGCCATAGTATATGAGCCATAGATACTCCAAATCCCGCCTCGTAAAGCAGGGTGACATTTTCCTGCTGTTGCTGGGGTCTGTCAGACTTGTCAAGAACTGACAGAAAGGGACTGAAAGGTGTGAGAATCTCCATCGTTCCTTTCTTTGTTGAAGTTTTATCTAAATTTTTGTTAAAATTTAAAATAATAAAAAAATTTCAATTTTGCTATTATTTTAAATTTTACTATCTCTTTGAGGAAGGAAAAAATACAATCAGATAAAAAGAAAGTAAAATAATAAAAGAAAGTAAAATAATAAAAGAAAGTAAAATAATAATATAAAAGAAAGAAATTATAAAATGGAAGATAAATGGACTTTTATAATTTTAGGTATAATTTTTTTAATTGTGATAGGTATAACCATACCTTTAATTGTTTTTAAAGATAGAATTTTTAATTCCGGGAAATATCTAGGAGATAAATCTAAAAGTTTAGGAGTCAGAGACTCCAATGAATTAAAAGCGAAAGGTTACGGAACATATTATAAAGCATATGAATCTCCTTGTATAACCACAGATGGAAAATGTATTACAGCTGGAATAAAATACATAACTGAGTATTGTGCTCCCCACCCTGAAACTCAGAATGGTTGTATAAACGAACTTGGAGAACTTTCATTTGCTTCTCAGACACGGAACGAACTATGTCAGTCAAATTGTAGGTCGTATATTCTTAGAGAAATAACAACAGATACAAATGTATGCCAATACGACCCTCCTTACAATACACCTGCTTATACTTGCGTCCCAGCAAATGCTCAAATGTACGAATATAGAAATTATGAATGTATTAAAAATGATAGTATAGGTGATAATACTTGTACATACCAGTGTAGTCAAAGTGGTATAGATTCAGCCGGTCTTGCTGGAGATGCTGACCCTACCAAACCGTCTTATATACCGGCTTGCGACCCTACTCGTCCTAATTATAAAGCAAACACAACTATAACATTAAATAGTTTAAATTATAAAGATATCTTAAAAATTGGAAATGACCCTACTAAAGGCAATATGTCCAAAGGTTATCAGGTAAGCAATACATATTTTTCCGACGGAACTGTAAATCCTTTAGTTTTTAAGATTAGTCCTCCTTATCCTAGATGGTCTTCTAACGCGTCAAATCTTATTAGTTATGATGATTTAATTCTTCTGGATTCTACTCTTACAGTTTATGATAATTGTATATCTTCTAATCAAAAACCTTTATGTGAAAACTGGTATTATGCTAAACCGATTTCTGTTATAGGAGAAAATAGTGGATTAACTTTTCAGAGACAACCGGAGTTATGTACACTAGATGGGGCTTTTAATCCTATAAGTGAATGTTTTTATACTCCTTGGTATAATCCTTTACCTTCTGATGGTTCTTCAGGTGTAAATTTTGTAAATCCTTATACTGGAGGAGCTAGTGGTCCTAATACAATTGGAGCGACGGGAGCCGTTTATAGTTGGGTTGGAATTGGAAACTACGGGTATTATACTACACCTTTATTATGTGAGACAACCCCTAAACCGTTTATTCCGAGTATAAACGGTCCAACGGGTTCTTATGTCATCTCTGGAGGCGATTCTGAAGAATTAGGTGCCTCTTGTTTAAATCTAAGCGCGCCTCCAAGGCAATGTTCAAACGGGTTTCCCATCATTAAAGGGACAAATGAAGGTTCAGTTCAAATGTTCTCAGTAACTCCTTCTCAAAATCTACAAACTTTAATTAATGAATTTGACCTAAATGATTACAATCCTCAAGTTGTTGGAGAATATCCAGCTACACAAGGAGATACCTATTACACTTGTAATACTCAATATACAAATAAAATTATAAATAATAATCCAGGATGTATTCAAACTTGTCAATACGTTCCTAATATTGACGAGGGAACTATAGATTTTAATTCACCAGATAGAAATGGAAATTATCTAAATACAGAGTTAAGAGATATCATAGGAAGTTATTTAATTTTAAAAATAAAAGGTATTGAGGGAGATTCTTTTCTGGGAACTCAAAATGTTCCTTGTAAAAATCTAAGTAATCAAGGAGTTCCTTTAATGAATTGTTTAAATGGTTCCTCTGGAATTACAGGTGCTCAGTCAGAATACTATCCTACACCTTGCGCTTTTATTTATAGTGGAGGAACTGGGATTGATGCTGGAAATTTTTGGTCTAAAAATGGTTGTGATAGCGAAAGTATTATTGATGCCAGTGTATTAAGATTGTTAATTTCACCTGATTCTATTTACGGTTTATTAGGTCCGGGTATGACAGGGAATGCTATATTATGTGATATTTATGGCGAAATTGATGGAAAATTTGGATATTTAAGTCCTTATCAGGTTTCTAATAACATTAACGCTCCTAGTTTAAATATTAGTTCCTATTTTAATTATAATATTAGTGATAATATTGGTAATATTGTAGCAAATATTAACTCGGGTTCTACAGGTTCTACTGTTTATTTCAATGCTTTAGATAAAGGACAACCTATACCTTACACCGTAAATAACTCCAAACCTAATTTTATTATTACTTATGATAGCCTAACATCCACCTATAATGTTAGCTCTTCAAATTCTTATTTTTCAAATATTGGGTTCGATTTATATATAGGCTCTGTATATACACCATATGCTTCTGGAGGAATTGCTTTTAGTTTTACTAACGAGAGTAATATTGTTCCACTTTCTAATGTTCCTTATTATACTAAATTAGGATTTAATGAACCAATCATTAAAACAGAAGATTTATATGTAGGATATGATATAACTAGAACAATAAATCTACAAAGAATCAATCCTTGTTATACTAAGAAAATGTGTTCCGGTCAAAACTTTCAGTTCATAAATCCTACACCTTCAGGAAATACAGGTTTATGTTATGAAAACACTTGTAATTTATATTTCAACTACAATCCTGAATTTTGTTAAGATTCACTATTATATGTGAATCCGGAGTTTCGAGAACTTAAGTTCTTATGCTTCTAAGACTCACTATTATATGTGAATCCGGAGTTTCGAGAACTTAAGTTCTTATGCTTCTAAGGATTATAGTCAAATCCAAAATTGAATTTTTTATATTTAGATCTAAATATAAAAAATTATGAAAAGACTATAACTTTGATATGCCATCCATTAAAAATATTAAATATATCCCTATTAAAAAATTAATCGAAGATTCACAAGATGAGATAAATGAATATAAGAAAGACGAAATTGATTTTTACGAATCTTTGAGAAATGATTTAAAAACTAAAAAAATAAATAAACTTTTGAATACTATTTTTTTAATTAATTTGATTTTTAAAAATGATTTAAATAATAATTCATTGTTTAATAGAAAATATAGAGAGAAATTTAAGAGAAAAATTTCAAAAATTTATAAGGATAAAAAGGAAGAAATTGATAAAAGATTTAATATTCTAGATGAATTTAAGTTTTAGATTTGAAAACTTTTCAATCTCGAGTATAACCCTTGCGGTCAATTTTTCAGATTATGTTATGAAAGCTTTGTTTCTTAGAGAAAATTTTATTCAATGAAAATAAAATTTCAAAACTATGATTCTTAACATAAAAAAGATAAGGAAATTGAAGGGTAATTTTTTCGATTCTAAATTAATTTTTGGTCAATCTAAAATTAAAAATTAAATTTTGAAAATCTTAATTATTCAAAAATCGAAAAAAATCTAAAAAAATAAAAATAATTTTAAAATGAATTCATATAAATCATCTTTTCAAATAACAAGTAAAAATATATTAGGTTCATTACCACAAAATTATAGATCCGAAAATTCGGTTCGACAAATTAGACAATCAATAAGAATACCTATTTCTAATGTAAATTTTATAAAACAAACAACCGGAATTTTAGAAAATGGTAAAAGAAAAATGTGTTTAGGTATATGTAAATCGAGAGAAAAATATAAATCTTTTAATTTATGTGAATCGATATCACCCGAAATCAATAAATGTAAATGTTATGATTTACCAAAGAAACAATATTCATAATAGCTTCTGAAATGTATAAAAATTGGTATATTAAATTATATCATTCTTCACCATCTGAAAATATAACCGATTTAATTGTTCAATTAAATAATTTTACTCGTAGAATTGATTCTTATGATAATCTTCAATTTCAAAAGGATAAGAATCAATTCTACGAGTAAAATTCAAAGATTAGAAATTAATCAAAATTTTTGAACTTTCAAAGTTCAAAAATCACTCCAAGCAACGCAGTTGTAGAAGTCGGGGTTCTTGTAATTCTCACGCCTGCAGATATACAACTTCCTCGCTTCTTGGGCCAGTTGATACATCTGGAACTCGGTCTTCTTAGAGAGACTCTTATAATCACATATCGGAGTGAATGAAGGGATATAGTAGGAATAAATCCGTTGCCCCGCAATCTCCAAATAGCGAACCATAAACCCACCAATTCGACGAAGCCGTTTGGTAACGGTGTCCATGATGGTTGACATTTTGGAGCTATATATCTGCATCTGCTTCTTGGCACCGAAATTCTTGGTCATCTCGTAAAATTGAACCATATCAAACACGTTAATGATAGAAAAATCGTTCCCACAAAAAACATCAGCAATTGTGTCCCCATCCTTATTGATAATGACACCCCTAGAATCAATAATCATCTTGTAGAACTCATAGGAGAACTTGGTAGCTGCCATTTTCTGCTTCCCGAATAATCAAGATTTGAACATTACATTTTTCTTGAATTTCTTATTAAAAATTCAATTTTAGATAGATTTAATAATATAAAATACTTATTATTTTCAATTGAAAATTCATTTAAAAATTATTGAATTTTTAAACGATTCATCAGATTCTGCAACCAATATGAGCGCCGCTCTGGAGGAGTACAACCGCAGATACTAAATATAGATTAACTGGGTTAAGTTCAGTGAGTTAAAACAATATTTCATTTTGACACCCAGAAAAGCTAATCTTTCCTAAGTGGCAAACAAGTTTAACGGACATGTATCATTATCCGGTTGAAAAATTATAAGTTTTTCAACATTTTGTTATTTCTAAAAAGTTGCGAATCCAAATGTTCCTCGCTCCGTGAAAATCTCTATCTACAATATAGAAACAGTTATCACAGTTGTAAATTTTAGCAGAACCAACATTTTCTTTTATCATACCACAAAAACCACAAGTTTTAGTAGTATATGCTTCACTGACAAGAATCATTCTGCTTCCATATTTTTGACTTAAATGAGAAAGTTTTTGTTGGAATCTATAATGAGCCAACCCTTGCATTTTTCTTTTAGCAGCAGAACTTAATGAAGCTTTTCCTGGTTCATCATTTGAAGAATCTAACATTTGTGAAGTTTTAAAGTTAGGAAGTAGAATTGTCTTATAATTCTTACTTAACATAGAACCGGTTTGATTGTGTAAATCATTAATCAAACCTCTAACTTTAAATTCTAATTTAGCTAGTCTTCTCTTTACATTCTTTTTTGTTCTTTTTTCTTCAGTGGTATCTCTAACAGAACGAAGTCTATCAATTTTATCATATAAAGAACAGATTAATTTTGATTTTTCTTCTCCCATTTTATATAAACAACCATCAGGTGAATATCCAGTCTGAAAAGTTCGAACTCCTGGGTCCAAAGCTATAGAAGTGTAAGGTTGATTTACTTTTTCGGTTTTATCCGCTATAGAGGTAACAATATACCAAGCTCCTCTATCATATAACATCTTGGAATCACTGATGATCTTTTCAGGTATTAGATTTTTACTTTTATTTCTTACTCTTAGTTTAGATTTATTAATAAATTTTCTATTTCCCAATCTCTCGACAAATAGATGAAGATTTGAATTCTTAATCTTCAGTGCATCTTTATCAATCCAGAAGATTTGAGTAGGTTTAAATCTACTAACATATTTAAGTTTAAATTTTTTGATATTTCCATTTTTAAAATTAGAAACACAAGAATTATAAGCTGAGACGGCATCTTTGATAGCAAGTTGTCTTGTATCATATGGAATCTCTATCTGCCATTTTTCTTTTTTATTTCCAAATTTTAGCTCTTCGTCATTTTTCATCACCGATTTACGAATAGAAGCTAAGTTTATATCTAGTTTCCACTTAATATGTGTACTCTGATGTTTTTCACAAGAAAAAGAATTTTCCATCTTTTCATTTCTACAATGAATACAAGTTTTTGATTCAGTGAATTCCTTTTTTCTGTTTTCATATCTGGTGTTAATTTCAGCGACTGCTTTATTATAAAAATAACGATGAGCCGAAAAGCACTTATTCAGAAGCTTCATTTGATTCTGATTCGGATAAACTCGAATCTTCTGGGTTATCAGTTTTGTCTGATTTGGTATATTTTCTTTTTCCATAGTATCTAGCGGAGAAGACTGTGAATATTTCCATAATGTCTCCAACCAAGTCTTCTCCATTGGCATTCGCTGTGGAATCAGTTGATTCCAATACTGCGTCGAATTTTGAGAATAGCCACTGGAAAAAATCAAATCCGAATCTGGACCATCTGTCCTGATGGGCAACCACGACCTTCTTGATATCTCCAGTGAAGAGTTTGTCCAGTATGGCCTGGAATCCCTTTCTCTTATAGTTGATTCCAGAACCGACATCTTTTACTATAGTATATCCCGGATATTTTTCAGACAAATAATTTGCTTGTCTCTGTAGGTCTGTGATTTGTTTCCTAGAAGAAACTCTTACGTAAATAATATTTTTAGACCAAGTCTCTACGACAGCGACTTTCTCTTCGTCTTCCTTAGTTGGAATTAGATAAATAAAATTACCTGCCACAGTTCGTTCAGCTGGAATTCTTCCTTCTCTTGCCCACTTTCTTAAGTTAGACTCAGAAATGGAATAAAATTCTGCTGCTTCTTTAGCTTTAACCTTAAGTGGCATTTATCTTTTAGACATTTATTTTTTAGATTAAATTCCTTCTTTTTAAGACATTTTTGATTTTAAAATGATAATTCCGTTAATTATCATTTTTAGACTTAATCCAATTAATCCATATTTTGGATCAGCATTGCAGAGACCCGTGCGCCTCTGCCGCTTGGCCGCTTCTTTGTGTAGAAACCTAATCAAAATTTTTAAGTCCTACTCAAAAATTTTCAATAATTCAAACTTCTTCGTCGGATTCAATATCTTCTTCAATGTTCAAAAATTGGATACTTAACATTCTATTATAAACTATATTAACCCAGGGAATTAATAGTGTATTGGTGCTACGAATAATTTTTTCAAAATCTATTTTAAAATATTCAATATCTATACCCTTAGTTAGTTTTTTAATATGTTCATAAAATAACTCACGATTGTTTCTAAACCATTTATTTAAAGTTCTATCTGTGATATCGCAATTAGCCACATCTTTTGAATAATCTCTTTCATTACAAGTAAATGGATATACAACTACATCTCTAAAATTTTCAGTTGTAATTTTAACTGTTGGGTCTAAACACCTGACATAAATTTTACCTTCTGTGTTATTAATAGTAGCAATACACATTACCCAATTAAAAGCTATAATTCTTTGAACTTCGTTGATAAAAGACGAGCGTAAACCAATATTAGTTATTTTATTTTTATTAGAAATCTCAAGTGGTGAAAAAAGTTTAATGTAATCATCAAGAGGAATTTCATTAATACAAATTCTAACTAGATATTTAACTCCTTCTATCTGAGCATGGTAATATCGAGTCCTATATATATTAAAGATTTTTTTAACATTATCACATACTAAAGGATATTCTCTATATATTTTGTATAAGCTTAGTTCTAAAGGTCTTTTAGTTGTACGAATAACAACTTTGTCATAATATGTTCCGTTTTTAGTATTAGGATTTTGATTTTTAGAGATTATAAAATCATCTAGAGAACCAAGATTGGATTCTTCTTGGTAAATCTTATTTACATCTAGCTCCATAATCTTTATTTTTAAAATATGTTTAAAGATTTAAACATATTTTAATACCCAAAAGGGGGTATTAAAATTTAAAGTTCTCAGATACAATTCAATAATCCAGAAGTGTCACCCTGAAAGGGTGATTTTCTTTACTGATCCCATTATCTAGGAATTCAGCTGGATATTTTTCAATGAGACTATGAATTTTTTTGATGGTCTCGTTGTAAGGTTTAAGATAGAATTCCTCCCAACCTGCATCGTTACTATTCCAAAAAACATCTTCAAAATCAGATTGAACACAGTCTAGGTATTGGAACTTCTTCTCATACAAGATAAAAGTGGAAACAAAGTCGCTCATCTTTTCTTTCAGAGATTTATAAAATTTTTGATTTTTTATTCTTAATATTCAATTTTTATAATTTACAAAAATATAATCATTGAACTTAAGAACTAGATTTAGAAATTAAAACTTATTATAAATTACAATTTATAAAAATTTAAAATGGAAATTAAATTTAACTGTGATATTTGTTATACAACGGATGAACATAAATTTGCTAGAGCTAGACCTAATCTTTGTAAAGATTGTAAAAAAGCACAAAAACCTTATCAATGTGAAGATTGTGGAGACAATGAAAAGGAGAATTTCACCGAAGGAAGATATAACATTTGTAAAAAATGTCGATCTGTTAGAAATGCTAAATATGGTAAAGAAAAAAGAAGAGCTGTAAAATATGAAAATTTAGAAGTTATTGAAGCTCAGAATAAGGAAATTCCTGTTAAAGATATAGATTTATCTATTGAAAAGTTTCTAGCTACTAATCGTCGTCTAATGAATGGATATACTATACAGGAAATTTTAGAGAATTTCTCGGCTTATAATATTCATAAATCTTCTGAAGATGAAAGAAGAGATGAAGAAATTGAAGCTTTACAAGATGAAATAACTCAAGTAAAATATTTAATGACTGAAATAATGAATCTTGGGAAGTTTATTAACTAAACTTTGGGATTTTATCCTTTTCATCAATTGATGAATTTTCTTAGTTTATTTAGGACTTTGTCCTGAAACTTTGGGATTTTATCCTTTTCATCAATTGATGAATTTTCTTAGTTTATTAACTAAACTTTGGGATTTTGTCCTTTTCATCTTGAGTTATTTCTTTATATAATTGTCTAATTTCTATAGGACTTTCACAAGACATTGCATAAAAATTATCATTCTTATCATTCCTCCATTTAGTTATTTGAGTAGAATCTTCTTTTTTAAAATCTTTTAGAATCACATCATATTTTTCATTTGTATAAATTTTATTTTTATTACTATTATCCATTACATGATAAAAATTTTCTTCAAGATAAATATTTTTATCATAATTTCCTAGGGTTAATCTAAAGCTAATATTAGTAGATTTAGTTGAGGATTTTTTAAAATTAATTTCTCTTTCGATATAAGATAAATCAAAAGAGTTAAATTTTTTACTATGAGAAATTAAATAAATACTTTCCTTAATTAAAGCTAGACTAGATTCTTTAACAATAGTTTTATTTTTAGGGATACAATTATCAATTAAAAGTCTAGAAAAAGTATAATTCGGAATTCTGAAAATAACGAGCTTGTTCATTTTTAATATATACAATATTACATTTAAAGATAATATAAATTCAAACTTCTTAAAGCAATATATTTAAAAGCAATATATTGCTTTATCAAAAATATATTGCTTTAAGAAGTAAAATGAAAATTGAAAAAAAGAAAGAAATCATCTTTTTAGAACAAAAGTTCTAAAAGTTTATAAACTTTGTTATTCCAGTGAAACCCAGTTAAGAAAATGACTGACATTCCTACGAAGGACCAGGTGGTAGATATTCATACTAAGATGAGCGAGCTATTCCTGGAAGGTCTCCAGGAGGAGCTAAAGTCTCATATGACTGATAAGCATACTTTTATGTATGGTAAGAATAAGAGTGTGTGGCGCGCCACCGAGAAGCTAGGTATTAGTAAAGAACTAGCTATTTATGTTCTAATGGGTAGCAACCGCCGCCAGGAGTCTTGGGGTAATCTAACCGAGAAGTTCGAACTAGAGCCTCTACGTAAAACTCTAACTCCCCGTATCGTGGCTCTGTGTCGCGAGGTGGCTTCCGGTTATTACTATCAGGTGTCTTTCACTGATCGTGATAAGCTGGATGGAAACTTCAAGCTAAAGATTGAGATGAAGCAGCTAAACAAGAACAAGAAGGATGATTCCGCTTCTGTGGATAGCGAGGGATTCAAGCGTGTAAAAGTGCGTGTCCCTAAGATGACCGTCCGTCAAACTGCCTCTGGAGGTGCTGCTGCCCGTCCTAAGCGTGATGTTAATGAACTGTCTATTCTGCGTGCCCGTGTAGCGGCTCTGGAGGCTCAACTCAAGAACTAAAGTTCTTAAAATTGTTTAATTTTCTAAACTAAAGTTCTTAAAACAAGTTTAATTTTTTAAACTAAAATTTTAACTATTAAATAATAGTTAAAATTTCCAAAAATTGAATTTTACTTTTTAATTTTTTACTTTTTAAAATACATCTTTTCAAAATGAGCATCGATAGTTCTATTATGTATCAACAATTTATTCTCAACTTTTATACATCTTTAAATCTTTCAAATTCGAAATTAATTGATACTTGTTATAAAATGGGAAACTATGATTTTCTTAATTATTTTCTTGAAAATATCGCAAAAACGGTTGGTGCTGATATCAAATTTGCTTATTCTATTTTTAACGAGAGAAATCCATCTTATCCTAATGTTCCAAGTATTAAAGAAATTATCGAGTCTAGTCGTTTTAATCTTGTAAAGGGAGATATTACTATTGATGATTTTGGTAATGTTCTAAAAAGTAAAGATGATACTATTAAGGATATTACTGCGAAATTAACAACTTATGAAAAGGTTATTAATAATTTAAATTCTACTGTTTTTCAATACGAAAAGAATATAATTCAATTGAGATCAGAAATTAATAAGAAAAATCTACAACTTGCGGCTTATAATACAAATGTGTATTTTCAACCTAATCTGATTATTTCTTCTCCATCGAGTATTGAAAAAGATGACTTTCCTCCTCTTGTATCACAGAATTCTAGTCCAACAAAATTCACTGGTTCTTGTTTTAAACCGGAAACCAAATTAAAGGGATCTCTTCTTGATATTTTCAAGAATGATATTTGGAAATCACCTGCTAAATTTTAATCAATATGATTAAAATTTTAAATTATTCAACATAAAAGAATAAAAACTCTATATTCTTATTAGCTTCATTCATTTTATTGAAAATATCAACCGATGTAAAATTATTTAAGTCTATCCATTCATTTTCTCTGAGATAAATTTCACAGAAATAATGATTATTGTTGTAATCTCTAAATAGATTATATAGACCATCAATACCTTCGGAATAGGTGCGAGAATCTATAACTTTAATCTCCTGGCTGCTTGTTTTTAATCTCTCCAGAAGGTTAATACCCGTAGATCTATCTTTAATAGCAGAAGCGTCGGTTATAGCACTTAAAAATGTCCCATTTCCTAAAGCAGAATCTGTAGTATCTTTAGTATCATTCATATTATAAGGAGAAAAATAAATCATATGAAGAATCTCTCTATCTCTTCTAGCTAATAAAGAAGCATCTTGTTCAGGTGTTCCAATAGGAATAGGATAGACAGATTCAGAGACAGAATATGGAGCAGGTGTAATTATCCCATTTACACAATTATATATCTCATTTTGAAGAGGAGTTAAAGGAGAAGGATATGTTATACCTCCATCTTCATATTCTTCACCATCAATTTCTACAGGTTTGAAGAGAAGAGGTATAGAAGCAGAACCAATAACAGTTTTAGCAATTTCAGGAATATTACCGTTTAAAAATTTAAGAGGTAAAGTTTTAAAATCAAAAGTTGAATAAGTTAATGGAGAAACAAAAGTTTCTCCATCTTTTTTATTACAGAAAAGACCTGTTCTTTTCTGTTCTTTATTATAAGCTGTATTCCACATTTCAACTTTCTGAATCGACTGATTATTATTATAAGCTTTAAGAAGATTTTCTGCTCCATATCCAGGTTTATAAACAGCTCCTTCAAAAATTCCAAGAACCCAAGTAGGGATAAATGATAAAGGTCCAGGCCACCAAGTTTGAGAAAACATCTCTGGATTCATAGAGTTAATAACTCTCTTAATACCACCTTCTGTAAAATTTCCGCTTATAGTAATATACAGAGCTACATTTCCGCCACTAGTTCCCATACATAAATCTGGAATATAATACGATGAAATATCTTGTGTCTTATTTTCAAAAGCTTGCCGTTTATTTTTAATAACATATAATATTTGAGCTATTTGACCAGGAAAACCTCCTCCGGATATTGGTGCTATATAAGTTTCTAAAATTTTATTTCTAACGATCATTTTAATATATGATTTTAAATATTTAAAGTTTAAATAAACTAAGGTATCATAAATAAACTAAAGTATTATAAACTAAGGTATCATAAATAAACTAAAGTATTATAAACTAAGGTATTTATAATACTTTAGTTGACAATTTTTATTCAATCGGTGAAAAAGAATCTAGAAAGCTCGGGATTTAATTCCAGCATCTCTTTTTCTAGATTGATGTCGTGGGTGACCACGCCCATACTCTTAGAGAATTGTACCATCAGTGGACTCAATCTCTGAGAGCGTTTCGTTAGAATTTCTAGAGCGATGCTCATATAACGGCACTTGCTCACGAGATCCTTTGTAATCTTGGCCGATGTTAGGTAATGATGTGCCTGTTGCTGATATAAATAAATCTTGCGCAAAAAATCATTGCTACGACGAATCTCATAGACAAAACAATCCTCATCGCTAACGGAACCCTTGGTCATCCTTTCCATCACATCGGAAGTCATCTTTTTTAGTTCTGCCACACCATTGATATGTTTGACACAAGTTTCCAGGAAGTTCTCAATGGTCTTCTTGTCAGATGTGATTCCGAACTTTTTCATACATAAAAATAAATAGTTAGTATCCGGGATGCTATCAAAATCTTCATTTTCAAATGCGATAATGACCTTCTTCAGCTCCTCGATATTAACATCAATGAAAGAAAAATAAGGAATTCCATTCTCAATAACAACCTTGGAAGGTGAAGGCAATGTAGTGTTTTTGATGTAATCCATGTTTGATATTGAGAATGGAATTCCTTTAATTTTTTTCTAAAATTATATTTTATCTAAATCATTTTTAGATAAAATTCAATTTTTAAAAATGATTTAATTAAAGCTTTCAAATTAAAAATTAATTAAAATTGAAATTAGTAAATTCTTATCTAAAAAATAAAATAAAATAGATTCTTAAGATTTCTGTTATTATTCCTAAATATGGAATCTAAAGGTAAAATTGATAGTCCATCTTCAATTATCAGTTTTGAAGAGCGTAGAAGTTTTATTCGTAATAGTATTTCTGAAGAGGTTCGTTTTTTCCGCCGTATTCTAAATAAAATTACCGGAGATGAACGGACTTTTGAAGGTTATCTAGAGACTATTCTTAAGATTTCTGTTATTAATCCCGAATCTGATTCTGAAAATGATAATGAAAATATGAAACCGGTAGTAGATAGTTTTCTTGCTATGATTTATGAAGATAAAGAAAGTAATAATACTATTAGTATTTATGGTAAGCTTTTCACTGAACTTGTAAAGAAATGGAGTGGTCGTCAAGGGCGCGTTCTAATGACTGTTATGATTAGCGAGATTAATAATTTTATTATTAAATATCAAAATACGGAAATTTCTATCGAAGAAATGCCTGAAAGTAGCCATAGAAGAAAATGTTTCTGTATCATTAAGTTTTTACATTATCTATATCAACAGGATGACATTCTTCCTGGTAAAGTTATTATGATTATAATGGAGAAATTTTTTTCTCAGAAAGAACTTCATCTAGAGATTTTCACTCGAATTTTAAAACAAAACTTTGAAAAGCTTAATACTGAAAAACTATTCCAAGTTAAACTCAAGGATAAGTATAAAAAGTTCCTAGAAGAAATTAAGGATAATAATTTTAGCAGTCGTCAGTATAATTATATGATTGAAGACACTCTTAAAATTTTTTAAAAAATTTATTGAATATTAATATCGTAATATATTGAATATTTAAAATTATGATTTTTTAAATATTCAATATATTTAAAAAATGTCTTCTCTAGTTGCTTATTTTTTAGGAATTATAACTGTTTTGGTTATTTTCTTTCCTTTATGGTATTTAGGAAGAACTAATGATAAAATAGGAAATGTTTACAAACAATATTTTTGTGATGGTAGTGCCCAAAATGCTTCTATAAATTAAGAATTTGAAAATTGAATTCTACTAAAAAAAATAATTAAAAAAATAAGCATTTAACCGCAAGAACAGCCTTAAAATGGACAGCACTACCGTGGATCTGATTGCCGCTCTGTTGAAGCGGGGAATTTCTGCTGCTGATGCGGTCGAGGCGGCTTTTAAGGTCGAGAAGCTCTCTGTGGCTCCCTCTGCCTCTGTGGCTCCCTCTGCCTCTGTGGCTCCCTCTGCCTCTGTGGCTCCCTCTGCCTCTGTGGCTCCCTCTGCCTCTTATGCAGGTAAGGCCGCTGTGGCGCCCGCACCTGTTGCACCCGCACCCAAGGCTGTGGTTGCAGCTGCCCCTGTGAGCACCCTGGAGAGCAGGGTCAAGGCCTGCATCGAGGCTGGGAACGGGAACGCTCGCTACAAGACCATGATGTGCAAGACCTGCGACCCCACCTCCCCGGATAACGGGAGCACTTGCTCTTTCGGGAGCACTTGCAACCGCGCCCATAGCGCTCTGGAGATGAAGATCGGGCGTGCTGTGGCCTACCCGGGTTACAGGACCGCCATGTGCCTGAAGGCGGCTGAGTGCCCCTATGTGGGGGACTGCCGGTATGCCCACAGCACTGACGAGATGAACCTGTTCCGGGAGATCTCCAAGTCTGTAAGCAGCAAGGTGATCAAGTTTGGCAGCGCCGAGCGCGAGCGGAACACTCTGACCCAGTTTGTGCCCGCCGCGGGTGGTGCCGCCTCCAAGCCCGCTGCCAGCGGCACCGCTGATGAGTTTGTGGCCGTGTGCCGCGCTGGAAAGGCGACTGTCCGCACCAAGGCAGCCCTGGTGACTGATGAGAATGGTCTCATCACGAGCCACACTGGACAGTGGGCTGATCTGTGCGACGCGTGAGTTTAAAATCTACCGGTTAAATTTAAGACTTCCAAAAAGTCTTAAATTTATTAAATATTACTAAATATAAAATATTAAATGTTAAAATATTAACATTACTAAATATAAAATGTTAAATTTGGTAATTTTTTTTATCTTCATTATTTGTTTTATAGAAGTTAATAATGAAGATATAGAAGTTAATAATGAAGATTAATAATGAATATATAGAAGTTAGAGATGAATATATAGAAGTTAGAGATGAATATAATGAAGATATAGAAGAATAATTTATTTCAAAATTGTCTTATTCTTTCCGATACAGCATTTGTCCACCAAATTAATGATTCAACGCTTCTCATTTTCTTAAAATTATCAATAGATTTATCTTTATGATATTCATCTCTAACTTCTTTGATATGCTTTTGAATTATATCAACCAACATTATTTTAAATTTAATAAAGTCAATTCCTGTCGTTAAATTTTGAATAGTTTCATAAACCAGCTCATGACTTTTATCAAACCATTTTTCTACAATAGTGTCGGGAATATTTGTTGAATCTGCTTTTAAAATTTTATCCGAGAAAGTTTTTGAGTTAAAATAGGAACTTTCTCTTATACATATAGGTGTATATGTATGACGTGATAACCCAGCATCAAGAATAATTTTATTATTTAATTTTTTGGTTATAACCTCTATTCTACTTTCATTATTAGAATTTAAACACATTATAAAACGAAAAGCAAAAAGTCTTCTAATTTCATTAACAAAAGAAGGACAATTATAAAGATTTTTAACTGATAATCCTTCATCTTCTGTGTTATTGAAAATATTAATTCCTATTTCATTTTTATAAAGACTAACTATTACAGGTATTTTAATACCATCTTTTTCAACAACAGCCTTAGCTTTTTCAGAATGTGGAATTTTAAAATAATCTTTGATTTCGTCTAGAATCAATATGAATATATCAAACTTTAAAATTCTAATGATATATTCTTTACCATTGTAAATAAATTTATATCTATCTTCTAATTTGTTTGTATTATTAATTTTACATTGATGAAAACTATAAATTTTATCTGAAATATCACCTAAATCTTTTTCTTTAAATATCATTAAAATTGAAAATTTTTAAATATTAATTTTATTTAAAAAGAGATTCAATTTTTTAATCTTATTAAATCTTATTTTAATAAGGTTCTTTATCATGTGCTTTGGGGTTATTCTAACGAGGAATTTAATTGGTGGTATTTATTTTGGCTATATTCATTATAGTCTTTACAAAATGGTTAAATAAATGTATTATTCCCTGAAATTTAAACTCCAATTTTATATATCACAAGTATATATAAAATATAAATTTAGGAATTCTTAATCTTATACTTCCTAAAATCTCCACAATTTATAGTATCCCAAGTATATCTAAAAAATTTTTTAATATCATTAATAACATTTTGATTAATCACTATATAACAATAAGCATCGACAGTTAATTCAAAATCTTCAGTTGATTCCATAACTATAGTTATTAAATGTCTAGTATAATAAGTGGGATGACTTTCGAAATTGTCTATCTTTTTGAGTGTTTCTTCATCAACTTCGTAAATTTCTCCTTTAATTTTAGTAGGAGTTTGAAAAGAATCAATTTTTTCATTTGTAATAATTGGATAAGAATTACAAGTTAAACTAGCCATATAAAAATCATCTTTTGTTTCACCATCTCCAATTAATCGAAAATGAATATTGTCATACTCTTGAATTTCAGTATGACTATCCATTCCGTTCATTAATGTTCCATATACAAAAAGGAACATTTTTTAAAAAATGTTCCTTATCTTTGAGATTAAAATTTTTAATTTTTAGAATATATGATTATAACTCAAATCTAAAAATAGATATATTGATTTAAAAATCAATATATCACTTCATGAAGGAACATGGAGACGTTTTGACTCGACATCATCGCGGTACTTGATGAAGCTGATGAAAAATTCAAGACTATAACAATCTCCGTATTCCTTCTGAATCCTCCTTGCCCTTGCGACAACAGCCTTCTCTTCGGCGGTGATTTCTGGCTTGAGGAAGTGGGTCAAATCGAACCTGAGAATTTCCGAATCTTCGGTTCCAACATTTTTGGACTTGACATTCAACGGACTCATCTCTACTTCCTTGCCCTTCAGTGTAGGGCTAAACCATTCAGAACGGCTCATTTTACAGAAGATGCGAGTCTCAGAAGATGCGAGTCTCAGAAGATGCGAGTCTCAGAAGATGCGAGTCTCAGAAGATGCGAGTCTTCTAAAATAATAGAAAAATGTTTTAAATTTTCAATTTTCACTCATATATAAAAAATGAGTCATATTTTCCTACTTTATCAAAGTTCTAAAGATGTTTTAGATAAAATTGACGCTCATATTACCAAATGTAATTCTTCTAATGCTCTTGGTAATGTATATGATATTATTCCTGATAATCTAGCTATGGAGGTTAAATTTCTAATTAGTTCTTATAAATTCAAAGATTGTAAGGATTTTATTAAGAAAAATATTGATATGGTAAATTTTAAAGAGGTTCTTTATGATGGTAATATTAACGACCTTAACACTATCTATATTAGTGAAGAAGAAGCATATTGGATTCTTAGAGCTCCTATTAATAAGATTATTACTAGTTATCTACCTGATAAAAATGTATCTAAAACTAAAAAAGAAACGTTTTTAGTTTTAGTAAAAGACGGCGAGAAAAAAGTTCTAATTGGTGTTGCTGATTCTAAGATTCAAATTTATAAACTAATTGAAGAAATCTCTTATGATAAAAATATCTTTGCTACTACTAAAAATAATAAGTTTCAAAATCTATTTGATGAAGGTTTTACCGGCGAGATTGAGATTTCATATGATAAGAATATTTTTATTGTTCAAAAAATTTAGATTAGATATAATAATCTAAATTTAAAATTAATATATCAATATTAAAAAATGATAAAAGAAAAGAAGGAAAAGGATACTCAATTTGAAAATTATATATGGATTATCCCTATAACAATTATAGGGATTCTTTTTCTTATAGCTTTTATAGTTAGTTTGTATTATTATTTTAAGAAAAATAGAATTGTTCCAATTTCGACTCACGGGTATAATATACCTAATAGAAAAACCCATGGTATACCAATTCAAGGGTTTTCGTCTGAAATAGAAAAACAAGATTTTATCAACAATGTGTTTAAATTAAAAAAATTAGAAGAAGAAAGAAATATGTTAAGATATGAATCTTCATATTTAAAAAGAAAAGAATTAGAAGAAATGGAGGAAAGAAAAGAAATGGAAGAAATGGAAGAAATTATAAGAAATAAATATTTATAAATATTAAAAATGATAAAAGAAAAGAAAGAAAAGGATACTCAAAAAGAGAGTTATATATGGATTATTCCTATAGGAATAATAGGAGGAATTTTTCTTATTATGTTGATTTTTAGTTTATATTATTATTTTAAAGCTAGGATGTCATATAAGGCATCTTCTTTTGAAAATTCTGGTAAAATAAATAAAAATAATTTTAGAAGCTTAAGACAAGCTTTTATTGATAGACCTTATAAAATGGATATAGAAAGAGAAATGGGTATACCGGTTGAGGTTTTAGCTCAAGGTAATGATACCATAGAAGAATATGAAGATTTTATGGTTGATTCTGAGAATTTTAAACCATCTCCATCAAGAAGTTATGGTAGAAGTATTGGAAGAAGATATTAATTTTAATCAAACTTAGATTGATTAAAAAATTTAAAGATAGGCAACTTTGAATTCATCACCTTTCATAAAATTGATATAAATACTATCGAAAAAATTGACATAAGAAGTCCATACTAGCAGTGGAAGAATGAACCAGAAAGCATCGTCGCTTTCTCTGATAACTAATAGACCAAGAACAAAAGCAACAATTAAAGAAATTAGATTTATGACACGAGCATACTTCTCAGATTTTACAGGGTCTCCTCTAGCGCCAATATAGATAAAGACGGGGTATAGAAGACAAAACACGGCAGATACAATAATAGCTACAGATGCTACAGACCAACCATCATTCTCCTTCATTACTAGATATTGAGAATAGCCAAGAAATCCGAAAATAATCACCCATATAACTCCTATCATCCATCCTCTAGGTAAAAGTGGATTTCTTTTAAAACTATTATAGTTGTCATTATGTTTCATCGTAGCATCTCTCCAAAGTACTATATTTCCTCCTATACATACTAGGACATAAATAACAACGAACCAATACCATTCTAAGTCGGACATTTTGATATCTTTTAAAAGATATCAAAATTAAATTCAAAAAATTAATTTTAAAAATAAATAATGTTATCTTTTAGATTTACGAAACGATAGGATAAGACATATTTAGTATCATGGTATAAAATTGAATTTTCAAATAAAAATCGTTTAAATTTTAAACATTCCAGGGAACTCCAAAAATGGGCGATTTTCTCCCCGGATATGTCAGGACTATTGGTTCATCTGAGTTCAAGTGTCTAATTAAAGACCAGGATAAGATTGTGGTCATTGGTTTTGAAAATGGGAAGATTTATGGGTGTTTTTCCTCCTTCATGGAGATTCTGGAGAAAGTCCAGAGCAGGAAGACTCGTATCCCAATGGTCTGCTATTTCCCGAAGGATGTTATTGTTCCCGAGATTGTTTCAAAGGAGTTGAACAAGCGCTCTATTTCGATTCTCGATTCAACTTTTGTAGAGCGTTTTGTGCTAAAGGCGACATATTTTGAAGAGACTTTGATTGGGGAGGTTGATGGATTGAGGATTACGAGTGTCCCTTATCTTTCGATAATGGGTGAGGTGATGCATCGTATGAAGTACACTCGTGTCTGAAAATTTTTAGGAACTTATAGTTTATATTATTCAAAATTAAAAATATAATTATACTATATTTTTAATTTCAATAATCTGATGATTGTCGCGACAATCATAATAATTCTTTAACCATATCATTTGTTGATTTAGGAAATGATAAATCAACAAATGATATGGTTAAAGAATTATTAGATAATAGAGGATTTAATAATAAATCCAAAAATGGTGGGATATTAACGAAAATTTAGTCGAAACAACTGATTAACTCCGAATTGGTGTTCCAATAAGGAACATATTGGTTATTCATTTGTCATTTTCTTTTCGAAACTTTTATTTTAAAAATCTACTCCTTTTTTTCACACACACACTATGTGTGTGAAAACTATAATTAAAAAGTGGTTCTTTCATCCGATGAATGATAACTGACCTCAAAAATTAATAGAATTCAATTTATCTCTAATTAGCCCGAAGCTCAAAAAGAGACCCAATATTTTTACCAATCACCAAAATGGTGTCAAGGTCGTAACATTGGAAGGTCTTGGTCGAATTTACCCGCGCCCGACGGTTTCAGTACGTCTCTACTGACATAGCTACATCTTTCTGTTCCAAGCTTTCGGAACCCAATATTTTACCAATCACCAAAATGGTGTCAAAGTCCTAACATTGGAAGGTCTGGTCGTACAATCCGCGCCCTTCGGGTCAGTAATGTCTCTACTGACAGAGCCGAATTCTTCTGTTCCGCGTTTTCGGAACCCAATATTCACCTTGACACGTGATGTGCCAAGGTCCTAATATGGAAGGGTCTATCTTTGAGAGCCTTATATCTCTCTAGGTTAAACACACCCTTTCTATCCATCTTGATGATACCCTGATTCACCGGGAGTTTGTGGTCTCAACCATACCCCCGTTCTCGTCAGGCGTTTGTGGTCTCAACCATACCCCCGTTCTCGTCAGGCGTTTGTGGTCTCAACCATACCCCCGTTCTCGTCAGGAGTTTGTGGTCTCAACCATACCCCCGTTCTCGTCAGGAGTTTGTGGTCTCAACCATGCACCATCCCGACGATCCACTTGATAATGGGGTCTGGGTCGTTCATTTTTGATGGAATATCCGAAGTTAGCTACTGGAGCCGCTCGAACCGCTATTGAAAAGAGATTGATTTTTTTTCTAAAAATTCAATTTTTAGAAAAAAAATATTTTATTAAAATTTTAATAAAATTTTAATAAAATTTTAATAAAATGAATATATTTATTGAAAATCAAATAAATGATAAAAATTTAATAGAAAAATCTCTTAAAATTTTATATAATGAAAAAGATTTAAAATTTACAAAAGATATAAACACTAATACAGATTTAATTTATACTAAAGAAGATATTTCTTTATTCAGTTCATTTAAACATAGAATTATTAATCATCTTATGGATAGTCAAAAACTTTTATTAAATTTACCTATACCTGAAGATAACAAACTTTCATTTACACTTTATTTTTATTTAGACGAAGAATTAAATGTTTATTTAAGCACTTTTGGATATACTTATATTGAAAATAAAGATGATATCGATTTCCCATATGAATTTATTAATTTACATCAGTATAATATATTTTTACGAAAGGAATATAATAGACTTTTTTGGAATGAAATCTATACTAAATGGTATAGATTAATCTATAATCATATATTTTCTAATATGGAATATTCAAAGAAAAATAAACTATTAAAAAGATATGAATTATTTGAAGTTCATTTTTCTTTAAACGAAAAATTTGAAAGTCAGATTTATAAAATCGAAAATAATCCTACTTTGGATATAGAGAAAAAATTTAAAATTGATTATAATCAATTTAGGAACGAATTAATCTCGTTATATAAGGAAATGTTTGATAATTTGATTAATAATAACATTACTAAAAATAACTACGTAAAATCTTATATTTGGTTAAAAATAAATAAAAAATTTACATATTTAATAGATCCTCAACCTTCTGGACATTTAATTACAAAAATTTTACTTAAAGAACCAAGAACTAAATATTTTACGAGTGGATTAAATAAAGACAAAAGAAATGAGAAAAAGGCATATTTAGAAATATATGATATCGTTAATACAGGTAATTGGAATTTTCTATGGCAATCAAATGATAGTGTTAAATCTGATAATAAAATAAAAAAATATATAGTTAATCTTCCAAATAACCAGTGGAATTTTCAGATGGTAAATCACTTACCAAATACTAAAACTTTAATCGAAAAAGCAAATTTAACTGAAACATTGAATAAATATACTGGTGAAAAATATAAAAGTTTCTACCCTGAAACACATATCTTTGTTTTTGGAGATAAAAAAAAAGAACAAGACGCGAAATTAACAAACTTACTTATTGAAATAAAAAAAAGTGATGAACTTTGGATAGTTAAATCTTCTAATAAAAGATGTGGTCAAAATATCTTAGTTTTTGATAAAAATTTAATACCTCTTGGAAACTATATAGCACAAAATAGTGATGAAGGAGAAAAATTTGTTATTCAAAAATACATAAGTTCTCCTCTGCTTTACCAAGAAAGAAAATTTGATTTAAGAGTTATGGTTTTAGCATTTTATGATAATCCTGAAATTAAAGTATATTTACATCCGAAAATAGTTATGAGAACTAATTCAGTTAAATATAGGAAAAAATTATACTATGATTGGGATAAAGATAAATTTATACATTTAACCAATCATTCTATTCAAAAATATCACCCAAATTTCAATGAATATGAAGAGGGAAATCTTTTACCTTTTATTCCTGAAACCTTTGAAAATAGTATGGAAAATTCAAATAAATTTATCACCGATACAATTTTACGTTTTGGAGAAATTGTCAAAGATATCTTTGAATCAAATAAAGGAACATTAGATTTTATAAATTCTAAACAATTTGATTCTAAAGATTTAAGTATTCATAAGTCTAATCAATATAGAAAATATTTCGAACTTTATGGTTTTGATTTTATTATTGATGATAAATTAAATCCTTGGTTATTAGAGATAAACATTAATCCAATGTTAGAATGGGGAACAAAATGGGTAGATGAAATTTTTGAAGAAATGTTAGATGATGCTTTTAAAATCACCGTTGATCCCGTTTTTGGAATTGGAAAAGAATATAAAGCAAAAGATTATCAAAAAAATGATTGGATAGAAATTCTTAATACCAGAATGTAAAAATCATTTTTAAATTTTACATAAAATTTAAAATATGACTTATTTATTAGATTTAAAATCCGATGTAATAACTAACCAAATAATTCATTCATTATTAAATGAAAGGGGTTTTAATAATAAAATTAAAAATGTATATGATTTTAATGATGTTTTATTAATAGGCGAATGGAATATAGCATTAACTTCTAATACATATATTTATAAAGATGAAGAAAAATATTATTTATGGGATATAAAAATTCCAAGATTTATATCTCCTAGAAGGATTATTAATCATTATCCAAATCCATCTTGTCTAACCAATAAAGCAAATTTAACTAGAAATCTTAAAGAAAGTATAATACCTAGTAAAGATTTTTATAAAGAAAGTCATATAATTGATTTATCTCCTTCGATAAGAAAGTGGAAAGATTTTCACCAAAATCTTTCATTAAAAATAGATGAATTAGATGAAGGTGTTTGGATAACTAAACCTGCCGATGAAGGTAGGGGCCAAAATATAATAATTCATAATAATAAAGAAACTTTAAAAAAATATTTTTCATCTTTAACCCCTGAAAAAGATGAAAAAGAATTTATAATTCAAAAATATATTGAAAATCCTATCTTATATAAAGATAATCCTGGAGATATTGGTAGAAAATTTGATATTCGAGCTTATGTTTTATTAGATAAGGATTTTAATATCTATATTCATGATTTATGTATAATGAGAATATCTTCATATGAATATAATAAAGATTTTAGTAATATAGGTGTTCATATAACAAATTATGCTATCCAAAAAGATGTTAGAAGTAAATTACCAAATGTTTTACCTTTAGAAGAACCTTTTATGGAAGAAGATATAATATTAGGGTTAAAAGGACAATTCTGTTATATTATTAATCAAATATTACCATATTTCAAAGAAAAGCTTTTAGAAGGAATTAATGATAATTTTAAAAACTATTATGAACTTTTTGGATTTGATTTTATCATAGAAGAAAACGAAGAAGATGCTAAAGTTATTTTAATAGAAATTAACATAAATCCTAGTTTAAATTGGGGGGATAAGCGTATTAATTCTAAAATTAGTAAATTATTAGATGACACTTTTTCTATAGTTATCGACCCTGTATTTAAAACTGAAAAATTTTACGATGGAAATGGTTGGTTTAAGATTTTTGATGGTAAATCAAATAGCAAAACTTGTAAAGCTATATGTAAAATTGAATGTAGCAAAAAAGAAAAAAATGGGAAAAGAAAAGAATGTGAAAAAATTTGTATGTTAAAAAATAAATGTGAAGAAAATGATATTGATATAAGAGCTGCCGGAGGAGCCGGTTTCGGAGGAGGAGCCGGTTTCGGAGGAGGAGCCGGTTTCGGAGGAGGAGCCGGTTTCGGAAGTAGAGGTTCGGGAAGAGGTGGTTTTGATAATTTTAATAGATTTGTATAAATTAACGATAAAGTAAAATATTATTAATAAAATGATTGGATAGAAATCCTTAATATCAGGGTATAAAAATTTATCAAAACGTAAAATATACTCGTGTCTGAAAATTTTTAGGAACTTATAGTTTATATTATTCAAAATGAATAATATAATTATACTATATTTTTAATTTCAATAATTTGATGATTGTCGCGACAATCATAATAAGAGAATAAAAAGAAAACAATGATTGCTACAACGGTTAAAATAATGAGTAAAATTATCCAGAAAGGATTAGTTCCATCTTCGGACTTAGGGGATATCTCCTGAGATACCTCAGGAGATACCTTCTGGTTGGATTTTTGAACTTGTTTTATTTCTAAACTTTGAGGTCTTGTAGGAGCTTCACGGATAGTATCTTTATGTATAGTGTTTTCATCGTTGTAAATCAGGACATCAACGTCTATAATCTTCCCTGGGTTATTAATAATAACTTTGATATTTTTACATTTCTTAAAAATACTACGACTATTGATGATACTTCCATTATTAGTATAAGCTACACCTCCAAAAACTACCTCGTTCTCAATTTCTACAGAATCGTTAAAAAGAATATTACAACTATTAATAAGTCCAAAGTAATTATATCCGACAATACCACCAATATTAAAGCTGACATCGCTATTAAAAATACTTACACCTCCAAAAGCACCCATACAATTAGTAATAATAGCATCTTTTTTATCATTAACACCCACTAAAAATCCCATATTAGAATATTTATCTTTACTTAAATATACTTTACAATCTTTAGTAATAGAAACATTAGTGGTATTAATAACACCAGAATTGTATCCACAGATAACTCCAAAATTAAAATGAGTATTTAAAATCAGAGACTTAAAATTGACATTACAATGATTAATCACACCTGTATTATATCCACATAATCCTCCGGTATAATTAACCTCTTTAGAAATATTATTAATATTTAAATCTTCATTGTATCTGACAATACAATTATTAATTAAACCTTTCTCATTTTTACCACAAATAGCACCAGTACTAAAATAGTTATTGATAAAATAATCATTAATATTTATCTCTAGATTTATATTCTCAATAACAGCACCTTCTTTGGTAAATCCAAATAGACCATTAAAATTTTCTCCTATCTTATTGATAGTAATTATTTTATTATTTCCGTTAAAACGACCAATAAAAGGTTTATCAAATTTACCTATAGAAAGACATACATTATCAGTCATATCAATATTTTTCATCAAAATATAATGTTTATTTAAATTTGCGTTATTTTCCATTAGTTTTAAAAGTTCTTCGGGTTGATAAATTTCAACTTCAATAAACTGTCTAAACCATTCCTTTTCCGAGAAGTATTCTATAGTAATATTTTCAGGGACAGTTATGGTTTTACAGATTTCAGTAATATTAGTAATATTGGTGATAATATCTAGAGTTTTAATAGTTGTATGATTCTGAATCTCTTCGAAAATCTTATTAAAACTTTCTATATCATTAACAACGAAATCAAGCTTCTCGACTTCATCTTCGATTTTAATATGACTGATATCACTTGTTATCTTAAAATAAGCTTCGGAACAGTGAAGTTTATACTTCTCATTGATAATGCTATCAATCAGAAGAACTTTTCTCATTTTTTAAATTAAAAAATTTAAATTTCTTTTAATTAAAATTTCTTTTAATTAAAAATTTCTTTTAATTAAAAATTTCTTTTAATTAAAAATTTCTTTTAATTTAAATTTGTTGATATTTCAAGTTTAAAAGATTATTAATACCTTCCAACGTTTCAACTTCAAAAATAAAGAAATGTTTAACCAAATGATTAATAATTTCTAAGTTGGGTTTTGAAGATGTATATCTTTTAAAAACATTTTCAACAATTATCCTTTTTTCGGGATCTTTACTTTTACCATAAATTATATATTCTTCATTCCTATGGTAAATTGTAAAATTAAAATGTTTAATTGCATTTTTAATATCTAAGATTTTATGGAAATCATTAATATATTTGATTTCGTTATATTTATTAGTCATAGATTTGATATAATTAACATTTAGGTAAAAAATATTAGGAAAATATATCCAACCGCATTCTTCTTTTTTGGATTCCTCGATAATTTTTTGAATGACTTTTTCGCCTTCCATAATATTTTTTAATTAATAAAATATTAGTATTTTATTAATTCAATTTTTATACTTTATTCTAAATAATCTAAGCTAGTATAAGAAATAAATTCTGATTTCATCAAAGGATTATCAATATAAAATTTTGATTTTTTCTCTTTTTTATCTTCGTAAATCTTAGATTTTGGGATTAATTCTAAAAGTTCGGATTCTGAATTAATCCCAAAATCTAGATTTCCATACTGAAATCCTGAGATTATAACATCCTCTATATCATTTTCATTCTGATAAGCAGCAAAATAAGAATGAATATTTTCACCTAGTATTATATATTTATAACTTTTAACATTTTCATATATTTTAGGAAAATCTTTTTCTTTAATTTTTAGAGAAAAATTAACATCTATAGGAACTTCGTTTTTAAGTTTATTTTCTAAATCTTTACAAATTCTTTTAACTCTATCATCTAATTTATTAGTTAAAATATTAAGAATAAATTTGTTATGTTTTTTAAAATCTTTACATATATCCAATTCATTACAAGTCATACAACCCTGACCTTCTGAAATTGAATCTATAATATTCAAGCTACTATCTATATAATAATCAGACTTAAATTTTAACCATTCTATATTCTCAGAATAAGATAAATCGATAAGAATATGATATTCTTTCATGTGATTTTTGATATATCAGAATAAAAGAATTTTGGTTCTTTTATTCTAAAAGAATTTTGGTTCTTTTATTCTAAATGATTTTTTGATATATCGGATTTAAATTTTAACCATTCTATATTCTATATGATTTTTGACCTTTTTGAAAATTGAAAAATTATTTAATTTTAAATAATTTAGAAATCCAATTATTTCGATTGAAAGAGAAATCAATATCAAAAATGAGCGCCACTGGAACTGAAATTAAGAACGAACTTGCTGAAGTTCCTAAGATTGCCGAAGTTGCTGAAGTCCCTAAGATTGCCGAAGTTGCTGAAGTCCCTAAGATTGCCGAAGTTGCTGAAGTTCCCGAAGTCTCTAAAATTGCCGAAGTTCCCGAAGTTCCCGAAGTTCCTGAAGTCCCTAAAATTGCCGAAGTTCCCAAATTTCCCGAAGTCTCTAAAGATAAAAAGGAGATTTATGAGAATTTTCTAAAGAAGTATTTTGGAGATAAGGTTGAGGATTTTAAGAATGTCCTTAAGGAGTCTAAGGCTCTAACGGCTGGAGGTTCTGCTCTGGCAGCTATGCTTGATAATAAGGATTATGAGGGTGATATTGATATTTATGTAAATGTCGAGAATGCTCGTCCAATTCGTAATTTTCTAGCATCTTTCCGTTCTGATGTTTATATTAGTAAGCGGAATGTTGAAAATAAATACGCCAAAATTTTCTTTGATATTAACAAGATTGCGAGGATTGTAAGGTTTGAATTTGGAAAGTCGAAGTCTATTGACCTTGTTTATATTAACAGCTCTCGGACACCTGAAAGTGTAGTGAGTAATTTTGATTTTACTTGTTGTCAGGTGTGGTATGATGGTGATAATATGTTTGCCTCTCATCCGGAACTAACAATGGAAAAGAAAGCAGATGTTAATAAAGATTATATTGCCTTTTATTTTGCACCTGATAAGTATGCTAAGGCTCGTCTAGAAAAGTATCGTTCAAAGGGATTTGATATTAAAGTCCCTTTTAGTTCGATTAATACCGACCTTCCAGTTCTGGATTCAGACCTTTCTGATAAGGAACTGGCACTTCATTATGTGTATGGATGGACTATGAATTATCTAAGTTTTGTAGCAGGGATTAACTCTCGGCTTCTCCGCCGTTGTAAGTTTCAGACTTACGAGATTCCTAATATTACATCAGAGCCAACTCTGATTCAACGGAATCTATTTGTATTTAATTCTGACCTATTTGATGAAAGGGATTTCAAGTCTCTAGATGATTATAGTAAGATTGGAATGTATGAGAAAGCTAAGAATAATATTATTACTGCTTTTAAGTTTATTAATATTGAACTATCTTATACTCATCAACGTGATAAGAAGTATCGTTCTTTTATGAATATTAAAGTAATTCTAGAATCCGAATTCAAAGATATTATCAATCCAAATGCTCCAGTGTCTCCCAAGACAAATAAGTCTTCACCTGCCGTGTGTGGTGGCGAAGCAGAAGAGTCTTGTGATTCTATTCTTGGATATTCTGATAATGCTTATCCCGAGATTAAACAAACTTGTTGGGTTGAGTCTATGAAGAATGACATTCCCATTGGACTTTATCTATCTGATAAGAATAATATTATTATCCGTGTAGATGGAAAGTATCTAGGATTTAAGCGTGATTTTATTATCCGTAAGTTTAGGACAAATAAGCTATTCGGAATGACTAAGATTATTGATATTATTATTAACTATGATGAATTTAATCGTCTAGATAATCCGACATACAAGTATTTTGAACTTTGCGAGAGTGGATTTTATTCCGATAAGATGAAGGGTAATGTATTTAATGTTATTCCTTACACGGTTAAGATTCTCAAGAAGCATCTGAAGGTTTAAAAATTTAAACCTTATATAAGATTAAATTTAATCTTATATAAATCTAATTCAATAAAAATAAATATAATTATATAAATCTTCAGATGCTTCTTGAGAATTTAAGACCTAAAATAAGACTTATAAAATTTTTTCTCTAGTTTATAGAGAAAAAATTAAAAATATGAATAAAATACAAAATAAGTATTTTTTGGAACTCTAAATGTAACTCGATTCCGTTATATATCTAGAGTTAGATATATAACGTTATGGAATTATGGAACGTTATATTTACTAATACTTTAGCATATTAATTTTTGAACTTTTGCGTTCCAAAAAAATTACTCTGGTGTATCATAAAAATAATCAGTAATAGCATTAATTAAAATATTCCTTCCAATGAAATAATTTTCAATATTATATTTGATATTTTCAAATGTCTTAAATTCAATTGAATCTTTTTCAAAAACACTTAAAGGGTATTTCATATCAAATCTAAAGAGTAAAAAATGAGCTAAATTTTTTTGATTTTCATTAAGAAGTTCTAATGAACTTAATTATAAAATTAAGTTCATTTGATTTTATAATTAAGTTCATTAGTATCTGAATTTTCAGATACTAATATTTTATCAAATTCTATTTTTTTAAGTTCTTTCTTAATTTCTATAAATTCAATTGCGTTTTTAATTAATTTAATTAGATTATTTATGATAAAAACTTTTCATTTTCAATCTTGTTATAGTTTATATTAAATAAATTATTGGAAATGTTGGTTTAATATAAACTATCGTAGCGTTAAGAGACATAGACTCAGATGAGGAAATATTAGTAAGTTATGGTTATGATTATTGGATTCGTTAATTAAATTCTAATTGTATTGAATTTTAAAAAATAAAAAATGTTTTAAAATTTTAAATTAATTTATAAGAAAGATGATTTTTAATTCTTAAATTTTAATTCTTTGATTACATTTCGAATATCATTTAATTCACAACTAAGTTTAAAATATTCCATTTCAAGCATACTGTTTTTATTTTCTAATGTTAAAATTCTTTCATCTTTATGATTATTTTCAATCCTTAAATTGTCTATAACTTGTTTAATCGAAAATCCTTCAAAATCGCTATAATCTAATAAAATATATTTTTTAATATGATTACTAACGTCAATATTTAAAGGTTCTTTATCTTTTTCCTCGATTTCTTTTTCTAACTTTTTGGAACTTGACCGGCATTTTTTACAAGTTGTATATCTACCTTTTTCAAATTTATCCTCTTCAATTTCACCGCAAAACTTACATAAATGTTTTTTATTAGAATTTTTAACTTTACATTCCTTACATATATTATAAATATAAGTTGAAAATTTATCAGTATCTGAAGTAGAGCAAATTTCACATATTTTTGGTATAATCTTTAAACTAGGTGGCATTTTTTAATTATATTTCATATAATTAAATCCAAAATTACCAATCGTTTTCCAAAATTACAATCACCCCTAATTTCATCACTTTATCTTTTTGGAACCGACATCCGACATTTTTATAATAAAATCATAGAATGTCTGAAGGTTTAAAAAATAAGTTTAAATATAAATTTATCTAAATTAAAATATATTATAAATTAAATAAATATAATAATGTTTAAAAATTTAAAAGAACAACTTAAATCAGTTAAGGAAATAAATGATAAAACATATTTAATCTTTAACGGTGATTATGTTGGAAAATTAGATAATAAAATATCAAATAAAATATTTTTAGATTCAACAAACTCGGAAAATAAACTAACAAAAATAAGCTTTATAGATAACGAAGGAGTTTATTATAACGTTCAAAAATTTACTAATGAACTTCCTCTTATAATTGATAAAATTAAATCATATTTTTATTTAATTAATACAAGATATAATATAGGCGAAATTGACAATGTAAAATATCTTTATTATGAATATTCTAACGAAATTCCTTTTAGTCAATTTAAGGATGAAAATAAAGAAAATTTTTTTGTTATTTCTAATATGAGAAGAATAATAATTTTTCAATATTTAATGTGTATAAAACCTCTAAATTGTAGTATAGAAAATAATATTTTTGTAAGAAGTAATAATCCTTTAATTACAAGACCTCAAGAATGTAATTTTCTGCTACATTTTTATACTGTAAATGAAAATGATTATTTTATGGATTTAAATAAAGGATTTGAAATTCCTAATACTTTAATTAACACTTGGTTTGATGGAGATATAAATATCTTTAACGAATGTATATCCCAAAGTTTAAAAGGTATCGATGCTAATGTTTTAAGAAACAAATTAAGCGATATAGTTAAATTTTATAATGATGATTATAAATATTGGATTAATAGTGTATATAATAGAGTTTTAAATTTTAAAAATATTTAAGTTTGGATTTTAAAATTTAAGGTCTCAAAATTAAACTTTACCGACAAGAAAAATTAGACTCTATATTTTCATATCATTTTATGTCTAGAAATCGTAGTTTCGAAAAATTATTTTCTTAACACAAAATTTTCTCTCAGAAGCAGAGCTTCCATACTATAATCTAATTTTTTGACCTGTAAGGGTTATACCTTGAAAAGAAAGTAGCGAAAAATAAAAATTTAAAGTTTAAAAAATTAATGACTCAAATTTTACCATTACCGACAAGAAAAATTAGACTCTATAAATTCATATCTTTTTTGTTCCGAAAATCGTAATTTTCGGAAACTTCGTTTCTTAAAGAAAATTTCCTCTGATAAATAGCATAAGGAACATAAATTGACCGCAAGGGTTATACCCAGGAACGAATTTTCGCAAAAAATTTAAAGTTTAAAAAATTAATGACTCAAAATTTACCATTACCGACAAAGAATTTATGTCTCTATAAATTCATATCTTTTTTGTTCCGAAAATTACGATTTTCGGAAACTTCGTTTCTTAAAGAAAATTTCCTCTGATAAATAGCATAAGGAACAAAAATTGACCGCAAGGGTTATACCCAGGAACGAATTTTCGCAAAAAATTTAAAGTTTAAAAAATTAATGACTCAAAAATTACCATTACCGACAAAGAATTTATGTCTCTATAAATTCATATCTTTTTTGTTCCTAAAATCGTAGTTTTCGGAAACTTCGTTTCTTAACATAACTTTTTCTCTGATAATCTCTATAAGAAACAAAGTTCTGAAAAAATTAAGCCGCAAGGGTTATACACAGGAACAAAAATTTTAATATTTAAAAATGAATATGTAATAATATATAATATTATTACATATTAAAATGAATCAAAATATTGATAAATTTGACGGTAGTAATAAAATATGGAATAGAAGTTCAATAACAAATTCTCAAGTTTTAATCACCGATGGTAAATTTAATTTGAGATTAGAAAAATATATAGAGATTGGAAAGCTTTTTGGTAAAGAAGAATTTAATTCTTGTAGTGTGGATGTTGAATATAGAATAGGCTCTGAATCAACCAAAGGTGAAGTGTATAAGACAAAATTAGAAATTTTAGGAAATTATATTTCTAATTTTGAAAATTCTAATGAAGTTTATATGGCAACAAAAATTTTACCCATATTAAACGATAAAAGTATTAAAGATAATGAAAATGAAATTAAATTAGCCTTAGAAGCTTCAAGATTGGTTTTGAAAGGAGAAAGTATATATTTCCCTATAGTTTATAATTTTGCTATATGTGAAGAAACTAATTTTTATAATAATAAAGATTATAAGCTAGGATTTTATGAAAGAAGTTTAAGATATCAACAATTTCGTAAAATATCTTCAATTATATCTGAAGTTTTTGATTCTTTCAAATTTAAAGATGAAGCACTTAGTAAAATCGTAGAATATAAAAGAAGCTTAAAATCACCTGAATTTGTAATAAATTATATCGTTAAAAAATTAGAAAATGATAATATATCTAATAAAAATGACATTCAAAAGGTAATAAATTTATTAAATAAAATAAATTTTGATATCAAAATTTCTTCACATCTTTTATTTAGTGAAATAGCTTCGTATGATTTAAATTATTATTTAAATAATTTTAAATTAAGTTATGAGAATTTATATGATATTTTATATAAAATTTTTTATGCTATTAATGATTTACATACTAAATTAAACATTTTACACAATGACCTTCATCTAGGTAATATATTAATTTTAGAAATTATAAATTACAATGAAGATAAAGATAATGAGGAATTTGAAAATTCTCAATTTCTCAAAATACCCTTAATTCATGACTTCGGAAGCTCTAGAAAAATAAATTTTGAAAATTTAGATAATCAAGAAAGAATTAAAGATATTTTATATTTTATGGGTCAATTTCGAGATAGGTTAAAAGATTTAAGCTATCTCGATGATTATTCGGAAGATAATGAAGATAGTATTAGAATTATTAGATTTTTAGACGAAATTGATGATATTCTTCTTGAATCTAAAAATATATATCCTATTCAAGATGTTATTGAATATATTGAAAGTTTGGAGATTTAATTACTCATATCTTTTAATTAGGAACTTTTGTTCCCAAAATATCAAATTCAAAATTTTCTTTCAATGAAAGAAAATTTTCTCTCAGAAGCAGAGATTCCATACTATAATCTTAAATTTTGACCCGCAATGGTTGTACTTAGGAAATATAATTTCCTAAAATTATTCCTTTAGAATTCTAAAATAAATTTTACTAGGATTTTTAACATCTAATTTTTCATCAGATTTAGAATAAGGTTCATAATTAAAAGAATTAAATTTTTCATAATCTAAGGGGCTATCAAGGGATAAATATCCTGAAAAGAGTTTAACGTCGCATTTAAAACGTTCGATAAAGTAATCTAAACTATCAACCCATTCTTTAGGAGCTTCGTAAATTTCAATAGTAATTTTATCCCAAGGGTTAATTCCAATTTCTCTACGAAATCTTTGAATTGAAGTAATAGCAGACCTAATTGAATAACTCTTATGAGTCTCTTCATTATAAGTCGTATCAATTGATAACATTGTTGTATCAAAAATTTTAGAGACATAACTTTCTCCAAAACTCTGTAGACAAGGAACAGCTTCAATTGAAACATCGACATCATTTTTAATATCATAACCTTCAATATTAATCTCTCCAATTATTTTAAGTTTCATAATCTGCTCTCCGTCAAGAGAAGCAAGAAGCTCTTTAACCTTGGAAGCATCTTTTCTAAATTTAGAACCGATAATTTTATGATTAGGTTTAACGATATAAGAAATATTATCTTTAATATCTTGAAAATCAATATTCATAATATTAAGTTCTTCCATAATAACATCTTTAAAAAATTCAATAATATTCAGATATTCAGTTGAATTATTAGACACTATCAAATTACTAATAGGAACCTTAAGAGAACTGTGATTTTTAGTTTCACATCTTAGAGTTCTTACATTCTTGATTAACTCTTGGACAATATTAAAATCAGTTAGAGCATCCTCAAAAATCATAAAATCTTCATATACAGGATATTTTTCCATAAAACAAGACTTAGGAATTAAATTCCCGATATCATCTTTACTTTCCAATCCACAGCATCTTTTGATATTTTGATATAGATATTCGCTCAAAAATGGTGTCATAGGTGTCATCATTTTAATATAATTGATTAACACAAAATATAAGACAGAAAGGGAAATTTTCCTCTCTTCAATATCAACTAATCCACGCATACGTTCCCGATTGAGCTTAATATAAGAGTTAGTCAAATCTTCAATAAAATCAAGTGATTTTTCGATAGAACTATCAACATTAAATTTCGTCATATTTTCATTTACAAACTTAACTAATTTAGCTTGTTTTGTGATAATCCATTTATCAATTGGATTAAGAACTGTGGTTCCATTTTCGAAGATTCCGGAGATACTTAGAATATCATTACCTCCCTTTTTCATATCGATATATTGAGTCATAAAAAATTTAACAGCATTGATATAAGGAATCATAGTCTGTTTAACTTCAAAGATTTGATTTTCTTTGAAATAAAGAGGCTCAGCATGACTAGTTGGAGATGATAGGAGATATAGACGTAGATAATCTGCTCCATATTTATTTAGAATCTCCATTGGGTCTTTGAAATTACCATACTTTTTAGAAAATTTCATTCCCTTTTCATCCATAATTAGACCAGTACAAATGACATTCTTAAAAGCAGGTTTATCAAAGAGAGCGGTAGATAGAACAAGAAGTGTATAAAACCAACCTCTAGTCTGGTCTAAACCCTCAGCAATAAAATCACTGAGGTAATCACCACATTCGTCAATTAAATCTTTATTTTCAAAAGGATAGTGAATTTGACCATAAGGAACACATCCACTCTCATACCAGCAGTCAAAAACGTCATTAATACGTTTCAGAACACCTTTACCCATCTTAGATGGAATAGTTAAATTGTCAATAAATTCACGATGAAGGTCGGTAATTTCTCCTTCAAAACAGGTAGCACTTTTAAGTTCCTCGACAGAACCAATAACGACTACCTCTTCAAAATCATCAGAGACCCATACAGGAATAGGAGTTCCAAAATAACGACTCCGAGAAATATTCCAATCCTTCGCATTTTCCAGCCAGTTCTTAAATCTACCAGCTCCAATGTTAGAGGGAATCCAATTAATCTTTTCGTTATTCTTCAGAAGTTTATCTTTAATTGAGCTAACTTTTACAAAATAGCTAGAGATAGCGCGATAAATAAGAGGAGTATCTGTCCGATAACAAAAAGGATAGGAATGCTTATACATAAAGGTTTTAATAAAATTACCTTTAATTTTAAGAGCTTTGATAATCTCATCATTAGTATCCTTGTTAGAAACTAACATTCCTTCAAAATCTTTAATTTCAGAAGTAAATTTACCCTCATCATTAACCGGGCAAAAATCACCAATAGTTTCAGGTGTAATAATATTATGTTCTAGACATACACGGAAATCATCCTCTCCAAAAGCTGGCGCCAAATGAACGGCACCAGTTCCTACAGAAGAGTTCATATCGACATAAGAATCGCATAGTAGAGTATAGATATCAGAGACTTTATCTTCGATAATATAAGGACTATTAACGATAAAATCATCAAAAATAGGCTTATAACTAATACCCTTCAAATCTTTACCTGTCTTAGAACCAAGAATTTTAAAATTCTTATCCTTAATATCAATGATATTATTGAGGATATTATCCTTGTAATTTTCACCACAGATTATAATTTTATCTTCTAATTCGATAAGAGAATAAACACCTTCCGAGTTCAAACAAATAGCCAGATTAGCAGGAAGAGTCCAAGGTGTAGTAGTCCATACCGCAATATATGCGGGTTTATTATTAAACGAAATATTCAATTCAAACGTAATATATACACTTTTAGTCTCAATTTCTTTATAATTTTGACCTGCTTCAAAGTTAGATAGAGCAGAATTACAAGCCGTAGAAAAAGGCATAACCTTATATCCACGATAAACTAGATTCTTTTTCCAAAGTTCGGAAAAACTCCACCATACAGATTCCATAAAGTTAGTATCCATAGTTTTATAAGTTTTATCAAAATCAGCAAAACGTCCAATCCTTTCAAAAATTGGAGTCCATTGACCTGAAAAATTATGAATCATATCCTTACATTCTTTGTTATAAGTAGCAATTCCAATCTTCTCAATATCTTCAGGTCCATTAATATTTAGCTTCTTATTAGCTACCATTTCGACAGGCAGGCCATGGCAATCATATCCTAGTTCATTAAGACATTTCATACCTTTCATTTGTTGATAATTAAGAATGGTACTTTTTAGAAATCCAATCATAAGGTGTCCAAAATGAAGACAATTAGAGCTTACAAAAGGAGGCCCATCCATAAATCTAAAAATTGGAGATTTCTCTAGGTTCTCTGAATCAGAGGATTCGTTAGAGAATCCATTAGAGGATGAATCCTTTGAAATTTTTTCATAAATCTTATTATCCTTCCAAAAACTTAGAATCTCATTTTCTAGAGAAGTATAACTACTATCTTGGTTCGAAAGAATATCCATAGGATTTTTTTGAATTTCTAAAATTCAATTTCGTCAAATTTCTAATTCCTGGTTTTTAATTAACAATTATTGTTAATAAAGTTATTTCAATTTTTAAGAATTTTATTAAAATTCTTAAATAAAAATGCTATTTGAAATAGATTTTGAATATCGGGTTTCTGAAAACCCTAAAATTTATAAGGCAAGAGGACAGATTAAAAAAGGTAAAACTTATACTCGTGGAGAAAATGATATAGAAATTAATATAGGAGAAGCAGGTGATGCTTTTCCTTGTATTATGTTGAAGTATTCTTTTAGCACTAACACTTTTAATATTGAAAAAATTAGAAAAGTTGCTTGGGGTGGATATAAAAGCGACGAACCTGTTTTATGTATTTCTCCACCTTTACCAGAAAAGAACTCTTTAGACCTATTAATTTATTTATCTTTAGCGATTATCTATAAAATTATAGAGGTTAATAAATTAGATAAATTAAATAAATCTAAACCTTATATTTCTATAATTGATAATGCTTTTATTGATAATTATCCTTTTAGCTGGTTAAAGTTCAAACTTGGAAGTTCGACTTTAAACAATAATTATAATCGTAAAACTGTTTATGGTAAATTTGGATTTCAGCTTAGAAGTCCAAATGAAGAGAATAAATTTGAAGAATATATCGAAGAACAAGTTCCTCGGTATCTAAACTATACTTTAGAAAAAATAATTTTAGATTCAAAGAATTCTGATTTAAAACAAGATTTCTTTAAAGAACTAGATAAAATTAACTCTATTTTATCTACAAAAAAGAAGAATATACCAAAGTTAAAATATATCCCTAAAGAAACTTTAGGTGTTTTTATAGAGAAGGTTTTTAAAACTGGGTTAAGGGAAGATTATGAAGAACTTCTTAAAACTCTAAATAGAAAATATAAGTATGATATTAGAGGATTATGGTATCTTGATAAGGAACTTATGGGTCCAGAAATGGTAGATTCTAAAGTTAAAATATTAGATTTTAGAGTTTAGATTTTTTAACTTTAAGAGTTAAAAAATTACATACGATGTGAGTAATCATAGTAATCATCAGGTTCAGGTTCTTCTAAACTATCAACTATGTAATGATTACAATCATATTTGTGAATTTTACAGTCGCAATTAATATGAGTTTTAATACAAACATCACATTGACAAGTATTTTGATTATGACCTAAAAGAACAGATTTAAATTTATTATCATCAGCTTCATTAAAACAATCTTCTAAATTTTTAAGATTGAAAAGTTCAAAATGTTCAAGTCGAATATAAGAATGACATTTTCTCTTTTCCCTTATAATAACTTCATCTAAGATTTCTAAAAATTTATCAAAATGCCAACATATATTGGTATGTTGTTGATAATATAGATTTTCGGTGATACACATAGAATTAATTTTTTTAGCAATTGTCCTATGTATTTCTCCAAAAATATTTTCGACATCTCCAAAATCATAGTAAATATCTCTTTTAACAAAAAATTCATCTCTTTTAATCTCAGTTGTATGTTCGTGAATTTTTCTACAAATTAAACTATACTTTTTAAAAAAAGAAGACCAAAATCCCTGAATCTTAACCTTAAGAATCTCTGGAATAAAATTATCCTGATTCCATTTATCTGATAAATATAAATATTGAAAACATTCCATCATAATAGAGTTAAGAATTTTCTCAGGGATAAGTAGAAAATCTGCTAGCTTATAAAGTTTTGGAAGATAGTCATATATGTCGCTGTTTTTATCAAAAAAATTAAAGTTTTCTAAAATTTTTATAACATCTTCATACAGTTTATCTTCAGACAGTTTATCTTCAGACAGTTTATCTTTCAAAATTTCCTCTGAGTTTTTATCTATATATACAATAAGTTTATCTAAAAGAAAAAATAGCTCTTCAGGTGTTTCGATATAATCTTCTACATATTCATGTAAAAATGAACAATTTCTATTTTCTTTATCTATATTTCTTAAAACTTCGCTATTTTTAACTATACTCTCTGATATATTCATAGAGATAACCACCAAAATTCATTAGATTTTAAAATCTATCAAATAGATTTGATAGATTCAATTTTTAAAAAATTATATCAGGACAAAACTCTAAATTTTTAACAGAGATACAAGGTCCTTTCCATCCTAGTCTAGTTTCCATTTTAGGTTTAAAATTGTTCATGGTTTCCTCTCCAAATTCTTTTACCATTTCATCTCTACTTTTAAAGGTATCATAAATTTCTAACTGCCAATCAAAACTTTTCCATTCTTTTCCAAAATTGATAATTCCGGTATAAGAACCATTATGGATATATATATAAGATTTAACGGTATTATATTTTTTATCAATAAAAAAATCTATAGGACTAATAACTAAAGGTTCTAAACTCCTGTTATCATTTGAAATAGCTGAAAGATTATCAAAATTCATAAATTCTTTATTAAGAAAAATAACTTCAATAGCTTCACCGTGTTTCATAGACATTAAATCTCTAACAGTCATATGAAATGGTGTAGTTAAACTTAACCAAGAATTTTCATCTCCATCTAATACACAAGGAGTATTAATTTTATAAGATTTTGCTATCTCATATAACTCTTGTTTTTTATTATCTTCAAGATAAATATCACAATCTGGTATTATAAGATTATGTTTATGAAGTATATTTTTGAGTTCTACGAATTTAAATTTATCCATTTTTTTAATTATACTTTTATATATTTTTTATTGTTTATTAATAAAACTTTTAAACTAAGAATTTATATTCTTATAATTCTAAAAATGGATATAAACAAGCAATATTATAATTATAAGAAAAATAGAACTTTACCTAAATATGTAGAAAAAAATGTTAGTGATTTTGAAGTTAATCAAGGAAATAATACTTTAATTATTGTTCCTTTCAGAGACCCTGAAAATGGTAAAGGATTTAGAACTCAGCAACTAAATCAGTTTGTTGAATATTATCATAATTTTGGAGATTCTTTATCAGAGAATTTAAAAATTTTAATTATCGAACAAAATAATGACATAGATAAACCTAAAGGGTTTAATAGAGGTGCTCTTCTAAATATCGGTTATGAACTAGGTTGTTTATCCGATATAGAACCTGATACATTTATTTTTCATGATGTAGATTTAATTTCTGATAAAAGTTTAATCCCTATTTATTATAGCAAACCAGAGCATCCAATTCATATTGCTAATTTGTGGAGAGAGAAATATAATTTTTCAAGTTTCTTTGGTGGAATTGTAAGTTTTAATAAAAAGGATTATTCTAAAATTAACGGATTTCCAAATACTCGTTTTTTATGGGGTGGTGAAGATGATATAATGCTAAATAGAATTGTTATTAATAAAATGAAAATTATCAAACCTAAAGATTCTTCTTTGGAAAATAAAGGACTTATTTATGATATGGGACCCGAAACATCCGCAAATCTTACTAAAAAAGAAAATGAAGGTAAAAAGTTAGATATACTTAAAGATTTAAAAAATTGGAAAAGTAACGGATTAAATTCTTTAAAGTATGAAATTCTTGATTTTGATAATTTCAAATATGAAAATGTGTTTAGAATTAAAGTAAAACTTTAATTCGAAAGGTGAAATTTTAAAACTTTAAAGTTTTACTTTAATTCGAAAGTTTTACTTTAATTCGAAAGGTGAAATTTTAAAACTTTAAAGTTTTACTTTAATTCGAAAGTTTTACTTTAATTCGAAAGTTTTACTTTAATTCGAAAGGTGAAATTTTAAAACTTTAAAGTTTTACTTTAATTCGAAAGGTGAAATTTTAAAACTTTAAAGTTTTAAAATAAAAATGAATTCTTCTGAATATTAAAAAGTTAGCGCATAATAATATTTAGTCTTGAAATTACGACACTTCTAAAATTATCTTGCATCGAATTTACAAATTCGTTAAAAATAGCAGGGTTATTTAGAGTAGCATCATACGGTGAATATACGAGTCTAAATGTCTTGGAATATTTATCAATTTTTTTATTATAAAAACTATCAATTAATTTAACTTCCTCGATATAGTCGCCACAATTTTCGCGAGCGATTTCATAAAAATCATTTTCCTTTTCCCATTTAATATTACTATTTTCTACGGTAACTTCTGCTTTTTCAAGATAAAAAGAAATATCTTTTGAAATTGAAGGAATATTAGTAAAAGGGATGAAAATATTTAGTTTTCCATCTTTATATTGATTTAGAAATCTATCACTATCGGACCAGATATAACGAATATCCGGAATTTTTGTAAAAATCATGACAAGTCGATCAAGACCAAGTCCCGCCGCAATTGCACGTTTATTAATGATACCATTATTTTCAAGAATTTTAGGTTGTACAACACCACAGCCCAAAATTTCTAACCATTTTTCCATATATTTAACTTCAATCTCAAACGATGGATGAGTGAAGGGGAAATAATCATCATTAAATCTATATTCACATTCCGTGAATAAATATTCGACTAATTTCGATAAGATATTTTTTAGTTCAATTATAGGATCTTTACCATCATCAACCAAAGTAAAAATTTCCATTTGATGGAAAATTGGATAATGATGTGAATCAATTTCATCTTTCCTATAAACATCCCCTGTTACAATGAAACTTTGACAACCTTTTTCTAAAAGCTCGTTTTGATGAGCTGATGTATGTGTTCTTAATACATAATTTTCATTTACATAATAAGTATCAGTTTTACCTCGAGCAGGATGGTCCTTTGGAATTAATAGTCTATCAAAATTATCTTCTATTTTTACAATAGAATCCAAATCATCAAAAAATTCAAAATTATAATCTTTAAGAGTTTCAAAAAATTTATAAATATGTTTTTTCATAATATTGATCGGATGCCCATCTTTGTTATGAAGTTTATATTGAAGTTTATTTTCAATAGAAATTGGTATATTTGAATAGCTAGTTTTTTCCATAATATTAATATAAAATCGATTTTATATTAATATCTAATTCTCCGATAAATTTTCAATTTTCATACATTTGCCTTGTCGAAAAATAAGACCTATTAAATTTTAATATTTGAAAATATTAAAATATTTTTTAGATTAAAGTAAAACTTTCAATCTAAAAAATAAAATGGATTCTTCTGAAGATGAAAGAGATTTTAAAAAATTATCACCGGAACATATACTTTTAAAAATGATAGCTTCAACCGATTCTGAAAAATATAAAAAATTTTTTAATAGTTCTTCTTTTAAAAACATATCCGAAATGAATTCTTCTATATCTAATTCGATTAAAAATGAAGATTTATCAATTATATCTGAACAAATTCATAATCTTATAATACCAGATTATGATATTTTATCTCATGGTTTAATTAAAGAGAAAAAATATAAAAATAGAAAAAATAAGAAGAAAAATATGGAGATTCAATCTGTATCTATTATTTCCCAGATAGAAAAGGATATTATATCCAAAGTTGAATTAGAATTAAATGAAAATATTAAAAATATGGTAATTGAAATGAACCTTGATATTAGTTCTGTTAATTATGATATCGCAAATTGTATTGAATCTATTTCTTCAGATAATATAGTCTCCCAAATTAGTAATATTGAAGAAAAAATCTCATCTGAAATTACCTCTCAATTAAATGAAACTGTTCAGAATTTACCTTTTGAAATAACCTCTCAATTAGATGATATAATTGACGATACTAAAATTGACGATACTAAAATTAGATTTGTTAAAAATCAGATTATAGAAACTGCTGATAATGCTGAAAAAAAATTAAATGAAACTGTTCAGAATTTACCTTTTGAAATAACCTCTCAATTAGATGATATAATTGATGATACTAAAATTAGATTTGTTAAAAATCAGATTATAGAAACTGTTGATAATGCTGAAAAAAAATTACAAATATTTAATCAAGTGTTGAATAATGTAGAAAACATGGAAAGATTAGCTGAAAAAATTGAAAATAAAGTAGAAGAAGTTAGATTAAAATCTAATTGTTTTCTTTCTTTTATAAATATATTCTTAAGTTCTAAAAAACTCGATAATTCTAAAAATAATATTTGTGTTTAATAATTTTTAAGTTTTAAAAAACTTAAAAATATTCTATTTTAAGGAACCGGAGAACCCTTCTTAGGAGTTGGAGGATGCATCATATCATCCCAATTTCCACAGCTCTCAAGCTCTTCTACAGCATTATGTAGAAGGTTCTCAGATGAGACACGAGTCATAGACTTTGGAGAATCAATATCCTCTCCAGCACCTCCGCAAGTGGAAGGCTTCGTCTTATTAATGATATTATCAATCAAATCCTTAAGAATCTTATTCTCCATCTTCAGGTTAATAATTTCCAACCTGAATTGTTCATTCTCCTTCTGAACCAGCTCAAGATAATTCCTAGGAGCTGGTTCAATATCCACAATCTCGGGTTTATTTGTCGCGAGTGTAGGGGCTGGTGTAATAGATTTAAATAGTCTATCAATAGAAGGAGAAGAAGGATGAGGCACTTCCGTAATTTTAGAAGACTTAATTTCCTTCTCCTTCTTGACCACCTTAGCATATGTTAGAACCTGAGACTTTGAATCATTCGTGATTTTTGAACCCTTCAATTTGGATTCCCGGAGCTTAATATAAATCTTAAAGTTTCCATCATTTACAGGCTTCTCGGTCATCTCTACGTTAGCTTCATACCCAGGACATACATCAATAACAATCTCCTTACATTTTTCAATAATAATCTCAGATGCCGATTTCAGGTCGAAATCGCTCATCTTTCCCCATTTAGGAAAAATCTTATTCTCGCCCATTAGGAAGAAAATAACTTCGGGTTTCTTAAGATTTAGGTCCTTAACTACACGAAATACAGATTTTCCATAAAACCACATATGATTATCCTCAAAATGGGACTTAAGTAGCCCGGAGAAATCAGATAGAAAATAATTTACCAGAATATTCCTCATCTCAATAATATAATCCATAGAAAACTTAGACATTTTAATTTCGCGAGCCTTCTCTATAACAAATTTTTCTTTAATTCAAAAGATAAAAGATTTTTAATTTTCAATTTTCAAAAATCGATTTTTCTTATTATAATTAGGAAATTTCCTTTCCATTACTAAAACGAAATATGTTCCAAAGAAAAACAAGTGGCGGTTTGTAAAAACTTAAGTTTTAAATCATACATTTTTCTTGAACCTTAAGCTTCTATAGAAGTATAATTTTTTATTATCTTTTACTTTTTAAAGATAATAAAAATGGAGAATATTTATCCTTATAAAAAATATTATTTAGATTTAGATTATCTAGTAGATTTAGCAATAAAATATAAACCCAAATATGTTCATAAAGAGAATATGAAGGATGTTTTTAGGAGTATAAATTTCAAGTTAGAAAAATACAATGATAGATTTGTTTTAATTCAAACTGATTCAAGTGATTCTTTCTATAAAATTAACTATATAACAGATTTACTAACGGAAGAATGTAGAGTTAAAAGTTGTCATCGAGAAAAAGATAATATGACACCCTTCGAATATTTTAATCAATATAAATTAGAAATATCTGAATATTTAGAATATAAAGGTATAGAAATTAACTATGAAAATTTAAACAGGTTTATGGAAGATGGAGGTTTGGGAATCTCAAAGGATAAAAATTTTAAAATCCCAAAACCTCCATCTCTTTGTAGTAATTATAAAATTACTTATCTTCTTGGAATTCTGAATCATTTTAAGCCTAAAAAATGGCTTGATATGTCTGCTGGTTGGGGAGATAGATTATGTTCGGCTTTTATATACGGTGTAGAGGAATATTACGGAATAGACCCAAGTTCTTGTTTAAATAACGAACAAATGAGTTCTGGATATGAAAATATAATTAATATATTAGGGAAAAAATTTCCCGAAAAAATTTCCCGAAAAAATTTCCAGACAAAAGCTTTCGTCTATAATGGACCTGCCGAAACTTCTCCGTTGCTAAGAGATGGAAATAAAGATTATGATTTTATAATGACATCTCCTCCTTTCTTTACATTTGAGCTATATGATAAAGAGAATGAGCTACAAAGCACTAATCAATATAATAGCATTGATAAATGGTTAAATGATTTTCTATTTAAAACTATAGATAGGTCTTGGCCTTTATTAACTAAAAATGGAAATTATCTTTTATATATTGAAGATAAACCTGAATATAGATTTATACCTAAACTTATAGAATTTATGAAAAGAAAAAAAGATTGTAAATATGAAGGAATAATATATCAAGCATTTTTGGATAAAAAATATATTAAAAGACCTTATGATTTACATACTGTTTATTGCTTCAGGAAATTATAAATATTAATTTTATAACGCGGAGGACGTTATAAAATTAAGCTTGAAAAGATTCACGCACGGGGCTTGCAGGAAATTGCATACCTTTTACCCGCCAGGTACCCATTACGGAAATCAGCAGAAGCACCCATAAGGTCAAACATTGGGTCGAAGTTGCACTCCCGTCCACTATAATAACCAATACGATATTCCAATGACACCTTCTCATCAGACACGTCAAGTGGCTGCTGAATGGGAAACGGGCTCGGAACAGCGGTAATTTCATCACACACAGAACCCATTTTCGAAGACAGGGAACTACTAGAGCTACCACCCATGCCTCCAAACTGGGCCAGCTCATCACTGTAATCATCATCACAGCTCATACTGAATGGGTCAGAATTCACTCCAGTGAGTCCCGGAACAGGGAGCGGCTCATCTAGCAGCTCAGCCGGGGTTTCAGACTGAAGAGCAAATGCTGCAAGGCAGAGCTCCTCTTCAGCATCTTCCAGCTGCCTTTTCAGGTCAGCCACCTTTGCCTTGGCATCCATCAGTATAGCCTCCTCAGGCACAGGAACCCGGTACATGTCGACGGGAGTTGTTGCAGTTACATCATCAATCTTCATGGACTGCATGCGGCTCTTCTTGAAAGGACGGGGGTCATTCAAGGTATCAGAGTCCTCTACCTGCTCGCGGAGCCTCTTGAGACTCCCCCTACGTGTTTCCATTTTGATAAGATGCTCTCAATGTTTAAGCGCCTACACTTATAATTAAATTGAATTTTCTAATAAAATTCAATTTTCTAAAATTTAAACTTTATATATACAAATTTTATTATTAATCATCATAGTGTAATTAATTTTCTTAGATTTTTTACCTTTCATAAATCTTTCTACTAAATTAGCAGGTCCATTTATGAGTTCTATATATTCGGTATTTATATCTTTTTTATCTAAAATAAAATCTAGGTTTTTAATTAGAATATTTGGATTGATTAAAGTTTTAAAAAATATTTCTGGAGATTGATTATTTTTTCTTATCTTAGTTATTTCGTTTGTAGATTTATCAATAATATCTAAATTATAGGAGTTTTCTACTATGGACATAATATATTGACCCTCTCCTTTAAATTCCCATTCATCGAATTTTTTATAATGAGATAAATGAACTTTTTCTACTTCATTTTCTATATTTTTAATACCTATATATTTATTAGTTAAATATTGAATATCATATTCATTAAACCCATGTTTTATATTATAATTGATTGGTATTTGAGTAAATAGTATTTCTTGATTAACTATATAATTTTTAACGCTAATTTCTTCAGCTTTGTCAAATACTATAACATAATCGTTTTCGTTTTCTAAAGATATTAAAATATTTTTATACTTACTTAATTTAATTAAAGGTGTAAGTATATTATGATTTGAACCTATTATTATATTTTTATATCCATTAGCAATTATACTATGAACTCTTTCTCCATTTTTATAAATAGATATACAAGAATCGTTAAAATTTCCGACTATTGAATAACCTATATTTTTATTCATTGAATTAATATTTAAAATATTACAATTATGTTTAATTTCTAGCCTCATACTAATCATATCATAAGGTTTATTACTTCCGATACTTCTGGTATTTATTTTAACCTCTTCTTTATCATTATTAACTGAATAAGGAATAGATGAAATTAAAACTAGTATAAAAATGACTAAAATAATTAAGAATGTAATCATTAATACTTTAATTTTTTCTGAAGATATTTCTATCATTTTTAAAATTTATAATTTATAAATAAATTTATATATTTTTAAATTCAAAATAATTTATAATCTTTATAAATTTATTCCGAAAAATAATTTATAATCTTTATAAATTATTTTTTAAACTTTTTAGAATTTAGTTCTATCATATATTTATTCCATTGTTTAATTAAACATTTCTTATTGATATTATTATCACTTTCATCTTGATAAGTTTTAGTTTCAATACTATCATCAATTACAATTTTCTTTAAACTTTTAGCATTTTTACGTATCTCTTCATTGATAAGAAATTTTCTATTATTATAATCAAATTCAAGACCGATTATTTCTACAATTTGACCAAAATTCATAATAATATTATCATTTGTTAGAAACCCAGAATAAATTCCAAGTTTAATAATTTGATAAAGATTTTTACCTTCTTCAGTTGATAAATTCATAGAGTCAGAAATTTTATCAATAAAAGATGAAAGAATAATAGATTGTTCTCTCTCATTACGAATATTATTCCATTGTAGATTATCATTAACTGTTAAATTAGCAATTCTTTTTTCTTCAGCTTCTCTTTTTTGATTAAGGTCTATAGGAGAAATTATTCCGGAATTTTCATAAATAAATTTTTTAATAACAATTTCGGCTTCTTCGGGTTCATCGGGGACTAAAACTTCAATATTTTTACTTTTAATGCGATAATATAGAATATTATTTGTATATTTAAAACCCCTAGGAAGCTTACCTATAGCACATTCATCAAAGAAAGATATCCAATATGGGTCGTTTTGTAGCTTCATAATCTCATCAAAAATTGGATATTCAATTACTCTTTTATTTTTAGCAGCATTGCGAGTCTTATTTATACCTCTTACAGCTTTCTGTTTAGCAGGTTGGGATTCATTAGATTTTTTAGAAGAATACCATAATTTATTACCTGAGAATATTACAAAACCTCCGTCTTCTTCCATAATTGATTTAAATCAATCTAAATTTTAATCGGATTTTGAAATCTTTATCTTCTTAAATTTAAGATTTCAATTTTTGAAAGTCTAAAATTTCAATCTTTAAAAATTGAATTTCCTAATTATTGTAGTTTAAAGATTTCAAAACTTAGATTGAAATCTTTAATTTCAAAACTTAGATTGAAATCTTTAATTTCAAAACTTAGATTTAGATTGATTTTAATTAAAATCAATCTAAATCAATTATGGAAGAGTCCAAAGATAAACACTCAGATGAAGAGACTTGGGATTATTCAAAAGTTGAAGAGGGAAAACCTCTAAAATATAATGTTCATACTATTCTACAAAATATTTCAAATGAAAAAGTTAGAAAATTTGCCAAGAGTATTTCGATCCCTTTTGCTGTTTTACTATTGAACTTGGATAAAAATATGAATATCGGTCTAACGATTCGGACAGCAGCAGCTATGGGATGTTCCGATGTATATATTATTGGAAGAAAGAGATATGACGCTCGTTCAGTCGTTGGGTCTCAAAATTATATTAATATTCATAAACTTCCTTCTATTGATGCTAAAACTTTCTTCAAGGAGAATAATCTTTTGCCTCTTGTTATCGAACAAGGAGGAGTTCCTATTGAGAAATTTTCATTTAAACCCATGATTCGTCATTCTTATTCAGGTGGTCCTAAGCCTGTAATTATGCTAGGAACCGAAGGAACCGGAATTCCGAAGGAATGGATTGAAGTAGGAACTTGTATTTCTATTCCTCAAGTCGGAGTTATTCGTTCTTTAAATGTTTCTATTTGTGCTTCAATGATTATTTATGAATATGTTAAGCAATGGCGAGAGGTCAAAGAATCTCTAATTTAAACTTTAATTAAAGTTTAAATTTTTAATTTGTATATTAATTAATTTGTATATTAATTAATATATGATTTGATATACAAATTTAAAATTTAGGATATATGAATTTTTGATAGATATTAAATTAAAGATTATATATCAATAGATATATAATATGATTTGATAAATTTAGGATGCCAAACATCCTAAATTTTTGACAGAGTTTACTCAGAGCCAGTGTCCTCGTTGGTGTTATCCTCAACATCAGAGCCGGTGTCCTCGCGGAGCTCATCCTTGCTATGTGCGAAACGGCACTTGTCGCCGAAACGGCACTTGTCGCCGAAACGGCACATCTGAGTCTTCAACTTTGAGCTGATGTCCTTCTTCAGTGGCTTGTCCTCCTTGTCCTTCACGGTCTCATTGGAGCTCCGGAGCTCGTCGCTACCGTGAGCGAACTTGCACTTCTCGCCGGCGCTGCAGCCCTCGGAAGAGCTAAAGAACTTGCACATCTGTGTCTTCACCTTGTCAATCTTCGGCACCGGAGCGCTAGGCTTGTCAGCACCCCCAGCTGCCTTCTTAGGCCCGCTAGGGTGCTTAGGCTTGGTCTCTCCCTTGTTCACATTGACCACCTGAAAGGCAATCTCTGTGGCATCGTCAACGGACATCCCCTTCTTCATCAGTGCCTTAATGACATCGGCAATCTTCTCACTGCTCATTTTATTTGGTTTCTACTAAGGAAAGAAGATTATTAAAAATATTAAAACATTTTTAATATTTTAATGTAAAAATTCAATTTTCAAAATCCTAAAAATAATTTTGAATATCACTTAATAAAACCTTACTCCCAGTTAATAAGACATTATATGTTTTGTTTTTATCCTCATTACTTAAATGAAAAATCCATTTCATTATACTATCTAAATCATCAACAACTATGTTTGGATTAGATGGAAGTTTTATAGATAAAATATCTTCAGGTTTTTCTATTTTAATCTCTTCAAATCCGACATATTCATTTAACTGAATAGCAGCTCTTTTTCTTCCATATTCATATTTTTTATCACTATAAAATGTGTTAAATGCTTCATATATAGTTTCAGCCCAAGAACTTTCTTCATCTCTTTTAATGTATAAATATTTATCTTCTTTGTCAAAGTCTTCTAGAATATCATCAAAGTTTCTTCCTTTCAAATTATAATCAACCAAGTATAAAGTTTCGAAATCTATAACAGTTAAAGGTAATATAGTTCTAATTAAATTAATATCTGTTTCGCTAGAAAATATACAAAAATTAGTCCCTTTCTTTTGTATATTTTTATTAAACCATTCAATTAAAAGATTACTACTTTTAAAAGACCCCCCGTTATCCATATAAAAAATTAGATTATCTTTAACTTTTTTAATCCCACAATAACTTAAATCAAAATTTATATTTTTCAAACTAGGTAATATATTAGGGATTATACCTATATAAACTTGATGACTTCCATATACACTTTTTTTAAATCTTAGAGGTTTAAAAGTATCTATTTCTATAGATTGATTTTTTCTATCATTTTTATAAATTGTATTTATATATGCTAAAATATTCATTGCTATAACTACATTAATATAGCTATATCTACTTTTTAACCCTGTATTAAAATCGATATATTTGAGATGATAAAAATTAGTTAAAAATATAGGTATATGACATTTGGAACATATTTCAAGAATTTTTTCAGTCATAGGTTTTTCTTGAGGACACATAATTATAGGAATATTATTAGAGACTATATTATTCCTGTGGTCTCTAAACATATTTTCATCAAGAACTAAATTTAAACTATAATCTAGATTCTGGGATTCATGATACTCTATTGTTGATAGTCCATAAGCAATTATATTATCTTTACTATAATCAATTAATGAGTTATTTTTACATATAATAAAATCAATATCATATTTAACACATATGTAATTAATTAGATTAATTTCATTCGAAACATCTTTTCTAAGAGTTTCTAAATTAACAATCAATTTATCATTTAATTTAACATCTGATACAAGTTCATTGATTTCGTTATATTCAAAAAATAAAATATTATAGTTGTATAATTGATTTGCTATAAAGCTAAAATATTTACATATAGAGTTTTTACCTTTAGAACCGTTTATAACAATTAATGGCTTTTCCATATTTTATATTAAAAATTAAAGTTTTATATCTCATTTTAAATCTTTAATTTTTTGATTCTGAAAAATCAAAAAATTAAAGATTCCGAAAATCAAAAAATTAAAGATTCCGAAAATTAAAGATTTATTATAAAGATATAAAAATGTCTAAATATAAATTAAGAATCTTTTCAGATTTACATTATGATAAATATCCGGATATTAATGACCTTTTTGAAAAAATAGACTTTTATTATAAAGACGTTGATAAAGAAAATGAGATATTGATTATAGCCGGTGATATTGGATTCTCAGTTGAAAAGAACGATGAAGGAGTTTTAAAAATAAGACCCGGATATACTCAAGTTTTAAAATATTTAAAATCTAGATGGAACAAAATTATTTTAGTTCCTGGAAATCACGAATATTATACCAGTGGTGCTTCTATAGCTGAAGTCAATAATCTAATTTCAAATGAATGTGAAAGATTTATGATAGACTTTCTAAACAAAGACGTTGTAGAAATAGATGGTTATATATTTATGGGATGTACACTATGGAGTCCTATGAAAAAGACCATATTTGAACATCATAATAAAGAGAATTGGAATTTTATATCTTATGAAGAGTTAATAGAGACTCATAATAGTCATATAGAATGGATTGAAAGAAATTTAGAAAAATATAAAATTAGAAGTGATTCTAATAATGGAGTATTAAGAGATAAGATTGTTATTATAACACACTATTTACCATCGTTTTCGCTTTTACATCCGAAGTATAAACGTGGAGTATATGCTAAAAATCAGAGTGCTTATGTATGTGATTTAGATGAATTAATTTCTAAATATAACTTTCTAATTCCGATATGGATTTGTGGTCATAGTCATATGACTCGTTATTCTAGAATTGGTAAAACTTTTCTATTTAATTGTCCTATTGGAAATCCCTGGGAATCTGATAATTTTATTCTTCAGGATACAATTGAATTATCTTAATTGTTTTAATTTTTAGATGTTAAAAATTTAATTTCACTGACAAAATTTTATCTCTTTGAATTTTAGCATCTAAAATTGATTAGAAATTCTAATTTTTCAAAATTATTTTAAATTAAAATAATTTTCTCTGATTTTATTAGTAAATTTCAAAAATAAGGTAGTAAGACTACTACTCAAGAATGAAAAATAAATTTAAATGATTAGAAATTAGAATTTTAGAAATTATTAAAACTAAGAACCCCAAAGGTTCTTAGTTTTTCTTGAGTTTACTCAGAGAGAATGAAGATCATGCACAGAAAGCTCCTCCAGGAGCTCCTCCAGACAGAACATGAAGAAGGTCAGATCCAGCTCCACACCGTTATCCTTGATGTAGGTGTGGAGGGTCAAGAAACCCTTGTGGAGCTCCTCCAGGATCTCGCGGGGAGGGACGGTGTAGGACTGACCTCTGATGACAATATCGGTCATCTTGTGGTGGAACTTCACCCCGTTCTTATGCCTCACCACCCAGAGGGGTAGGTAGTCGTAGTCCAGGGTTTTTACCATCATGTCAAACACGCCGACCATCTCGTTGTTCAGGTCATAGACGGACATCAGGACCTTGTCAAAGAGGGACTCCCCATCATCGCTATACTGGAGGCTCCGGAAGAGCTCCACCGTGTTCTCACCTTTGAAAGCTGACAGCGTGTAGGTGGCCCACATGAACAGCAGGGTCGTCAGGTTGTAAAGCTGCTCGTGGTTCATCTCGAAGTAATCAAAATCTCAAGAACATTAAAAAATCATTGAATTTTTATATAAAAATTCAATTTTCTACATCTAGATAATGATAAATATTTAGTATCAGTCAAAATATTTATCTAGATATAGAAATCAAGAAGATTATCAACAATATCTTCCATTAAAAAGTTGGATAATGATTTAATCCGTGTTATAAATAGATAACTAAAAAACTATCAAACTTAGAATTAGACATTTCTTATATTAAATAACAAGGTCTTCGATATTTAATCCAAAAGTATTATCATCGGTATCATATTTATATTTATCATCCATTTCGAAGAATTTTCTATGAGTATTCATAAATTCTTCCCCGTCTTGATATAAATAATCACCTATAAATAAATGTATAATTTCAGGATTAAAGAAATACTTATACATATATTTGACTTCTCCAACATTCTTACAATGTTTAAAATATCTTTCATCTCTTATACATCCATTGATAATTTTATAGATTAAATTTTCCTCATCTAATCTATCTTCTAACTCTTCAATAAAAGAATCATTATTAAATTCTCCCCAATGGAAATATTTATTAGATACTAAAAGGCAAGTATAAGGAAGTTTTTCTATAGAATTTAGTATTTTCTGTTCCATATCATGATACTTATGAATATTAGCAAGGAACCTTAAATAAATATCAATTGCCATAAACATAATATAGCATGACCTTCTACCCATTTTTTCTTTTGATAACTGAATAATTTCTAAAACACCCTTAGAATAATCATTTTTAATATGTTCCTCTATATTTAGTATTTTAGGTCTCTTTACAAAACAGTTTCTTCCAGAGACTAAATTATCTTTGGTAAAATATGGATGATTTACTACCTGTTCAATATTAAAACGAAGTTTTTCATTAACTTTTAGCATATTTTTAAGTAGGTCCTTAAGTAAATCTTTGTTATCTATATCAGCAGGTCCATATTTAAAAGCGAAGTCTTCCAGAAGAGAATCGATTCTACTTTCAGAAAAATAATAAGTCTGATATTTAGATAACTCCTTATAACTTTTAATAGTATTTCCACTACTCTTGTTGGAATTATAGTTATTATAAATATCTTCAGTTAGATAAGCAAAATTACCGTCGGCAATAATCTCAAGGAAAGTTAATCCAAGAGCCCAAATATCGTGTTTATTATTGTATAGATATAATTCATCTTTAGTCGGAGTAGCTTGAGGAGAATTAAACTCAAAAGTGAATCTGCTTTGATTAGTGATAATACCAGTCTCAACACCATAAGGAGCATAAGAGCATAGACCGTAATCAATTAGAACTCCACGAGGTTGATGTTCCTTGCGATACATAGCATTTTCAAGTTTTATATCTAAATGTAGAAAATCATTACCGTGAAGACATTTTAATCCTAGAGCTAAATCACACATAATTCTTTTTCTTTGATAAAAAGGCATTTTGGCTACATCTTTTCCAAGGTTTCCCTCTATATATTCTATAACCAATCCTAGTTCTTCAGGTGAGCATTCCTTGGGAAGAGTTATTTCTTCCCCTTTAACTAGATAAGGAGACTGAAGTCTAAAAGAAATATCTAACTCTATAGGGTCATAGAAATAAGATTTTTTAAGCTGTTCATCCTTTTTAATTTTCTTATAAGCGTATTTAATTCCATCTTTTTCTACAATACTTACTTCTCCATAGCTTCCTCCTCCAATATTACGATTCTTAAATTCGTAGTTACATTTAAACTTAGGTTCCATTTTTTATAATTCTTTGAAATTATAAAAATATTTAAATTTTTAAAACGCTAAAACTATACATTCATAGAAATATTTAATAACATCACATCTTAAATAATATTGAGAAACAAATTTATTAATATCTTCATATCCTAAAACATCGTTTTGTTTTAAGTTTAATAGATTATTACTCATACTTTCAAATTCCGAACTCTTCCATATGTTTTTCCATATATTACTTAATATAATATTTTCCATAAAAGTAGTATAAAAACTATCTTCAAACATAAGACTAACAAGAAAACAATAAAATTCAAAAGAATCGTTTAAAATAGGAATACCATATTTAATATGAAATTTTACAAATTCGTTATTTTTATTACCAATTTTATAACAATAAGATAAATGTTTTCTAAGTTCAGGTAAAAGAGGTAACTCAAAATTATCCGAAGTCTGTTTAGGTCTATGATTAATTATTATATCTATAGATTCTATTGGAAGACCATTAAATTCTGGTATTTCTATATCACCAAAAATAGAAACTAACCTTATATTTCTTTTATTATCTGTCTCATAAGAAAAAGAAGTATATAAAGAAGGTTCAATATGTAAGGTAATAGGAGATTCAATGTTCATTTCTCCATATTTATAACTACAATGTTTTTTGGTAAATTGTAGATATTCAAGACAAGGTCTTCCGTGAATAAATGAATATTTACTATAAAAATGTAATACACATACTAGTTGTTTTAATATAGATATAACTACATTTTCATTTAGAGGTGTAATTTTAATTTGAGCTGTTGCTGATTTAATATTTTTACTAAGCATTTCCTGATTAACTACCTCTGTATAATTAATATGTAAAGGTTTAACTATCTTGATATGGTTATTACAAGAATAAACCCAATCAAATAAAATAACATTAGGCATCTTATATTTTGACATTTTATTATTCAAATATATAGAAGATATAACATAATTTGTTAGATATGATTCTGTTCTATATATTTTAATCTTTTTATTTAAAATTAACTGATTCATATCTAAAATATTTAGGCTATTTTGAAGTTTAGAATATTTATGAAAGATTAAGTCTAAATTTGGTTCGTTAGTGTAAGGTTGAAAATTTTCTTCAAATTCTAAAATTTGGATTTTTTTACCTTCATATTTACCAACTTGTACTTGAACTGTTCTATCTTCGGGGATTCTAAGGTTATGAAAAAGACTTCTAAGTATCGAACAACCTACACAGCAATGAGTATTTACATAAGGTCTTCTTCCCATACCTAAATTTGACATACATTCATCTTCTTTTATATAAACATCTTCCAAATTTAATATTTCTTGACGAATATTTTTAAACATAGACAGATAATCATATCTAAATCTATCAAATATATCATCAACTGAAGATAAAGTTAAAAGACAGTTAAAATCTTTATAAGATAATACATCTTCAGGGACAAAATTAAAATCAGGAATATTATGTCTTCTTCCTCTTTTACTCATTTTATTTTAAAAATTTAACTTTAAAGAATAGAAATTTAGAATTCTATATAATAGAATTCTAAATCAAAAGTTTATAAACTTTCAAAAATTAAAGAAATTTAATAATATGATTTATAACGAAGAATTGGTCTTTATGCCTCTTTTCTATAGTTTCTTTAGTACAAGATATTATTTTAAGATTTTTATTATCCTCTAAATAATATACTGGAGGTATATCTTCTTTATTAACTAAATAAACTCTATTTTTAGGAACAGCATATATAATTTCATTTTTAGAAGCTACAACTATAATATTAGTATGGTCCTCTACTACAGCATATTTTTTATTTCCGTAAACTAGAATTAGAATTTTAGGAGTAAGAATATCGGTCTTTTTCCATTCTTTAGTGATAGATTCATATTCATTCATTTTTAATATAAAAATATTAAAAAATTAAGATTTAAAATTAAGGTTTCATAAAAATTAGGATTTGAAATAAGTTTCCATATTTTCATAAGATTCTTCACATGTGAAACAATCAGTTTTTTTAGTTTTACGAACATCTCTTATGTTAATATTTTCAGGTTTCATAAACCATTTGGTTAAATTAAATAAAATCTTTTCATCCTCCATAATTCCCCTGGGAGTAAGTTCCGGTTCATAAGGAGGTATATGAAGAGCATTATCCTTATTCTTAGAAAAGGTAATTTCGTTATCATCTAGAATATAAAGTTTATCTAGAGTTAGACTAGATATTTCTTGCTGAGATAGCTTAATTAATGGTTTATATAGATAATTTTCATTCTTTTCACAGTCGTCCCAACTATAAATGATAATAGGTTGTTTATTAGGGTCAGTAAAAAGAATATCACAAATGGCGTGTACATATCTTAACTGACCAGCAGACCAAACAATAACATTTTCAAAATATTCAAAACAAAAATCTAAAAACTCATATACATTAGGACGTAGCACTCCCCACATACTAGAACGAACACCAGTTCCAGGTTTATCAACTACATCGATTACATCGAATTTATATAGTCTATTTCTGAGGTGATTATGTTCCGGGTTAGTATAAAGTTTCAGAGATTCATATTGCTTAAAGTTATCAGAGGTGTAAATTAGAGTAGAATCTAAATCTAAAACTATAGTTTTATTAGTTAGGAGCATTTTTAATTTTGAATTAAAATTCTTTAAGACTTTAAAAAATTAAAAGATTTATTTTTTACATTAAAAATTTTAATTCAATTTTTAATGTAAAAAATAATTTTTGTTTAATGATTTAGAGGAAAAATAAAACAAAACCATTTTTTAATTATTATTATTTTAAAAACATATACTCTAAAATTTGAATTTTAAAAATCAATTGATTTAATATAGAAAAATGTCAATAGGATGTATGAATCGTGTTGATAAAATCGGAGAAGGAAGTTATGGTGTAGTTTATTCAGCAACTTTTAAAGATGATGATAACAATAAGCTATATGCCGTTAAAAGAAATTTTAAGGAACTTTCCGCTAATTGGTTCGGTAATATACACGAAGCTGACATCTTGATTCGTTTAAAAGGTCATCCTTTTATCGTAGAGATACATAAAATTGCTCTAGGAGACCCGTTTGATAAAGGTCGCGCAATGACTCCATCTACGGCAGATAAGAGACGAATGGCCGAGGATAAAATGCATTTTATCCTAGAACATGCTGGAACTTGTGGAGATAGTTATTTAAGGTCTTCAAACTTTAGTTATGCTAATTCTAAAATTATTCTATCTCAAATTGCCGTTGCAATTGAATATATGCACGACAGGATGGTTATTCATCGTGATTTAAAACCAGCTAATATTCTCATGGACTTCAAAAGCGGAATACCTTATTCGAAGGTGTGTGATTTTGGAATGTCTTGTAATTTTGAAAGGTATGGTGAAAAAACTCCTGGAGTAGTTACCTGTTGGTATAGATCACCTGAAATTTGTTATCGTCATGCCGATTATGATTACAAATCAGATATTTGGTCTTTTGGTTGTCTAATGTTTGAATTTATAGCTAAAGAACCCTGGTTAGTTAGTGCCCCGGATAAGGATGAAAAAATTATGAATATAATTTTAACTAAATTGGAAGAACCTGCTCTTGAAGAGGATTTAAATTATCTTCTTAATAAAGCTAATAATAAATTCAAAGTTAATAAAACAGATTATATGAAAAGGAGACTGACTTTCAAAAGTCAGTTAAATATGCGTCCGAGTCAAAAAATAGAATTTGAAAAATATTGTGGAAAACTTAGTGTCTTCATTGATTTAATGAAGAAATGTCTTCAAATTAATCCAGAAAAAAGACCTACAATTAAAGAAGTTCTAGAACATCCCTTTTTTGATTATTATAAAAATTATATTACTAATGTAAGACAGACTTACATTGATACAAATAGATTTAATTATCAAGTTATGATTAATAAATGTATAGAAAGAACATGGGTTGTAAATTTTGCTATAGATGTCTTTAGTAAAAGAACTACAATTTATAAACCTTGGTATAAACATTTTATCTTATTTCATGCTATAAATCTATTTGAAAGATATCTAAATTGGGCTTTTATGTCTGATAATAATAGAATCGAACTTAGAAGTGAAGAAAGTCATAATCAAGGAAAACTTTTTAATAAACAAGAAACAGAAGTTCGTTTTTGGTCTTGTCTATATCTGATGCATAAATATTGTTCTACTCTAGAACATCCCGCTGAATTTAAAAAATTCTGTCCTTCTCATATATTAAATTTTCCAAATCTTGAACAAGCATGTGAAGATTTTGAATATCAACTTCTGAAACATGCTTGTAATTATAAGATTTTTCAAGAAACTCTATACGAAATGGCAGATAAAAACGAAAAGTTGGAGGAATTCAAAATATCTAATCTTCTAACTTTTTATTCTGGTATAGAAAATTATATCGGAAGTCTTCATGGTTTATATTCACGCTACAAGGAAGTATATCGTGATTAAATTTATATATTTATTATATATAAATTTGAAATATAAATTATAAAGTCTATAAATAGGACTTAATCATAAATAGAAAAAGTCAATTTATTAGACTTTGAAGCAGTAGGTTTATTACCCATAACAAAAGATTTAACATCAAAAGGCTGTTTAGGAATAACAATCTTAGGAGTTTTAGGAACTTCTAATGTTCCAGAAGTTCCAATAGGCGATAAAGGTTTTTCTTCTACCTCCTTTTTAATAACTCCTAGAGAACCAACGTGAAGCTTTTTACCTTCAGAGTTCCTTCGGCAGTCTAAGAATACATCTCTATTTTCACCTGCTACAATTAAGAAAGGATTTTCATTTTCATGAGTCCGATTACAGATAGCACAAATAGAGGGGCGTAATCTCTTAAGAAGAACAAGAGAAGATGTTCCATTATCCTCGACAGTTCTTAGATAATTATAAGGAAATCTTCTATCACCAAATTCCAAACCAGCATATTTATAACACAATTTAAGAGCCTCCGTGATATCTTCAGGTGTAAGAGGGTTAAATCCTTCATCAGATTCATCGCCTGCTCCTCCGTTTGCGGTTAAGTTAGTCTTATAATTGTTATATTTCTTCTCTTCCGGCTTACAATTCAAATGAATACAAGAGACTGTTTGAGTAATTAGAGAAGCTTCTAGTAAAAGAACAAACTTATGGTTTTCACTTTCAGGTTTTACTTTTGGAATCCATCCTCTGAATTTTTCATTCCAAGACCTAGTAAGTTTATTATCAACTGTTTTAATTCGATTACTTTGCCATTTCATATTACCAGCAATACGAAACTGCTGAAGAGATTTATACATACTATGGTCAACAATATCTTTCCATTTATCTGGCATTCTTCTCATAAGTCTATCGTGAAATTCCTTATTCTCTTTATAATTTCCAACACTAAATCCTTCTACAACAACGTGATAGGATTTCTTATCACTTTTATGTGATGTAAAAACAAAGATATGAGATTTATTTACATTAAGAGGATTCTCATTACGAGTCTGTTCTTTTAGCTCTTCTAAAATACAATCAACCAAACACTCAACACTCATATCGGCTTCCTCTTCTTTAAGGTAAAATCCTTCTTCACCACCTTCAGGTTTTACACCTGAAATTGATGTATAAAACTCAATATCAAAATAAGGACGTTGTGTCTTATCTCCAAAAATAGTTTCATAATAACATCTATTTTCAGCGGGTGTATTTTTAATCATATATTTAGCAAATTCCAGATAATTATGAAATCTACCAAAATTTAAAAATTTAAGCTTATGACATACTATCAAATTATTATCTTCAAAAGTTTCATAATCTAAAAGAGCACCTCCGCGTGTACTTTTAACAACATTCTCAATTTGGTCTTTCAAAGCATCTTCGCGATGATCATCGTGATTTTTAAGATAAACATACCATTTCATTTTTTAAAATTATTTTTAAACTTAATTAAATTAATCAATAATTTCATTTTTTATTCTTAGTCATTATAAAAAGAAGATGACGAAAACAAAAGACGATACCGACCCTTTAGATGATACTAACGACGACGAAGATTCTTTTTTCTACTATCTATTTCTATTTATAGGTATTGGAATAGTTGTCGGAATTGGAATTGTTATAGCTTTTGGATATGGTCATTTTAAACATGGTGATGGTAAAGGGCAAGCTAAAAAATTTCTCAACTCTTCTATAAACTTTTTATCTCAACCGGGATATAACTAATTTGGTATATATCTTTCTAAAAATGAATATTTAATTTTATTTTAATCAAATATTAAAAATAAGAAAAGTAATCAATTAAACTTAGAAAAATGTCTTATATTAGTTTAGATAATAATACCAATTTTAAACTACCTGAAGAAAAATCTCTGAGTTCTATCTTTAAGGAATATTCTAATCTTAAAGATAATGAAATTCAAAAAATTCTAAATATCAAAAGACCAAACGGTCTACCAGTTTTACGCTTAGAAGATGAAGATAATAATAATGACCTAGGTTTTATTTTTGAAACTATAGGGATTATTAATAGTTATGATTTTGAAACCGCTTTGGATTTTGTAAAATCCAATAATGATAATGTTAAGGAAAAATCTATTCTAGATACTTTTATTTTTGAATCATATGCTAAGAAATTTAAGGAGGATACTATCAAACTTCGAACCAAGATTAAAATTAATAGTGCTGGTATCTTCACTTGTACTAAATGTGGAAGCAAGGAAACCTCCTATACTTCTAAACAGCTACGTTCTGGTGATGAAGCTGAAACTTTTATTATTGCTTGTAATAGTTGCGGTCATACTTTCAGGAAGGGATAAAAATATTTATTAATTATACGAATCGAATCTTTCAATTTCTTAAAAATTGAATATTTTTCTTAAAAATTGAATATTTTTCTTAAAAATTGAATATTTTTAAGAAAATCTAGATTTTTTCAATCTTTCTCAGTCTTCCCGAAGAGAAAAAGAGAATGGGCGTTCATACCATCTACAAGTTTGTGGATTACTATGGTGATGGATACATGTTCTATAAGGACAACGAGACCTATGAGAAGCTGAAGAACTATATCTCCAATAGTCCTAATGAGGATGAGGAGATTGATACTTCTGATTGGAATCAATATGATACTGTGAGGGTTCATCTGACCCACGATTGCTCTGAACTCCCTAAGGTTTTTATCTGGGATGGTACAAAGGTGGTTTACCCCTTCTTTAACGGAACGTGCAACGAGTCCGATGGCCGTATCCATTGTGAGATTGACGAGTCTATTAGTGTTAGTGGTTTCATGCCAAACATTTTTTGGGCTTTCCATGATTATGACCCCGGTGAGGTTTTTTACTCTGATGAATACCGGCTGCCTAGCACCATTGGTTTTACAAACCTGGGTGATTGGGCTGACGAGATTGAAGAGAACACGTGCACCATTGATGACGTGTATACGTGTGATGGAAACGCAACTGTTACAATTTGTAACTTTGATAGGAATAAACACCTAATTTTCATCGGGGAGTTCAACAATGAGATTGCGGATTACATCAGGGACTCCCGGCCTTATGATTTTGATATTTCAAACATAATTTCAGTAAATGATATGAATTTGTGTATGGATGATATTTATGAACATTGTGGTGGTTCCCCTGGGGATTACTATTTTTTCATTCATAACTATCACATGGGGTTGGATTACAACATTCAGGATGATGAACCTGAGGTTTTTGTCTCTTCTGGGCCTAGCAAGGTTTTTGGAGGCACCAAGAAGAAGGAGAAGATTATCGACACGTCGGTGAAGTGCTGTTCATCTACATCCAACGGGTCAAGGTGCAGTAATAAGGCTCAACCTGATGGACTTTGTGGCAAGCACAAGAGGAACCGGCGTAATCGTTAGATATTTTTTAACCCGAGGTTAAAAAATCTTAATCTAGCTCAATAGGCTCAAGTTTTAATTTTTCTCTAATAGCTTTAATGAAAATATTCTTTTTACTCTTAGATGGTATTCCTAATTTTAGATAATTATTAGCTAAATCTACAGCATCTGACTTCTCGATACTTTTACCAGTTCGAGAATTTAAATTAGTTAAGGAGTTTAAATTAAACTCTTTTCCGTCAGGGAAGACCACTACTTGTTTAGATTTATCTATTTTATACTTATCAATATCTTCAGTGTTTATTTTTACAACCGCTCTATCTTTATTACTTATTAAAAATTTAATTTTATTTGGACTTTTAATCAAAGTATTAATTAGAGGAAGTTTAATTTTAGGAAGGTCAGAATATAAATCATTTCTTTTGATTTTATTAAAAGAAGCTTCTGGGTTAGAATATCCTAAACTTTTTTTCATTTTAAATTATATAATTAAATTTAATTATATAATTTTTATAATTTTACAAATAATCAACTATTTTTTAAATCCCTAATTACATAATAATTATCAACTATATTGTTATTTATCTCGACTATACTATTAAAAATTCTTTGTATATTTACAAATTCCTTATTATATTTATTTGTAATTTTAATATAACTTTCTAAAGTTTCATTAACTTTCTTAAGGTTGTCTCTTCTAGTATTTTGATTTGCTGAGGATTTCAACAAAACACTTTTAAGGTCTTCGGATCTCTTAATTGCTACTTCATTATTATTCTTAAAACTGTTAATAATAATACCAAGATCATTATAAGAATTTTCAACATTTGCCATTTTAACCTTGAAAATTCCAAAAGAGTCTCTAATTTGATTATTATAATAATCAAGATTATCATCATAAAGTTTTTTAGCTTCAATTCGATTGAAAAAATCATATTTTATAATTCTATAAGAAATAACAGTATCTTTTTCCAGATTTAGAGAATTTTCGGATTTTTGTGTTTGTGTGGCTTCTATGTCTTTTGCTAAATTTTCAAGTTCGTCAATTTTAGGAATTTGAAAGATATCAACTTTATTAGTACCATCATCTGAATTTTTCACTACACAAAATGTATCATCTCCGCATTCAAGAATCTGATCTTCTTTTTTATTACTAGCTATCAGATATTTAACAGAGTTTAAATCTAACTTAGCATCTTTAATGATAATCATAGAACCTATAAAAATTTCACTACTAACTTCAATATCTTTTGGAAAATTTTCCATATCAATATAGAAAGGAGTCCCGTTCAAATCTATAACTTTTATATAATAAATCTGATTTTGATCATCTTTATTAGAGAAAAGATATTTTCCATCTACCGTACACCCTTTAGCTTTAATGATTTGTTCAAAATCATTATATTTTTTACTAATTTTTTCTTTGATAGTAAAATTTATATCTTGAGGCGGTTTAGGAGAAGAAGCTTTTTTGATTTCATCTTCAATAATTTCTTTATTGATTTGTATTTTCGGGAGTTTTTCGGGGATAGGAATATTAATAGCACCTGCTGGGGATTTTTTACTATTTGTAAAAATACTATCGATAGAAGGTGCAGGAGTTTTTTTGGGAGGCATTTTTAAAATTTTTAAGGATTTTATTTTTCTTATTTTATTTTTCTTATTTTATTTTTTATTTTAAACATAAAATTAAATACTTTATTATTTAATTTCGTGTTTTTAATTTCTTATTTAATTTCTTTAAATAAGAAATCTTTTCTTGAACTCAATAAAATACGAAATTATAAAATTAAATCTTTGAAAATGACTTGGGATATGTCTTTATGGAATTATCATAAACTTTCTTTGCTATCTGCTCTTTTTATTTTTATTCTTTTATCTCCTCCTATTTATACTTATATTCAAAGAGGAACTAATAATCAATATTGGGTTGCTTTTTTTATTGCGTTATTAATGTGGTCATTTATTTTTATAATGCTACATATCTATTCTTCTAAGAATAAATTTAATCGTTCTTCTGATGATTTAGATTAAAAATTTTTAATAATGAAATCTCGAATTTTTAATCCAAAAGATTAAAAATTTAAAAAATTTTTAGGATATTAAAATCCGAAATTCTCTAAGGTAGAGTGGGCATCGAAGGCAGGCCGGGAATGGTTGGTAGGGCAGGGATAGCCACGGGTTTTACATACGGGCGATAACCCATAGAGAAGGTCGCAGCAGTCTCCTGCTCCTGTTGAGTTAGAGGCACAATCATATCCAGATAATTGCTAGGGGTGGGATTAGGAGTTTCACCGCCATTGAACTTACCAATGACAAAAACAACCGCCGCTCCACTAGTCATATCTATTTCTAGTAGCATTCCATTGAGTTCCGTATCCTGAGCAATTAGATGCTTTTCATTCATTCCAACTACACGGGCTAGGTTAGCCCGTTTCATAATCTTGGGTTCCGGTTTAGGACTCGGTGCCTTGGAGATAGCCGGAGGTAGTTCAGGCATAGACGATAGTCCGGGAATCTTCTGAGGAGTAGCTGGCTTTACAGGTAGAGACGGCATCGGAGGAAGTCCCGGAATACGGGGAGGGGTTAGATTAGGCTTGGGTAGAGAACTTGGCATCGGAGGCAGAGGTGGCATAGGAGCGCTTCCTCCCATAATGGAACCGAGTCCCACAGGGAGAGGAGGCATACCTACACCGGGAACAGTCATTCCCGGAATAACCTGAGACTTGTCAATTCCCTGCATAGAGCTCTTAGTTCCAATAACCTTCTTAATATTACTGGCGCTACCCTTGTGGGCATCACAGCGCCACTCTAGATAATCAGCATTAGTGGTATCAGATACAGGGGCACAGCACACCTTCTGCTTCTTCTTCTCATCGGCTACCCGATTAGAATAGTAAGCACATAGCTTCTCTCCATCCTTAGTCTTGCCAGTATATTCTTCTACGGAAATCCATAGACCCAGGTCCTCGACAGGCTTCTTAGCCGCACGAGTACGCTTCGTGCCCTCCTTAGGGGTAGAAGCAGTAGCATTACTTAGATTGGGAGCCAGACCCATTACACCACTTGCAGTGGTCGGCTTAGGCAGGTCCAGAACCTTACGGAGACGCTCAGTCATATCTTCCTGACTTACATCCTTTAGTTCTTCATAATTCTCTACGAAATACTTAGAGAAGGCGCCGATCCATACATTAATAGTAGTCGCTAGCTTGTCGGCGAAATCCTGGCTCATAGTAGTCATTCTGATTTTCTTTTCCATTTATTTCGAAAGATTTTAATTTTTCAATTTTTAATTTCGGTCATTTCATTAAAAACGAATTCGCTTTTAATTGTTATTTTAAAGTTTAAAACTTTAAAATGCTTTAAAGAGAATGTGTAAATTTTGAAATTTTAAACTTTTGGTAAATTTTAAGGGTAAATTAGCATCATTCAAATTAAAAATTTATTTATTTTTTTGAAATTTTACGCAACATTTACATTACTATCATCGTCCCCGTTAAGTAAATTATATAAATAGTCAATAATACCGAAGACAATAGCGAAGAAGATGATAGTATGAATCATAACACCAAAAAGAGTGCTACCACCTTGAGTAAAATTAAAAGTTGGAGGTAACCATAAAGTAGTAGTTACTCTATTAGTTATCCAATAAATAAGTTTTGAAGAAATTACGAAAAATAATATACTGATTAATATACTACCCCATAAGTACCCTCGTACGATCCCATCCATATTTGATATGAAAAATATAGTTTAATCCAGAGACTTTTTATAGATTTTATTTATAGAAATAAAAATGAATATAAAAATTTATTTAAAAGTTTTTAAACTTCAAAATATAATTTCATAAAAATGAAATTTTAATAAATATAATTTTTAAATTTCAAAACGTTAAAAATTTAAATGTCTTTTCTAAGTTTCGTCAATTGGGATAAATTCCCTAATAATTTCTTCGATGATATCAATAATTTAAAATATTTTATATGTTATGTAGCTTTAAGTGAAAATTATAATGAAATTAATGATTGGTATAAATGTAACAATGACTTTTTATGGGAATACGGATTTGATAATAAATTAAGCATATCAGAGTTATTAAATAAAATTTATGAAAAGGAATATTTTATTGAAGAAAAGTTTAGTATTTTAACAACAAAATATCGCAAATGTTTTTTTAGAAGTTGTGATAAAGAAGCAAATTCTAATTACGAAGGAGGAAAATCAAAATATTGTGTAAAACATAAGGAAAAAGATATGGTAGATGTTAAAAATAAAAAATGTGAATTTGAAGGTTGTAAGACAAGACCTAGCTATAATTATGAAGGAGAAGAAAAACCTAGATTCTGTTCTACACATAAGGAAAAAGATATGATAAATATTAAAGCTAAAAAATGTGAATTTGAAGGTTGTAATAAACAACCTAACTATAACTATGAAGGAGAAGAAAAACCTAGATTCTGTTCTACACATAAGGAAAAAGATATGGTAGATGTTAAAAATAAAAAATGTGAATTTGAAGGTTGTAATAAACAACCTAACTATAACTATGAAGGAGAAGAAAATGGTAGATTCTGTTCTACACATAAGGAAAAAGATATGATTGATGTTAAAAATAAAAAATGTGAATTTGAAGGTTGTAATAAACAACCTAACTATAACTATGAAGGAGAAGAAAATGGTAGATTCTGTTCTACTCATAAAGAAAAAGATATGATTGATGTTGTATCTAAAAGATGCAAAACTCCATTATGTAGCACTCATGTTATGAATAAATATGAAGGTTATTGTCTATTTTGCTATATTAATACTTTTCCAGATAAACCAATTTCAAGAAATTATAAAACAAAAGAAAAAGCTATATCTGACTTTATACTTGAAAATTTTCAAGTATATACAATCATAACCGATAAAAAGATACAAGGAGGATGTTCTAAAAGGAGACCCGATATATTAATCGATTTAGGTCATAGAGTTATAATTATAGAAATCGACGAGAATCAACATATTAATTATGATTGTTCTTGTGAAAATAAGAGAATTATGGAGCTATATCAAGATGTTGATTTTAGACCTATTGTATTTATCCGATTTAATCCGGATGATTACAATAATGAAAAAGGAGAAGATATTAAATCTTGTTGGTCTCCTAATAAAAAAGGAATTTTACAAATTAATAAAAATAAGGAAAAAGAATGGAATGACAGACTTGAAACTTTAAAAGACCAAGTTAATTATTGGATTGAAAATGAAAGTGATAAAGCTATTGAAGTTATTCAACTTTATTATGATTCCGATAATCCTTAATATTTTAAAATTTCTAAAGTAATACACTTTAGAAATTTTAAAATTTAGTTAAACAATCTCAAAATCTTTAGGAAATTTAGACCAATCACTTATATCTTCTTCTAGATATACATTTTTAACAATTCTATTCATTATACTATATTTTGATTTCAAAGCTTTTTCATACTTCATCGCTAAACTTTCAAATTTTCTTTTATGAATGTCGCTACAAAATGTATTCCCAAAAATTTGAAATTCATAACCAAGATTTGTAGAAACTTTTATATTATAAATATGATTATAGTTTAAATCTCCATAGGTTTTATAACACGGATAATCTATAACTTTCCCTAAAAATCTAGCTTTTTTGTTAGTATTTTCACCTTGTAAAATACTTAATTGATATTTAGAAAGAGGTTTTTTAGTTATAATAAAAGCACCTGATTTTTCCGGAAATTCGTGTATATGAAGTTTGGGATAATATTTATTCATTAGAGAATAAACTCTTTGTTTATGTAATATATCTTCCTCTTTTTTAAAAAGTTTCCAAAATTCTTCAATAAATTTCCAACTATCGCCATTATATTTTTCGGGTAAATCTTTTATTCCTTTAAAGATATCTAAATATGATTTATATTCTTCAGGGTTAGAAGTATTTTCTAGAAAATACTCCATATCATTATTTAAATCATCTTTATCTTGTAAATAATATGCTTTTCTTGCCCCTAAATTTACGAGTGTTAGATTAGCTAAAGTATCAGGTATAAAATGTTCAAGTTGTTCAATTAAGTCATCTTCAGAATAAATCTTTCTCCTCATTTTTTATATTGATAAATAAATTCTAAATTGAAAAATTGATTATTAAATTTAATTATAAATTCTAAATAAATTTATAATTAGTCCTACATTTTATACCATAAAATGATTGTCAAAGATTTAATTAATTATATTATATATTTTGATAATATTATTGATATTTTGAATAATTACGAAACACAATCCGAAAAAGGTATTATATTTGAAAAATTATTCGATATTATTAACAAATTTGGATTTTGTGGTGAATTTCCCAATTCTAAATTTAATCATTTAATAGATGATTGTCTTAAACCAAATTATAAAACTACTATCTGATTTTTAAATTAAAAATTACTAAAATCTTCAATTGTAAAAATTTTAGTAATATAAAAAGTTTTATATTTTGAAGATTTTTGTGATTTTTCTTCAGTAAGTTGATAAAATGTATAATCTTTATTTTTAATAATGTCCATTTGTGATTTATTTATAAAAATATTTTCACGTTCTATTAAATTAAAATATAAAATATCATTAATTAATATAGGTTTGTTATAATCTCTACTTGAACAAACGATAGGTGTTTTATTTTTATATTTAGGAATTTTATTAGTTTCATCCCTTTCAATAATATTCAATATAATATGATTTTTATCAATTGATTTATATAAGAATTTAAATACTAAATCTGGCCTTGTATTTAAAATATTAAAACACATAAAATCTTTATCTATGGGTTTTCTCATAAGAGAATCCAATGTAAAAGAATCTCTTAGTTTTAAAGACCATGCGTTAGTTAATCTTTCACTTTCATTGTAATCATCTATATCATATTCATCGTAATCTGGCGAAATGTTATCTTTTAAATATATAAAATATCCATAAATAAAATTAGCAACCCATTTTTTAGATTCTTCATTTATGGTTTCAAGTTTTAATAAATCGTTTTCTTCTTGAACTCTGGAAAACTCAATATCATCATAACGTTCAACAACATTTTGTATAATGTTATTTACAAAAAAACTAATTAATATATCACCATCTATATAAGGAAATGTAAGACATAAATCTAAATAAAATATAGACCAAATTTGACATAAACCTTCTGGTATAGATATTTCTTTTGTAGTATCAATTTTTTTATTATAATCAAAAGTATAATGAGCTTCCATTGATTGAAGACCTGCTATTTTACGGCCTAATTTTTTATTTTCTATATAAGAAGAAATAGATCCTTCTATTAAAGTCGGACAAGTTATAGAAGAATCTATAAAAATAACACCTGGTTTAATTATTTTATTTTTGGTTAAATAATTAATAAATTGTTTTAATAGTAAGGTTATTTTTTCATTACCCGGAATAAATCCATAAGGTTCAAAGTGTTCAAAAGTGTTTTTGTGAACCCTATAAATTAAAGCATTAGCATGTTTTATTATTCTTATTGGTAAAGCAATAATATCAATACCATTTTCAATACAATATTTAAATTGTGATTCTATTTCTTCTAAATTAAAAATTTCACTGATGTTATCTATCAGTGAAATTTTTAATTTAGAAGAAGAAATAGTCTTAGATTTAATCAAATTTAAAAAAAATGTTTTAGGATATTTCCCCGACATATCATCTTTAACAACTGAAGATATTTTACAAAAATTTTTATGTTTATTTAGTATAAACATTAAAGAATTTTCACTAAATAAAGGATTAAAGTCATATTCGAAAGTTTCCCCTTTTAAAATTGGAGATTTATCCAATCCAATGTTTATAAAATATTCACCAATTTTATTCTTTATAAAATTATATTTTTCCTCATCCATATCATCTTTGATAGAACTTAAATAATCTTTAAGTTCGGAAAGTTCTTGTTCTGATAAATCCATTTTTATTTAATTTTTTATTTAATTTTTTATTTAATTTATTGTATAAAAAATTAAATTAAACCCTAATATGATTTTCGATAAATAATTAAACTATAATTTTTCGATAAATAATTAACATAGTTAATTATTTATTTAGAAGGGTCTTAAACCGAGTAATATCATATTCAGGACTAAAATAAGGATAGGATGTATCATATCCAATATATACATTTGATTCGGTCCATACTTTCATCATATTCGCCGTGATACCATGCTTCTTTTTACCCTTGTCATCAAGAGATAGAACATATTGATAAGCTTCGGAATTAATTAAATTTAGAACTTTCTCAAATTCCTCTTGGCTATCAATAATATTATAGAGTTTAGACTTTAGAAGATTGTCTAGAAAGATATTAATATTTACATAAGGACGGTTGGCATTCCTATAACGAAATGTAGGAAGCTTTTCAGTCCACGTAGCAATATTCTTAATTAGAGTTTGCTTCTTAGAAATATCACCTTTCGCCTTTATAGTTAGGTATTCGGGTAGAGGAATACCTAGATTTCGAATACGAAAGATATCTTCCATTTCTTCATAATTTTCTACATTGTGAATCATAGTATGAATAGGGATATGAATATTATCCCTATAAAATCCTTCAATAACTGATAGTCTATGCTGACCATCAACTATGAACATCTTAGGGAAAGAGCTTACTTTTACAATATCAATACTTCCAAAAACAGGTTCCATACCTTTCTCTAGACATCCACTTACATACATTTTCATATTCTCGATTTGTTTAGGGATGATGTTACGTTGAATTTCTGGCTTCTCGATAAAGCTAGCAATCTCCGCATAAGAGTTAAACCTTTTATATTCCGAGACGGTCTTCATTGATTTAAACATTTTTAGGAACCTTAAGAACTTTGTTCTTTTTTTAACTTTATTCTTTTTTAACTTTAAAATTAATGACTTTAAAGTTTCAATTTTGAAATGTTATATCTTCATTCATACTTTTAAAATAAAATCTATAGTATTTTTTATCTTTATCAATAGGTTCATTTTTAACACATTCATATAATAATCTTAAAGTAAAACCTGGGTTTAATCTCCATATAACACCATGATATTTTGTAAAATGAGGATAATTAGATTTTTCATGTTCAAAACTTTCTTCTACGCCATCAAAAGCTTGAAAACAATCTCTATAAGAAACAAATTCATTAGACTCTTGATATTTATTATAATCAAATAGATTCATATCTTCTGAAGGAATAACCTCATATACATATTTTCTATTAGAAAAAAGATATACTTTAAAATTTTTATCTAATTCTAACATATATTTCAATCCTTCATAATACCAAATACCTGACAAAACCCAATTAATTTCAAATTCTTTATTTAATTCTTCTTCAGGCATTCCAGCATATTCATCGGTTCTTACTTTTGTAAGTTCTTTCATTCTTCTTTGAACCGTGATTCTTTTGTTAAGTAGCTTTTCATATAAATCTTCACTGGTATCTTTATCAATGAATTCATTTCTGAAAGGTTTATCCATTTTATATAATTTTAAAATTATATAAAATTATTCAAAGTTTCAAATTTTGATAAGTTGAGATAGAGATGGAAGAGGAGGAAGAAAATTATTTGGAGGATTTGAAACGGAAATATTTTTAGAATCCCGAAGTTCCCGAAGTTCCTTCTTAATCTCAATATTTTCCTTACATACTTCCTCGAGAATTTTTTGTTGGTCTTCTCCAATTTTCTGGAGCTCTAGACAATATTCTTTTAGAGATTTCATAGATTGAATCAGAGATTTCATATCTTCTTTAAGTTGAGAAATCTCTTGATTTTGTGATTCCATAATTTTCTCTTTAATTTTCATTTCATCTTTTAATTTATTAACATTCCCGTTAGTTTGCCTGAAATACATAGCACAGCCGTCCATTTTTAATTTTAAAAAATTAAACTCTGATTTTTACTATTAAATAAGAGTTAATATAATTCAATTTTGAAATTTTTCTTAATATTTCAAAAATTCCTCTTTAATTTCTTATATTTGAAATTTTTAAGATGACACCCTTGCGAACTTCAAACTTGTGAAAACTAGAAAATTTCAAATAAAAATTAAGAATTTAAAAAATGGTAAAAATGAAATTTTAAATTAAATGATATTTTAAATTAAATGATATTTAATTTAAAACTTAATTCTGAATAAGAAAAAGAATTAAAGATTATATGAACTTGTGAAATCCAAAAATCAAAGATTATATGAATCAATTTAGCGAACTCTCGATTAAACTTACTAAGAAACTTTCAAAAGATGTAAAGCAATCCTCGGGGATTTATTTCACTCCATATAGTATTATTGAAAAAAATTTTGAGCTTCTTGAAAAATATGGGATTATGAACCAAGTTGAAACCATTCTAGAACCATCTTGTGGAAGTGGACAATATATTGATTATATTAAAGAAAATTATAGAAATGTAATTCCAAAGAATATTATTGGAATAGAGCTTAATAATGATATCTTCAAAGAAATTTCAGAATTATATTCTTGTGATTCTAAGATTGTAATTCTAAATCAAAATTTTTTAGAGTTTTCACCCGAGACTAAATATGATTTAATCATTGGGAATCCACCTTATTTTGTGGTTTCCAAAAAGTATATTGATAATTTGCTTTGTAAAATGAATCTAAAAGAATATTCGATTTTTTACGAAGGAAGACCAAATATATTTATATTGTTTATTATTCACTCTATTAGTCTTCTTAAAGATAATGGAGTTTTATCATTTATTTTGCCTAAAAGTTTTTTAAATTGTCTTTATTATAACCCTATAAGGGAATTTATTTATAAAAACTTTATGATTTTAAATATTTACGATTGTTCAAATGATAAATATTTAGAAACAGAACAAGATACTATAATTTTTATAATGATGAAAACTAAAGATAACGAAAATTATAACGATTATTGGTCTTTATATTTTAATAAGGAATCAACTTTGAATTCATCTTCAGAATCATATATTATATTTAACACTTATGAAAATATTTTGAAAATTAAAGAACTTATTAAGGAATCAACGACACTACATAAGTTAAATTTTAATGTTAAAGTTGGAAATATTGTTTGGAACCAACATAAGGATATTCTTACAAAAGATGATACTCAAACTTTGTTAATTTACAATAGTAATATCGTAAATAATTCTCTTAAAATTATTGAGTTTAATAACGACGAAAAGAAACCTTATATTTCTAAAAAAGGTAATATTGGACCTATATTAGTTCTTAATCGGGGTTATGGAAGAGGTGATTATAAATTTAATTATTGTTTGATTGATATAAATAAGGAATATTTGATAGAGAATCATCTTATATGTATAACTCCAGAAAAAGAATATGAAGATTGTCAATTTAGTAAATTAGATTTTAGTAAATTAGATTTTAGTAAATTAAATTTACTAGAAAAATATAACAAAATTATTGATTCCTTAAATGACGAAAGAACTTTAGAATTTATTAAATTGTATTTTGGGAATAATGCCATTAATACATCTGAAATTAAATTTATTTTACCAATTTATATTTAAAATTTTACTTTACAAAAGTAAAATTTATTTTCTTTTAATTGATATTTGCCAAGCGGGATTTAAAATTCCGTAATGATTTTTCCATCGTAAAAACATATAAATTTTTGTATCGCAATAAGTTTCCAAAACTATTGTATTTTTATATTTTTTACTTCCCTTAAATCCGCTAATCTTTTTAATACTTAATTCCTTTTTATCAATATAATCATAATAAAAATCTCCTTTATAACACATATATTCTTTATCTTTTTGTGTCTTAAGAAATTTATTAGTTAGATCTTCAAAATTTAAATTATAAGAATATATCATAATAAAATTATTAATACTTAATTCGACTAATTTATTAAATTCTTCATTTTTTGAAACAAATTCTTTAACTTCGTTATTTAAATTAACATTTTCTTTAGAAATTTTTTCAATATATTTGTCTTTTTCGTATAAAAATTTAAACCAATTGTTGTTATTATAATTTATACCATAAATGTTTTTAATATAATTTTTCTTTTCTATATAATCTAAATTATATAATCTGGATATATTATCTACAAAATTATCATAAAAATAATCAGCATATAAACAATTATCTTTAGTTGATAATGATAAAAATTGAGGATATTTATCTATTTTATCACATCCAAATTTGAATTCGATTTTTTTAATTAATTCCGAATTATCTTCTAATGTAAATATTATATCAAAATCATAATTAAAATTTCTACCTCCTTTACATACACATTCGATGCTTTTATATGTTAAATTATTAATAAGTTTTTTTAAAAATATATCAAGTTGTATTTTAATTAGATTCCATTTATAATGATATTTATACCAGGATTCGGGTATTTGATTATTTATGATACAACAAATCAAATATTCTCTTATTTTATTATTATAATCATTCTTATCTTTAGTATGTTTAATCTTAATATCAAAGATATTTATAATTCCAATATTAAGATTAATTATTTCATTGTTAATCTTAATATTTATCAAAGGAAGATTTTTAATATCTTTAAGTTTTATAAAAATATTTAAATAATAGTTTTTATTTTTGGTATTATTCATATTGAAAATTTAACTTAAACCTGTTAAGTTAAATTTTCAATATGAATAATACCAAAAATTCAGTTTTAAAAAATATAAGGAATTTTCCTTATATTTTATTACTTTTAATAATTTCGGAAATAGAGGGAAGGTTTAAAATCTTTAGCTTCATTAGCTTTCATTTCAAATGGAAGCTTTTTTAAGTTTTCGAAGTTCCCGAAGTTCCTTTTTAATCTCAATATTTTCCTTACATACTTCCTCGAGAATTTTTTGTTGGTCGTCTCCAATTTTCTGGAGCTCTAGACAATATTCTTTTAGGGAATTCATATCTTCTTTAATTTGAGAAATCTCTTGACTTGAAGTTTCTTTTTTGGAATTTTCAAATTTATTCATTTCTTTAGCTTCAATTGAAGACATTTTACCTGATTTAATTTTACTTATAAAATAATTTGAAAGTTTAATCTTTGAGTCAAATTTATTAAAAAATTCACCTGTAAATTTAATTTTTTTATCATTATAAATAATATTAGTAGGTAAGGGTTGATCATAACAACCCCATTCAAGTTGATATACATCTCCGTAATTATCAATAAATTTTTTTGAAAAATTTCCCGGAATATCTACACGCTTATATATTAAAGGGTTTAAAATATTATAAATTTTGTTATCATCGTCAAAGGGTATGGTTAAATCACTATGACTAATATGAATTATATATCTATCATCTTTAAAATTAAATATTTTATTATCATATAAATATTCTATAAAATATCCCAAAATATACATATAAGGAATTCTAAAATTATAATCTTTAAATTGATCTAATTCTATAACTGGATATTTTGTTGGATATTTTTTACATAGATTAGCAAAATAATATTTACTTAAATCAATCTCTCCATATCTTTCTTCCATTTGAAGGACTCCAAAATCAAACTCTGATTTTTACTATTAAATAAGAGTTAATATAATTCAATTTTGAAATTTTCCATATAAAACATAATATTTTAATATTAAATTAAAATATTTTACATAAAGTCAAATTCTTCATTACATATTTTAACACCTTCGCTAAAAACATTCATATTTGTATTTTCCCAATCAAAATGAATTACCGGTTCTACAAACATATCAGCAACTCTATAAGTTTTAACTAAACATTTCTGATATTTAGTAAGGACAATTTTAGTATTAACTGGTAAATATATATTAGAAATATAATTATTTTTACATTCTAATTTAACTAAATTTTTAGGAAGATTTTTTAGAATTGTAAGTTTATTATCTGAACAATAAAGTTCTAACAAAGATTCCGGTAAATCATCTCCTCCTATTTTAGTAAGTTTATTATTATTACATTTTAAAACTGTTATTCCTTCTGGGATTTTAGGTAAACTTTTAAGTTTAAGATTTGATAAATCTAGTTCCATTTTTAGTTTATCCTTTATTTTTAATTTACTAATTTTTAAACCATATATTTCAATTTTGAAAGAATATTTTTAAAATTTTTCTTAATATTTTAAAATTTCCTCTTTAATTTCTTATATTTGATTAAAAATCTTATAAAAATTGAATTAGACCTTTGTAAGATGACACCCTTGCGAATTTTAAAATCATAATATATTAAAAATTCTCTATAAATTCTTATATTTTTATAAAAACATACAAAAATATTAAATTTTAAATAAAATCCAGTTTATTTAAAATTTCTCTATAAACCACTATTCTTTTTTAGAATTTGAATTTTCCTTTTCCAGAAGAATAATTCTATTTTTCATATTTTCAAACTCGTCTTGTAAAACTTTAAAAGTGTTATAGATTTCTAGAGGAGCTTTTAAAGCTTGAATATATCTCATAGATGTCCCTAAAACAAAATTATTACCATAATCTTTCTTAATAAAATCAATTTCGTCATTTCTCAATTTAGGATTACCTGAATCAAATTTAGTATCGATAATTTTACCTATATGTCTATGAAGGTTAAAGGTTAAAGTATTTACATATTCGGTTGAATCAATAACTAAAACTTTGTTATTATACATAATAGTAAATCCACAAGAATCACTATAGGTATCAATTCCGGTAAGATTGTAAATATCTCCATAATTATCTATGAAAATTCTAGTAGCCATTCTATTCATTTTTCCAAATTGATGTTTATCATAACATTGGGAATAATAATGAATAATATATCTATCATCAGAAAGATTTAAATTTTTCGAAAAGAAATCTTTAGCATTTAAAATCCCATAAAAAGTAATCTTACTCAAATCAAGTTCCCCATATCTTGACATTTTTATTATTTTAATTAAGTTCTTTATAATTCTTTATCGATAATTTTAGAGAAGCTTACAATTCTTAAAACTCGATAATTTTAGAGGAAATGATAAAAGTCGATAAGTTTAGAGGAGCTTATAAAAGTCGGTAAGCTCCTCTACACCTTTAATTACAACAAGTTCGTTATATTTTTGTTTTGTTTCTTTATTTGAACTTTCTTCAATAAAATGATAGTTTTTATTTAGACAAAATTCTTTAACCTTGTTTTCACAAGAGGTTAAACTTTGTTCCTCTATTTTAGTGAAGCTTATAAGTTTGAAATCTTCAAATATAACTCTTTGACCTAGAACTTTTTCATAATGATTCTTATGTTGATTTATCCTTTTCTTTAAGTCGTTAGTCTTTCCAAATTTATAAATTCCATCGTTATCATTAAAACTTCTATATTTAACCAATGGAGAGTTTAAGATATTAAGTTTATCTTTTAAATTTTTAAAACTTCCTAAATATATTAGATAAATACCTGATTCTTTAGACATTTATCTAATAAAAATTTATTTTTAATATTTATAACAAAGTTTTATAACAATAACAAAGTTTTATAACAATAACAAAGTTTTATAACAATAAATAAATTAAAAATTGAATTTTTAATTAAAAATTCAAATGAATTTTAATGGCGAGAAACAGGCACCTTCGGGTAATACACACTGTTTTCTTGCTGTAGACTTTTGGCTTTCCTTAAGATGCCTCTGGGTCCCGACGATTTTGACAACCAGAGGGATTACGAGCTCCACCTGGACAGGCTGCGGAAGGCCAACAAGATGGCCGACCGCAAGATGGAGATGGCCGCCAAGGGCTGGGCCTTCCCCGTCATGGGACCCATGACTCGGGACCAGCACGACTCCATGGTTGCGTTTGAGGGCCCGTTCTACTGGGAGCACCGCGGGCGCGAGGCCGCATCGCGCCTCCGCATTGCCAGCTACGGCTGCTATTACGGGCACGACTACTACTAAGCTTCTCGTCCGCCGGACAAAGTCGCTCTAGTGTCTCGCCAGCTACGGATGCATGTTGGTGTTACCATTCCAAAAGTTATATATAGTGAGTCTTTCACTATATATAATTTCTCTAATGAAAATGTTTTACATTAGACCTGATATTTTATATAAATTAGCCTTTTCATTCAATTTCTCTAGTAGTTTTTTCTTGTGATATATCAGAATACTTTTTCCTTCTTCACCTTCAACTATTCTTTGTCTATCATAAATCTTTTGTAATGTGTTATGAAATTTTACATCGTTTAATTTTGATAAATCTTCATATTCTATATATAGAAATACACAAATTCTTTTAGATAAATCATCTTTGACAATATTTCTTTCTTTAATTGAAGATAATTCTTTGGACATTTCGTATGAAATCTTTTCTGACTTGGAGATATCTGAAACGAAATAACTTATCTCATTTTCTATATCTAAATTTGTCTTTTTATTATAATAATTATGTTTATCCTTATATACAAAAGTCGAATTTTTAATATTCATTCCTATTTCCTCTAATATTTCCCTTTGAACAGCTTCTTCATATTTTTCTTCAATTTTACACTTTCCTGATACCTGACATTGAAATGTAAAATCTTCGTCATATACAGGAAGAATGATGAAACTATTGTCAGGTAGATATTTTGTTATGATATCTATAGTAGTTTGAAGGTATCCACAAACATATCTACTTATATCATATTTATCTTCATCAATCTCTATAATAATATCAAAATCTTCAATATGCTCAAAAATCATATTGAGTTTATTTTATTCAAATTCTAAATCATTATATTCTTAGAAATTTATATTCTTGGAAATAATTTTATTCAATTTCTAAGAATAAAATTATTTCTATAATTATTTCGCTTGATAAAAAAATTATTATATTACTTACTTCATCTAAGCTTGAACTATTTCAAATATTGAATATTGAATTTATAATTTATAAATAATGATTTTAAAAATTGATTTTTAAAATATTTAATTATAAATTATAAATTCAATATTCAATATTTGAAAATCATTATATTCTTAGAAATTTTATAGCTGAAATGTTTAAAATTGTAAAACAAATTGATAATCGACATGCGTTTTCTAATTGTATGTATTCTAGTAATTCAGAATTAGTTGGTATTTATTTAGTTAAAAATATACCAATTAAGTTTAATTATTCAGAAAAATACGGAATTGATGAAATTGCAGCTAATATAAATCAAAGAAGCTTCTTTGATTTTCCTTTAGATATAAAAATTGATATTAAGAAAACATTAGAAGTGCCAGTTTGTCTTTCTAAAATATCCTTGGTAGTTAATGTTATAGCAACGAAGGAAAAAATTGATATTGATATCGATGATTTTATAAAACTTATGCGTGAAAATTTTCAAGGAGTTCCATTAGTTAAGAATTTTAAATATAATTTCGGCTATAATTTCAGCCATAAATTTTGTTTCTCACTTCTTGTACAAGAATTAGAACCTTCAGATGGATTAATTCACACAATTGGGCCAGAAACAGAGATAGATCTATTATCTTTGTCTCCTAATTTTGTTATTCCATCTAATAATCAACATTTATTTAAGTCTAAATTTAATTTTAAAGAAATGGGAATTGGGGGATTAGATTCAGAATTTGAAACTATTTTTAGAAGAGCATTTTCAACTAGGCTCCTGCCTCAAAAAATTTTAAATGATTTGGGTATTAATCATATTCGTGGTATATTATTGTATGGTCCTCCTGGCTGCGGTAAAACGCTTATCGCTAGAAAAATAGGACAAATTCTTGATTGTAAGGAACCTAAAATTGTTAATGGACCTAGTCTTCTTTCTAAATATGTAGGCGAAAGTGAAGAAAATGTTAGAAAACTATTTCAAGATGCTATCAATGATGAAGGTTCAGGTAATCTTCATTTAATAATTTGTGATGAATTTGATGCTATTTGTCGTAAGAGAGGTTCAAGGAATGATTCTACAGGTGTTAATGATAATGTAGTAAATCAGCTACTTTCTATGATTGATGGTCCTAAATCTCTTAATAATATTCTATTAATTTGTATGACAAATAAAAAAGATGCTCTTGATGAAGCAGTTCTACGTCCTGGTAGGTTAGAGGTTCAAATTGAAATTCAACTCCCTGATGAAAAAGGACGTAATGATATTTTAACTATTCATACGAGTAAAATGAACTCTAAGAGTTATTTAGATAATGTGAATTTAAATGAAATTGCTGCTCTTACCACAAATTATACTGGTGCGGAGCTAGAATCAGTAGTAAAAACTGCGGTTTCTTATTCTATTGCTAGAGAAATTAGCCCAGACGAGATTAAGAAATCGGTTAATCCAATTATCACACAAAATGATTTTCTAAAAGCTATTGATGAAGTAAGACCTATGTTTGGAACTAGATCTGACGAGATAGATATTATCACACATAATAAACTAGATTTTTTATCTAAAGAAATTGAAAATATTTACGATGAAACGTTAGATAATATTAAAAATCTTAAAGTAGGTAATAAATATTCAATGCTATTAACAGGTGAACATGGATGTGGTAAAACTAAAATTATCTCTCATATCTCTAAAGATAGTAAGATAGATTGTATTAAATTTATCAATTCGGAATCTTTAATTTTTTCTAATGATAAAGCTTTACAAATTTATGAAATATTCGAACGAGCTTTAAAAACTAATAAATCTATTATTATTCTAGATTCTATTGAGAATATAATTGAATACTCGCCGCTCGGAAATGTTTATAATAATAAGATTCTTCAAGTAATCTATACGATTTTAAATAAAATTATTTCACTTGATAAAAAAATTATTATATTGCTTACTTCATCTAATCTTGAACTACTTCAAATACTTGGTATTGATAGACTTGTAGATGAACATTATTCAGTGAATAACATTATATTAAAAGATGATGTAGAAATTAGCTTAAGAGATTATTATAAAGATAGCAGATCAAATTAAGTCTTAGTTCTTAAAAAATTTCTATATAATAAGTTTATAACTTATTATATTTTATAAACTTATAATAAGTTTATAACTTTTGAATTTATTTCGTTTCTTTATTCAATACTTCTTTCAATTTCTTTAATTTCACGATTAATATTTTCTAGTTTACTTTTATAGTAATTAAAGTTTGTTTTATAATAATCCTTCTTATGGTTAAAAACTCGAAGTTTTCCATGTAAATCATCGACAAAATAACCATTATCTTTATAGTGTTGAATAGCTGCTCGAATACATTCGTTTCTATTAGTGATTCCAATGTTCATATAATAACGAATCGTTTTTTCGGGAACTTGATGTGGTCGAATATCAATAGTATTCAAATGAATACCTCTTGGTTGATTTCCGAGATTACGATTCATTTTTATAAATTTCTTTTATTATTTATTTTATCTGATTAAGCTAAGAATTTTTTAAATAAGTAATTTTAAGCGGAAATATTGCGTTACTGGGTAGTAGCCCAGATAATTCTAAAATATTAAATTTTAATTTTACTCTTATTTAAGAGTAAAATTTTTGATTAGAAAAATTATTTTTAGAATTGTAAATTTACAACCATTTTTCTTCTCTTATTTTTATTATAATTTTATAAGCCTTATAATAGTCTAGTGATACTTTAAAAACTTTTAATTTTTAAAAAATTCCTTAAATTCTTTCATCGAAGAAAACCATAGCTTATCAGGGTATTCTTTCTTAAGTTCTTCGATTTCTAATAATTCATCTTTTTCATGAAGTTGTTTTAAGAATGTTTTATTATATATTATTCCTATAATACAATCTTTTAAATCAAAAGATTTAGATACAATTTCGATATCATTATCATATTGTTTATTATATGAATTATTTTTTGATTTATTTTTTGATTTATATAATCTATACAAAGTATCTAAATTATCTAAAGGTGAAATATATTTATTGTATATAATTGTATTATTATTAATTTTACCATAATTCCAACCTAATGTCATATGAATATGTTTATTTTTATTTTTTTCTAACATTTCGGGGTCTATAATTAAATAATATGGAGAAAATTTCCATTCAGTAGAAATTTTTTGTGGATCAAATATACAATTCATATAAGAAAAATGATCTGCTTTATAATAACTTTTTTTCTTTTGAAATTTCTTCAATTCTTCTAAAATATCTTCTACATTATATTCCCCGCAAGTTTCTCCTTTTTCTAACCAATTTCCAATTCCTTTTTCATTGCTACATAAAGGTATAATTTCTTCATTTTTGAGTATGGTTTTAAAATTATCAAAATTTCCAACTCCGTGAATTAAAACGGGCATTTTTAATATTTATATAAATATTTTCTTTTATTAGAATTTTAAAACTATAAGAATAGTTTTAAAATGAAGTCAATCAAAGCATTTTAACTTTAACATTTTTCATAAAATTAACAACTTGAGCATCAAATGCTTTAATTGATTTATCGTTATATCTAGACCTATCTCTTCCAATATCAGAGGCAATCCAAAGAAAAATGGCACTATGAAAATTTAATTCGATAGATAAAAGCATCAACTCTTCTTGTTCCTTGAAAGTTAAATCTTCAAGTTCTGGGAATTTTTCAAAATGATGAATCATTCTTGAACTTTCATCCTTAGGACGATTCAGGAAAATCTCTATCCTTTGAAACAATTTTTTAATAGTAAAAATATCAATTCGAATTTGTTGAGTCAAAATGATATTCTGAACATTTCTATAAGTAGGTTTTACCCCTTTGAAATGAGGAGATTTAAAGATATGACAGTGGTCAAGAATGATTTTTGGGATAGTTGTATTTGCTAGATTTTTAGCCATTGTATCTTTAAATCTTTGAGTTTTGGATTTAAGAAATTTATATAAATTTCTTAAATATTCAATTTTAAACATCTAGATTTATATAAATGAAAATTAAAAATGAATATTCATTGAATTGTAATCATAAATGTTAAAATTTATAAATTATTCTAAGTATGTCTTTATATCTGAAATATTTAAATGTAAGTAAATTACCATCAAATCATTTTCAAAATCCGGATAATGTTAAGAATTTTATGGCTTATGTTGCTATTTCTGAAGGATATAAAGAAATAGAAGATTGGTATAAATGTACTCGTACTATTGTAGAAAAATATAGCAATGTAATTTTTAGTTATAAAAAATGTAATATAATTGATTTATTAAATATATGTTATGATAATCAATATCAATTTATACCTTGGAAATTTAATCCTGTTCCTGGCGATTTTTGGAACGACTTTAATAATCATAAATGGTATATGGATTGGTTATTTAAGGAGTTAAATTATAAAACTATAGAAGATTGGTATAATATATCACGAGATATTATAAATAAAAAACACGGTGGAGGTTTATTACCAAATAAATATAATCATTCTCCTATTTTAATGGTTAAAACTATATACCCTGATTATGAATGGATTGAATGGAAATTTAAAAACACTTGTAAAAATTTTTGGAAAGAAAAGGAAAATAAAAGAAAATATATGGATTGGTTATTCAAAGAATTAAATTATAAAAATATGGAAGATTGGTATAATATAAATTATTATATTATTAGGGATAATTATGGTGCTAGAATATTAAGCTATTATGAAAATTCACCTCGATTGCTACTTGAAGATATATATCCAGAATATGAATGGATTCCTTGGAAATTTTTTATGATTAGTATTAATTATTGGGATTCTATTGAAAATCAAAGAAAATATATGGATTGGTTATTTAAACAACTTGAATATAAAAATATGGAAGATTGGTATAAAGTTAATAGAGGAGATTTTAAAAATCATTGTGGTTATGGTTTATTAACGCTTAAAAAATATAATACAAATATTTCTAAACTTTTAACCACGATTTATTATGATTATGATTGGGATATAAATAAATTTAATAATTATTCAGGAGAGGCAATTCTCAATGAATTTTTAACTTCAAAATATAAAAATGTTATTTGGAATTACAGGTCTGATTGGTGTAAAAACCCAGAAACAAATAAAACTTTACCTTTTGATTTTTATCTACCCGATAATAAAATAATGATAGAACTAGATGGTAGTCAGCATTTTGAAAAAGTTAGTAATTGGGGAAATTCTGAAGATATAAGAAAAAGTGATATCTATAAGATGAGAATGGCTAACGAAAATGGATATTCCGTTATTCGTCTTTTTTGGGAAGATGTTTTTCTAAATAAAAATAATTGGAAATCTAAATTAAAAGAAGCTATTAAAATTTATGATATACCTAAAAATATTTATCTTAATGAAATATATGATAAATACTATTAATTTTTAAAATTTATTATTTTAGAATTTATAAATTCTAAAATATATTACTCGTCTAAATTTACACCGCCTCCTCTTACGGAAGGATTGTAATCGATTTCTTTAATTGTTGCTTTTGCATCAAGAAACATTTGCTTAGTTTCTCTATAATGTTTTTTAGCGCTATTATTTAAATCGCATAATATAATAAAGGTAGGATTACTTGATCTGAGTACACGGCCTAGAATTTGTTTAAGTTTTGGAATTGATTTGATGGATGACATTAAAATTAAAACATCAGGTTGTTCCCCTGAAAAAGCATCTCCCAAAAAGTTCTGATAATCAAAACCTACACCTGCTTTTTGTTGAGAAGCAATTAGAATTTTTTTATCTTCAAATTTTTTCTTAGTTCCATACAGTGTATCGTGTTCCAATCCATAATGCTTACATAAATTAGCTATATTTTCACAATGGGCTTTTGTTTTAGTAAAAATAAAGAACTTATGTTTTTCTAGGTTTCCAGCCATAATATTAATAGCCATAATATTTCTTTCCATACATTCAGCTTGATCATTAACTAAAGCGCTATAATTTAACATACCTTGAGAACCCATTTGTTCAGGAATCTTAATATGAGTATTTACCTTATAATACTTAAAAGGTTTTTCAGAAAGACGTTCAACAATATGGTTTCCGACAACAGTTTGAGCAATTATATGGGTTCCATCTCCTTTTTCGGGGGTAGCAGAACAAGCAATTATATATTTTGGTTGAAGACCCAAAAACATAGGACAACGGCTAGTCGTGCTTAATAAATGCAACTCATCGTAAATTATACATCCTATCGAATCTTTTTCAGGGATTTTTTCTACACGTTGGTCCATACAAATAAAAATACAAGCATCATCCGGCATTTTACCTTCTCCTACTACCCAAATCTTATCTTTTTTATCAGGGAAGCAACTTGAAAAAGTGCTATACCAACTTGGTATCAAAGTTTGAAGACTAATAATAACACAAATTTTACATTTAACTAAAGAAGCAAGATATGTAGATATAATAGATTTTCCTCCACCTGTGTAAATAGATAAAGTTGTCGTTCCATAAGAATAAAGTTGTTGATATGCTTCTTGAACAATAGAGACTTGATAATCTCGAAGAGTTCCGTTAAAAGTATATTCAACTTTAGGATATTCCCTATCTCGATTAACTAACTTACCTAAAAACCCACAACCGAAACGAAAAGGAATTCGTAAATATGCTTTACCTTCGATGTAATCAACTTGGAACATAGGAATATGTTCCACTTTTTTCTGTGGAATTTTTGACTTACCAAACATAAATTTTTTCTTAGCCTCTTCCTCTTTATTTACAGGGATTAGTGTAAGAAGATTACATATTTCTCTTATTTTTATTTCGCTATAATCATCTATGGCCAGTAATGTAGCCATTCATATATGAATTGTATTTAAGAATCTAAGATTCCTTAATTTTTAATTTAAGATTATATTCCTTAAGAATTTCAATTCTCCTTTTTATTTTTTTTATTTTTTCTTTTTAATTTAAAAATGGAAAGTCGTACTTGTATCGATGATTTTCAAAATGAAAGAGATATACGTGAATATCTAGAAGAATCTACTGACAATATTGTTGTTTGTTTTGTTTTCAAAGGACATGAAATATATCATTGTGAATCTAGAGATGAAGTTATAAGATTACTTGAAATAAAAGAAGAAAGCCATAGTATACATGGTGAACATTATGATACATATGGATATCCAAAGTATCAGTCCACTCGAGTTTTTTACGAAGATACAATAAGAAAAAATATTATTAATGATCTTCAGAATGAAGATTATTGTTTTTATAAAATAAATTCCTCCTTATTAATTCGAGAGGATAGATCGCTATATATTGAAGGTATGGAGGTCCGGCAACATGAATCTTATACATATGAAGAAATTATGTCTCAACTTGAAGATGAAAGAGAAAATGAAGATGAAGATGAATAAATTTAGAAATATTTAAATATTTCTAAATTAAAAATGGAAAGTCGGACTTGTATCGATGAATTTGAGGATGAACAAGATATATATGATTATATAAAAGAATCAAGCGATAGCGATAATATTATTATATGTTTTGAATACGAAGATTCGCATCAGAGTTATTATTGTGAATCTAGAAGTAAACTCTTAGAAATAATGAATATTGAGTCAAAATTAGAGAGTAATATAAGACTTAACTATTCTGAATATCACTTACATGGAGATATTCTCTTAACTAGAAAATATCCTCGTAAAAATCAATCATACTATGATGATAATGGTCATATAATACTATTCAAATGGAATGAAAAAGCTAAAGATAAATTTATAAATACTCTTGAGGATGAAAATAGTTATTTCTATAAATTAAAAATTTCCGAAACAAAATATGAAGATAAAAATAAACAAAACCCAAAACATTATATAGATTATGCTTCGTATAAAGCGGCTAGTAATTCCGAAATAATTATCAAATTATTTATTATTAATGATATTGATTATTATTATGGTGATTCCATACTTGTTGAATAAGAATGAAAAAGATATCTTTAACTATGTAGAATTATATTCCAGAAAATGATATAAATGGATAATGATATAAATAACGAAATCATACATCATCTTCGATGTGAAGATGAATAAAAATCGGAATCTTAAAATTGAAATAAGTTATAAAAGTATATTTCAAATCTAAAATATACTTTAATTTAAAGAATATTAATTTATTCTCTAGTTTCTATAAGGAATCTTTCGATTTTTAAATACAAATCATATGAATTGTCCTCATAAAGATATATACGATGGTGCCTGTGTGAATTGTGGTATGGAGGTTTTTGGAACAAGTAATGGAACTCATATTGAAATGAGTTCCGCTTATTCTGAACATCATTCTTTTATTGACCCGCAAAACACTCAACCTTTCGAGGCAGACCTTAAGAATCTCAATATTCCGATTGAGATTAAGACTATGGTTATGAATCTAGCTAATAGTTGTCCTCGTGAAACTCATCGTATGGGTGTAAGGAGGCAACAACTTTTTGCTTACATTTATCTAGCTTATCTTCAGACCGGGTTTAAATTTGACCCTGATAGGATTCGTGAGGAGCTTAAGATGACTCAACGTGAAGTAAATATGGCGCTACGAATTATTAGTGGAACTTCTTCTGTTGATATTCCTCTACCTACTACAGACGATAATCAAACTATTTCTGCGCCTGTAGTTATTATTTCTCCTCTTGTATATATAGAGGAAGTATGTGAAACTAATAATATTAAGGAACATATTGAAAATATTATGAATCTAGCTAAGAACGTTTTATCTAAGAACAAGATTCTTCTCGAGTTTAATCCTAAACATATGGCTGTTGCTATTGTAAAGTATTATATGAACGGGATAAATATGAGTGTTCCTAAGTTTGTAAAGATTAATGGAATCTCTGATTCCATTCTGAAGCAACATATTGCTCGTATCACAAAAACTCTTAGTTAATAAGCATAGAAACATCATCTCTTAACCGAAGTTTTAAAAATTAAAATTCTTTAAAGAATTTTAATTTAATGAATGAATTTTTAAAAATAAAGAAAAGAAACTTCAAGAATTTTAGAATTCTAAAAAGAAACTTCAAGAAAAGAAACTTTAAGAAAAGAAACTTTGTTTCCTAAATGCCTCCGAAATTTATACCTTCTAGTATTAATTGTTTATATGATTATGTAATTAAATGTTTTAAAACTAATCCAGATTATATTGATGAAGATTTAGAATGGATGCTATTACATTTTAATAACATTTATACCGATTTTATTCTAAATATTAATAATTTATATATAATGCTTGCTATAACAAACATATCCTCTTTCTGTGGATATTTTGCTTTGAAATATAATAATTTATTAACTAAATGTGTAAAAGAAAGAGACATTGTTAGCTTTAAAAATACTCTACTTAATCCTAAAATTTACGAAGTAGTAGAAAATACACATTTAGAAAATAATGAAAAAAGAGAACTTCTGGATATTCTAACTCTAGAATCTATGGTAGCAAATTTAACAATTAAAAGAATGATTGTTAATAAAAATAACGACATTGATAGTCTTTATATCGACTCTTATAATGAACTTTATGAAAAACTATTCATAGATAAAATTTCAAATTCTAGAGTAAATTTTCAAGAATTTATTTTTATCACCGAGTTTAATTCTAAAACTGGAAATAGTCATGTTTATACTTACAGATTAGTAGATATATTAAGCCAATGTATATCCAATAAATTTACATACGAGATTAGTGAGAATAATATCACTAATCTTAAAAAGAGATTTAATCTAGAACTTAAAATAGTTCAATATGCTTTAGAATGAGAATAAAAATCTCATTCCGACGAGAATAAAAATCTCATTCCGACGAGATTTTTATTCTTCTTCTAATTCTAATAATTCGAGAGCATTAATTCCGCTTGATTCTCTATATTCATTAATAGTATATGATTGTGTATTACATAAATTATAATCTTCAGAAAATTGTTCATCTTCGAGAGTTAATAAAAATAATCTATTATCAAAATTCCTAACCCAAAAGAAATCATCTTCTGATATTATAAAATTTCCTATTCTTCTATTTATATAATAAGTATTACCTTGGAGAGTTATTTGTTCAAAATTATTCACATTGTCGCAATATATAGTAACATTATCATATACTTTAACACCAATAATAATGTTACTATCGTCTTGGTTTAAATATTCAATAATATCATCTTCACCTCCATTTTCCGTGTTATAGCAATCGAAATGCTGACTTAATATATCCATTTTTAAATTACTAAAATAATTTAAAAAAATTAAAATTCTTGTTCGGGTTCATCGTATTCATTTTGTTCTATTTCTTCATATTGTTCAACTGTGTAAGATGTAACTTCGTATAACGGAAGACCTTTAATGTCTATACCACTATATTCTATATCATAAATAGAATAAGATTTATCTCCAATTTTTTCATTTCTAGATTTTTTATTTATTAAAGATTTCTTCTTATTTTTAATATCCTCGTAAAGATAATATACACCTCCAGAAATTTGTTGTTCCTTTAGCTCTTCATCTATCAATTTTTTACGACTTTTACAGAATAAAGTTTCATCTATTTTAATAATTAAATTATCATCACTTTTCTTAAGATAATTCTGAATTTCATCTTCATTGTCATTATATAATTCCCATTTCTTCTCAATTAATTTTTTAAAACAAAGCTTACTTTCATCCATTTTTTAATTAGATATTTTTTTGAATTTTATCTTTTTAAATTTTATCTTTTTAAATTTTACCTTTTTTTTTTGGATTTTACCTTTTTTTGGATTGATTTTCAAAAGAAAATCAAAAAAATAGTATGCGGATAATTAGAGAAATAAAATGATGAAGAGTTTATAGTTTCAAAACTATAAACTAACAACTCAAAATAACAAGTCAAAAATCGTATAATTTTTGACTTGTTATTTTGATTTTGAAACATTCCGTTCCTGACTACTAGTCTTACAAAATTTCATTTCTGAATTTCATTTCTTAAATTCTAAAAATTTAGAATTTTATCTTTTCAAAAGAAAATCAAAAAAATAGTATGCGGATAATCAGAGAAATAAAATTATAAAGAGTTTATATTTTTGAAACTATAAACTAACAACTCAAATTTTACAATCAAAAATCGTATAATTTTTGACTTGTTATTTTGATTTCGAAACATTCCGTTTCTGACTAGTAGTCTTACAAACTTTAGAATTCTAAAAATTACTTAAATTCTAAAAATTACTTAAATTCTAAAAATTACTTAAATTTTAAAAGTTTATATTTTATTAAATCACAAACATTACCTATTTTAAAGGTTTTAGCTACTATAGTAGAATAAAATCTATATTCGATAAAATCTAAACTTTTAAAAGCTTCTTCTGTTAAAATTAAATTACTAAAATCTTTAAAATTTTCAGGGTTTATAAATCCATTAAATTTATAATATTTTGATTTATAATGTTTAATGTTTTTAAAAGAATCGATTAGTTCTTTTCTTTTAAAACAATAAAATGTGTCATTAATTTCTAACACAATGTTATTCTTTGAAGACATAATGAAAAAATCCAAATCTTCAAATTGATTTAAATCTTTATCAAAACATTTATTTCCTTTAATTTTACTCATTTTTAGAAATTAAAAATATTTATAATATTTTTAAATTTTTAGATTCGTTAATTCAAATATATTTAACTCATTAAAACGTTTTTGAGATATAATAAATCCCAAGCCTTATCAAATTTAGCATATTTACCATAATTCTCACGTTGAGCAAGAGGAAAACTTTCACCTTCATCTTCTTCTTCAATATATCCAATCATCGCATCAAAAGAACCTTCCATATTAAAAAGGTAAATAGAATAATTAGAGTTTAAAAGTGCCTGAAATCCTTCTTCAGAAGTCCAAGTTTTAGGTAAAAATTTAACATAATCTTGACCCATATAATTATATCTAAAATTTTTATTATTCATAGCGCGCTGAGACATTTTATAACGACTCAGACAATATATGTAATATATACCATATTCCATGATTCCTATTAAAATACTATCTGGATTGGTAAGGTAATTATAAATATCTTCTTCTGTATGTAATGTATCGACATTATAACATCTTCTAAACCATTCCTTCGCGGCTCTTCTGGCTTTTCTTGTAATTTCGGCATCATAGTTTCTAACAAGAGTTTGAATTATTCTATATTTTTTAATATTATATTCATCACCTATATATACTTTACTATAATCTATATCATCAAAATCTTTATCCGGAATATTTTTACCTATATCAATCGTAAAAGCCATTTTTATATTTAATTTATTTTTTATTTCCTAATTTTCTTAAATTAGGAAACTAGTTAGGAAATTCTTAATTTCTGTAATAATATACTAAATGAGTTATAACTACGGAGACTAAAACATCAATAGTGTAATGATTTCTACAGGTTATAATGAAAAAGCAGGTAATAAGATTGTTTAAATGAAGCAAACTATAGACTGTTCTACTAATGTAAAAAAATTCATTGATTATATAAGAACATAAATACATAATAGTGCTATGACCAGAAAAAATTAAATCAAAACAAGAACCTATATGAGTTGATGTAGAACACATTTGAGATGAATCTGGTAGTAGAGTTGAAGTAAAAAATATACCTCTTATAAGCATCAAAATCCCGTGTTTTGTAAAAAAAGATATTAGAGCAGAAACTGAGCTATCATTTCGATAATGTGCTATGAAACTAACTAGAGCTAAAATTGGGACCACGTGTAAAACTTCAGGAACGCTTCTGAGGTGTTGATAGTTAGGTGTATTTACCTGAACAATATCATATAAAGGCTTTTCTTTAATTAAATTTATTGACATACCTAATTCATATGTTTTATCACTTAATTTTTTATGTGTAGAAATACACAAAACCCAGAAGAAGAAACTTAGGAAAAGTCTAAAATTAATAAAAACTCTAATATTAGGTTTCATTTTAGGGTTTTTATTAATTTTTAAAAATGAAAAGTTAATAATATTCATATCAAGTTTAAAATATAAATATATTAAAAATGTCTAATTTTTACGGCGATGTTAAGAATTGGAATATTTCTATCGATGCTGATATTAAAGATGATAGATTAAATAATTATGAAAAAATAGTAAGTTATTTAAATGATGAAAATTTATGTCATATTGAAGTTTTAGAACGTATAGGCTCTGATTCTACCATGGGTCAAGTTTATTTATATAAATTTCCCCCGAATTTATCCATAGCAATTAAGATTTTACCTATTATTAACTCTAAAAGTAAAGTAATTAACGAAAAAGAAATTAGCTTAGCAAAAGAAGTTTCAAATTTAGTATTATCAGGTAAAAGTCCTTATTTCCCACTGGTTTATTATGATAAATTTTGTGATTCTACTTATTATTATGAACATAACACCTCCGATTTTGCTATTCAAAGTTTAAATTATCAACAATATGAATATGTTAGGAATTTTTTATTAGAAAAACCTCAAGAAAATAAAGATATTATTTATAATCTTGATAAACTTTATAAAACAACAAAGTTTTCTAAGGAAAGTTCTATAACAGAAACATTTAAAAGTATAGGTATAAATCGGGAAATTCCTTCTAATATTAAATCTAATCTACTCTTTAGTGAATTAGCTCATACAGATTTAAAGAATTATTTATTTGGAAATGGAAAAGAATTAGGACTTTACAAGTCTGAGAAATATATAGCTCCAGAAATTTTAACGAAAATTATAATTCAAGTTTTAGAAGGAATTCGAGACCTTCAAATGCTGTGTAATATTGTTCATAACGATTTACATTTAGGTAATATTCTTCTTCTATTTAACCCTAAAACTGAAGGTTCTAATAAAATTAATATATTAATTCATGATTTTGGAAGAAGTATTAAGGTTCAAAACCCTGATGGTTCTCATAAGAAATTAAGTAATATTCAGAAAAAGACTGATATTTTAACATTTTTAAACGAGATTAGAAAATATATAAGTATATCATATGAAGAAATTGAAGATAAAATTATAAATGAAAAAATTGAATTAACTATCGAAAATTTAGATGATAATCCTAAAGATTTTCCAGTTTTGGATATTATTAAGATATGGAAAGAATAGAAATTAAAATTTACCCTATAAATTTTTACTTAATCAAATTAAAAATTTATGTCATATAAGATGATACCCTTATAATGATCGAGCTAATTTTTGAATACTTAACATAAAAAGATGCTAAAAATCAAAGTAAAAATTGTGTTGTAAATTTAGAGTTCTAAATTCTAAATTTATCAAATTAAAATGATGCTAAAATATGGAGATAAATAATTTTCAAATATTTGAAATATTAATATTTTTACCATCTGAAAGTTCAATTAAAATTTCAAACTTGAGATGAAATAATTTAACTAATTTAATTATTTCATCTATAGCTAAAATAGATTTTTTTGATTTTATAGACATATTAATATTTTTATAGTATGAATATCCTGCTACTTTATAACCTTGAATGATATCATAACTTGTATTTTTGAAAAATATATTTCTATCAGAAATTTCTATTATTTTTGCTATAATTTTACAATAACTTGGGTCTTTAATTTCTTTATTGTTAATTTTACATTTTAATATCTTTGAACCTATAAGATTGGAAGAAAAGGTAATAGGTGCGGAGTTTATTTTTACTTTTTCTATCTCTGATTTTTCATCATTTATAATTTCTTTAATTTTAAATGTATTCGAATAGATACAAATCTTACAAACTTGTCTATACACTTTATTAAAATAAGGACTATAAGATTTATTATCACAATAAATACAAGGTAAATCTTGAATCCAATCTTTTTCATATCCGTGTTTATTGTGAAGTCTTGGAATTTTTTGAACCCAAGATTTATTTAATTCTAGACATAAATCACAAAAACGATACTCTTTATCCGGACCATCTTCTTTAAAATCTAACCGACGAATACAAGTTAAATGTTCAAGTTTTTTAGTTCTTTCATTTTCAAGTTTTCTTTTTCCTTCTGAAGATAATAAACTTTCTACTATTTTAGATTTTGATTTTACCTCTTTACCATAGTTTAAAATTTCTTCGGCTTTAAATTCAAACCAGGGTTCAGGTCTTAAAAGTTTAGTCTCTTCGTCGGTTAGATGAGTATGACAAACTTCAAATATATATTTTATTTTATTTGTTATGGAATTTATAATTGCTACATCGGCGATAAACCCTTTAGATTTATATTCAATTTCAACTTTATCCGAATCATCATATTTAATTTCAACTTCTTTCAAATTAGTAGTATGATTCCGAGGACATTCTACTAAAATTTTTAAAGGAGTTTTATTTTTTAATAAATAAACTAACTTCAACTTACCTAATAAATGTTCTTGAGTTTCTCCATTATGATTTGAAGTATTTAATATACATCTTGATTTTGGATAATGACAAAAATGTTTAGCTTTAATGTCTCCTATTTTTAACATTAATTTTTCATCACAAACTATACATTTATATTCTTTAGATTTATGCTCTTTTTCAAGATAATGAGGTAATATAAATTTATGAGTTTCTACATCAATAGCGCCTATAAATTCGCACATTTAGTTTATAATTTTAAATTCTTTATTAATTAATTTTATGAATATATATTTTTTCAAAATTGTAAATTTACAAGGGTATTATTTATAACAATTTTATGTTGTAAATATTTCCGATTATTTCTGATTATTTATATTTGATTTACTTTCTTATTTAAAATTCAATGAAAAAGTAAATATTTCCGATTATTTATATTTGATTTACTTTCTTATTTAAAATTCAATGAAAAAGTAAGTTTTTTCAAAATTTATATCTAGAATAATATAAAAATGAAAGATTCTTTAAATCTAGGAAACAAAAAACTTAAATCCATTAAAACTAAAAATTTTCCGCTTGAAATAATAAATTTAAATCTATCTAATAATTTCTTGACATCTTTAGATAATGATTCTTTAAAATCTTTGAAAAATTTAAAAGAACTAAATGTCGATGTTAATAAATTAACATTCATTCCGAATAATTTACCACCTAATCTCAAGACTCTAACATTAAATGAGAATTTAATTTCAAAGATAGAAAATCTACCCAATAATCTCAATAACTTATATTTAAGTCATAATTTAATTTCAAAGTTAGAAAATCTACCCAATAGTTTAAATAACTTATATTTAAGTCATAATTTATTAAGTTCCTTAAATTTTTCAAATTCGAATGATATTTTATTCAACCTTAAAAGTTTAGATTTAAGTTTTAATAAAATATCATTCGAATTTTCAAATTCGAATCTTTCTTTTAGGAATTCTTTTCCTAATTTACAAACTTTAAATATTTCAAATAATTTACTTAAATCTTTACCAGAACTTCCTTCAAATTTAAAGTATTTAAATATTTCTAATAATTCCATTACATCTTTAAATATTTTACCTAATAGTTTAGATAATTTAATTTTAGATAACAATTTAATCACATCTATTTCAAAACTACCAGAAAATTTAAAATATCTAAGTGTTAAATCGAACAAACTTACTTCCCTTTCTGAACTTCCGAAAAAGTTAAAAAGTTTAACTTTAGATAACAATTTAATCGCATCTATTTCAAAACTACCAGAAAATTTAACTAAATTTAGCGCTTCTAATAATTTACTTACATCTTTACCAGAGCTTCCAGAAAGTTTAACTCAGATTATTTTAGATAACAATTTGATTAAATCTTTACCCAATCTACCCAATAATTTAATACAATTAAATATATCTCATAATTCTCTTACATCTTTACCAAAACTTCCTCAGAGATTAAATAAACTTTATATATCCGATAATTCCCTTACTTCTCTTCCGAAACTTCCTAAGAGTTTAACTGGTCTTCTATTAAGTCGTAATAAATTAACTTCTTTACCTGATCTACCCGATAATTTAGAACATTTAAATGTAACTAGCAATTTACTTACAAGTATTCCGGATTTTTCCAAACTTAAAAAATTAGATATGGATTTTAAATATAATCCTATTTCGGAACAATATTACGATGTTAGAAGCGTGAATGATAAAAATATTAAAATAAATAAAAATCTAAATTTAGAGGTTTTAACTCTGAAAAAAGGAACAGTTTTATTTCATAATATAGATAAAATAGAAAAAGTTTTAGAGATGTATTTAGGGTATAATATTACAAACAATTTTCATCTTCATCCAGATCATCAAGTCTATTTTATGCTTCATCCTTTTTATACGGGATATTATGGAAATATTACAACAATCAATGTTTTACTTCAAGATGTGAATATTTTATTAGGTTTATTACCTTCAGAAAATACTAAAATGGGTAATGATTTTTATAAATTTTATGATAACAAGATATGTAAAGAAATCAAAACAAAAATTTTATCTAGTTATGGATGTGCTAGTCCTGAAATTATAGAGAATAATATTATGGGATGGATAGCTCAAGATTTCATGGTCGGTGAAAATTTTGGTTATAATGAAAATCAGCATTTTAAAGAGTATTGTCATTATATATCTTATTATAAAGATGCTTCCGGTGCCATCGATAGACCCGAAGTAATGTTATATCCATTTATTAAAAGACAAGATAAAGAGTTAATTACATCTTCCGATGAAATTTATAATGTTGATGATGCTAAAACTTGGTTAGAGAAAAATGAAGATTTGTATAATTTCAAGACTTTATATATTATAGAGAATAATAGAAATTTTGAAGAATATAAAACTTTAATCGATTCTTTATTAAGTAAGAAAGGTTATACGGATTCTTCTGGGACTTATCATATGATTCGTAATGAAATTGACGGAATGTATATGATTCAAGAATTTATGTAGGTTTTATAATTATGTTTTAACTTGTAAATTTAAAACATAATATTTTGTATCTGAGGTGTAACCTTACGAACTTTGAAAGGTTAAATTTTATAAAAACTATGGTTTCTAAAAGAAAAAGTTATATTGTGATTTTATAGTTTAGAAAAGAGAATGTGCTATTAATTCTTTCTTCTGAACTAAAAATTAAATAAATATTTTATCTGTTTAGTTTATAAATTTACAAGGGTATTCAGTATAAAATTTTATGGCTGAAATAATTCTGATTATTCCGGAATAATCAGAATTAATTATAAGACTCATTTTAGATATTAAATATCTAAAATTACATATTTTTAAGAAAAATCATTCTTTCATAAACTACATTGTTCCAAGGTATATAATCAGGGTTGTAAAAATTTATTACATCCTTAAATATACCTCTAAAAGTTTCAGGGTTAATTCCATCTAAAGAATCTTTTGCTATTTCATAAAATTTTTCAAGTTTTCCGTCAAACCATTTATTAAGAATAGCTGGAGAAATAGTCTTATCAACATTGTATGTAAAATTATATTCATTGATTGAAAAAGTATGTATGAAATCTTTACATTCAATTGTATTTGTTGGAAACAGATTTAAACTTTTAATAAATATATTATTTTCAAAGCTTAAACATAGACCATTTTTAACACACATTATCCAGTTAAAAACAAAAATTCTTTTAATTAAATAATCCACATTTTCTTTGTCATTACGATTTAAATAATCCACAAGTGAAACTTCATTGTGATTTTTATAAATTAGATATTTAACACCATCAATTTTTCCAACTACGTAATTACATTTAATATTATAAAACATTTTTTTAACTTTATCAAGAATTAAAGATGTTTCGTCCTTAAATTTAATAACATTATATAACTCATATTCAGGATTAAAAATAGTGTTATTTGAATAACTTGAATTTAATACTTTTATATGAGTTAGATTATTATCCTTATCGAAAATTTTATCGATTTGTTTAATGGAAAGTTTTAAACTTTCCTGAAATAACTCATCTAAACGACCTATATAATGACCCCAATTTATAAAATCGAAAACGGAACTACACACTTTATCATTTTCAATTTCATATTCAAAGTTATTAACTTTTATTTTTTCATCTTCTGTAAATATTTTTGAAATTTCATCATACATATTTTTAATTTCATTTATTTTAGATTTATCCGCTAAAATAATTTCATTATAACCTTTGTCATTTATATCTTTTTGTACAAAAAGATAACCTTGAATTAAAAGCATTTTTTTTAATTTATTTTCAGCTTTAGTTAATTTGGATTCTGGTATTTTTACTTTAAATAACTTTTCGGGAGAACATCCTAATTTACCAAATGATGTTTTATGTTGAATAAATCTATTTTTGAAATTTTTAGTTTGACCAAATTTCAATATACATAATTCCTTATTATCTAATTTTGTCTTATCCAAAATAAACTTATCTTTTAGGAGTTGTAAATCTCCTAAGTTAATTAAATACAAACAAGATTTATATTCTCCCATTTTAAAATCTTATATTCATTTTAATTATATTTCTATATAATTAAAATAAAAAATCAATTATTCATTTTAAATCTTAAAATTTTATTATAAACACTATTAACCCAATATTTATAATCTGGATTATAAAACTTAACGATGTCGTTAAGTTTATTTCTTATATTATTCTCATCAATTCCTTCTAAAAGTTGGTTAATACTTTGATTAAAAATATTTATATCTCCATCAAACCAATTATCCAATAAAGATTTAGGAACTTCATAGTTCTTACTTATATCCATATAATAATCATTTTCATTAATAGTAAAAAAGTATAATAAAGAATTACATTCTTGAGGTTTAGTAATTATAGGATTACTACTTTTGACATAAATATTATTTTCTATACTAATATTAAAAGGTTTAATACACATTAAATATTGAAAAGCTATAATTCTTCTCATTGATATATTTACAAAATAATTTTCCTTATTTTCTTCTTTAAATTTTTTTAAAGATATTTCATTATTATATTCGTAATATAAATATTTTTGATTATCTATTTCACATATGTTATATTTCGTATTAATTACATAAAAATATGATTTAATTTTATCAATTATTAGAGGTAATTCATTAGTAAATTTTTGAACATTATAATAAACTTCTTCGTTATCAACAAAATTTATTTTTGTTAATATATTTTCATCATTGTATATTTTTTCTTTAACTTTATCATTTAAAATACCAATATAATTACCATCTAGAATTAAATAAGATAATCCTTTAGGTTCTTTAATTAAATTAAGTTGTTCTTTTAAATTTTTATTTAATTTTTGTTCATTACTTAATTTCAATAGTTTCCCAGATTCTACATTCTCAGATTCTACATTCTCAGATTCTACATTCTCAGATTCTACATTCTCAGATTCTACATTCTCAGATTCTACATTCTCAGATTCTACATTCTCAGA
>JACCDX011090043.1_pt1 | contig 111435 bp, 103 predicted proteins | sample 7449681 | NCBI WGS metagenome assembly JACCDX01 (sample SAMN15323450, study PRJNA562643) | freshwater metagenome | isolation source: river surface water | place: USA:Blue River Watershed | collected 2017-08-18
CATCGGTTCTTCACAAGACAGCCTGGCTGCAACCACCGCCGTCAAAGACAAGAGCCAAACCATCATTGGTATCGACCACCAGTTCTGATCCCCCGCTGGCCCATCGGCCAGCTTGAGGAAAAGCAACTCTCAAACCCCACCGCCTCACAAGGGCTGTGGGGTTTTTTCATGTCCATTTGATTCAGCAACCCAGTACTTTGAGGTGGTGCATTTGCAATCGCACCAAACCATGGGGCACGGGATTTGGGTCATCGTCAAGCCCTTGACCCCCGTTGCTGCGGCATAAAGCGCTGGTTTATTCGCCCATGCCTTGCTGGCTGCGCGACCTGGCGGGGTGCCACAGCTCAGACATGGGCGAGTCGGCATAGTCTTTGAAGCAGGGGGTGCCCAAAGTGAAGTGCACCAAGTGGGCGCTGGGGTTGTCGGGGTACTCGATGGCCAGCCAGTTCCAACTGGTGGGCAAGGAGCCCACGTCGCTGTCGCTGAGCCAAGAAAAGCGATGCAAGAAAGCCCCCGTTTGGGCCTGGATGAATGCGGGGGTCAGCACCCGATGGGCGGGGTGGGCGCAGTTCCACAAAATCAAGCTGGACCAATTTTTGCGCGGGTAGTTTTCGTTTTTATTGCCCAGGTATTTGGTGTGGGCCTTGGTTTGGTAGTCGTGTTGGACCACTTGCACCGCCTTGCTGTCGTCGCGCAAGTCCCACAGCTGTTTGATGTCGGTTTGGCAAATCATGTCGCCGTCGGCAAAAATCGCCCAGCCCTCAAAGCCCATCAAATAAGGGGTCAAAAAGCGCGAGTAGATGAAGCGGTTGCTGCCGTCGGTGTGGGTCTCTTTGTAGTCCACCAAGGTGTTTTCGGCCAAAGGTAAAAAGCGCACCGGCAGGCTGGCTTTTTCCAGCACGCTTTGGCAAAAGGTGTGAAAGGCCACGGCCTCGCGCTGGTCAAAACCCACCACCAAGTCGATCGTTTTCCGGCTCATGCGGCCTCCTGGGCAAAAGCACGGGCTTGTTCAATGGCCGGTTCCCAACGGCCGTCGGCCGATTGCTCAAACAAGCGGATGCTGGGATACCACAGGCTGCGCCCTTGCAAGCTGTGCCAATACCACAGCTTGCCTTTGCCAAAAGGCACCAACAGGGCGCAGCGCTGGTTCAAGGCACCGGCCAAGTGGGCGGTGGAGTTGCTGGTCGTGACAACACCTTGGCAGGCCGTGATGAGGGCGGCCAGGCCTTCCAAATCGTTGAAATTGTCAATGTCTTCCAGCTTGTGCAGGGCATGTCCGGTTTGCGCAGAAAAAGCCTGGCGCTCGGTGGTGGTGTCGCCATATTGCAAGTCCAGCCATTGCAAACCAGTGTCGCGCCACAGGGGGGCGAGTTGCAGCAGTTGCAGGCTTTTGGCCGCGCCAATGTCTTGGTTTTTGCTCAGCCACGACAAGCCCCAAACGCGCGGTCCAAAGGCTGGCAAGCGTTGTTGCAAATGCCGGGTGCGCTCAGGGTCGGCCAACAGGTAGGGCTGGGGTGTTTTGGCAAAGTCACTGACTTGGCGGCGCAAAACACGGCCCAGGCTGGCCAGCGAAATGTGCTGATCAAAGTCGGTAAACCCATCCAAGTGTTTGGCATCCATGAATCGGACTTGCGGCAGGGCGCGCTGCCACAGGCCCAGCATCCGCCCATCCAGTGCCACCACCAAGTGGGGCACCCACTGGCTGAGTTCGGCCAGCATGGAGCCATACAAAATTTGGTCGCCAATGCCTTGCTCGGACCACACCAGCAATCGGATCTCGCGGGCCTGGCCGTCCCACAAGGGCTTGCCCTGGCGCTCGGATGTGCTCAGCCCAACCCCACGCGTGCCGTATTTGGTGGCCACGCCACGGCGGTCGTAATAGTCCCAGCCGCGCTCAAAATTCATCAGGCCCAGGTGGTAGTGGCCCAGGTTTTCCAGGGCAACATCGTTGTGGGGGTCCAAAGACAAGGCTTCTTCATAGGCCGCCTCGGCTTTTTCATACTGGTGCAGGTGCAGGTAAGCGGTTCCTTTGTTGGACCAAGCCCGAGGGTTGATCGCATTGAGGGCCAAGGCATGGTCCAAGGCGGCGATGGCATCGGTGTAGCGGCCCATATCGGTCAGCGTGCCCCCTTTGTTGAGCCACAGATCGGCCGCATCGGGTGTCATTTGCAAAGCCTGCTCATAGGCCGCCAAGGCCTGCTCAAAAAGGCCCAGTGCATTGAGCGCCACCCCTTTGTTGCTCCAGGCCTGGGTCATTTGCGGGTTGCTGGCCAAGGCCCGTTCGTAGGCTTGCAAAGCTTCTGCGTGTTGATCAAGTTGGGTGTGCGAAACGCCCAGGTTGTAGGCGGCTTCGGCGAACTGTGGCATCAGGTGCAGGCAGCGCTGGTCGGCTTCGATGGCTGGTTCGTATTGCGCCAGCCCCGCATGGGCCAAAGCCTTGTAATGCCAGGCGTGGGCAAAGTCGGGCATGGCCTTGACCGCATGGTCCAGGGCCATCAGCGCATCTTGGTGGCGGCCCATGCCCAACAGCGTGGCACCCGCATTGAACCAAGCCTGGGCAAATTGGGGGTCAATGGCCAAAGACCGGTCATAGGCATCGATGGCTTCTTCATACCGGCGCAGTTGTGCCAGGCTGCGGCCCAGGTTGAGCCAAGCCTCTTTGTGCTGCGGGTTGAGCTCAATCGCTGCATGGTGGTGGGCCAAGGCCTTTTCATCCATGCCAGCCTCGGACAGGGCTTTGGCATAGTTGAAGTGCACCATGGGGTGTCGGGGGTTGAGGGCAATGGCTTTTTCAAACAGTTTGCCAGCCTCTTTGGCATCGCCTTGCAAGCCACGCACCACGCCCAAAATGTGCAAGGCATCAAAATTTTTAGGCTGGGCGAGCAGGGCTTTTTGAAGCTGTTTGGCGGCGTTGGACAGGTCGCCCTGTTGGAACAGTTGTACCGCCTGCTGCACCAGCGCGCCAGGGTGTAAAAACATGATGGATGGGGAGTGGTTTGAAAGTGCCGCGATTGTAGGGGCAGGGGGTCTGTCAAGCCCCTATGGAACAAGCGGCAAAAGAATATAGACTGTGGGCCACAACCAGGGCGAATGCCCAGACAAACCAGCCTGCCAGACACCGCGTTTTCTCACCTTCCCCGCCATGACCGCCTTCATCCTGCGCCGACTCGCCCAAGCCCTGGTGGTGATGGGGGTGGTGGCATTCATCTCCTTCATGTTGTTCCAGTATGTGGGCGACCCGGTGGTGTTTTTGCTCGGGCAAGATGCGCGGCCTGATCAGATCGCGCAGTTGCGCCGCGACCTGGGCCTGGACCAGCCTTTTGTGGTGCAGTTTGGCCACTTTTTGGTCAACGCGGTGCAAGGCGAGTTTGGCCTGAGCCTGCGCCAAGGGGCCAAGGTGTCGCGCTTGATCGCCGAGCGCTTTCCGGCCACGCTGGAGCTGGCCTTGGTGGCCGCGCTGTTGGCCTTGCTGCTGGGCATTCCCATGGGCGTGTATGCCGCCCTGCGCCGGGGCAGCTGGCTCAGCCAGGTGTTCATGACGGTGTCGCTGTTGGGGGTGTCGCTGCCCACGTTTTTGATCGGCATCTTGCTCATCTTGGTGTTTGCCGTGGGCCTGGGCTGGTTGCCCAGTTTTGGCCGCGGTGAGGTGGTGACCTGGGGTTGGTGGCAAAGCGGCTTGTTCACCCGCGATGGGTGGCTGCACCTGTTGCTGCCCGCACTCACCTTGGCGGTGTTCCAACTCACCTTGATCATGCGGTTGGTGCGGGCCGAAATGCTGGAGGTGTTGCGCACCGATTACATCAAGTTCGCCCGCGCGCGCGGTCTGAGCGACCGCGCCGTGCACTTTGGCCATGCGCTCAAAAACACCTTGGTGCCGGTGATCACCATCGCCGGATTGCAACTGGGCTCGCTGATTGCGTTCGCCATCATCACCGAAACCGTGTTCCAGTGGCCGGGCATGGGTTTGTTGTTCATCCAGGCGGTGACTTTTGCCGACATCCCGGTGATGGCCGCGTATTTGTGCCTGATTTCACTGATTTTTGTGGTCATCAATTTGGCGGTGGACTTGTTGTACTTTGTGGTCGACCCGCGCTTGCGCGTGGGCACGGCGGGGGGGCATTGATGGCCGCGCAGCGAACCTTGGGCACGGGTCGGGCCTTTGCCCGCATCGCCGAGTTTCACCCCGAGCTCACCGCCTTTCGGCGCGACTTGCATGCCCACCCCGAGTTGGGTTTTGAAGAGGTCTACACCTCGGCCCGGGTGCAAGAGGCACTGCGCTTGTGCGACGTGGACGAGGTGCACACGGGCTTGGGCAAAACCGGCGTGGTGGCGCTGATCCACGGCCAGCCCTTGTCCGAGGCGCAAGCGGCGAGCGGCGCAGCCCGCATGATCGGCCTGCGTGCCGACATGGATGCGCTGCCCTTGCACGAGCACAACGACGTGGCCTGGAAGTCGGCCTCGCCCGGTTTGATGCATGCCTGCGGGCACGATGGCCACACCGCCATGCTGCTGGGCGCGGCCCGCTATTTGGTCGAGACGCGCCAATTTCGCGGCACCGCTTGTTTGATTTTCCAGCCCGGCGAAGAGGGTTACGCGGGCGCGCGCGCCATGATCGAAGACGGTTTGTTCGAGCGCTTTGCCTGCGCGCAGGTGTACGCCCAACACAATGCGCCCGATGTGCCGCTGGGCGTGATTGGCATCACCCCAGGCCCGATGCAAGCGGCGGTGGACCGGGTGGAGATCAAAATCACCGGCCAAGGCGGGCACGGGGCACGCCCCCACCAAACCGTGGACCCGGTGCTGGTGGCCGGGCACATCATCACGGCCGCGCAAAGCATCGTGGCCCGCAATCTGTCGGCGATGGACCAGGCGGTGCTGAGCATTTGCTCGATGCAAGGCGGCCACCCAGGGGCGATGAGCGTCATCCCCGGTGAGGTCACCTTGGTGGGCACGGTGCGCACCTACAGCACCAGCGTGCAAGCCCACATCGAGCAGCGCCTGAGCCATTTGTGCCAGGGCATTGCCCAGGGTTTTGGGGCCACGGCGAATGTCCACTACGAGCGCGTTTACCCCGCTACCGTCAACACCGTGCCCGAGGCGCAGTTTGCCGCCGATGTGGCCGCGCGCTTGGTGGGCGAAGAGCAGGTGGTGCGCCACATGACACCGAGCATGGGCGGCGAGGACTTTGCCTTCATGTTGCAGGCCAAACCCGGTGCCTACATGCGCATTGGCCAAGGCCAACCCGAACTCGGGCGCAGCCATCCGCTGCACAACAGCCGCTATGACTTCAACGATGCCATCTTGCCGCTGGGTGCGGCCTTGCATGCCAGCCTGATCGAGGCCGCCATGCCCCTGTGAAGTGCCCCAGCCTCGTTCGCGTATTCACTGGGGGCCAACCCAGACAACGCCTTGTAACATTGCCCATCATCAGGAGAAACCCATGAACCATCCCACCTACAAATTCAATTTGCGTTTGGGCAGCTTGGCCGCCGCCGGGGCTTTGGCCCTGGCTTTGCCCGCCACCGCCGTGACCCTGCGCATTGCCAACCAAGGCGATGCGCTCTCCATGGACCCGCATTCGCTCAACGAGTCGCTGCAAATCACCGTGGTTGAAAACGTCTACGAGCCGCTGGTGTGGCGCGACCAAAACTTCAAACTCACCCCGGTGCTGGCCACCAGCTGGAAGCAAACCGCCCCCACCGTGTGGCGCTTTGAGTTGCGCAAGGGCGTGAGCTTTCACGATGGCACACCCTTCACCGCCGATGATGTGATCTTCAGCTACGAGCGGGCCAAGGGCGACGGCTCGGACATGAAGACCTATGTGGGCCAGATCAAAGAGATCAAAAAACTCAACGACCACAGCATCGACATCATCACCCACCAGCCTTTCCCCATCCTGCCCGAGATGATCACCCACTGGAACATGATGAGCAAAAAGTGGTGCGAGGAAAACCAAGCCACCAAGCCCGTGGACCGGCGCAAAGGCATTGAAAACGCCGCCTCGTTCCGTGCCAATGGCACCGGCCCGTTTCGCGTGCGCGAGCGCCAACCCGGCGTGCGCACCACCTTCAGCCGCAATGGCAACTATTGGGGCAAGATCCCCAGCAATGTGGAAGAGGTGATCTTCACCCCGATTGGTAACGATGCCACCCGCGTGGCCGCCATGCTCTCGGGCGAGGTCGATGTGATGGAGCCCGTGCCAGTGCAAGACGTTGAGCGCATCAAGGCCAACCCCAAGCTCAATGTGCTGCAAGGCCCGGAGCTGCGGGTGATCTTTTTGGGCATGGACCAAGCGCGCGACGAATTGCTCTACAGCAACGTCAAGGGCAAAAACCCCTTCAAAGACAAGCGCGTGCGCCAAGCCTTCTACCAAGCGATTGACATCGAGACCATCAAAAGCCGGGTGATGCGGGGTGCGGCCACGCCCACCGCGCTGATGCTGACCTCGCAAATCAATGGCTATGCGCCTGACTTGGCCAAGCGCTTGCCCTACGACCCCGAGGCCTCCAAAAAGCTATTGGCCGAAGCCGGTTACCCCAATGGCTTTGAGGTCAAGATGAACTGCCCCAACGACCGCTATGTCAACGATGCCGAAATCTGCCAAGCCGTGGCCGCCAATTTGGCGCGGGTGGGTGTGAAGATCAACCTGGAGGCCGAAACCAAGGGCTCTTACTTCCCCAAAATCTTGAGCCGCAACACCAGCTTTTACATGCTGGGCTGGACGGCCAGCACGGTGGACGCGCACAACGTGCTCTACCCCATCTTGTCCTCACCCGGTGAGGGCGGGCGCGGCCAGTTCAACTTGGGCGCGTACAGCAACCCCAAGGTGGACGAACTGACCCAGCAAGTGGCCTCTGAGACCGATGCCAAAAAGCGCAATGCCTTGATCCGCGATGCGATGAAGATCCACCAAGACGACATTGGCCACTTGCCGCTGCACCAGCAAGCGCTGAACTGGGCGGCCAAGAAGACGGTCCAGGTGGTGCAGTTGCCCGACAACGGCATGCCCTGGAAATACATCGTCGTCAAACCCTAAACCCCGCGCCTGACCACCATGGGCCAAGCCAACCCCAGCGCCTGGGCGCGCTGGTGGGACAGCGATCTGGTGCACAGCTTTCGCCACTCACCCACAGCGGTGGTGGCGGCGCTGTTGGCCGCGCTGTGCGTGCTTGCTGCGGTGTTCGCGCCGTGGGTGGCACCGCACAACCCGTTTGATTTGGCCACCTTGGAACTGGCCGATTCGCGCCTGCCCCCGGCTTGGAGCGAACAAGGCAAGCCCAAATACTGGCTGGGCACCGACGACCAGGGGCGGGACATTTTGTCGGCCCTGATGTTTGGTGCACGCATCTCCTTGCTGGTGGGTTTGAGCTCGGTGGCCTTGTCGGTGTTGCTGGGCGTGAGCCTGGGCCTGTGGGCGGGTTTTTGGGGCGGGCGTTGGGACGCGATCATCATGCGCACCTGCGATGTCATGTTGTCCTTTCCCGCCATCTTGGTGGCCTTGCTGATTGCCGGCGTGGGCCGCGCTTTGTTCCCGCAAGCCCATGAGGCCTTGGCGTTTGGGGTGTTGATCGCATCGATCACCCTCACCGGTTGGGTGCAATACGCCCGCACCGTGCGCGGCAGCACCCTGGTGGAGCGCCACAAAGAGTATGTGCAAGCCGCCCGCGTGACCGGGGTGAGCGCGGTGCGCATCATGCGCCGCCATGTGTTGCCCAATGTGATGGGCCCGGTGCTGGTGCTGGCCACCATCCAGGTGGCCACGGCCATCATCACCGAAGCCACCTTGTCGTTTTTGGGGGTGGGCGCGCCGCCCACCTCGCCCTCGCTGGGCACGCTGATCCGGGTGGGCAACGATTATTTGTTCTCGGGCGAGTGGTGGATCACCATTTTTCCGGGCCTGATGCTGGTGCTCATCTCGCTTTCGGTCAATTTGTTGGGCGACTGGTTGCGCGATGCGCTCAACCCGCGCTTGCGCTAGCCCCTTGCACATGGAATTGCCCCGCGCCACGCCTTTGCTTGAGGTCAAAGACCTGGTGGTCGAGTTCCCCACCCGCCGTGGCGTGTTGCGCGCTTTGGACGGCGTGTCCTTCAGCGTGGCCGCTGGCGAGGTGCTGGGCGTGGTGGGCGAGTCGGGTGCTGGCAAATCGCTCACGGGCGCGTCCATCATCGGTTTGCTCGAACCGCCCGGGCGCGTGGCCAGCGGCAGCATTTGGTTTGACGGCCAGCGCATCGATCAGTTGGATGCCGACGGTATGCGCCGTTTGCGCGGCCGCCACATCGGTGCGATTTTTCAAGACCCGCTGACCTCGCTCAACCCCTTGTACAGCGTGGGCCAGCAATTGGTGGAGACCATCCAAGCGCATTTGCCCATCAGTACCCCGGCAGCGCGCGAACGCGCCGTGGCTTTGTTGCAAGAAACGGGCATTGCCGCTGCGCGCGAGCGGCTCGATCATTACCCCCACCAGTTTTCCGGCGGCATGCGCCAGCGGGTGGTGATTGCGCTGGCGCTGGCGGCCGAGCCGCGTTTGATCGTGGCCGACGAGCCCACCACGGCGCTCGATGTGTCGGTGCAGGCGCAAATCATTGGCCTGCTCAAGCGGCTGTGCCGCGAGCGCGGCGCGGCCGTGGTGCTCATCACCCATGACATGGGCGTGATCGCCGAAACCTGTGACCGGGTGGCGGTGATGTACGCCGGTCGGGTGGCCGAGATCGGCCCGGTCGATGCGGTCATCCACCGCAGCGCCCATCCCTACAGCGCTGGCTTGATGGCTTCCATCCCCGACATCGACGGAGACAACGACCGCTTGCACCAAATCGACGGCAGCATGCCGCGCCTCAATGCCATTCCCACCGGTTGTGCCTACCACCCGCGTTGCGCCCAAGCCCTGCCCCGCTGTGCCCAGCAGCGTCCCGAATTGCAAGCCGTGGGCCAAGGCCTGGCCGCGTGTTGGCTGATCGATGCGGCTGGCGGTGCAACCACACCGGCGGCACCAGGCGCGCCAACCACCACCCCAGGGCACACCCCAGCCATCAGCACCTTGGCCATCAGCACCCCAGTGGCGCAGCCACCCACAGCGGCCATGACCGACAGCCGTCCCTTGGTGCAGGTGAGCGACCTGGCCCGCCACTTTGATGTGTCGGCCCCCTGGCTCAACCGGGTGTTGGAGCGCCAACCGCGCCAATGGCTGCATGCGGTGGACGGGGTGGACTTCGCCATCGCGCGCGGGCAAACCATGGCCTTGGTGGGCGAGTCGGGCTGCGGCAAAAGCACGGTGGCGCGTTTGCTGGTGGGCTTGTACCAGCCCACCCGTGGCCAGGTGCAGTTTGACGGCCAAGACGCGCATGCCACCTTTGGCGGGCGCGATGCACTGGCTTTGCGCCGCCGCATCCAAATGATTTTCCAAGACCCCTATGCCAGCCTCAACCCGCGCTGGACGGTGGGCGATGTGGTGGCCGAGCCGTTGATCGAGCATGCTTTGGCCCCTTCGCGTGCCGCCGCGCAAGAGGCGGTGGTGGGTTTGCTGCAATCGGTGGGTTTGGGCGCGGCCGACTTGGGCAAGTACCCGCACCAGTTCTCGGGCGGTCAGCGCCAGCGCATCTCCATCGCCCGGGCCTTGGCCACCGCGCCCGAGTTTTTGGTGTGCGACGAGCCCACCTCGGCACTCGACGTGAGCGTGCAAGCGCAGGTGCTCAACCTGATGGGCGATTTGCAGCGCGCGCGTGGCCTGACCTATTTGTTCATCTCGCACAACCTGGCGGTGGTGCGCCATGTGAGCGACCAAGTGGGCGTGATGTACCTGGGCCGCTTGGTCGAGGTGGCCCCCACCCGGCGCTTGTTTGAGCAGCCACGCCACCCCTACACCCGCATGCTGATCGATGCGATCCCGCGCATGCGCGACCACGGGCGCGAGCGCACGCCGGTGCAAGGAGAGGTGCCCAACCCCTTGCAGCCGCCCAGCGGTTGCAGTTTCCACCCGCGCTGCCCCTTGGCCAATGCACGCTGCCACAGTGAGCGCCCGTTGCTGCAAAACATTGATGGCGCGTCCGTGGCTTGCCACGCGGTGCAAGAAGGCCGCAGCACGTGAACCGCAGGGTGCCCTGATGGAAACCAAGTGGTTGGAAGACTTTGTCAGCCTGGCCGAGACGCGCAGCTTCAGCCGATCGGCGCAGTTGCGCCATGTGACGCAACCCGCGTTTTCGCGCCGCATCCAGTCGCTGGAGGCCTGGGCCGGTGCCGATTTGGTCGACCGCTCCTCCTACCCCACGCGCTTGACCGCGGCCGGTGAGACCTTGTACGCGCAGGCGCTGGACATGCTGCAATTTTTGAACAGCACCCGCGCCATGCTGCGCGCCCAGGCCTCGGCCGGGCAAGACGTGATCGCGTTTGCCGTGCCGCACACCTTGGCCTTCACCTTCTTCCCCGCCTGGGTGTCGAGCCTGCGCGAAGAATTTGGCCCGATCAAAAGCCGCTTGATCGCCTTGAATGTGCACGACGCGGTGCTGCACCTGATCGAGGGCAGTTGCGATTTGTTGATCTCTTACTACCACCCCTCCCAACCGATCGAGCTCGATGCCGACCGCTACGAAATGGTCGAGCTGGGCCAAGAGGTGATGGGCCCCTATGCCAAGCCCCGGGCCGATGGCCAACCCCTGTTCCAGTTGCCTGGCCTGGCCAGCGCCCATGTGCCCTACCTGGGTTATGCGCCTGGGGCTTACCTGGGCCGCATCGTTGACCTCATCCTCAAAAGCGCGCCGGTGCCCATCCACCTCGACCGGGTGTATGAAACCGACATGGCCGAGGGCTTGAAGGCCATGGCCCTGGCCGGTCATGGTTTGGCTTTTTTGCCGCACAGCGCGGTGGTCAAAGAGCTGCGCGAGCATTTGCTGGTGCGCGCCACCTCCCACCAATGGCCGCACCCCGATCAAACCATGTTGTTGCGCGCGTACCGCGTCAAACCGGCGCGCGCCAACGCGGCCACACCCAAAACCGCAGCCCATGCGCTGTGGTCGTTTTTGCAGCGCAAGGCCGAGTTGGCCGCGCAAACCCCAGCCCAGGCTTGAAGGGCAGGGGAGGGCAGGCGGGCCCAGCGCAATGGGACAATGCCGCCATGACTGCCTCCTCCACAACCACTTCCACCCTGAGCCTGACCCAACCCGATGACTGGCATGTGCATTTGCGCGATGGCGCTGCCTTGCAATCGGTGGTGGCGCATACCGCGGCCCAATTTGCCCGCGCCTTGGTCATGCCCAACCTCAAGCCGCCCATCACCAGCACGGCATTGGCCATGGCCTACCGCGAGCGCATCTTGGCCGCCTTGCCCCAAGGCGCGGCCTTTGAACCGCTGATGAGCCTGTACCTCACCGACAGCATGCCGCCCGATGAGATCGCGCGCGCCAAAGATGCCGGTGTGGTGGCCTGCAAGCTCTACCCGGCAGGGGCCACCACCCACAGCGATGCGGGCGTGACCGATTTGCGCAAGATCAGCGCCACCTTGGAGGCCATGCAACGCCATGGCCTGTTGCTGTTGGTGCATGGCGAAGTCACCGACCCGTCGGTGGATTTGTTCGACCGCGAAGCGGTGTTCATCGAGCGCCATTTGGTGCCCCTGCGGCGCGACTTTCCGCAATTGAAAATCGTGCTCGAACACATCACCACCCAAGAGGCGGCGCAATTTGTGGCCCAAGCCGACGGCCCCACCGCCGCCACCATCACCGCCCACCATTTGCTGTTCAACCGCAATGCCATTTTTTTGGGCGGTGTGCGGCCGCATTACTACTGCTTGCCGGTGCTCAAGCGCGAAACCCATCGCCTGGCCTTGGTCAAGGCGGCCACCTCGGGCAGCGCCAAATTTTTCTTGGGCACCGACAGCGCCCCCCACCCGGCCCACCTGAAAGAGCATGCCAGCGGATGCGCCGGTTGTTACACCGCGCTCAGCGCCATGGAGATGTACGCGCAAGCCTTTGAAGAGGCCGGTGCGCTCGATCAGCTCGAAGGCTTTGCCAGTTTTCATGGGCCCGACTTTTATGGCCTGCCGCGCAACACCGGTGGCATCACCTTGAAGCGTGAGCCTTGGACCTTGCCCGAAACACTGCCTTTTGGCGATGCCCAGATCAAACCCCTGTGTGGTGGCGAGACGATGGCATGGCGCATGCAGGCCTGAACCCCCGCGCAACGGCCTGGGCCATCGACTGGCAAGCGCCGTGGTTCAAGCCCTGGGCCCCTCTGGGCCAGCCGGTGCAAGCGGCGGTGGTCTCAGGTTCCAGCGTGGCCGAATCCCTCAACCATGCAGCGCAGCGCTTGGGCCACAGCGACCTGTGCTTTGTGCCGCAAAGTGAACTGCCCAAGGGCCAGGCCTATGAGGCCTTTATCCATGCGCAGCAGCGCATCCCCAGCCGCGACAACTTGCACGACTTTTTCAACGGCCTGTGTTGGTTGCGCTTTGGGCGCAGCAAGCGCCGCTTGAACCAGTTGCAAGCGCAAGAGATTGCGCGCCAAGGGGTGGGCCAGCAGCGTGGTGCATTGCGCGATGCGCTCACCGTGTTCGATGAAAACGCGCTGTTGCTGCAATTGCCCGATGAACTGTGGCAGGCCTTGTGCCAACGTGACTGGCAAAACCTGTTTGTGCACCAACGCCATCTGTGGGCACAGGCGCAGGTGCATGTGTTTGGCCATGCCTTGATGGAGAAACTGGTGCAGCCCTATCTGGCCATCACCGCCCATGCTTGGCGTGTGTTGCCCACCCCAGCACCAACCAGCGATGCGGCCCCAACCGATGCGCTGCTCGATCAGCTGTTGTGCGACAGCTTGCAAGAAGACCTTTTGCGTCGCAAGGCCTTTGCCCCTTTGCCCGTTTTGGGCCTTCCGGGTTGGTGGGCGGCCAATGAAAGCCCCGCTTTTTACGGACAAACCCAGGTGTTTCGCGCCGCCTCCACAGTGTCGACTGACAAGTCGGATTGACATCCGGGCAATACCCTGACAAGTCGTCATGGCATCGGCTTGAAAACTGAGCTTGCGCCCTAAGATTCGCCCCACGGTCCTCGATGGCAGGGCTGACAAAGGACGACATGAAGCGCATTTTCTTGTTCATCGTGACCAACCTCGCTGTGATGTTGGTGTTGGGTGTGGTGGCCAGTTTGCTGGGCGTGAACCGCTTTCTCACCAGCAACGGTTTGAACCTCGGAGCCTTGCTGGGCTTTGCCGCCGTGATGGGCTTTGGCGGCGCATTCATTTCTTTGCTCATCAGCAAGTGGATGGCCAAGATGTCCACCGGCGCACAAGTGATCACCCAACCGCAATCGGCCGACGAAGCCTGGTTGCTCGACACCGTGCGCACCTTGTCGCAACGCGCGGGCATTGAGATGCCGGAGGTGGCGATTTACGAAGGCGAGCCCAATGCCTTTGCCACCGGTGCGTTTAAAAATTCTGCCTTGGTGGCGGTGTCCACCGGTTTGTTGCAAGGCATGACGCGCGAAGAGGTCGAGGCCGTGTTGGGCCACGAGGTGGCCCACATCGCCAACGGCGACATGGTCACATTGGCTTTGATCCAAGGGGTGCTCAACACCTTTGTGGTGTTTTTGAGCCGGGTGGTGGGTTACTTTGTGGACAGCGCTTTGCGCCGAAACGACGAAGAGAACACAGGCCCAGGTTGGGGCTATTACGTGACCAGCATCGTGCTCGATATCGTGCTGGGTTTTGTGGCCAGCATGATCGTGGCCTGGTTCAGCCGCCAGCGTGAATTCCGCGCCGATGAAGGCTCGGCCCAATTGCTGGGCCGCAAGCAACCCATGATCAATGCGCTGGGCCGCTTGGGCCAGATGCAAGCCGGGGCCTTGCCCTCCAGCGTCGCGGCCATGGGCATCACTGGCGACCTCAGCAAACTCTTCGCCAGCCACCCACCGCTGGAAGAGCGCATCGCTTACTTGCAGCAAAAGGTCTGAAACTTTTTTGTTTGGTGCCCGCCATGCCGATGGGCTTGGCGGGCCCATTTGTTTCTTGGTTCGCTGAGCTTGCTGTTTGTCAGTTTTCACGGCTTTGGCTGAGTGCCTTTGGTTTTGCTGAACCCGCCCCGCTGGTGGGTACGCCGCCCTCCTCCAGTCGCTCCGCTCCAATGTCGTCGGGTCGACGCACCCACCATCGAGGCTGCGAATGAGATAGAGGTGGTTTGAATTTGGGTGTGCGCGTTGCTTGGCCCATGCCAATTCGTTTGGCATGCCAACAACGGGTGAACCTACATCTTTTGAAAACCGGCACGAGGGGTGTGTGGGCTGACGACATTGGAGCGAAGCGACTGGAGGAAGCCCGTATACCCCGAGATGGCGGTTTCAGAGGGGGAGTTCAACACATGCCAACAAAGAGGTGGCGGGTTGGCAGGGGGAGTTCAACCCGAGCGGATCTGACCAGCCATCCAATCTTTGAGAACAGCATTGACCCGCGTTTGCCATCCGGGTCCGCTTTCGCGCAGGGCTTTCACCAACTCAGGGTCGAGGCGGATCGCCACTTGTTCTTTGGTGGGCTTCTTGTTGGGCCCGCGCGATTTGCGCAAACTCGCCAGGGTGGCGGCGACACCGCCGCCTTGGGTCACCGTGGCTTGTTGCCAGTCGACCTTCTGGTGGCCCCTCGATTTTTCGGGCGCGGCCGCTTTGGCCGCAGCGATTTGTGGGCGGCTAAATCGTGTTGAAGTAGACATCGGTTTCTTTTCTGTCGGCATAACGGCATGAAATGATGTGCGCAGTCTCGTCACCGCGCGGGGTCCACACCAAAAAGACAACACGCCCTTGCCACAGCCCCAAGCTTTGCAACCGGAGTTCGCCGTAGCTTTGGCGCGCATCTTCCACGGAGATCATGGGGAGATCGAAAACGGATTCGAGATCAGCCAGGTCAAGGCCGTGCTTTCGGATGTTCTCGCGCCGCTTGGTTTCGTCCCACGTGATCATGGTCAAAATGTATATGCAATTTGATTATCCGTCAATCTCAATGATTTGTCGCTGAGCCTTATTTGCTGAGCCCGCCCCGCTGGTGGGTACGCCGCCCTCCTCCAGTCGCTGCGCTCCGATGTCGTCGGGTCGACGCACCCACCATCGAGGCTGCGAACGAGATAGAGGTGGTTTGAATTTGGGTGTGCGCGATGCTTGGCCCATGCCAATTCGTTTGGCATGCCAACAACGGGTGAACCGACATCTCTTGAAAACCGACACGAGGGGTGTGCGGGCTGACGACATTGGAGCGCAGCGACTGGAGGAAGCCCGCATACCCCGAGATGGCGGTTTCAGAGGGGGAGTTACTGGCCCAACACCATCTTGGCCACCGACTCCCCCACCTTGATGCCATCCACCGCCGCCGACAAAATGCCGCCCGCAAAACCTGCGCCTTCACCGGCGGGGAACAGGCCTCGCACATTGGGGCTTTGGTGGCGGTTGTCGCGCTCGATGCGCAGGGGCGAGGAGGTGCGCGTCTCCACGCCAGTGAGCACCGCATCGGCCTGGTCAAAACCTTTGAGCTTGCGGGCCATGGCGGGTATGGCTTCGCGCAGTGCGTCGATGGCGTAGTCGGGCAGGGCCTGGTCCAGGCTGCCAAAGCGCACGCCGGGCTTGTACGACGGCTCCACCCCGCCCACTCCGGTGCTGGCGCGGCCAGCGACAAAGTCGCCCACGCATTGCCCGGGTGCGCTGTAGTCGCCACCGCCCAGCTCATAAGCGCGGCCTTCCCACAGGCGTTGCAACACCACGCCACCCAGCGGGTGAAAGCCGCCGCTGGCATCGGTGGTGTCCAAGCGCACAGGGCCGAGCAGGGCTTCGAACAAGGCCGGATCGGTGGGGTGGTCGCGCGGGTCTATGCCCACCACCAAACCGGCGTTGGCATTGCGTTCGTTGCGCGAGTATTGGCTCATGCCGTTGGTCACCACCCGGCCTGGCTCGGAGGTGGCCGCCACCACCGTGCCACCTGGGCACATGCAAAAGCTGTAGACGCTGCGGCCATTGCGCGCGTGGTGCACCAGTTTGTAATCGGCCGCGCCCAACATCGGGTGACCGGCATGTGCGCCCCAGCGGGCCCTGTCGATCAGGCCTTGCGGGTGTTCAATGCGAAAGCCCAGCGAAAACGGCTTGGCCTGCATGGCCACGCCGTGGCGGTGCAGCATGGTGAAGGTGTCGCGCGCGCTGTGGCCCAGGGCCAGCACCACATGCTGGGCGGGCAGGTGGTGGTGCTGGCCCGTGGCCACGTCCAGCACCTCTAAGCCCACGATGCGCCGCCCCTGTGGGCCGTCTTCGGTGGCGATGTCGGTCACGCGCTGCTCAAAGCGGACCTCGCCGCCCAGGCTGATGATGTGTTCGCGCAGGCTCTCCACCACCTTGACCAGTTTGAAGGTGCCAATGTGCGGGTGCGCGGCCCACAAAATTTCTTCGGGCGCGCCAAAGCGCACCAACTCGGCCATCACCTTGCGCCCCAAGTGGCGCGGGTCTTTGATCTGGCTGTAGAGCTTGCCGTCGCTGAAGGTGCCTGCGCCGCCTTCGCCAAACTGCACATTGCTCTCGGCTTGCAGTTGGTGCTGTCGCCACAAACCCCAGGTGTCTTTGGTGCGCTGGCGCACGCGCCGCCCGCGCTCGATGACGATGGGTTTCAAACCCATTTGCGCCAGCACCAAGGCGGCAAAGATGCCGCAGGGCCCAAAACCAATCACCACCGGGCGAGCGCCAAGGCTGGGGGCCCAGTCGGCCGGGGCTTGCACCGGTGCATGCCAGGCCATGTCGGGGGTTTCAAATATGTGGGGGTTGCCGCTGTGGCGCGCCAAGCAGGCGGCTTGCTCGGCCAGGCTGTGCAGTTGCACATCCACGATGTAGACCACTTGCAGCTTGGGGCTGCGCGCATCAAAGCTGCGCTTGAAGACCTGCCAGTGGGCGATGTCTGTGGCCACCACCCCCAGGGTTTGCGCCACCCGCACAGGCAGGCTGGGCGGGTAGAGCGGTGGCGGGGTGGCAGCGTCGGGCCGGTCAAAGGCGGCGTCGAGCGCGAGCTTGAGTTCGGTGATGCGGATCATGGCCATGCGGCCCGTGGTCATCGGGCAAGGACAAGTGAGGCCGCCATTATCGGGCTGGGCGGATAATGACCGGGTGAAGTCTGCCAGGCCGCCGCTGGTGCTAGCCGCAAGGCCAACGCGCAAGCGATGGGTGGAAACACCGCACTGGAGGAACGTCCGGACTGCACAGGACGGCGCAGGAGGTAACACCTCTCCACCGCGAGGTGAGGATCAGAGCAACAGAGACGAGCCGCTTGAGTGCGGGTGAAACGGGCAATCTCTGCGCGCAGCAACACCAAGTAGGCCCACCGGGTGCCGCAAGGCACCCACCCGTGGTTCCGCGGGCCGAGTGGGCGGGTAGGTGGCACCGAGCCGGGTGGGCGACCCCCGGCCCAGATCAATGGCGGTCACGCTTTGGGCAACCAAAGTGCACAGAATCCGGCGTATCGGCAGACTTCACACTTTTCACCGGCCTCACGCAAGCTCAGGCCGCCAATTCCCGGATGTGGTCCACATGCGCTTGCAGCGAGCGTTTGGCCACCGGCCATAAACGTTCGGGGGTGTCGTCATAGGCCAAGGCCACCCAGTCGTCGAGGTTGCCATCGGGTTTGGCTTGCATGGCGCGGGCGATCTTGGCTTCGCGTTGCAAGCGGTGGGCCTTGAGGCGGCGAATCACATCGCTGGCATCAAACGGTTCACCGGGCAGATTGCCCAACACATACCCATGGGCGGGCAAGATCAAACCGATGTGGTCGCTGGCGCAGGCGGCCAGCAGTTTGTCCAGTGAGTCCAGGTAGCGCCCCATGTGGCCATCGGGCGGGCTGATGACGGTGGTGCTGCCGTTGAGCACATGGTCGCCGCTGAACAGCAAGCCGTCTTCTTCCAACACCAAACACAGGTGGTTGGCCGCGTGGCCCGGGGTGTGGATGGCGCGCAAGCTGTGGGTGATGCCGCTGCCTTGCAGCACCAATCGCTCGCCATCGGCGAGTTCGCGATCGGGGGTGAAGCGGCTGTCGGGCCGCGCGGTGGCGGCGCTGGCCAGGCCCAAGATGGGTGGGTGGCGGCCCTGCGCTTTGCACAGCGCTTGAAAGGGGGCTGCGCCGGGGGAATGGTCGGGGTGCGAATGGGTGCAGACAATGAAGCGCACATCGCCTTGGGTGGCACCGAACAAGCGCTGCAAGTGCGCGGGCTCATTGGGGCCGGGGTCGATGACGATGAAGCCGCTGTCGGCCTGGCCCACGATGTAGCTGTTGGTGCCCGGTCCGGTCATCATGCCGGGGTTGGGCGCGGTCAGGCGCTGCACGTTGCGCAGCAAGGGCACGCTGCGCTCGCACTGCCAGTCCAGGTGGTGCAACACCTGTCCATCGGGGTTGAGCAAGCTCAGCTCGCCAAAGGCGGGCTCGTGTTCCATGTAGCGCTCGACCTGGCCGTTCAGGTAACCCGCCCTGGGGCAACTGGTGAACAAGGGCTGCTCGCTGGTGCAGGCTTGCAGCACCGCGTCCACATGGGCAAAGGCCTGCAAGCGCTGCAAGGTGCGGATGGTGGGGAAGATGATGAAAAAGTCCCCCGCTTGGTGGCGGGCCAAGGCATCGGCGGGCCGCACCCATTGCGGCTCGAACTGCTCTTTCTCATCGGCCACCGGATGCTGGTCGGCGGGCATGCGGGCCACCAAAAAGGGCACGTCAAAGCGGCGCGGCAGGTCGCGGTCGGTCACCCAATGGGCCAGCACAAACACCTGGTCGGCGCACAGGCGCAAGCCTTGTTGGGCGCACTGCTCATAAAAGGGGCCGTGCCTGTCCACCTGCGCATGGCTGTGGGCATCGAGTGGCCGCCCATCGGCTTGCTGGGCCAGCAAGATGCCCAGCTCTTCATGGCTTTCGCGGATGGCCGCCAGCGCTTGGGTGAGTCGCTCGTCGCTTTGGCTGGCGCGGCGCAAAGCCAGGTGGTGGTGGCGCGCATCGTTCGCGTCGATGCCGCCGCCCGGAAAAACATAAGCGCCGGGCGCAAAGCTGGCGCTCATGGCGCGGCGTGTCATCAACACCTCCAGGCCTTGGGCGCCATCGCGCAACAACAAAACCGTGGCCGCGGGCAGGGGTGCGGCGGGCTCACGCTGGGGGTGTATGAGTTGGGTGGGTCTGACCATGGCGCATTATGAACAGACCGCCGGCCCCTTTGGGCGATACTCTTCACTTTGCCCAGCATGGGTGAACTTGGCAGCGTTTAAAAAATGGAGAGACACATGTTGAAAAGAAGTTTCATGGCTTTGGCGCTGGCCGTCGGCCTGGCCCCCTGGATGGCCTGGGCCCAGGCATGGCCGACCAAGCAGCCGATCAAAATCATTGCCGTGTTCCCGCCCGGTGGTTCGGTCGACCAGGTGGCGCGCATCTTGGCCCAGTCGCTGTCGCAGCAATTGGGCCAAAGCGTGGTGGTCGAAAACAAATCCGGCGGCTCGGGCGTGGTGGGCACCCAGGCCATGGCCAGTGCCCCTGCCGACGGCTACACCTGGGCCATGGTGTTTGACACCCACGGCGTGAACCCCAGCCTGATCGCCAGCATGCCCTACGACAGCAAAAAAGACCTGGTTCCTCTGATCTTGGTCGGCACCTCGGCCATGGTCTTGGCCACCCATGTGGGCTCAGAGTACAAAAGCTTTGCCGACGTGGTGGCCGCGGCCAAGGCGAACAAAAACGTGAGCTTTGGCACGATTGGCAACGGCAGCCTGGGGCATTTGTCAATGGCTTTGCTGGCCAAAAACGGCAACCTGTCTTTCAACCACATCCCCTTCAAAGGCGGCGGCCCATTGATGAACGATGCCGTGGCCGGTCATGTGCCTTTGTCGATGGGCACGGTGTTTTTGACCAAACCGCATGTGGACAGCAAGCGCATGCGCCCCTTGGCCGTGACATCGGCCAAGCGGGTGCCTGAAATGCCTGACGTGCCCACCATTGCCGAAGCGGGTTTCCCCGGCTTTGAAGCACCCGCTTGGTGGGCCGTGCTGGCTTCGGCCAAAACCCCGCCGGAGTTGGTCAAGCGCATGAATGAAGAGTTGAACAAAACCCTGCGCAACCCAGAGGTGGCCAACAAGCTGCAAGCCCAAGGCATTGAATTGGCCGGTGGCAGCGTGGAGCGGGCCAAGTCGTTCATCGATAACCAAATCGACACCTGGGCCAAGGTGGTGCGGGACAACAACATCAAGTCGGATTGATGGGGTTGCTGGGGGATTGAACTCCCCCTCTTTGCGCTTTGTGTTGGGGAGGCCAGCTTAGAACTCCCCCTCCAAAACCGCCATCTCGGGGTATGCGGGCTTCCTCCAGTCGCTTCGCTCCCATGTCGTCAGCCCGCACACCCCTCGTGTCGGTTTTGAAGATATGTGTGGTTACCAGTTGTTGGAATGCACTGGTTTTTGGCTTTGAAGGCATAGGTGCACACCCAAATTCAAACCACCTCCATAGCGTTCGTAGCGCCGTTGGTGGGTGCGTCGACCCGACGACATCGGAGCGCAGCGACTGGAGGAGGGCGGCGCACCCACCAGCGGGGCGGGCTCAGCAAAGAAGGGGCCCAGCAAAATCGACACCCCCCTGCGCTGTTAAGCTAGCGCGACATTTTTCAACCAAAGGACACCCGCCCATGCGCATCCCCGATTGGACCCCCGAAGCCCATCCTCAACCCGCTGCTTTGGTCGATGCCATCAAAGCGCGCCGAGGCGGGCAGTTGATCAATCTGGACAAGGCTTTGCTGTGGAGCGAGCCCGTCGCCAGTGGCTGGAATGTTTACCTGCGCAATGTGCGCACCGGCTTGTCGGCCAGCCGCAAGCTGTGCGAGCTGGGCATTTGCACCGTGGCTTTGATCACCGGTGCCGTGTACGAGTACCACCACCACGCCCCCGACTTCATCACCGCTGGCGGTACCCAGGCCGAGTTGGATGCTTTGCAAGCGGTGCTCAAAGGCGATGCACGCCAAGCGATTGACCACCCGGCGCTGGCCCCGCTGGAGCGTTTGGTGGTGCGGTACGCGGCCCAAATGACGATGGATGTGAATGTGAACGAGGCGTTGTTCAAGCAACTGGCCAGCCATTTCTCCACCACCGAGATGTTGGAGCTGACCACCGCCATCGCCACCTACAACATGGTGGCCCGCATTTTGGTGGCGTTGCAAATCACGCCAGAGGAACATTGAGTTGCTTAGCCCTATTGGCTGAGCCCCTGCCATTGCAGAGTCGTCTGGGCTGAGCCCGCCCCGCTGGTGGGTACGCCGCCCTCCTCCAGTCGCTGCGCTCCAATGTCGTCGGGTCGACGCACCCACCATCGGTGCTGCGAACGAGATAAATAAAACCGACACGAGGGGTGTGCGGGCTGACGACATTCGAGCGAAGCGACTGGAGGAAGCCCGCATACCCCGAGATGGCGGTTTTTGAAGGGGAGTTCAACCCATACCAACAAAGAGTTGGCAGCTTGAGAGGGGGAGTCCGTACCCAAGCCCCACACAACACATCACCAAGAGCCGCCTCGCGGATAATCTGCGCATGCACATTCGCTTCACCAAGATGCAAGGCGCTGGCAACGACTTTGTGGTCCTTGACGAAACCCGCCAACGGCTCCACCTCAGCCCGGCGCAATACCGTTGGTTGGCCGACCGGCACTTTGGCATTGGGGCCGATCAAATCTTGAGCGTGCGCGCCGCACCCAGCCCCGATGTGGACTTTGAATACGTCATCCACAACGCCGACGGCGGCGAGGTGGAGCATTGCGGCAATGGCGCGCGGTGTTTTGTGCGTTTTGTGCGCGACCAGGGTTTGACCACCCGCTCCACCGTGCGGGTCAAAGTGCATGGCGGCATCATCAGCTTGCACGAACGTGCCGATGGTTTGGTCAGCGTGGACATGGGTGCGCCCACTTGGGATGTCCCCCGCATCCCCTTCAATCCCCAGCATGCACAGGCCTTGCCCGCTGACGCGCAACACCTCATGGACCGCTGGCGCATCCAGTGGCCCGGTCACAGTGCCGACATCACGGCCGTGTCCATGGGCAACCCGCATGCGGTGTTGTGGGTGGACGATGTGGACACCGCGCCGGTGCTCACCTGGGGGCCGGTGATCGAACACCACCCGGCCTTTCCCAAGCGCGTCAATGTGGGCTTTGCCCAGCGCATCTCGCGCCGAGAAATTCGCTTGCGGGTGTTTGAGCGCGGGGCCGGTGAAACCCTGGCCTGCGGCACCGGCGCTTGCGCGGCCGTGGTGGCGGGACAGGCCTTGGGCTGGCTCGATGCCGAGGTGGTGGTGCAGGCCCGCGGTGGTACGCTCGAGATTTCCTGGGCCGGGGGTGGCGCGCCGGTGCGCATGACCGGACCGGCCACCACGGTGTTCCACGGAGAAACAGAACTGCCCGATATCGCATGAAACCAGCCGCACTCAACCCCATCACCGAAGACGACATTGCCCAATTCTTGGTGCACACGCCGGATTTTTTCGACCGCCATGCCGAGTTGCTGGCCACCGTTCGCTTGGGCAGCCCCCATGGGGGTCGGGCGGTCAGTTTGCAAGAGCGTCAAGCCGAGATGCTCCGCGAAAAAATCCGCGCGCTAGAGGCCCGCATGATGGAGATGATCCGCCATGGCAACGACAACGCGGTGCTGGCCCAGCGCTTGCAGCGTTGGTCGCAGTCTTTGTTCTTGGTGCCCCAAGCGCGCGATTTGCCGCGCGTGTTGGCCGAGCAAATCGAGCAGCAATTCATGGTGCCGCAGGTGGCCTTGCGCTTGTGGGGCGTGGCCCCAGCCCACCAATCAGAAGCTTTTGCCCAAGGCGTGAGCGAAGACGTGAAATTGTTTGCCGCCTCGCTCAGCCAGCCCTACTGCGGCATCAACAACGGGTTTGAAGCCGCCCAGTGGTTGGCCGATCCAGCGGCCGCTCAGTCGGTGGCCTTGGTGACTTTGCGCGACCCCCTGGCCACCGAGTCACCGGCAGCCATCGGTTTGCTGGTGTTGGCCTCGCCCGACAGCCAGCGCTACCACGCGGGCATGGGCACCGATTTCTTGGACAACCTGAGCGCTTTGGCCAGCGCCGCTGTGCAGCGCTTGCGCTGAGGCGCACGCCCAGCGCGGCCTGATCGGCTGCTCACCCCGCATGACCAACCCGCCCACCGACACGCCGCAAGCACCCGAGTTGGTGCGCGATGCGCTGGTGCAGAAATACCTGGACCATGTGCGCTTTGAAAAGCGCTTGGCCGATCGCACCCACACTTTGTATGGCTTGGATTTGGCCCGCTTGCAGGCCTTGGCCCAAGCGGTGCCGGTGGATTTGGTGGCCGTGCACAGCGCCCATGTGCGCCGCTGGGTGGCCCAGATGCATGCGCAAGGCCGCAGTGCGCGCGGCATTGCCCTGATTTTGTCGGGTTGGCGCGGCTTTTATGTCTGGCTGGCCCGCCAAGGCTTGATCGAGGCCAATCCCGTGCAAGGGGTGCGCCCGCCCAAAGGGGCCAAGCCTTTGCCCAAAGCCTTGAACGTGGACCAAGCGGTGCAATTGGCCGATCACCAGGTCAGCGAAGACGACCCGGCGCTGGAAGCACGCGATGCCGCCATGGTCGAACTGCTTTATGGCAGCGGTTTGCGGGTGGCCGAGTTGGTGGGCTTGGATGTGCACGACAGCGCCCAAGCGCGCGGCTGGTTGGATTTGGTGTCAGGCCAGGCCCATGTGCTGGGCAAGGGCAGCAAGCGGCGTAGCGTGCCCTTGGGTTCGGTGGCCATGAAGGCGGTGGCCCATTGGTTGAACTTGCGGCCCCTGCATGTGCGCGACCCGGCGCAAACCGCTTTGTTCACCGGTCGACATGGCCAGCGTTTGAGCGCTGATGCGGTGCGCCAGCGCTTGAAGCGCCGCGCCGCGTTGGCCGGTTTGGCCACGCCAGTGCACCCCCACATGCTGCGCCACTCGTTTGCCAGCCATTTGTTGCAGTCCAGCGGCGACATGCGTGCGGTGCAAGAGTTGCTCGGACACGCCAGCATCAGCACCACCCAGGTCTACACCCGCTTGGACTTCAGCCATTTGGCCCAGGTGTATGACGCGGCCCATCCCAGGGCGCATAAAAAATGAAACGGTCAGCCCCATGAAAACCCTGCGCCTGCGAGAGGGCAAAGAGCGCGCCGCCTTGCGCCGCCACCCTTGGATTTACGACAACGCCATCGCCAAAGGCGGCGGCGACCCCGGCGAGACGGTGCGGGTGGAGTCGGCCACCGGGCAATTTTTGGGTTGGGCCGCTTACAGCCCGAGCTCGAAAATCCGCGCCCGCATTTGGAGCTTTGACGAGAGCGAGCGCATCGACGATGCTTTTTTTGCCCGCCGCTTGCAAGCGGCTTTGGCAGCGCGTGCGCGCATGGACATCGACAGCGATGGTGTGCGCTTGGTGCACGGCGAGGCCGATGGCTTGCCGGGTTTGATCGTTGACCGCTACGGCGAGACCTTGGTGGCGCAGTTTCTCTCCAGTGGCAGCGAGCGCTGGAAGTCCGCGATTGCCGATGCCTTGTGCACCGCCACCGGGGTGGGCCGTTTGTATGAGCGCTCTGATTCGGGGGTGCGCGTCTTGGAAGGTTTGCCGGCACACGCGGGTTGGTTGCGCCAGCCCGTGGGCGACGCAGGCCACACGGAAGTGGGCTTGCGCGAGCATGCCTGGCAACTGAGCTTGGATGTGGCCGAGGGGCACAAAACCGGTTTTTACTTGGACCAGCGTGACAGCCGCCACAAATTTGCCCAGTACGCGCAACGCCTGGGTTTTGCCCAGGTGCTCAATTGCTATTGCTACACCGGCGGCTTCAGTGTGGCCGCCTTGAGTGGCATGCGCGCGGCCGGTGTGTTGGGCACGGGGGCGCTGGTCACCTCGATCGACTCCTCTGGCCCGGCGATTGCGCGTGCGCAGCGCCATGTGCAGCTCAACGGCTTTGACAGCGACAGCGCCGTCTTCATGGATGCCGATGTCAATGCCAGCCTGCGCCAGTTCATCCAAGAAGGTCGCCGCTTCGATGCCATCATCTTGGACCCGCCCAAGTTTGCCCCCACCGCCGCGCATGCCGAGCGCGCCGCGCGGGCCTACAAAGACATCAACCGCCTGGCCTTCAAGTTGTTGGAGCCGGGTGGGGCCTTGTTCACCTACAGCTGCTCGGGCGGCATCAGCGCCGACTTGTTCCACAAAATCGTGGCCTCGGCCGGTACCGACGCCGGGGTCGATGGCTTCATCAGCGAGCGCTTGTTTGCCGCCCCCGACCACCCCATGACCGTGACCTTCCCCGAAGGCGAATACCTCAAAGGCCTGGTGGTCATCAAGAAGTAAAGGCGTGGCCAGGGCAATGAACCCGCGCCGCGCCGGGCCTTGAATGCTCGCTACACTGCCCCACTTTGTGTATTTCACCCCCCAGAAAGCCAGCCATGTTGATCCCCACCACAGTTCTCACCGGTTTCCTCGGTTCGGGCAAAACCACCCTGCTCAAGCGGGTCTTGTCCGAGTCCCACGGCATGAAGATCGCTGTGATCGAAAACGAGTTCGGTGAAGAAAACATCGACAACGAAATCTTGGTGGCCGATACCCAAGAGCAAATCATCCAAATGAGCAACGGCTGTGTGTGCTGCACCATCCGCGAAGATTTGCGCACCACCTTGCGCGACTTGGCCGAGCGCCGGCGCAAGGGCGAACTCGACTTTGAGCGCTTGGTGATCGAAACCACCGGCCTGGCCGACCCTGGGCCGGTGGCGCAAACTTTCTTCATGGACGACGAAGTGGCCGAGAGCTATTTGCTGGACTCGATCCTCACCTTGGTCGATGCCAAACATGCCGCGCAGCAGCTCAACGACCGCCAAGAAGCGCGCCGCCAAGTGGGTTTTGCCGATCAAATTTTCATCAGCAAAAGCGATTTGGTCAGCGCCAGCGATCTCGACGCTTTGCAGCACCGCCTCAAGCACATGAACCCGCGTGCGCCCCAAAAAGCAGTGCACTTTGGCGAGGTGTCGATCAAAGAGGTGTTTGACCTGCATGGCTTTAACCTCAATGCCAAGCTCGACATCGATCCCGACTTTTTGCAAGACAGCGCGCACCACCATCACCACGATCACGCGCATGGTGAGCATTGCGACCACCCCTCGCACCAGCACGACCATGAACACGGCGGGGGCCACCACCATCACCACGATGACGATGTGAAGAGCTTTGTCTTCAAGTCCAACCGCGCCTTCGACCCGGCCAAGTTGGAAGACTTTTTGGGTGCCATCGTCAACATCTATGGCCCCCGCATGCTGCGCTACAAAGGGGTGTTGTTCATGAAGGGCACCGAGCGCAAAGTCATCTTCCAAGGGGTGCACCAGTTGATGGGCAGCGACTTGGGCCCCGCCTGGGCCAGCGAAGAGGTGCGCAACAGCAAAATGGTCTTCATTGGCATCGATTTGCCCAAGGATATTTTTTTCCAGGGCTTGGACAAATGTTTGGTTTGAGAGACCGGCAAACGTATCGCTACAATCGCGCGCGCCCAACGCTGGGCAAAAGGCGAAGCTTTGGGGGCAACCCCAGGTGAACAAGCGGTCCTGGTCAGGACCGCACGCCCAACCAGCAAGCTGTACATCCGCCCATCGGCGGTGGGGCCCAACTTAGGAGACCTTCCGTGACCACTGCCAAAACCAAAAAAGGTGTCGCTGTCACCAAAGCCAAGCCCGTGGCCAAAAAGGCCGGCAAGGCTGCGACCCCAGCCAAATCGGTCAAGGCCGTGGCCAAAAAGGTCCCCACCAAAGCCGCGGTCAAGGCCAAGCCTGCCGTGAAAAAAGCCCCGGCTGCACCGGCCAAAAAAGCCAGTGCGGCCAAGCCTGCCACCAAAACCGCTGTCAAAACCGCGCCCAAAGCAGCGGCCAAAGCTGCGAAAAAAGCCGCTCCCGTCAAAGCCGTGGTCAAAGCCAAAGCCGCGACCAAACCGGCCCTGAAAAAAACCGCCGCTGCGGCCAAACCCACCCCGGCCAAAGCCAAAGGCAAAGCGGTGCCTGTCAAGGCCAAACCGCAGCCCAAAGCAGCGGCCAAACCCGCGCCCAAGGCCGCCTCTTCCTCTGTGAAAAAACCCATTTCTGCACCCGCCAAAGCCGCTGCACCCAAAACCGCGCCCGCCAAAGCGGCCAGCGGCAAAGCCCCCGCCCCGGTGGCCAAAGTGGCACCCCCCCCGGTGCGGCCCGCACCCACGCCAGCCCCGGCCAAGCCTGTTGCGGCCGTGGGCAAGCAGTCGCCGCGCGCGGCCAAAGCCGCCTCCATGGTGCCCCCGCCGCCGGCTGCGGTGCTGCCCTCGAGCGCGGCCAAGTCCAGCTATTCGCCCATCATCACCCCCACGCACATACCTGCAGCCCCTGTGAACACACACAAAGACCCCAAATTGGCCAACCACTGGAAAACCAAACCGCTGGAGAGCCTGACCGATGCCGACATCCACGCCATGCCCGACAGCGAGTACATGAACAGCGTTCAGATGGCGTTTTTTCGCCGCAAGCTGGTGCAGTTGAAGCAAGACATCCTCAACAACGCCGGTGAAACCACCGAGCACCTGCGCGAAGACACCACGGTGGTGCCCGATCCGGCCGACCGCGCCACCATCGAGGAAGAGCACGCCCTGGAGTTGCGCACCCGCGACCGCGAGCGCAAATTGCTCAAGAAAATTGAGCAATCCATTGTCCGCATCGACAGCGACGACTACGGTTATTGCGACGAAACCGGCGAGCCCATCGGCGTGGGCCGCTTGCTCGCCCGCCCCACCGCCACCTTGTCGCTGGAGGCCCAGCAGCGGCGCGAACTCAAGCAAAAAATGTTTGGCGATTGACCCGCCAGCCACCTGCCCCCTGCGGCAAGCACACCACAACAGGCCTGAGGGCCTGTTTTTTTTGCCCGGCCATACTCTTGATAATCAACATTGGAAGTTGTTTCTAAGTTGCTAATTTAAAACAACTTTTTGTCTTCGAAAGTCCTCGCGAAAACAGCTCTAAGTAGTTGATTTAATTGAAAAAAACACAAAAGCTTTGGAGATCTGGCGAAATCCTGCTACAGTGCAATTAAGTGCAATAAAGTGGTGAAAAATGCATTTGCGTTTTGCTTTTTGCCTGTTCCAAAGGATGTGTTGCTGTGTTTCAAGGTGCTTCATCGCTGACGCTGGATGCCAAGGGCCGTTTGTCGGTGCCCACGCGCCACCGTGAGGTGCTGTCGGCCATGGCACAAGGCCAGCTCACCTTGACCCGCCACCCCCATGGTTGTTTGATGATGTTCCCGCGCCCCGAGTGGGAGCGTTTTCGCGAGCGCTTGGCCGCCTTGCCCATGAGCGCTCAGTGGTGGAAGCGCCACTTTTTGGGCAACGCCATGGATGTCGAAATGGATGGCACCGGTCGGGTGCTGGTCTCGCCCGAGTTGCGCGAGGCCGCAGGTATTCAGCGCGAAACCTTGTTGCTGGGCATGGGCCACCACTTTGAACTGTGGGACAAGGCCACCTACGAAACCCAGCAAGCGCAGGCTTTGCAGGGCGAGATGCCCGATGTGTTCAAGGACTTTTCTTTCTGAATGCCCACGGTGTCCTTGACATGCACCCACACCACGGTTTTGTTGCAAGAAGCGGTCGATGCCTTGGTGCACGACCCGCAGGGCCACTACCTCGATGGCACCTTTGGGCGGGGTGGGCATTCGCTCGCGATCTTGGCCCGCTTGGCCGACAACGGGCGCTTGAGCGCTTTCGACCAAGACCCGCAGGCCGTGCAGTCGGCTCAGGACCTGTTGCAAGACCCGCGCTTTTCCATCCGGCATGCGGCGTTTTCGAGTTTGCGCGATTGGCCAGCTGCGAGCTTGAGCGGGGTGTTGCTCGACATTGGCGTGAGCTCACCGCAAATCGATCAGGCCGAGCGTGGCTTTTCATTTCGCCACGACGGCCCCTTGGACATGCGCATGGACCCCACGCGCGGGCGCAGCGTGCACGAATGGTTGGTGGGTGCGACACAGCAAGAAATCATGGAGGTGATTCGTGACCATGGCGAAGAACGGTTTGCTGTTCAGATTGCAAAGGCGATTGTGGCTCGCCGAACAGAAAGGGGCGCGCCTGCAAGCACCGCTGAGCTGGCCCACATCGTGGCTGGCGCGGTCAAAACCCGCGAGCCGGGCCAGGACCCTGCAACGCGCACATTTCAGGCTTTTCGGATTCACATCAATGCCGAGCTTGAAGAACTGCAACAAGCGCTAGAGGCCAGCATCCATGCACTGCAACCAGGGGGTCGTTTGGTGGTGATCAGTTTCCATTCGCTGGAAGACCGGATCGTGAAGCAATTCATCGCACGCCACAGCCGCGAGGTGGTGGACCGCCGTTTGCCGTTTGCCCCCGCCAGCGCCTTGCGCTTGAAGGCCTTGGGGCGGGTGCGCGCCAGTGCCGCCGAGGTGGCGGCCAATCCCCGTTCGCGCAGCGCCATCATGCGCGTGGCCGAGCGCACCGCGGTGGGGGCGGCATGACGCGGGTCAACATGATGCTGTTGCTGGCGGTGTTGGCCAGTGCCTTGTACCTGGTGCGCGTGCAGTATGACTCGCGCCGCCTGACCACCGAACTCGACCGTGCCAAAGACCGCGCCCAAGAGTTGCAAACCGAACACGATCGGCTGGACTTGGAGCGGCGTGCTTTGGGCACACCCCTGCGGGTTGAAAAGCTCGCGCGTGAACAACTCAATATGCGCACGGTCACCCCCGCGATCACCCAGTACGCGCGCATGGGTGACCAATCGGCCAGTGCCCATGCGCCGGTCAGCGACAAGCCGGCGGAGCAGCCATGAGCACCCGCAGCATCCAATACACCTCCAGCCCTTTATTGGCCAGCAAAACGCCGGTCTGGCGCAGCCAGTTCATCGTGGCCTGCATCGCGGTGGGTTTTTTGGGTTTGGTCGGGCGTGCGGCCTATGTGCAAGTCATCGACAACGGCTTTTTCAAAAAGCAAGGTGCCTTGCGCTTCATCCGGGTGTTGGAGCTGCCCGCCAACCGGGGCCGCATTTTGGACCGCAATGGTTTGATCCTGGCCTCCAGCGTGCCCACGCCCAGCGTGTGGGCCAACCCCGAGGACATGGAGCGCAACCCGGCCAAGCTCAAAAGCCTGGCCAAGTTGCTCAACATGAGCGCGCAAGAAATGGAGCGCAAGCTCGAAGACGAGGACAAAAACTTTGTCTGGCTGCGCCGCCAAGTCGATGAATCGGTGTGGCGTGAGATTGAAGCGCTCAAGATCAAAGGCGTTTATGCGCGCATGGAATACAAGCGCAAATACCCCGAAGGCGAGGCCTTGGCCCATGTGGTGGGCTTCACCAATGTGGAAAACAGCGGTCAAGAAGGGGTGGAGTTGGCCTTTGAAAAAGAACTCGGCGGCAAATCGGGTTCGCGCCGGGTGATCAAAAACCGGCTCAAGCAAGTGGTTGAGCACATTGGCGAGGAAATCCCGCCCGTCGATGGGCGTGACTTGCAGTTGAGCATTGACAGCAAGGTGCAGTTTTTTGCCTATCAAAAACTGCGTGAAGCGGTGATCCAGCACAAGGCCCAAGCGGGCAGCGTGGTGGTGCTCGATGCCCAGTCTGGCGAAGTGCTGGCCCTGGCCAATTACCCCAGTTACTCACCCGAGCGGCGCACCAATTTGAGCGGCGCACAGCTGCGCAACCGCGCCCTGACCGATACCTTTGAGCCGGGCTCGACGATGAAGCCCTTTGCCATCAGCCTGGCTTTGGAAAAGGGTTTGATCAAGCCCGAGACCATGATCCAAACCGCCCCAGGTCGCATCACCATGGCGGGAGCGACCATTTCGGACGCGCACCCCCACGGCATGCTCAGTGTCAACGAGGTGATCCAAAAGTCCAGCAACGTGGGCACGGTCAAGATCGCCATGCAAATGCCACCGCGCGACATGTGGGAGATGTACACCCAACTGGGCTTTGGGCAAAAACCCGACCTGCCTTTCCCGGGCATTGTGTCGGGTCGCTTGCGCGCTTATAAAAATTGGCGCCCCATTGAGCAAGCCACCATGAGCTATGGCTATGGCTTGTCGTCCAGCTTGTTCCAGTTGGCCCAGGCCTATACCGTGTTTGCCCGCGACGGCGAGCGCTTGCCAGTGACCTTGATCAAACGCACCGAACCCGTGGTGGGTGTGCGGGTGATGGAAGCCCGCCATGCGGTGGCCGTGCGCCACATGCTCAACATGGCCGCCGGGCCCGGTGGCACCGCACCCAAAGCCCAAACCATGGGCTATTCGGTGGGCGGCAAAACCGGCACCGCCCACAAGCAAGAAGGCAAGGGCTATGCGAGCAAAAAATACCGGGGCTTTTTTGTCGGCCTGGCACCGGTGGAAAACCCCCGCATCGTGGTGGCGGTCATGATCGACGAACCCACCAATGGCGCGTATTACGGCGGCGAAGTGGCCGCCCCGGTGTTCAGCCAAACCGTGCAGCAAACCCTGCGCATGATGGGCATCCAACCCGATGTGGCGGTGCGCCCCCAGGTGATGGCCAAAGCAGAGGCAGAGTCATTTTGATGGCCACACTGCACAACCCCCAACAAGCCGCACAGTGGCTGCGCCAGCGCGGCTGCGTGCAACTGCACAGCGACAGCCGCCAGGTGCGCGCGGGTGACGGCTTCATGGCCTGGCCCGGTGCGCGCAGCGACGGCCGCGCCCATGTGGCCGATGTGCTCGCGCGTGGCGCACGCGCTTGTTTGGTCGAAGGCGAGGGCGAATTGGGGTGCTGGGCCGACCATTGGGGTGCGACCAGCAGCGCCGACACCGGTGTGGGCAGGTATTGGGGTTTGCGCCGCGACAGCGGGGCAATTGCTTCGGCCTACCACGGCCACCCCAGCCGACAACTCGATGTGTTGGCCATCACCGGCACCAACGGCAAAACCAGCACCGCCTGGTGGCTGGCCCATGCGGTGCAGGCCTTGGGGCGTGGTTGTGCGGTGGTGGGCACCTTGGGCATGGGCGATGTGGCCCAGGCCGCGCAGTGGTCGCAAGGCGGCGGCTTGACCACGCCCGACGCGGTGGTGCTGCAATCGCATTTGCGCCAATTTGTCGACCAAGGCCTGGGCGCTTGCGCCATCGAGGCCTCGTCCATTGGTTTGCGCGAGCACCGTTTGGACGGCACCCAGTTGCGCTTGGCGGTGTTCACCAATTTCAGCCAAGACCATTTGGACTACCACGCCAGCATGGCCGACTACTGGCAAGCCAAGGCGGCCCTGTTCGATTGGCCCGGTTTGCCAGCGGCGGTGGTCAACATCGACGACGCGCAAGGGCGTGGCCTGGCCCAGCAATTGATGGACCGCCAAAGCCCGGCCGATGTGTGGACGGTGTCGTGCCAGGGCGCAGCGCGCTTGCAAGCGCGCCACATCCGCTGGCAAGCCGTGAGCGGCGCAGCGGTGGCGGGCTTGGCCTTTGAGGTGTGCGAGGGTTCGCAAAGCGTGTCGCTGCAAACCCAAATGGTGGGCGACTTCAATGTCAGCAACCTGCTCGGGGTGATCGCCGCCTTGCGCGCCTTGGGCCACAGCCTGGCCGATGCGGTCGGGGCCTGCACCCATTTGCCCAGCGTGCCTGGGCGCATGTACAGCTTGGGCGGCGTGGGCCAGCCCTTGGTGGTGGTGGACTATGCCCACACCCCCGACGCGCTGGAAAAAGCCTTGCAGGCCTTGCACACCATCGCCCAGCAGCGCCAGGGCCGCTTGTGGTGCGTGGTCGGTTGTGGCGGCGAGCGAGATGCCAGCAAAAGGCCTTTGATGGCGCGGGTGGCCCAAGCCGAATCGGACCACCTGGTGCTCACCAGCGACAACCCGCGCGGCGAAGACCCCCGGGCCATCTTGGCCCAAATGCAAGCCGGGCTGAGCGATGCGCCAGCGGTGCACGTGCAAGTGGAGCGCCAAGCGGCCATTGCCCATGCCCTGGCCCAGGCCCAAGCCCAGGATGTGGTGTTGATCGCTGGCAAAGGCCACGAAACCAGCCAAGAAGTGGCCGGTCAGCGCTTGCCGTTTTCCGACACCGCAGTGGCGCGCGACTGTTTGGCAGCGGGGGTGTGGTCATGAGCGCCATGGCATTGAACCTGGCGCAAGCCCAGCAGTGGATCGAGGGCGCGCGCGCGGTGGGCGACATCTCGCTGGTGTGCGAGCGGGTGCACACCGACAGTCGCAGCCTGCAAAGCGGCGACCTGTTCGTGGCCTTGCGCGGTGAGCGCTTTGACGCGCATGACTTTTTGCCCCAAGCACGCGCCGCTGGGGCCCGCTTGGGCCTGGCCGAACACGGCTTGGCCGAGGCAGGCCTGAGCGGCTTGCAAGTGCCCAACAGCTTGCGCGCTTTGGGCCAACTTGCCCACGGGTGGCGACAACAATTCCAACTCCCGCTGGTGGCCGTGACCGGCAGCAATGGCAAAACCACGGTTACCCAAATGATCGCCAGCATTTGGCGCGCTTGGCACCCGGGTGCCGACCACAGCCTGGCCACCTTGGGCAATTTCAACAACGACATTGGCCTGCCGCTGACCTTGTTGCGGCTGCGCCCCAGCCACCGCTGTGCGGTGGTCGAGATGGGCATGAACCACCCGGGCGAAATCGCCCAATTGGCCGCCATCGCCGCCCCCACCGTGGCCCTGGTCAACAACGCCCAGCGCGAGCACCAAGAGTTCATGCACAGCGTGGCCGCGGTGGCGCAAGAAAACGGCAGCGTGTTGCAAGCCCTGGGGCCCCAGGGCGTGGCGGTGTTTCCCGCCGACGACCCGCACACGCCGCTGTGGCGTGCATTGGCAGGCGCGCGGCCTTGCTGGCGTTTTGGTGCGGACCCGTCTGCTCAGGTGTCGCTGGCGCAGGCCCAGTGGCAGGCCGACCATTGGCAAGTGCGTTTGCACACGCCGCTGGGCGAGCTGGCCACCGAGCTGTACATCGCTGGCCAACACAATGTGCGCAATGCCATGGCCGCCACCGCCGCCGCCTTGGCCGCGGGTGCGCCCTTGGCCGCCGTGGCCCAGGGCTTGCGCGCGTTTCAGCCGGTGAGCGGCCGCTCGCGCGCCTTTGTCACCCAAGGGCTGCACCAGGCCTGCACCGTGGTCGACGACACCTACAACGCCAACCCCGATTCGGTGTTGGCCGCCATCGATGTGCTGGCCGATTTGCCCGCGCCGCGTTTGCTGGTGTTGGGCGACATGGGCGAGGTCGGTGCCCAGGGCGAGGCCTTCCACACCGAGGTGGGCCAGCATGCACAGCAGCGCGGCATTGAGCACTTGTTCACCTTGGGCACCTTGGCCCAGGCCAGTGCCCGCGCACACCCGGCGGCCCAGCATTTCCAAGACATGGCCAAGCTGCAAGCCGCCGTGCGGGCGCTGGCACCCCACTGCGGCAGTGTGCTGGTCAAGGGCTCGCGCTTCATGCGCATGGAGCGCGTGATCGAGTTGTTGCAAACCCCAAGCTTGCCCACGGAGGCCGCATGCTCTTGAGCCTGGCCCAGTGGCTGCAAACCCTGTCACCCGAATTTGGGTTCTTTCGGGTGTTCCAGTACCTGACCTTTCGCGCCGTGATGGCCGCACTCACCGCCTTGCTGATGGGCTTGATCGCTGGCCCTTGGGTGATCCGCAAATTGACCGAACTCAAAATCGGCCAGCCCATCCGTGGCTATGGCGTGGCCTCGCACATGAGCAAGTCGGGCACACCCACCATGGGCGGCGTGCTGATCTTGATCTCGATTGCCGTGTCCACCCTGTTGTGGTTTGACCTCTCCAACCGCTTTGTCTGGATCGTGCTCATCGTCACCCTGGGTTTCGGTGCCATTGGTTGGGCCGACGACTGGCGCAAAGTGGTGCACAAAGACCCCGAGGGCATGCCCTCGCGCGAAAAATACCTGTGGCAGTCGCTGATCGGTTTGCTCGCAGCCCTCTACCTGGTGTTCAGCATTTCAGAAGTCAGCAACCTGCGCGTGCTGGAGTTGTTCTACCAATGGGTGCGCTCGGGCTTTGATGTGGACCTGCCACCCAAGGCGGGGCTGCTGCTGCCGTTTTTCAAAGAAGTCAGCTACCCCTTGGGGGTGTTTGGCTTTGTGTTGCTGACCTACTTGGTCATTGTGGGCGCGAGCAATGCGGTCAACCTCACCGATGGTTTGGACGGCCTGGCCATCATGCCGGTGGTCATGGTCGGCTCGGCGCTGGGCGTGTTTGCCTACGTCACCGGCAGCTCGGTGTATTCGAAGTACCTGTTCTTTCCCTACATACCGGGTTCGGGTGAGTTGATGATTTTTTGCGCCGCCATGGCCGGTGCGGGTTTGGCGTTTTTGTGGTTCAACACCCACCCGGCCCAGGTCTTCATGGGAGACGTGGGCGCACTGGCCTTGGGCGCGGCCTTGGGCACGATTGCCGTCATCGTGCGGCAAGAAATTGTGCTGGCCATCATGGGTGGCATTTTTGTGGTCGAGGCCATTTCGGTGATGGCCCAGGTCAGCTACTTCAAATACACCAAACGCAAATACGGCGAAGGTCGGCGCATCCTCAAGATGGCCCCCTTGCACCACCACTTTGAAAAATCCGGCTGGAAAGAAACCCAGGTGGTGGTGCGCTTTTGGATCATCACCATGTTGTTGTGCCTGATCGGCCTGTCCACCTTGAAACTCCGATGAGCAGCAGCACCCCATCCTCTTTGCAAGACCAAGCCGTGCTGGTGCTGGGTTTGGGCCAGTCGGGCTTGGCCATGGCCCGCTGGTGCGCCCAGCAAGGGGCGCGGGTGTGGGTGCAAGACACCCGCAGCGAGCCGCCGGGCCTGGCCGATTTGCAAGCCCATGTGCCTTCAGCGCAGCTCATCGCCGGGGCTTTTGAGCCCTCGGTGCTGCAAGCCCATGGCATCCGCGCGGTGTTCAAAAGCCCTGGCTTGTCACCCGCCGAGGTGGCCCCCATCTGGCGGGCTGCCACCGAAGCCGGTTTGTGGGTGGGCACCGAGTTGAGCCTGTTCGTGCATGCCTTGCGCGAGGCCCAGGCCGATACCGGCTATGCGCCCCAGGTGCTGGCCATCACCGGCACCAATGGCAAAACCACGGTGACCGCGTTGACCACCCGCTTGTTGAAGGCCGCTGGCAAAGACGTGGCCATGGCCGGCAACATCGGGCCCAACCTGCTCGACACCTGGCGCGAACGCTTGGCCGGACCCGGTTTGCCCGCGGTCTGGGTGCTGGAGTTGTCCAGTTTTCAGCTCGATGGTGTGGAAGGCTTTGAGCCCACCGCATCGACCGTGCTCAACCTCACCGAAGACCACTTGGACTGGCACGGTGACATGGCCGCTTACTGTGCGGCCAAGGCCCGCATTGTGGGCACCACAGGTTTGCTGGTGCTCAACCGTGGCGATCAGCGGGTGATGGCCTTGCAGCCGGTCAGCGAACCGGCAAAAAAGAAAAAAACCGCCGAGCGCGAGGTCGCCACCTTTGGGCCCGATGTGCCCCTGCAAGCCGGTGACTGGGGCCTGGAAAACGTCAACGGCATGGGCTGGTTGGTGCGCTTGGTCGAGCGCGAAGGCGGGCGCAAAAAAGCCCGCGCCGAAGCCCCCGAGCACGAGGGCTATGACGACGATGTGCCTTATATGCAGCGCCTCATGCCCACCGAGGCCTTGCGCATCAAAGGCCAGCACAACGCCCTCAATGCCTTGGCAGCCCTGGCCTTGGCCAGCCACACCCAAGCCCCGCTCGGCCCCATGCTGTATGCCTTGCGCGAATACCGGGGCGAGCCGCACCGCGCCACTTCGGTGGCCGTGGTCCAAGACGTGGAGTACATCAACGACAGCAAAGGCACCAATGTGGGGGCCACGGTGGCCGCTTTGCAAGGCCTGGGTGCAGACCGGCGCTTGGTGCTGATTGCCGGCGGCGAGGGCAAAGGCCAAGACTTTGCGCCGCTGGCCGAAGCGGTGGCCCGCCATGCGCGCGCAGTGGTGTTGATGGGGCGCGACGCGCCGCTGTTGCGCCAAGCCTTGCAAACCGCGGGCGTGCCCTTGGTCGATGCGGCCGACATGACCGAGGCCGTGCAGCGCGCCGCCGAACAAGCACAAGGGGGCGACGCGGTGTTGTTGTCGCCTGCTTGTGCCAGCTTTGACATGTTTGCCCATTACGTGCAGCGTGGCGAGGTGTTTGCCCAAGCGGTGCAAGCGCTGGCCCTGGATGCGGGCGTGGCCTGGGAGGGCGCGGCATGAGCGCACTGGCGCACAAATGGGGCGACCTGTGGAGCCGCTGGCGCGGTGCGGCACCGGCCGAGGGGCCCGACGCCTTGCCAGTGCGGGTGCACGGCACCGAGTTCACCCGCACCCGTGCGGCACCGGTGCGGGTCAAGGGCTTTGACCAACCGCTGATCTGGGTCACGGTCACTTTGCTTTTGTGGGGCTTGGTGATGGTGTATTCGGCCTCCATCGCCATGCCCGACAACCCGCGTTTTGGCAATTACGCCCAAACCCATTTTTTGCTGCGCCATGTGGCCGCCATTGGCGTGGGCTTGGTGGCCGCATCGCTGGCCTATCAGGTGCCGATGGACACCTGGGACAAATGGGCCCCTTGGCTGTTCATTGCCTCCTTGGTGTTGCTGATCGTGGTGCTAATCCCCGGCATTGGCAAAGAGGTCAATGGTGCGCGCCGCTGGATCGCTTTGGGCTTCATGAATTTTCAGCCGTCTGAGTTGGCCAAGCTCGGCGTGCTCTTGTACGCGGCCAATTACATGGTGCGCAAGATGGAGGTCAAAGAGAAGTTCTTCAGCGCCGTCATGCCCATGGGCGTGGCCGTGGCGGTGGTGGGCTCTTTGCTGCTGGCCGAGCCCGACATGGGGGCCTTCTTGGTGATCGCCATCATTGCCATGGGCATTTTGTTTTTGGGCGGGGTCAATGCCCGCATGTTCTTTTTGATCGCCTTGGTGCTGATCATCGCCTTTGGTCTGATGATCGCTTTGAGCGAATGGCGGCGCGAGCGCATCTTGGCCTACCTCAACCCCTGGGATGAGAAAAATGCCTTGGGCAAGGGTTACCAGCTGTCGCATTCGCTGATCGCCATTGGGCGTGGCGAAATTTTTGGCGTGGGCTTGGGCGGCAGTGTGGAGAAGCTGCACTGGTTGCCCGAGGCGCACACCGACTTTTTGCTTGCCGTCATTGGCGAAGAGTTTGGTTTTGTCGGCGTGTTGACCATGATCGCCTTGTTCCTGTGGCTGACCCGGCGCATCATGCACATTGGCCGCCAAGCCATCGCCATGGACCGGGTGTTCTCCGGCCTGGTGGCCCAGGGCGTGGGCGTGTGGATGGGCTTTCAGGCCTTCATCAACATGGGTGTGAATTTGGGCGCATTGCCCACCAAAGGCTTGACCTTGCCGTTCATGAGTTTTGGCGGCTCGGCGATTTTGCTCAACCTCATTGCCATGGCCATCGTGTTGCGCGTGGACCATGAAAACCGACAACTCATGCACGGGGGCCGGGTATGAGCGCGGGCGTGGCACTGATCATGGCCGGTGGCACCGGTGGCCACATCTTCCCTGGCTTGGCCGTGGCCCATGGCCTGCGCGCGCGCGGTTGGCGGGTGCATTGGCTGGGCGCGCCCGCGCCGAGCATGGAAAGCCGCTTGGTGCCGCCACAGGGTTATGCCTTTGAAGCGGTGGAGTTTGGCGGTGTTCGCGGCAAGGGCCTCATCAGTTGGCTCGGTTTGCCCCTGCGCCTGCTCAAGGCTTTTTGGCAAAGCCTGCAGGTCATGCGCCGTCTGCGCCCCCATGTGGTGGTGGGTTTGGGCGGCTACATCAGCTTTCCCGGCGGCATGATGGGCGTGTTGTGTGGCGCGCCCTTGGTGTTGCACGAGCAAAACTCGGTGGCGGGCATGGCCAACCGCTGGCTCAGCCGGGTGGCCGATCGGGTGTTTTGCGCCTTTCCGCGCGCACTGGCCCAGGGTGAATGGATAGGCAACCCTTTGCGTGCATCGTTTTTGCAGCAAGACCCGCCGGCGCAGCGCTTTGCCCAGCGCAGTGGCCCCTTGCAGGTGCTGGTTTTGGGTGGCAGTTTGGGGGCGCAAGCGCTCAACCAAGCCCTGCCAGCGGCATTGGCGGCGATGGATCCCGCACAACGGCCCCGGGTGCTGCACCAAAGCGGCGAGCGCCACATCGACAGCTTGCGCCAAGCCTATGCCGACGCGGGCGTGCAAGCCCAGTTGACCCCTTTCATCGACGACACCGCCCAGGCCATGGCCCAGGCCGATGTGGTGATTTGCCGGGCCGGTGCCAGCACTGTGACCGAATTGGCCGCGCTGGGCGTGGCCGCTTTGTTGGTGCCCTTTCCCCATGCGGTGGACGACCACCAAACCCACAACGCCCGCTTTTTGAGCGATGCCCAAGCGGCTTGGTTGTGGCCACAAACCGAACTCAGCGCCGAGCGCTTGGCCCAGTGGTTGGCCGGTTTGCAGCGCAGCCAGTTGCAGGCCATGGCCGAGCGCGCCCATGCCTTGGGCAAGACCCAGGCGGCCGAACAGGTGGTGCAAGCCTGCGAGCAACTGCACAGCGGGGTGCGGGCATGAAGCAAGCCATTCGCCACATCCATTTCGTCGGCATTGGGGGCGCGGGCATGAGCGGCATCGCCGAGGTGTTGCACAACTTGGGCTATGGGGTGTCGGGCTCGGATTTGAACGAAGGCCCCACCTTGGCCCGCTTGCGCGCACTGGGCATGGCCATCCAAGTCGGGCACGACGGGGCCCATATTGCCGGTGCCGATGCGGTGGTCACCTCAACCGCGGTGCATGCCAGCAACCCCGAGGTGGTGGCCGCGCATGCCAAGCTCATCCCGGTGGTGCCGCGTGCCGTGATGTTGGCCGAGTTGATGCGGCTCAAAAAAGGCGTGGCCATTGCGGGCACGCAGGGCAAAACCACCACCACCAGCTTGGTCGCCAGCGTGTTGGCCGAGGCGGGCATGGACCCGACCTTTGTGATCGGCGGGCGCTTGAACAGCGCCGGTGCCCATGCGCGTTTGGGCAGTGGCGAGTACATCGTGGTCGAGGCCGATGAGTCCGATGCCTCGTTTTTGAACCTGATGCCGGTCATGTCGGTGGTGACCAACATCGATGCCGACCACATGGAAACCTATGGCCACGACTTTGGCCGCTTGAAAAACGCTTTTGTCGAGTTTTTGCACCGCATGCCGTTTTACGGCGCGGCCGTGTTGTGCACCGACGATGCGGCCGTGTGCAGCATCTTGCCCGAGGTGTCGCGGCCCATCACCAGTTATGGTTTTGGCCCCCAAGCCCAGGTGCGGGCCCACAGCGTGCGCGCCGACAACGGGCGCATGCACTTTGGCGTGACCCGCAGCAACGGCATCCGCCTGCCCGAGATGCAGATCACCCTCAACCTGGCGGGCGAGCACAACGTGCTCAATGCCTTGGCCGCCATTGCGGTGGCGGTGGAATTGGGTGTGCCCGATGAGGCCGTGCAAACCGCCTTGGCGCAGTTCAAAGGTGTGGGTCGGCGCTTTCAGCGCCACGGCGAGGTGCCCACGCGCGATGGCCGTGGTGCATTCACCTTGATCGAAGACTATGGCCACCACCCGGTGGAGATCGCCGCCACCTTGGCCGCTGCGCGCGGCGCATTTGTGGGGCGGCGTTTGGTGCTGGTGTTCCAACCGCACCGCTACACCCGCACGCGCGACTGCTTTGAAGACTTTGTGCAGGTCTTGCGCCGCGCCGATGCGCTGTATTTGTCTGAGGTGTACGCCGCCGGTGAGTCACCGATCGCCGGTGCCGATGGGCGCGCTTTGGCCCGCGCCTTGCGCATGGCGGGCGATCAAAGCCTGGCCTATGTCGATGCCATCGCCGACATGCCCGAGCACATCATGGCCCAGGCCCAGCCGGGCGATGTGGTGCTGTGCATGGGCGCGGGCAGCGTGGGCCAAGTGCCCGCCAAGGTGTTGCAGTTGAGCCAGGGGGATCGGTCATGAGCGGCTTTGACGTGGCCAGCGCACGCGTGGCGGTGCTGATGGGTGGCGACTCGGCCGAGCGCGATATTTCCCTGATGTCGGGCCATGGCGTGTTGGCCGCTTTGTTGTCCAAAGGGGTGAATGCCCAGGCGTTTGACCCCGCCACCCAAGACCTGTCGGCCTTGCGCGGCATGGGCATCAGCCACTGCTTCATTGCCTTGCATGGCCGCCATGGTGAAGACGGCACGGTGCAAGGCGCTTTGGAGTTGTTGGGCATTGCCTACACCGGCTCGGGGGTGATGGCATCGTCCATGGCGATGGACAAAGTGATGACCAAGCGCTTGTGGCGCAGCCACGGTTTGGCCACCCCCGAATCGGTTTGCCTGAGCCCTGCCGAACAAACCCCGGCGCGCATCGCCGCCATCCCGGCCAGCTTGGGCCTGCCGCTGATCGTCAAACCGCCGCGCGAGGGCTCCTCGATTGGCGTGACCAAGGTCAGCCGAGCCGAAGACATGGCCGAGGCCGCCGCTTTGGCCACCCGCTACGACCCCGAGCTGTTGTGCGAGGCTTTCATCGAGGGCGATGAAATCACCTGCCCGGTGCTGGGCGAGGGCGAGGGCGCGCAAGCCTTGCCCATCGTGCGCATTGCCGCGCCCGCTGGGGCTTACGACTACCAAAACAAATACTTCACCGACTCGGTGCAATACCACTGCCCCAGTGGCTTGCCACCTGCAGAAGAACAAGCCATCGCGCAACAGGTGCTGGCCGCTTACCGCAGCCTGGGATGCCGGGGGTGGGGCCGCGCCGACTTGATGATCCGTGCCAGCGACCGCAAAGCCTTTTTGCTGGAGATGAACACCTCGCCGGGCATGACCAGCCATTCCTTGGTGCCCATGTCTGCGCGTGCAGCGGGCATCTCTTACGAAGACCTGTGCCTGCGTTTGATCGCCAGCGCCAGCTTGGACAGCCGCAGCGGAGGTGGCCGCTGATGCAACGCCGCATGCGCCCCCCCCAGGTGGCCACCATTGAGGTGCCATGGGATGCCAAGCTGATGAATGCCTTGGCCAATGTGCTGCTGCTGGGCTTTTTTGCCATGGTGGTGGGTGCCGCGCTGTGGTGGGCGCTGCGCCACCCGAGTTTCAGCTTGCAGCGCATCACGGTCGATGGCGATGTGGTGCACAGCAACGAGGTCACGCTGCGGGCCAATGTGGCACCGCGCTTGCAGGGCAACTTCTTCACCATGGACTTGGCCCAAGCGCGCGCCAGTTTTGAGGCCGTGCCTTGGGTGCGCCGCGCGGTGGTGCGGCGCGAGTTTCCCAACCGGCTGCGGGTCACGCTGGAAGAGCATCAGCCGGTGGCCGTGTGGGGCAACGAGGGCGATGCGCGCATGGTCAACCAACAAGGCGAATTGTTCGAGGCCAATGTGATGGAGGCCGATGTCGAGCGCATGCCGCGCTTGATGGGGCCGGATGCGCAGTCGGCCGAGGTGCTGGGCTTGTACCGCATGCTCACGCCCTTGTTTGCACAAGTGCATTTTGAACTCAGCAGTTTGGAGTTGACCGCGCGCGGCAGTTGGCGGGCGCATTTGGAGGGGGGATCGGTGGTCGAACTCGGTCGCGGCCAAGCCGCACAGGTGCAAGAGCGGGTGCTGCGCTTGACCCAAACCTTGACCCAAGTGGCCAGCCGTTATGGGCGGCGGGCCAGCGCCATGGAATCGGCCGATTTGCGCCATGACAACGGATATGCGCTGCGTTTGCGCGGTGTGAGCACGCTGGAACCCCAGCCTGTCAAAAGGTAAGACAAGGAAGACGCATGGCAAAAGAGTACAAAGATTTGGTGGTGGGCCTGGACATCGGCACCAGCAAGGTGATGGCGGTGGTGGCCGAGGTCATGCCCGGGGGCGAACTCAAAATCGCTGGCATGGGTGTGGCACCCAGCAATGGCCTCAAGCGCGGCGTGGTGGTCAACATCGATGCCACGGTGCAAAGCATCCAAGCGGCTTTGAAAGAGGCCGAGTTCATGGCCGATTGCAAAATCACCAAGGTCTATACCGGCATCACGGGCAGCCACATCCGGGGCATGAACTCCAGCGGCATGGTGGCGGTGAAAGACCGCGAGGTCACCGCACCCGATGTGGCGCGGGTGGTCGAAACCGCCAAGGCCATCAACATCTCCACCGACCAGCGCTTGTTGCTGGTCGAGCCGCAAGAATTTGTCATCGATGGGCAAGACGTGAAAGAGCCGATTGGCATGAGCGGCATCCGCTTGGAGGCCAAGGTGCACATCGTCACCGGTGCCCAAAGCGCGGCCGAGAACATCATCAAATGCGTGCGCCGCTGCGGCCTCGATGTCGAGCAGCTCATGCTCAACCCGCTGGCATCGAGTTATTCGGTGCTGACCGCCGACGAAAAAGAGCTGGGCGTGGCCTTGGTCGACATTGGCGCGGGCACCACCGATGTGGCCATATTCACGGGCGGGGCGATCCGCCACACCGCGGTGATCCCCATCGCGGGCGACCTGATCACCAGCGACATCGCCATGGCCTTGCGCACACCCACCAAGGACGCGGAAGACATCAAGGTCGAGTCGGGCTTTGCCAAGCAGCTGTTGGCCAATCCCGAAATGCAGGTGGAAGTGCCCGGCCTGGGCGACCGCAGCCCGCGCATGCTCAGCCGCCAGGCCTTGGCCGGTGTGATCGAGCCGCGGGTAGAAGAAATTTTCTCGCTGGTGCTGCAAGTCATCCGCGAGTCGGGCTTTGAGGAAGTGCTCTCCTCGGGCATCGTGCTCACCGGCGGCAGCGCCATCATGCCCGGCATGGTGGAGTTGGGCGAGGACATCTTCCTCAAGCCCGTGCGCCGTGGCCTGCCCCAGTACAGCGGTGCCTTGGCCGACATGGTGGCCCAGCCGCGCGCGGCCACCGTCATGGGTTTGTTGGAAGAAGCCCGCTTGGCCCGCATGCGTGGCTTCAAGGTGGCGCAAAACAATGGTTCGGTGCAGACCGCTTTGGGTCGCATCAAGGACTGGCTGGTGGGGAACTTTTAAATGAACAACACCCAATGGTTGGCCATGGCCCGTGCCAGCCCGCCCGATTCAGGGGTGTGGCGATGGCGACCTTGTTGCCGTGGCGCACCCCCAAAGGCTTGAACGATAGACACAGACAAGAAAACAACGGCAACTGCAATCAATGAATCAAATAGGAGTAACAAAAATGAGCATCGAAATGGTTGAAGAAGAAGCGTTCAACTCGGGCACCATGATCAAGGTCATTGGCGTGGGTGGCGGCGGTGGTAACGCGGTTGAGCACATGATCAACACCCATGTGCAAGGGGTGGAGTTCATTTGTGCCAACACCGATGCACAAGCCTTGCGCCGCAGTGCGGCCCACAAGGTGATTCAACTCGGTCAAAGCGGTTTGGGCGCTGGCAGCCGACCCGAGCGCGGCCGCGATGCCGCCTTGGCCGCCGAAGAAGACATCCGTGCCGCCTTGGAGGGCACCCACATGTTGTTCATCACCGCTGGCATGGGTGGCGGCACCGGCACGGGGGCAGCCCCGGTGGTGGCCCGCATCGCGCGCGAGATGAACATCTTGACCGTGGGCGTGGTGACCAAGCCGTTTGACTGGGAAGGCGGGCGGCGCTTGACCAATGCCGATGCCGGTTTGGCCGAGTTGGAAGCCAATGTCGACTCCTTGATCGTGGTGCTCAACGAAAAGTTGCTCCAGGTGCTGGGCGAAGACGTGACCCAAGACGAGGCCTTTGCCTTTGCCAATGACGTGCTGAAAAACTCGGTGGGTGGCATTGCCGAAATCATCAATGTGGAAGCCTTGGTGAACGTGGACTTTGAAGACGTGCGCACCGTGATGAGCGAGCATGGCAAAGCCATGATGGGCACGGCCAAGGCCAGTGGCCCCGACCGCGCCCGCATCGCCGCCGAGCAAGCCGTGGCCTGCCCGCTGTTGGAAGGGGTGGACATGTCGGGTGCCAAAGGCGTGTTGGTGTTGATCACCGCCGCCAAAGGTGGCTTGAAGCTGTCGGAGTCGCGCGAAGCCATGAACACCATCCGTGCCAGCGCCTCGGAAGACGCGCATGTGATTTACGGCACCGCCTATGACGACGAGTTGGGCGACGAGATCCGCGTCACCGTGGTGGCCACCGGTTTGGCCCAATCGGGCCGCCGCGCCGCGCCACCCCTGCAAGTGCTGCGCAACGGCACCGATGGCATGGCTTATCCCACAGCCGCCCAGGCCCAGCCCGCCACCGTGGGCAGCCCCAGCAGCGGCGCGGCCGCAGGCGTGGCCGTGCCCGACTACACCGGCATGTCGGTGCCCAGCGTGTGGCGCACCAACCGCACCCATGCAGCGGCCAAGGTCGATGCCATGTCGTCGGGCGGCATGGACGACTACGAAATCCCAGCCTTTTTGCGCAAGCAAGCCGACTGATCGTTTCGTCTTCGTGAAAAACGGCCTTCGGGCCGTTTTTTTTTGGCGCGGGGTCGGGTTTGAACTCCCCCTCAAAAACCGCCATCTCGGGGTATGCGGGCTTCCTCCAGTCGCTTCGCTCCAATGTCGTCAGCCCGCACACCCCTCGTGTCGGTTTTATTTATCTCGTTCGCAGCCTCGATGGTGGGTGCGTCGACCCGACGACATTGGAGCGAAGCGACTGGAGGAGGGCGGCGTACCCACCAGCGGGGCGGGCTCAGCAAAAGCCAAAAGCCCAACAAAAGCCAACCAAGCTCTGCCAAAGCCAAAAGAATTGGAATCTGACCCCGATTCACCCAAGCGCATAAAATCAAAACGTGCTGCAACAACGAACCCTTCAATCCATCACCACCGCCGTCGGTGTGGGTTTGCACAGCGGGCAAAAGGTGGAGCTCACCTTGCGGCCCGCACCGCCCGATGCGGGCATTGTGTTTCGCCGCACCGACCTGCCCCAACCGGTGTCCATCCCGGTGTCGGCCACCGCCGTCACCGACACCCGATTGGCCTCCACCATCTCCCACCTCGGTGCCAAGGTGCTCACCGTTGAGCACCTCATGTCGGCCTGTGCCGGTTTGGGTTTGGACAATTTGTATGTCGACATCACCGCAGAAGAAGTGCCGATCTTGGACGGTTCCGCCGCCTCGTTTGTGTTTTTGCTGCAAAGCGCGGGCATTGCTTTGCAAAATGCGCCCAAGCGTTTTTTGCGGGTGATCGAGCCGGTCGAGGTCAGCGAAGGCGAGGGCGCGGCCCGCAAGTGGGCGCGCTTGAGCCCGCACAATGGCTACAAACTCAGCTTTGAAATCGACTTTGACCACCCGGCGGTGGACTCCACCGGCCAGCGGGTGGTGTTTGACACCGATGGGGGCAGCTATGTGCGCGACATTGCCCGTGCCCGCACCTTTGGCTTTACCAAAGATGTGGAGGCCATGCGGGCCAATGGCCTGGCCTTGGGTGGCGGCTTGGACAACGCCATCGTGATGGACGACTACAAAATTTTGAACAGCGAAGGCCTGCGCTACGACGACGAGTTTGTCAAACACAAAATCTTGGACGCGATGGGCGACTTGTATTTGCTGGGCCGGCCGCTGTTGGCGGCTTACAGCGCGTTTCGCTCGGGCCATGCGCTGAACAACCGCTTGCTGCGCGAGTTGCTCAGCCGCCCCCAGGCCTATGAGGTGGTCAGCTTTGCCGACGAGCAGCAGGCACCGCGCGGCTTGGCACAACTGGCCAGTGCTTGGTGAGCCGCCATGTTGTTGGTGCGCTGGTTGGTGTTGTTTTTGTTGCTGGTCTCGGCCCTGTTGTTTGCCGCCTTCATTGCCACCGGTGAAACCCGTTACCGCATTTGGGGCTGGAAGCTGCTGCGGGTCACCCTGGGGGCGGCCCTGGTGTTTTTCACCGTGCTGATCATGGAGCGCTTGTAGCCCCGGGCAGGTCTTCAGCCGCTGCGACCGGCCCTGAAAACGGCGCTGGATTTGCTGCGGGGCGCACCCGCCGATTGCAACAAAGCCAAGCCTTGGCCCGCATGGGCATGCATGATGGCCAGGCCCAAGGCATCGGCCGCATCGGGGCCGGGCAGGCCAGGCAGTTGGAGCAAGCGTTTGACCATTTCTTGCACCTGCGCTTTGGCCGCCTTGCCATGACCGGCCACGGCTTTTTTCATTTGCAAGGCGGTGTATTCGGCCACCGGCAGCTCGGCACTGACCAAGGCGCTCAGGCAAGCGCCACGCGCTTGGCCAAGCAACAAAGTGGCTTGCGGATTGACGTTGACAAACACGATCTCGACCACCGCCGCTTGCGGTTGGTAGCGCGCCACCACCGCCTGTATCCCATCAAACAGCAGTTTGAGCCGCGCGGGCAGGTCGGCCCGTGCGGCCGATTCGGTGCGGATGGTGCCGCTGGCCACATAGCGCAGTTGTGCGCCCTCGGCATCGACCACCCCAAAGCCGGTGGTTTGCAGGCCCGGATCGATGCCCAGGATGCGCAAGGGGCTGCGGCTCATGGCAAGCGCGCCGTGCCCAAGCGGGACACGATGACTTCGGTGCGCTGGGCCAAATAGCCAGAACGCGGCAGGCGTTCAAAGTACTTGGGGCGGGGCAGCATGACGGACAAGCGGGCCGCCTCCCATTCGCTGAGTTGTTGGGCCGATTTGCCAAAGTAATGCTGGGCCGCGGCCTCTGCCCCAAACACACCTTCGCCCCATTCAACGCTGTTGAGGTAAATCTCCAAAATGCGCCGCTTGCTGAGCATGGCCTCCAGGGCCAGGGTCAGCACAAACTCTTGGGCCTTGCGCACCCAGGTGCGCTCGCCCGAGAGCAGCAGGTTCTTCGCCAGTTGCTGGGTGATGGTGGAGCCGCCCACGATCTTGGGCGGGGTGTTGCGCTGGCTGGGGCCTTGGCTGGCTTTTTCTTGCGCCCGGCTGTTTTTCGCCCAGGCTTTTTCAATCGCATCCCACTGCACCCCATCGTGCTGGGCAAAGATGTCGTCCTCAGAGACGATCACCGCGCGCTTGAGGTGGACCGAGATGCGGTCATAAGGCACCCACGCTTGTCGCCACGGCAAGCTGTGCTTGGCTTGCACGATGCGCCAAGCCTCAGAACGCTGAAAGCTGGTCGAGGCCGGGTTCCACCAGGCCAAGGCAGCGATGCGCAGCACAAAAAACAATTGCAGACCCAAAGCGGCCAGCAGCAGCAACACCAACCAGCGCGCCAGCGGGTGTTGCCAAGAGGGCAGGCCGGGCCAGCGCATCTCAGTGGGTCAGCACACTGCCGTCGCGGCTGAATTGAAAGCGCGCCACCATGGCCAATTGGTCAACGCTTTTGCGCAACAGCGGATCAAACGCACCGAACGGGCCGGCACTGCGCACGATGGCCACCGCCCGCAGGTCCAAGGCCCGCTGGCCCGAGCTGTTGACCACCTCAGCGGTCAACACCTGGCCCAGGGCATTGACGGTGATGACCATGGTCAGCTCGCCATACAGTTTTTGGCCGTTCAGTTGGGGAAAGTAGCGCGTGCCGTGGGCCTCGATGAGGCGGCGCAAGTTGTCGTAGTACTGGGCGTAGATCGCCTCTTGGGTGCTGGGGCTGATGTAGCGCTTGCGCGGCTTGGCATTGTCTTGTTCGATGCGCTGCTCAATCTCGGCCAGCAATTTGAGCAACTGCTGGCGCTTGGCCTCTTGCGCCAAGGCCTGCGCCCGATCGGGCAGGTTTTGTGTCTCGGGCAGCAAGGCCAGGCTGGCTTTGACCTGGCTGAGCAGGATCGATTGTTTGAGGCGCAAGGCGGCCAAGGTTTCGGCCGCGCTGGGCTCGAGTTGATCGCCATCGGTGCTCAAGGCGGCACTGGGCAGGGGCGAACGGGCGCGGCCTTGTTCGGCATCGCCGCCGCCGGCCAGCCGGGTTTGGGCCAGCGCCTGGGGTTCGGTGGTTTCGCTGGACTTGGCCTTGGTGTTGACCAAGATCACTTCCAGCGGGCTGGTCTGGAACAAGCGGTCAAAGCGCTCGGGATCGGCCACCCGCAAGCTCAGCAGCATGCCGTGCACCAGCACCGAAATGCCCAAGGCGATTTGCAACGGGGACCAGCGCTGCCACATGCTCAGGCCTTGGGGGCATCGGCGGGTTCGCCATCGCCGTCACTGAGGTCCAGCGCAATGGCAATGGGGCCGGCGCTTTCTTCCTCGTCGGCCTCGCTGTCGGTCTCGGCCTGGGCATCGGCACCGGCTTCGAGCACAGCGAGGAATTGGCCTTGCACGTCCAGGCTGATGTCGTCCATGCCGCCCAGGCGCAGGCGCACAGCGGTGCCTCGGGCGATGTGGGCGGGTGCGCCCACCAGGTTCAACACCAATGGCAGTTGTTGGGCGCGCACCAGCACCGGCATGCCGGGCATGGTTTTGATCACATCGGCATCGAGTTCGGTGGTCTGGTGTTGGCGCAGCCACTGCAAGGTCCAAAAGCGTTCCATGCTGGCTTGGTGACCGTTGTAAGCGCTGTAGGCCGCCTCAAAAGCCGAGATGATGGAGAACAGGGCCGCATCTTTGGGTTTGAAGGGCGCGGCCAGCGCCGCCGTCGCACCGTGGCGCACACAGGCAATGAGTTGCCATTGGTTGACCATGTCGGTGTAGCGGCGCAGGGGCGAGGTGCTCCAGGCGTAACAAGGCACGCCAATGCCCGCATGCGGCAAGGCCTTGGTGCCCATACGCACCTTCACCCCCGGGGCCAAACTGGCTTGGCTGCGGTAGATGGCGGGCACGCCCAGGCTGGCCATCCACTGGCCCCAGGTGCTGTTGGCCAAGATCATGGCCTCGGCCACGATCAGGTCCAAGGCGGCACCGCGTTGGCGCAGGCTGATGTGCACGGTCTCGTCGCCTTGGGGTGCCCCATCGGTTGTGCCCACGAGGCGAAAGTTGTAGTCGGGTCGGTTGAAGGTTTCGGGTTTGCCGCGCACCACTTCCCGCTGGGCCTTGAGGTGCTGGGCCAAGCGGTGCAAAAAAGCCAGTTGGGCACGCGGCATGGCGGGCTCGGCCACGCCGGGCGGGTGGGTGAAGCTGGGGTCGTCCAGCCACTGCGGGGTGACCACTTCGTCCAACTGGTCGTGGCGCAAATTGGCCGCTATGGGCACCTGCTCCAAACGGGTGTGTGTGTCCGTGATGGCCAAGGTCTGGGCATCGAACTGCACATACAAAGACAAGGCCGGGCAAGCGCGGCCCTCTTGCAAGGTGTAGTGCTGCACCAGTGCATCGGGCAGCATGGTGATTTTGTGGCCCGGCATATAGACCGTGGACAGGCGCTGGCGCGCGAGCTGGTCGATGGCATCACCGGGTTGCAAGGCCAGTCCGGGCGCGGCGATGTGGATGCCCACGGTGATCTGGGGGGTGTCCAGGCCTTGCACCGACAAAGCATCGTCGATCTCGGTGGTTTGCGAGTCGTCAATCGAGTAGGCCTGCACGCTGGCCAAGGGCAAGACATCGCTGGCGGTGGGCGCTTGCAAGCTGGGGAACTGGGTGCCTTTGGGGAAGTTTTCAAACAAAAACCGTTGCCAATGGAATTGATAGGCCGAGGTGATGGCCCCGGCGCGCTGCAGCAAGGTCAGCGGCGCGAGTTGGGTGGCGCGGGCGGCTTGCACCACGGCCTTGTACTCCGGCGCGTTTTTGTCGGGCTTGAAAAGGATTTTGTACAACTGCGCCAACACCGGCGCTGGGCATTGGCCCTCGCCCAATTGCTGGGCCCAAGCGTCGATTTGCGCCAGTTGTTGTTTTTTCTTTTCGATCGCCAGCAAGGCTTGTTGCACCACCTCGGCCGGGGCTTTTTTAAAGCGCCCACGCCCGGCGCGGCGAAAGTAATGGGGGGCTTCAAACAAGCGCAGCAAGGTGGCGGTTTGCTGGCCCAAGCTGGCATGGTCGCTGAAATACTCGCGGGCCAAATCGGCAAAACCAAACTCTTCTTCCGGCGCGAATTCCCAGGCCAATTCCAGCTCGATGGTTTGCGACAGGGCGCTGGATTCGCGCATCAAATCGGCGGGGCTGGGTTGGTCAAACTTGATCAGCACCTGGGCCGATTTGACTTTGACACGCTTGCCCGTTTCCAACTCAATTTGGGCGGAGGCCTCGGCCTCGGACAGGACACGGCCGGTCAGAAATTTTCCGGCTTCTTCAAACAGGGCATACATGCACAGATTGTCCCATGCCCCACCGCCAATCGGCGTGTTAAGACAGGGCGCGGCCCCAACCCAGGTATTGGGTGATGCTGGGCAGGTGATCGTCAAAATCGCTCAAACCGTGGTCTGAGCCGGGGATCAAGCGCAGCGTGGCCTGCGGGTAGCGGGCCACCATCTCACGCCAGTCCAGCACCTCATCGCCTTGGGCCACGATGGCCAGCACATCGCTGGGGTCGGCCAGCCCGGAGGTGGGCACAACCGACAAGCCCTGGCCACGGCCCACATACAGCGCACGCAACTCATCGATGTAATGGGCTTGGAAAAAAACCTGTTCTTCGGGTTGGTGCCACTGCGGATGCAGGCCGATGTGGGCGGCCAAGTCGCGTGCCGGGTCCACGGCTGGGTTGAGCAACACCGCCTTGCAAGCCCAGCGGGCGGCCACCCAGGTGGCGTAAAAGCCGCCCAAGGAAGAGCCCACCACCGCCATCTGGGCCTGGGGCCAATCGCGCAGGCCTTGGGCGATGAGGTCTGCCGCCGCTTGCGGTGAGGCGGGCAGTTGCGGGCACCACCAGGTCAAAGCGGGCTGGTGCTGGCGCACCCAGTCGGCCATGCGCTGCGCCTTGGCCGACCGAGGCGAGGAGCGAAAGCCGTGCAAATACAGCAAATGGGTGATGGCCATGCCCGATAATCGCACGCCATGCCCATCGTGATCGAAAAGCCCCACCTGTTGCACCGCTTGGCGCATGTGTTTCGGGGCTATGACAGCCAACTGGCTTTGGCCGTCATGGCGCTGGCCGTGGCGGGTTTGATCACCATGTACTCATCGGGCTATGCCAATGGCGCACGCTTTTGGGACCACTTGCGCAACCTGTCGCTGGCCTTTGTGATCATGGTGGTGGTGGCCCAAATCCCACCCCAGCGCTTGATGACCTTTGCCGTGCCCATTTACACCGTGGGCGTGGCCTTGCTGATTGCCGTGGCCTTGTTTGGCCTGACCAAAAAAGGCGCGCGCCGCTGGTTGTATGTGGGGGTGGTGATACAGCCCTCGGAAATCCTCAAAATCGCCATGCCCTTGATGCTGGCTTGGTGGTTCCAAAAACGCGAAGGCCAGTTGCGCCCCTTGGACTTTGCGGTGGCCACCTTGTTGTTGGTGGTGCCTGTGGGCCTGATCGCCAAACAACCCGATTTGGGCACCGCGATTTTGGTGTTGGCCGCTGGCCTGTATGTGATTTTCTTTGCGGGCTTGCGCTGGATTTGGATTTGGCCGCCCATCGTGCTCGGTTTGGTGGGCGTGGCTTTGTTGGTGTGGTTTGAGCCGACCTTGTGCGCCGATGGCTATCGCTGGCCCTTGCTGCGCGAGTACCAACAACAGCGGGTGTGCACCCTGCTCGACCCAGGGCGCGACCCGCTGGGCAAGGGCTTTCACATCATCCAAGGCATGATCGCGATTGGCTCGGGCGGCATTTTTGGCAAGGGTTTCATGCAGGGCACGCAAACCCATTTGGACTTCATCCCCGAGCGCACCACCGACTTTATTTTTGCCGCCTACGGCGAAGAGTTTGGCTTGCTGGGCAACTTGCTTCTCCTCGTGGGTTTTGGGGTGCTGGTGCTGCGCGGCCTGGCCATTGCCTTGGAAGGCCCCACCTTGTTTGCCCGTTTGCTCGCTGGCAGCGTCACCCTGATCTTTTTCACCTATGCCTTTGTCAACATGGGCATGGTCAGCGGCATCTTGCCGGTGGTGGGCGTGCCCCTGCCCTTCATCAGCTACGGCGGCACGGCCATGGTCACCCTGGGTTTGGGGGTGGGCATTTTGATGTCGGTGGCCCGCTCCAAACAATTGGTGCAATCGTGATTCCCCAGCCAGCGCCCCCCACACTGGCCCACCCCGGACCGGTGGGTGTGGTGGGTGTGGGCAACATGGGTGGGGCCATGGCCCAGCGTTTGCTCGCCCAGGGTTGGTCGGTGCAGGTGTGCGATGTCGATGCCTCGCGCTGCGCTGCCATGCAGGCCCTGGGTGCACAGGTGCAGGCCCATGCGGCCGACCTGGCCCGTGCATCTGCGGTGATCATTTTGTGCGTGGTCGATGCGGCCCAGGTCGATGCGGTGCTGTCGGGCCAGCAGGGCTTGCTGGCGGGCTTGCAGCCGGGCCAGGTGGTGTGGGTCTGCCCCACCCTGGCCCCTTCACAAACGCTGGAAATTGCCCGTCGTTTGCAGGCCATCGGTGTGCACACGCTGGAGGCCCCGATGTCGGGCGGGCCGCTGCGCGCACGCGACGGCAGCATGAGTTTGATGCTGGCCGCGCCCGATGCCTTGGTGGCCTCGCAGCAACTGTTGCTGGCGGCTTTGTCCAACCAGGTGGTGCGCATCAGCGAGCAAGTGGGCGATGGGGCGCGGGCCAAATTGGTCAACAACCTGTTGGCCGCCATCCATTTGGTGGGGGTCAGCGAGGCCTTGCTGCTGGCCCAGCGCATGGGCCTGGACCCGGCCAAGGCCTTGTCGGTGATGGCCTGCTCCAGCGGGCAAAGCTGGATCGCCAGTGACCGCATGCCCCGCGCTTTGGCCGGGGACTCAGAGGTCCAGGCCCACATGGGTTTGCTGGGCAAAGACACCGGTTTGGCCATGCAAGCGGCCCAAGAAGTGGGCTTTGTCGGTTTGCTCGCTCCGGTGGCCGCTGCCACCTTTGCCCAGGCCTGCGACCAAGGTTGGGCCGAACGCGATGATGCGGCCATGCTGGCTTTTTTGCGCACCCACCTGAACCAGGCCTGAGTGGGTGCCAACAACCCCACGCCCGGGTGGGCGCAGGGGCCACTCCTACAATGGTCCCATGATTGCACGCGAACCCACCATCGAACGCTTGGCCACCGCCCGCGCCCTGTTGCTCACCCCATTTGGCTTGGACGAGGGCCACCTGACCCGCGCCTTGGCCGAGATCCGCCAACACCGGGTGGACGATGCAGACCTGTATTTCCAGTACACCCGCTCAGAGGGTTGGAGCTTGGAAGAGGGGATTGTCAAAACCGGCTCGTTCAGCATCGACCAAGGGGTGGGTGTGCGCGCCATCAGCGGCGAAAAAACCGCGTTTGCCTATTCCGACGATATTTCTTGGCCCTCGCTGTTGGACGCGGCCCGCACGGTGCGCAGCATTGCATCAGCCGGTGGGCAGGCGCGGGCCAAAGTGCCGGCCACCCGGGTGGCCAAAAGCCGCAGCCTGTACGGTGGGCAAGACCCGATTGGCAGTTTGGACAGCGCCACCAAGGTGGCTTTGCTCGAGCATGCCGAACAACTGGCCCGCCAGCGCGACCCCCGGGTGGTGCAGGTGATGGCCGGTTTGGCCTGTGAGCACGATGTGGTGCTGGTGGCGCGCGCCGACGGCACCTTGGCCGCCGATGTGCGCCCCTTGGTGCGTTTGTCGCTGAGCGTGATCGCCGAGCAAAACGGGCGGCGTGAAACCGGCTCGGCCGGTGGCGGCGGGCGTTTTGGCCTGGCTTATTTCGACGAGGCCATGATCCAGTCGTATGTCAACGAGGCGGTGGACGCGGCCTTGACCAATTTAGAAGCCCGCCCCGCCCCGGCCGGTGAGATGACCGTGGTGCTGGGCCCAGGCTGGCCCGGCGTGCTGCTGCACGAAGCGATTGGCCATGGTTTGGAGGGCGACTTCAACCGCAAGGGTTCGAGCGCTTTCAGCGGCAAGATCGGGCAGCGCGTGGCCGCCAAAGGCGTCACCGTGCTCGACGACGGCACCATGGCCGATCGGCGCGGGTCCCTCAATGTCGATGACGAAGGCCACCCCACCCAGCGCAATGTGCTGATCGAAGACGGCATCTTGAAGGGCTATATTCAAGACAGCCTCAATGCGCGCTTGATGGGCGTGCCAGCCACCGGCAATGGGCGGCGCGAGAGCTATGCCCACATCCCGATGCCGCGCATGACCAACACCTATATGTTGGCCGGCGACAAGGCCCCAGAGGAAATCGTGGCCAGCATGAAAAAAGGCCTGTACGCCACCAATTTCGGCGGCGGCCAGGTCGACATCACCTCCGGCAAGTTTGTGTTTTCTGCCAGCCAGGCTTTTTGGGTTGAAAACGGCAAGATCCAATACCCGGTCAAGGGCGCGACCTTGGTCGGCAATGGGCCCGATGCCCTGACCCGGGTCAGCCTGATTGGCAACGACATGGCTTTGGACAGTGGCGTGGGCACCTGCGGCAAAGAAGGTCAAAGCGTGCCCGTGGGCGTGGGCCAACCGACCTTGCGCATCGACGGCTTGACCGTGGGCGGCACGGCCTGAACCCAGGGCCGCCAGGGCTTGTGCTACATTTCAGCCCCATGGCTTCAGTGCATTTTTACTTTGCGTACTTTTTCTTCTCACGCTTGAACGGCGGTCGAGAGGTCTGAACGCAGCAAAACGCGCTGACCCCCCAGAACCAACCGCCGCAACCCGGCGGTTTTTTTTTGCCACCCCATTTGTGCCACCTGTTTTTCATTTGAAGGAAGCGACCATGAAGACCCACAACGGCGAACCCTTTTATCCGCAGCACCACGACCAAACCAGCCAAACCGATGACCAACGCATCAAGGACATTACCGTGTTGCCGCCCCCAGAACATTTGATCCGCTTCTTTCCCATCGCTGGCACGGCGGTGGAGAGCCTGATTGCCAAGACCCGCCAGCGCATCCACAAAATCATGGCGGGCAAGGATGACCGCTTGTTGGTGGTGATTGGCCCTTGCTCGATCCACGACCCCGCAGCGGCGCTGGAATACGCCCGCCGCTTGAAGGCCGAGCGCGAAAAATACGCCGACACCTTGGAGGTCGTCATGCGGGTTTACTTTGAAAAGCCGCGCACCACCGTGGGTTGGAAGGGCTTGATCAACGACCCCTACCTCGACGAGAGCTACCGCATCGACGAGGGCTTGCGCATCGCGCGCCAGTTGCTGATTGAAATCAACCGCACCGGCTTGCCCGCGGGCAGCGAGTTCTTGGACGTGATTTCACCTCAGTACATTGGCGACCTGATCAGCTGGGGCGCGATCGGTGCGCGCACCACCGAGAGCCAGGTGCACCGCGAACTGGCCTCCGGCCTGTCGGCCCCGATTGGCTTTAAAAATGGCACTGACGGCAACATCAAGATCGCCACCGATGCCATCCAAGCGGCCGCGCGCGGCCATCACTTTTTGTCGGTGCACAAAAACGGGCAAGTGGCGATCGTGCAAACCAATGGCAACCAAGACTGCCATGTGATTTTGCGCGGCGGCAAAACGCCCAACTACGATGCCGCCAGCGTGGCCGCTGCTTGCAAAGAACTGGAAGCGGCCAAGTTGCCCGCCAAGCTGATGGTGGACTGCAGCCATGCCAACAGCAGCAAACAGCACGAGCGCCAATTGGTGGTGGCCAAAGACATCGCCGATCAAATGGCGGGCGGCGACCACAGCGTGTTTGGCGTGATGATCGAGGGTCACCTCAAGGCCGGGACCCAAAAATTCACCCCCGGCAAAGACAAGGTCGAGGCCTTGGTCTATGGCCAAAGCATCACCGATGCCTGTTTGGACTGGGACGACTCTTTGAAAGCGCTGGCGCTTTTGTCGGCTGGCGTGAAAGCCCGCCGCGCCAAGAAATAAGGCACCGGTGCCTTGCTTTGGCCAGGTTCAAGGGGCGAGCGCTTGCAGCAGCTTGCCGTGGACCCCGCCAAAGCCGCCATTGCTCATGCACAGCAGGTGGTCGCCGGGGCGGGCAGCGGCCTTCACCTGGGCCACCAGGTGGTCGATGTCGCCTGCCGTGTGGGCCCGTGCACCCATGGGCGACAAGGCCTCGGCGGCATCCCAGTCCAGGCCGGCGGTGTGGCAAAAGGCCAGGTCGGCTTGCGCCAAGCTCCATGGCAATTGGGACTTCATCGCGCCCAACTTCATCGTGTTGCTGCGCGGTTCAAACACCGCCAAGATGCGCGCCGCACCCACTTGTCGGCGCAAGCCGTCCACCGTGGTGCGGATCGCGGTGGGGTGGTGGGCAAAGTCGTCGTACACCGTGATGGCTTGTGCGCCTGTGCCCACCCGGCCACGCACTTCCATGCGCCGGCGCACGTTTTCAAATGCAGACAAAGCCCGGCAGGCATCGCCCACCGCCACGCCCACATGCGCGGCGGCGATCACCGCGGCCAAGGCATTGAGTTGGTTGTGCACGCCGCCCAAAGCCCATTGGACCCGCCCCTGGGCCTGGCCATGGTGCAGCAGCTCAAAGTCACCGGGCTCGCCACGGATTTGCCAGGCGGCTTGTTCACCCAAGCCAAAACCGGCCACCTCGCTCCATTGGCCCATGGCCAAGACGCGTTGCAAAGCCTGGGCATCGGCATTGATCACCAAGCGGCCGCTGGCCGGCACGGTGCGCACCAGGTGGTGGAACTGCCGCTCAATGGCCGCTAGGTCGGGAAAGATGTCGGCGTGGTCAAACTCCAGGTTGTTGAGCACTGCGGTGCGCGGCCGGTAATGCACAAACTTGCTGCGCTTGTCAAAAAACGCGGTGTCGTATTCGTCGGCTTCGATCACAAACAGCGGCCGGGTCTGCCCAGCGGCCAAGGCACCCAAGCGGGCCGATACGCCAAAGTTCAAGGGCACGCCGCCGATCAAAAAACCCGGGGTCAGGCCGGCTTGGTCCAGTACCCAGCTGAGCATGGCGGTGGTGGTGGTTTTGCCGTGGGTGCCGGCAACGGCCAGCACATGGCGGCTGGCCCCGGCGGGGTGCAGCACATGGTCGCTCAGCCACTGGGGGCCGCTGGTGTAGGGCAGGCCCGCTTCCAAAATCGCTTCCATCAGGGGGTAGCGCGGGCTGCCATCGGCCAAGCGCGCGCGCGACACCACATTGCCCACCACGAACACATCGGGCTTCAAGGCCAGTTGATCGGCCCCATAGCCCTCGATCAGTTCGATGCCCAAGGCCCTCAACTGCTCGCTCATGGGGGGGTAAACGCCGCTGTCGCAACCGGTGACCCGGTGGCCGGCTTCGCGTGCGAGGGCGGCCAGACCGCCCATGAAAGTGCCGCAGACACCTAATATATGGATGTGCATGGGCGCTGATTGTAGGAGGGGGTGCCGCCGGGCCCAGGCACAATCGGGGCGATGAGCACCCCCATGCAAGCCGAAATTGCCGCCGCTGCCGCCCGTTGGGTGGTGGAGGAAGGTTTGGAGTACGGCCCGGCCAAAAGCCGCGCCGCGCGCGAGCTGGGTGCGGCACGGCGTTCGGCCTGGCCCGATAACACCCAGGTGGAGCAAGCGGTGCGCGAGTACATCGCGGTGTTTTGCCCCGAATCGCAGGCCCAGGAGTTGGCGGCCTTGCGGGCCTTGGCCTGCCAATGGATGGAGCGCTTGGCCGCCTTTCGGCCCCACCTGGCGGGCGCGGTTTGGCACGGCACGGCCACCCGGTTGAGCGATATTTATTTGCAATTGTTTTGCGATGACCCCAAATCGGCCGAGTTGGCGCTGATTGACCAAGGCGTGCGGTTTCAGCCCAGTGCCGTCACCGGATTTCAGGGCGAGGTGGTGGATGCGCTGAGTATTTCTTGTGTGTGCCCTGGCTTGGGGGAGTCGGTGGGCATCCACCTGATGGTCCACGACCACGGCGATTTGCGTGGCGCTTTGCAACCCGACCGCCAAGGCCGTCGCCCGCGCGGCGACCTCAAAGCCTTGCGCGCCTTGCTCGACCATGAAAGCCGCATCAACCATGAGCCCCTCTGACACACCGCGCCCCGACCAAACCCCCCCGCCACGCCGTGGCCTGTTGTGGGGCGTGGCCGCCACCGCCGCTTTGGCGGGCATGGGCTTGGCGGCTTGGCGTTTGGGTTTGGTGGGAGCTGCCAAACCGGTTCTGCCGGCGGCTTGGTGGGACACCCAGTGGGAGGGGCCCCAAGGCGAGTCGGTGCTGGCGGCGAGCTTTCGCGGTCGGCCTTGGGTGATCAACTATTGGGCCACCTGGTGCACCCCGTGCGTGGAGGAAATGCCTTTATTGGATGCCTTCTACCGTGAAAATCGTGAAAAAGGCTGGCAAATGATGGGCATCGCCATCGATCAGCCTTCGTCGGTGCGGCGTTTTCTGGGCCAGTACCCGGTCAGCTATCCCATCGCCTTGGGCGGCATGCAGGGCACCGAATGGGGCAAGGCCATGGGCAACGCCCAGGGTGGATTGCCCTTTACCGTGGTTTTGAATGCAAATGGCGACGTGATTGCCCAATATTTGGGTAAATTAAAGGCAGATCAAATCAAATCTTGGGCTTCTTGGGCCACTTGAACGCGGTTTTGCGAAAAAATAGGCCTTTTTGGTGTAAATTCGCCGCTTGTTCGTTCAAGGGTGGATATCGATCATGGATTTGAGAAAGCTTAAGACCCTCATTGACTTGGTGTCCGAGTCCAATGTGTCTGAGTTGGAGATCACCGAGGCCGAGGGCACGGTGCGCATTGTCAAAGCCGTGCAAAACCCCGTGGTGGCCATGCCCATGCCGGTGGCAGCCCCGGTGACCATGGTGGCACCGCCCCCCGTGGCCGCAGCCCCCGCAGCCGCCAGCGTGGAAGCAGCGCCTGTGGCCGCAGCCGCTGAGCCCGCTGGCCATGTGGTCAAGTCGCCCATGGTGGGCACCTTCTACCGCGCATCCAGCCCAGGGGCCAAGTCGTTTGTCGAGGTCGGGTCGGTGGTCAAAGAGGGCGAGCCCATTTGCATCATCGAGGCCATGAAGATCCTCAACGAGATCGAGGCCGATGCCAGCGGCACCATCACCCAGATCTTGGTAGACAACGGCCAGGCGGTGGAGTTCGGCCAACCCATGTTTGTGATCGCCTAAGTTCCTGCACATGTTCAAGAAAATATTGATCGCCAACCGTGGCGAGATCGCGCTTCGCATCCAACGCGCTTGCCGCGAGATGGGCATCCAGGCGGTGGTGGTGTACTCCGAGGCCGACCGCGAGGCCAAGTACGTCAAACTGGCCGAAGAAGCGGTGTGCATTGGCCCCGCGGCATCGGCCCAAAGCTATTTGCACATGCCCTCCATCATTTCGGCCGCCGAGGTGACCGATGCCGAGGCGATCCACCCGGGCTATGGCTTTTTGAGTGAAAACGCAGATTTCGCCGAACGGGTCGAAAAAAGCGGCTTCAAATTCATTGGCCCGACCCCAGAGTCCATCCGCATCATGGGCGACAAGGTCTCGGCCAAGCAGGCCATGATCAAAGCCGGGGTGCCCTGTGTGCCAGGCTCTGAGGGCGAGTTGCCCGATGACCCGGCGCAGGTGCGCCGCATCGCTAAAAGCGTGGGCTATCCCGTCATCATCAAAGCGGCGGGCGGCGGCGGTGGGCGCGGCATGCGCGTGGTGCACACCGAGGCGGCCCTCATCCATGCGGTGCAAACCACCAAGGCCGAGGCCGGAGCAGCCTTTGGCAACCCGGCGGTTTACATGGAGAAGTTTCTCCAAAACCCGCGCCACATTGAAATCCAGGTGATGGCCGATCAGTTCAAGAACGCGGTGTACCTGGGCGAGCGCGATTGCTCCATGCAGCGGCGGCACCAAAAAATCATTGAAGAGGGGCCTGCACCCGGGATTCCGCGCAAACTGATCGACAAAATCGGCGAGCGCTGCGCAGCGGCTTGCAAGCGCATTGGCTACCGGGGCGCTGGCACTTTTGAGTTTTTGTACGAAAACGGCGAGTTTTATTTCATCGAGATGAACACCCGGGTGCAGGTCGAGCACCCGGTCACCGAGTTGATCACCGGTGTGGACATTGTGAAAACCCAAATCATGGTGGCCGCGGGCGAAAAACTGCCCTTCACCCAACGCCAAATTGCGGTCAAAGGCCATGCCATCGAGTGCCGCATCAATGCTGAAGACCCGTTCAGCTTTGTGCCCTCGCCCGGGCGCATCACCATGTGGCATGCCCCCGGGGGTCCGGGCGTGCGGGTGGATTCGCACGTGTACACCAATTATTTTGTGCCGCCCAATTACGACTCCATGGTGGGCAAGATCATTGTGTATGGCGATACCCGAGAGCAGGCCATTGCGCGCATGCGCACCGCTTTGTCCGAGACCCTGGTTGAAGGCATACACACCAATATCCCCTTGCACCGAGAGTTGATGGTGGATGCCAAGTTCATGTCGGGCGGCACCAACATCCACTACTTGGAAGAGTGGATCGCCGCGCGCAAACGCTGATGCACGAACTGCGCTTGCTCGCGCCGCAAGACCGCGTGGAGTGGTTGAGCGAAGCCTTGGAGGCTTTGGACGCGTTCAGCGTGTCGGTGGAAGATGCCGATGCCCACAGCGACAGCGAGTCCCCTTTGTTTGGCGAGCCGGGCATGCCCCCGCCCCAAGCCGGTTGGGACCGCTCGCAGGTCACGGCCTTGTTTGCCGACCAGGCCCTGGCCCAAGCAGCGGCCGATGTGTTGGCTTTGCAAGACCTGTTTGAACCCTGTCAGGTGCTGGGCATCACAGCACTGGTGGAGCAAGACTGGGTGCGCTTGACGCAGTCGCAGTTTGCGCCGGTGGAGATCACCCCCGATTTTTGGATCGTTCCGACCTGGCACCAACCCCCGGCCCAAGCGCAGCGGGTGTTGCGCCTGGACCCTGGCCTGGCCTTTGGCACCGGCACCCATCCGACCACGCGCATGTGTTTGCGCTGGCTGGCCCACAACGACATCCGTGGCATGTCGGTGCTCGATTACGGTTGCGGCTCTGGCATCTTGGCCATGGGCGCGTCTTTGTATGGTGCGGCCCGGGTGGATGCGGTCGATATCGACCCCGATGCGGTGCAGGCCACGCGGCTCAATGCCCAGGCCAATGGGGTGGTGTTGCATGCGGGCTTGCCCGATCAGGTGCAAGGCCCCTACCAATGTGTGTTGGCCAATATTTTGGCGTCTCCCTTGCAGGTGCTGGCCCCCTTGTTGTGTGGTCTGGTGCAAGGCCAGGGCGGGCATTTGGTGCTGGCCGGTATTTTGGAGCGCCAAGCCGAGCTCTTGCAGCAGGCCTATGCACCTTGGTGCGATTTGGGTGTGCACGACAGCGAGGACGGTTGGGTTTTGATGACCGCGCGCTTTGGCCCAGGCGCATAAAACCTGGCGCAAGCCCAGGGGTGGGCCACCTACAATGCCGCCATCATGACCTTGGCTGTGCAGTGCCCCCAATGCCGAACCGCCTTCAAGGTGGTGAAAGACCAACTCAAGGTGGCGCAAGGCTGGGTCAAGTGCGGGCGCTGTGAGCAGGTGTTCGATGCCCACTCGCATTGGCTGCAAGTCGATTTGCCAGAGCCGATACCGGCCACCGAACCCGCCGCACCAGTCATCGCATCCGTCGACGCACCGGTGGCAGACACCGATGCACCCGCCAGTGCTGTGGAACTTGAAGCGCCAGCGCAAGACACGCCTGAGGTGTCGCCCGCCCCACTACCTAGCACCGCGGCGGAGCCGCAGTCCACCGAATTCAGCGATGTGTTGGCTGGCGCTGCAAGGCCTCGGCCTCGCCGCATTTGGGCTGTGCTGATGGGGGTCTTGGGCTTGGTGCTGGGCGCGCAAATCATTTGGTGGAACAAAAGCCAGTGGCTGGCCCATTGGCCGCAGGCGCACGCCTGGGCGCAGGCGGCATGTGCCCAGTGGCACTGTCAGTTGGATTGGCCCCAAGGCTTGGACGCGGTGATGATCGAGCGCGCCCATTTTGAGCCCGACGGCGAAGGCCAACACCGCTTGCAAATTCAACTCTCCAACCGGGCCAAGCACCCTGTGGCCACGCCTTGGTTGGATTTGATGCTCACCGATGGCGAAGATCGCGTCGTCATCCGGCGCATGCTCGCCCCCGAGGAGATGGGTTTGCCCAAGCATTTAAACCCGGGGGTGGATGCGGTGTCGAATGTGCATTGGCGGGTGGACTCCGATGTGGAGGATCGCCTGAGCGGTTACCGAGCAGAGATTTTTTACCCTTGAAGAAAGAGCAAACATGGCTTCGTTGATTTGTGGTTCCTTGGCGTTTGACACCATCATGGATTTTGAAGGACGCTTTGCCGAACAAATATTGCCCAATCAATTGCACATCTTGAATGTGTCTTTTTTGGTGCCGGCATTGCGCCGCGACTTTGGGGGTTGTGCAGGCAACATCGCTTACAGCTTGCACCAATTGGGTGGGCAGGCCTATCCCGTGGCTGCGCTTGGCAACGACGGTGCCCCCTATATGGAGCGCTTGCACAGTTTGAGCATCGATACCCGTTGGGTGCGCACCATTCCCGACACCTATACCGCCCAGGCCATGATCATGACCGACCGGGACAACAACCAAATCACCGCATTCCACCCGGGTGCCATGGGTTTGGCCCACCAAATCCCGGTGGAACCCGTGCCAGGCGTGCGCTTGGGCATCATCTCGCCCGATGGGCGCGATGCCATGCTCCAGCATGCCCAGCAGTTCAAGGCCGCGGGCATTCCCTTTGTGTTTGACCCCGGCCAAGGCCTGCCCATGTTCAATGGCGAGGAATTGACCCAGTTCATCCAGGCCGCCGATTGGGTGACCGTTAACGACTACGAAGGCAAGATGCTGAGCGACCGCACCGGCATGAGCCATGCCGATATTTCACGCCAGGTGCGCGGCTTGGTGGTCACCTTGGGCGCGCAAGGTTGCGAGGTGTGGGAGGGGGGTCAGAAAACCTTGGTCGATCCGGTCAAGGCCCAGGAAGTGGTCGACCCCACCGGCTGTGGCGATGCCTGGCGTGGCGCATTGTTGTTCGGTTTGGAGCAGGGCTGGTCGTTGGCCCGTTGCGCCGCCTTGGGCAACCATGTCGGTGCGTTGAAAATTGCCCAGCGCGGACCGCAAAACTACCAAATCCCCGCTGGTTTGGTCGACTCAATCCCGGCCTGATCCTTCGGGCAGCAAAGCGGCCCAGCGGGCTGCAACTGCGGCAGGCGCAGGTATGCACAGGCATTTGCGCCGTGCGCTTTGCCCGCGCACCCAACCGATCTGACCCTTGGGGATGTGCAGGGTTTTGGCCAGCCATGCCACCAGGGCTGCGTTGGCTTGGCCTTCGATGGGGCGGGCATGCACCCGCACTTTCAATGCGCCATCCAACACACCATCGCAGTGGGTGCGAGCCGCATGGGGAACCAAATGCACATCGATGTGGCAATCCCCATTGGTTTGCCAATGCAGAAAAGGCCAGGCCTCAGGTCGGTCCATGCGCAAGTGCTGGGGGCCATGAAAAAGCCCGATGCTGTGGAGCACCGGGCTTGAGCAGCGGCGAACCGCTGGCCAGATCCTTGCAGATCAGGGCTTGTGTGCCGTCGGAAACGGCCATGCTGCTTGCGGGTTCAGAGTGGTCTGAGCCGCAGGGGCAGCAGGGGCTGGCGCCGCTTTGGCAGCGGGTTTTTTCGCGGCTTTCTTCGCTGCCGGCTTTTTGGCAGCTTTTTTAGCAGCAGGCTTTTTGGCGGCCGGCTTTTTCTTGGCAGCGGCTTTCTTGACCGCTTTCTTGGCAGCAGGCTTTTTCGCTGCGGCCTTTTTAGCGGCCGGCTTTTTGGCGGCTGCTTTTTTGGCTACAGGCTTCTTCGCTGCGGCTTTCTTGGCCGCTGGCTTTTTAGCGGCTACTTTTTTGGCAGCAGGCTTTTTGGCTGCGGCCTTTTTAGCGACCGGCTTTTTAGCGGCTGCTTTTTTGGCTGCGGGCTTCTTCGCTGCTACTTTCTTTGCGGCCGGCTTTTTAGCTGCGGCTTTCTTTGCGGGGGCCTTCTTTTTTGCGGCCGATTTTTTTGCAGTTGCCATAGGTTTCTCCTAGATCAAGTGAACAGATCGTTGGGTGGAAAACACTTTGTGGGCCTTTGGTGGCTCACCAAGCGATCCATGGCGTTGGACCCGGGTCCAGCGCCATGAACTCGTTGCGCAAATGCTCTGCCCAGCCATGGGCGAAGGGGACAGAGTGATTTGCAAATGGGGTACATCCTGTGGGTGTGTGCGGTGGTGGTTCAGTCCCAGGACAGGGCACCACCCGATTGGTATTCGATGACGCGGGTCTCGAAGAAATTGCGTTCCTTCTTGAGGTCGATCATCTCGCTCATCCAGGGGAATGGGTTTTCTTCGTGCGGGAACAAGGCTTCCAGGCCAATTTGGGTGGCGCGGCGGTTGGCGATGTAGCGCAAATAACCTTTGAACATCGAGGCATTCATGCCCAAAACGCCGCGCGGCATGGTGTCCTCGGCATAACGGTATTCCAATTCAACCGCCTTGTTGAACAAGGCTTTGATCTCTTCCTTGAACTCATTGGTCCACAGGTGGGGGTTTTCAAGCTTGAGTTGGTTGATCAGGTCAATGCCGAAGTTGCAGTGCATGGACTCGTCGCGCAAGATGTATTGGTATTGCTCGGCCGCACCGGTCATTTTGTTTTGGCGACCCAAGGCCAAAATTTGGGTGAAACCCACATAGAAGAACAAGCCTTCCATCAGGCAGGCAAACACGATCAAGCTTTTGAGCAGGGTTTGATCGGTTTGAGGTGTGCCCGTGTGGAAGTTGGGGTCCATGATCGCTTCAATGAAGGGAATCAAGAACTCGTCTTTGTCGCGGATGGATTGAACTTCGTTGTAGGCGTTGAAGATTTCGCTTTCATCCAGACCCAAAGACTCCACGATGTATTGGTAGGCATGGGTGTGGATGGCTTCTTCGAAGGCCTGGCGCAGCAAGAACTGGCGGCACTCAGGTGCCGTGATGTGGCGATAAGTGCCCAGCACAATGTTGTTGGCGGCCAGCGAGTCTGCGGTGACAAAGAAGCCAAGGTTGCGTTTGACAATGCGCCGCTCGTCTTCGGTCAGGCCGTTGGGGTCTTTCCACAAGGCGATGTCGCGGGTCATGTTGACCTCTTGCGGCATCCAGTGGTTGGCGCAGGTGGCGAGGTATTTTTCCCAGGCCCATTTGTATTTGAAGGGCACCAACTGGTTCACATCGGTCTGGCCATTGATGATGCGCTTGTCAGCCGCCACCACGCGGTGCGCCGGTGCGCTTGGCTTGGGGGTTGCTGCGACTGGGGCCGGTACGGGCGCGCCATCGTGCAGGTGCGTTGTTGGTGTCGCGGAACCAGCCGTGCCAGCATGGTTCAGGGGTGGGAGGTCCATTGCGCGGGCCGCAAGGCCGCTGGCAAGAGGAGATGGCGCTGAGGGCTTGACTTCTTCGTCCCAGGTCAACATAGGAAGATTTCCATTCGGTGAATTATGCGTGCAGTTGCTAAAAAAGGGAAGCACTCATTCACTTCGCCAGTGAAAGGTGTTGTTCAATTGCATCGAAGCGCAGGGCTTGCCGCCCTTCGATGCAAGGCTTCATCACTGACAAGATTCGCAGGTGGGGTCATCGACCCCGCAAAACTTGATGTCGGTGGCGGGTATGTCGCCCATTTGTGCGCGGGCTGCTGCGGCAGCGGCATCCAAAGCGCTCATGGTGGGGCCTTGGCTTGACGACACGGCATTGTGGCTGCCCGCTTGTACCGTGGACTTCTCGGCCTGGGTGGCGCTGGAAGTACGCAAATAGTAGGTGGTTTTGAGTCCACGCAACCAAGCCAATTTGTATGTCTCGTCGAGCTTTTTGCCCGATGCACCCGCCATGTAAATGTTGAGTGACTGGGCTTGGTCGATCCATTTTTGGCGCCGAGCTGCCGCTTCCACCAGCCACTGGGGCTCGATTTCAAAAGCGGTGGCGTACTGGGCTTTGATGTCTTGTGGCACCCGGTCGATGGGGCGCAGTGAACCGTCAAAGTGTTTGAGGTCCATCACCATCACATCGTCCCACAAGCCCAAACGCTTGAGGTCACGCACCAAATACGCATTGATGACGGTGAACTCACCCGAGAGGTTGGATTTGACGGACAGGTTGCCAAAGCTGGGCTCGATCGAGGCATCCACGCCAATGATGTTGGAGATGGTGGCGGTGGGCGCAATGGCCACGCAGTTGGAGTTGCGCATGCCGTCGGTGGCAATTTTGCGGCGCAACGCATCCCAGTCCATGGTGGCTTTGCGGTCGACTTCCACATAGCCGCCACGCTCCTTGGCCAGCAAATCCAAGGTGTCAGGGGGCAATATGCCTTGGTCCCACAAAGAGCCCTTGAAGCTGGAGTATTTGCCACGCTCGCGGGCCAATTCGGTGGAGGCCCAGTAAGCGTAATAGCAAATGGCTTCCATGGAGTTGTCGGCAAACTCCACTGCTGCGGTGGACCCATAGGGGATGCGCAGGGCATACAAGCTGTCTTGGAAGGACATCACGCCCAGGCCAACGGGCCGGTGGCGCAAGTTGGAGTCACGCGCTTTTTTCACCGCGTAGTAGTTGATGTCGATCACGTTGTCGAGCATGCGCATGGCCGTGCCAATGGTGCGCTTGAGTTTGTCGTGATCAATTTGCCCATTGTTCAAGTGCTGCAGCAGGTTGATAGAGCCCAGGTTGCAAACAGCGGTTTCGGTGTCGCTGGTGTTGAGGGTGATCTCGGTGCAAAGATTGGAAGAGTGCACCACGCCAGCGTGTTGCTGGGGAGAGCGCACATTGCAGGCATCTTTGAAGGTGATCCAGGGGTGACCGGTTTCAAACAACATGGTCAGCATCTTGCGCCACAAATCGGCGGCTTGTACTTGGCGGCTGGGTTTGATCTCGCCGCGCGCGGCTTTGGCTTCATAGGCCACGTAGGCTTTTTCAAAGGCAGAGCCAAACAAGTCGTGCAGGTCGGGCACATCCGATGGCGAAAACAAAGTCCACTGGCCTTTTTCCATCACCCGGCGCATGAACAGGTCGGGGATCCAGTTGGCGGTGTTCATGTCGTGGGTGCGGCGGCGATCGTCGCCCGTGTTTTTGCGCAACTCCAAGAACTCTTCAATGTCTAAGTGCCAGGTTTCCAAATAGGTGCACACCGCCCCTTTGCGCTTGCCGCCTTGGTTGACGGCCACGGCGGTGTCGTTGACCACTTTGAGAAAGGGCACCACGCCTTGGGACTCACCATTGGTGCCCTTGATGTGCGAGCCCAGGGCGCGCACCCGGGTCCAGTCGTTGCCCAAGCCGCCAGCAAACTTGGACAGCAGCGCATTTTCTTTGATGGACTCATAAATGCCGTCGAGGTCATCGGGCACCGTGGTCAGGTAGCAGCTCGACAGTTGCGAGCGCAAAGTGCCGCTGTTGAACAAGGTGGGGGTGCTGGACATGAAGTCAAAAGATGACAAGACCTCATAGAACTCAATGGCGCGCGCTTCGCGGTCGATTTCATTGAGCGACAAACCCATGGCCACGCGCATGAAAAAGGACTGTGGCAGCTCAATGCGGGTTTTGCGCACATGCAGGAAGTAACGGTCGTAGAGGGTTTGCAAGCCCAGGTAATCGAACTGCAGATCGCGCTCGGCTTTGAGCGCTTGGGCCAAGCGCGGCAAATCAAACTGCGCCATGCGCGGGTCGAGCAAATCGTTGTCAACCCCTTTCTTGATGAGCAAGGGAAAGCTTTCTTGGTAATGCTGACCCATCTCAGCCTGGGTCACTTCGGTGCCGAAAACCTCTTTGGCGATGGTGTGCATCAGCAATCGGGCCGTGGCATAGGTGTATCCAGGGTCTTTTTCGATCAAGGTGCGGGCGGCCAAAATCGCGGCCTTATAAACCTCTTCCATCGGCACGCCGTCATACAGGTTGCGCATGGTTTCGGCCACGATGGGTTCGGGCTTGACATCTTGGCCCAGGCCTTGACAGGCCGCGCCGATGATTTCCTTCATGCGCGCCAGGTCCAAGGCCACGCGTTGACCGTTGTCGGTCACATGCAGTGCGGGGACGGCAGGTGCGGCTTGCTCTTTTTGCGCCGAACGCTCGCTGGCGCGGCGTTCGCGGTACAGCACATAGGCGCGGGCCACTTCGTGCTGGCTGCTGCGCATCAATCCCAACTCGACTTGGTCTTGCACATCTTCAATGTGGAAGGTTCCGCCGCCGGGGCGTGACCGCATCAAGGCACGGACCACGGCCTGGGTCAGGTCATCAACGGTTTCGCGCACACTGGCGGATGCGGCACCTTGGGTGCCATGCACCGCCAAAAAGGCTTTCATCAAAGCGACCGCGATTTTGGTGGGTTCAAAGGGCACCACCGCGCCATTGCGCCGGATGATTTGGTAATGGCTCAGGGTGTGGCTGGCGGGGGTGCTGGTGGACGAGGCCGGAGAGGACGGGTTGCTCGGGCGTTGGTCGGCGAGCGTTGTCTCTGCGAGTTGCATGGGGTGGACTTTCCTTGTGTTTATTGATTATGGGGAATGGCCGATCGGTGGTGAATTCTTGCCAGAGATTCCGAGAGAGCCAAACCAGCGCACACTATATCTGGGGTCTGGGGGCTTTTCAATACGCTATTGGTAGTGTTTTCCACTTTTTTGCAATTTGAAGTACCAAGCTGATACTTTGCTATCAAGTGTGCGCGAATCCCCGCCAATTCGAAGCGGCATGGCGGCGTTAAAAAAAAGCAACTTCGACGGATTTCACATCAATTGTTGCGATGCAGCACGTGGTTTTGTGTTAAGCGCAGCGCAAGTTTGTGGGCGCGCTGAGCGCATCCACATCAAGTGGCGGGAAAGCGCGCTGCCGGCCAAGCCAAACTTTGTTGCAAGCGATGCCATTCAAAGCCTGGTCCAGGGTCTTTTTTGCGGCCCGGTGCCACGTGCTCATGGCCGGCGATGTGGGCAATGGGGTAAGCATCGGCCAGTGCGGCACACAAACTGGTCAGTGTTTCGTATTGGCTGGCCTCAAAACCGTGGCCGTCCAAGCCCTCGAGTTCAATGCCAATCGAGAAATCGTTGCAGTTTTCTTGGCCCCTGAATGTCGATACACCCGCATGCCAAGCGCGGTCATCGCAACCCACCAGCTGCCACAGCTCGCCTTGCCGCCGGATGAAAAAATGCGCCGACACCTGGACCCCCTCAAGGGTTTTGAAATAGGGGTGGGCATCTATCTGGAGCTGATTGGTGAACAAATCCAGCACATCGGTGGAGCCGTATTCACCTGGGGGCAAACTGATGGCATGCACCACCACCAATTCCACGGGCATGCCATGGGGGCGAGGCCCAAAATTGGGCGATGGGCAGCGGTGTGCATAGCGGTACCAGCCCTTGTGCCACAGGGCTTGTGCCAGCGGCTCGGTCTCGCTCATGGGCGAGCGCGCTGTTGGTGGTCGGGGCTGCAAAAAAAAGCCCCATTGCTTGCAAGCGCCTCGGTTTTGGGCAGGTGCAGCCCGCAGTGTTGGCAGTGGACCATGACCTCGGCCTGGCCCGTTGGCTGGGTGGTGTGGGCCGCATCTTTGTCGCGTTTTTTTCGCCGCCACCACCATGCGCCGAGCAAAAACAGCAGCAAGATCAACCAATACCTCATGCACTGCGCCCCAAAATCACTTCCAGAACAAAGCGCGAGCCCACGTAAGCCAATAGCAGCAGGCCGGTACCGGTGTAGAGCACCCGAACGGCCGTTCGACCACGCCAACCCAAGCGCGCGCGACCAAACAGCAAAACCGCAAAGCACAGCCATGACAGCAGGGAGAAAATGGTTTTGTGGTTCCATTGCCAGCCTTGCGCGGTGCCATACAACTGGTCGCCAAACCACCAGCCAACGATCAGGGTGGCACTCAAAAGCACAAATCCAGCGCCTACAAAACGAAATGTCAGGCGTTCCAAGCTCAGCAGCGGCATGCCAATGTTGACATCCGCGGCCATGCGCATTTGTCTCTCAGCCCGGGTCATCATCACCGCATGGACCACGGCAACGGCGAACAAGCCGTAGGAGGCCAAACCGAAAGCCCAATGCAGGGGCAACCATCCAGAGGCATTGACATGCAATGCCTTGCCAGGGAAAACCATCGCCAACACAACCGCTGACGCGCCCAAGCCTCCCAAGGCCCACAGCGAATTCACCTGGGGTATCCAGCGTTGCTCCAAGGCGTAAAAAGCCAACACCAGCCAACAAGTCACCGACAAGGCCGAGGCAAAACCAAATTGCGGGCCGTTGCTGTCGCCCCAGCCCAGCAAGGCGCTGGACCAGGCCAGGGCGTGGGCCAGCCAGGCCAAGGAAAAGATGCGCCGCTTCATGAGCGTGGCACTGGCACGGCCCCATAAAGCACTCATGGCGTACAACGCAACCGCCAAGGCGCTCAGTACCAGGCTCATGGACAGGTTGGCAGTTAAACTCATGGCCAGAGTTTAGCGTTTTGCCCAACGCCTTCGCTGTTGTTTGCATCAGACCACCCCGGTCTTTATCCACCTGCTTCATCGAGCACACCCATGGCCACCGCACTATCCGACAAGCTTTCCAAACTGGTCAAACAACTCAGCGGCCAGGCGCGCATCACCGAGTCCAATGTGGCCGACATGCTGCGCGAGGTGCGCATGGCCTTGCTCGAGGCCGATGTGGCGTTGCCCGTGGTGCGCGAGTTCATTGGCCGGGTCAAAGACAAAGCCTTGGGCCAAGAAGTGGTGGGTTCGCTCACGCCTGGCCAGGCCTTGGTGGGTTTGGTGCACCGTGAATTGGCGGCCACCATGGGTGAAGGGGTGGTCGACATCAATTTGGCGGCCCAGCCACCGGCGGTCATTTTGATGGCGGGCTTGCAAGGTGCGGGTAAAACCACCACCACCGCCAAGTTGGCGCGCCACTTGATTCTCAAGCGCAAAAAAAAGGTGCTCACCGTCTCGGCCGACGTTTACCGCCCGGCGGCCATCGAGCAGCTCAAAACCGTCACCGCCCAAGCCCAAGCCGAATGGTTTCCCAGCGCGGTGGGGCAGCGGCCTTTGGACATTGTGGCGGCCGCCTTGGAGCATGCCAAACGCCACTATTTCGATGTGCTGTTGGTCGATACCGCCGGCCGGTTGGCGATCGATCAAGCCCTGATGCAAGAAATTCAGCAACTGCACCAAGCGCTCAACCCGGTGGAGACCTTGTTCGTGGTCGATGCCATGCAAGGCCAAGACGCGGTCAACACAGCCCGTGCTTTCCACGATGCCTTGGCCCTGACGGGCATTGTGCTGACCAAAACCGATGGCGACTCGCGCGGTGGCGCGGCTTTGTCGGTGCGACAGGTCACGGGTGCGCCCATCAAGTTTGCGGGCACCAGCGAAAAAATTGACGGCTTGGAAGTGTTCGATGCGCACCGCCATGCCGGGCGTATTTTGGGCATGGGCGACATCGTGGCCCTGGTCGAGCAAGTCAGTGCGGGCGTGGACATGCAAGCGGCCCAAAAAATGGCCGAGAAGGTCAAGTCAGGCGCGGGTTTTGACCTCAACGACTTTTTGGCCCAGTTGCAGCAAATGAAGCAAATGGGCGGCTTGTCCAGCATGATGGACAAATTGCCCTCTCAATTTACTGCCAAAGCGGGGGCCATCGATCTCAACCGCGCTGAAAAAGAAATGAGCCGCAAGCAAGGCATCATCCACAGCATGACACTGCGCGAGCGCACCCATCCCGACCTGATCAAGGCCACCCGCAAACGCCGCATTGCGGCCGGTGCCGGTGTTCAGGTGCAAGAAGTCAACCGCTTGCTCAATGAGTTTGCCCAAATGCAAGAGATGATGAAAAAAATGCGCGGCGGTGGCTTGATGAAGATGATGAAAAAATTCGGCGGCATGAAAGGCATGGGCGGCTTTCCCGGCATGCCACGCTAAATCCCTTCGCGTGGGCGCGCACCGCTTCAGTGGCTTTGCGCCACCTCACCGCGCAAAGAGTGCGGCAAAGCCTCGGTGATGCGAACATCGATCATCTGACCCACCAACCTGTGCTGGTCGGGGCCGCTGGGGAAATTCACAATCCGATTGCAAACCGTCCGGCCCATGGATTGGGGGCCTGCGCTGCCAGGTTTGCGCGAAGGCCCCTCCACCAAAATGCGTTGCAGCGTGCCGACTTTGCTGGCACTGATGGCTTGCACGTTCTCTTCGATGCGCGCTTGCAACTGTTGCAGGCGTTGCAGCTTGATGGCATGGGGCGTGTCGTCTGACAAGGTGGCCGCAGGGGTTCCGGGGCGGGGGCTGAAGATAAAGCTGAACGAGCTGTCAAACCCCACGTCATCGATGAGCTTCATCATCTTTTGATAGTCTTCCTCGGTTTCCCCGGGAAAGCCCACGATGAAGTCGCTGCTCATCGACAGATCTGGCCGAATGGCGCGCAGTTTGCGAATGGTGCTTTTGTACTCCATGGCGGTGTAGCCGCGTTTCATGGCCATCAAGATGCGGTCCGAACCGTGTTGCACCGGCAAATGCAGGTGGCTGACCAATTGCGGCACTTTGGCATACACATCGATCAGGCGCTGGGTGAATTCGTTGGGATGGCTGGTGGTGTAGCGGATGCGCTCGATGCCCGGTATGTCGGCCACATATTCAATCAGCAAAGCGAAGTCTGCGATTTCACTGGTTTGGCCCATGGCCCCTCGATAGGCGTTGACGTTTTGCCCCAGCAGGGTGATTTCTTTCACGCCTTGGGCGACCAGGCCTGCCACCTCGACCAACACATCGTCGAGCGGGCGATTGACTTCTTCGCCACGGGTATAGGGCACCACGCAATAACTGCAGTATTTGGAGCAACCCTCCATGATGCTGACAAACGCCGAAGCGCCGCTCACACGCGCCGGGGGCAAGTGGTCAAACTTTTCGATTTCGGGAAATTGGATGTCCACCTGTGGCTTGGCCAAGCTTTTTCGTTGGTCCAGCAACTGGGGCAAACGGTGCAGGGTTTGCGGGCCAAACACCACATCCACAAAAGGTGCCCGGGCAATGATGGCCTCGCCCTCTTGGCTGGCCACGCAGCCGCCCACAGCAATGCGAACCCCTTTTTTGGCCAGGTGTTTCACCCGACCCAAATCGGAAAACACCTTTTCTTGGGCTTTTTCACGCACCGAGCAGGTGTTGAAGACGATCAAATCGGCCTGCTCGACATCGTTGGTGGCTTCATAACCTTGGGCTTGGTGGAGCACATCGACCATTTTGTCCGAGTCGTACTCGTTCATTTGGCAGCCAAAGGTTTTGATAAAGACTTTGGGGCTCATGGCAATGCAAGGGCGCGGGCCCGGTGGCAGCGGTTCATGGTGTCAATCCAGAGGCTGTGAAAAGGGGTCGATTCTATCGGTCGCGGCGGGGTTCACCCAAAGATGGTCCCTCTATGATGGGTGCATGAGCAGCTTTCAACAAACCATACTTTTCACCGATACCGATGGGCGTGCACGCTTTCGCGAGCAATCCATTGCCTTGGACCAAGGCACACCGCAGTCGCGTTTGTCGGCCCTGATGCAAAGTGGCGGCTACCAACTGCGCCACAGCCCAGTGGGTTTTCGCAGCGAATTCCATGTCAGCCAGCACACCCAATGGGTGTTTATCTTGCAAGGCCAGATGGAAATTGGCCTGCAAGACGGCAGTTCGCGCATCTTTGGGCCAGGTGGGCATTTTTATTCTGCGGATTTGCTGCCACCCGGGGCAGTTTTTGACCCCCAAGTGCACGGGCATTGGAGCCGACAATGCGGTGCCGAACCCTTGGTGACCTTGTTTGTGCGCGGATAGTTAAACCATAAGTGTTGGTTTGCGCACCAAATGCGGCCTCGGCCCGGTAAGGGGCTCAAGTCTGGGGCCTTTCGGACCGATACTGTTTACCCTGACAAGGCGTTCGAACAACCGTGCGCCCAACTACGACCGCGGGTCGCAGTTTTTTTGAGCATCTCGACTGGAGTGTGATTGACCATGAAAAAGTATTTGCGTCTGTTGATTGAAATCGTGCTGGGCCTGTTGCTGGTGGGCGCAGGCGCATTTGGTTACATGAACTTTGCGGGGAAAAAGCACATTTCCCACGAATTGACCGAAGTGGTCGAGAGTTTGGAAGAAGCCAAAGAAGAACTGGCCAAAACCAGTGAAGAACTGCACGAGGCCGAGGCCAAGGTCAAAGAGCTCAGCGCCAAGGCGCGGGAGCTCGAAGCGGTCAAGGCCGCTTTTGCCAATGGTGTGTTGCTGGGCGATGTCGAGGGCATCTACAAAGGCTTGAAAACCGGTTTGAGCGCAGAGCGCCAACTCAGTTTGGGGGCGATTCGCTTGTTGACCAACGGCGCCAAAGACCCCGAGACCGTCAGCGCCTTCAACAAAGCCTTGGAAATGGCCGATTGGTCCAGCCGCCTCAACGCCGTGTGTGCCGCCCAAAATGCCTTGGTGGCCGCCGGTGAAAAAATCACCGTATTGGCCGATTGCGCCCCGGGCAAGGGGGAAGACAAGCATGCCAAAGGCGGTCATGGCGGAGCCCCGCACTGGGATTACGAGGGTGAAATGGGCCCTGAAAACTGGGGCAAAGAGTTCCCCACTTGCGCCGCTGGCAAAAAACAATCGCCTTTGAACATCGTGGGCCCCTTTGAAAAATCCAAGGACAACTTGGAAGTCAGCTACAAAGCTGGCCCGCTGCGCATGCTCAACAACGGCCACACCATCCAGGTCAATATCCCACCGGGCAGCAGCACCAAAATCAATGGCGAGGTGTATGACCTGCTCCAATTCCACTTTCACCGCCCCAGCGAAGAAAAAATTGACGGCAAACCCATGGCCATGGTGGCGCACTTTGTGCACAAGAGCAAAGCGGGTAAGTTGGCGGTGATCGGCGTGTTGCTCAAAGAGGGCAAAGACAACGAGGCCATCAATGTGTTGTGGGACAACGCCCCTGCCAAGGAAGGCCCCGAGGTCAAGCTCGACAAAATCTCCTTCGACCCGGGCAAGCTGATTCCCTCGGTCTTGACCCACTATGCCTATGAGGGTTCATTGACCACGCCGCCTTGCAGCGAAGGTGTGAACTTCTACATCTTGAAAACCCCGGTGGACATCTCCAAGGCACAGGTGGCCAAGTTCCCCTTCAAGATGAATGCCCGCCCGGTTCAACCTTTGAACGGCCGCAAAATCAGCGCCAACTGAAACACCAAGCCCCGCAAGGCGGGGCTGCTGGGTTTGTAAAACGCCTGCGGATGCAGGCGTTTTGCTTGGGCGGGTGCAAGGCGTAAAAAAAACCACCCCACAGGGTGGTTGTTGCCAAGCGGCAGGGGATCAAATGGTTTTCAGGCGATCGGTCGAAGGCACCACGCGGGTCAGGCGAATGCCATAGCGGTCGTTGACCAGCACCACCTCGCCTTGGGCCACCACGGTGTTGTTGACCAACAAATCCAGCGGCTCACCAGCGATGCGGTCGAGTTCCACCACGCTGCCTTGGGTCAGGCGCATCAAATCTTTGATCTTGATTTGGGCGCGGCCGACTTCAATCGCCAGCGACACCGAGATGTTTTGCAACACATCGGCATTGATGTTGCCGGGATGGCTGTATTTGAAGTCTTCCGAGGTGGGGCCGTCCAAACTGGGTGCGGCAGTTGCATCAACGGCCGGGCTGGTCTCTGGGTTGTCTGTGGTTTCACTCATGATGATTTCCTGTCTTAATTTTGACCGGGGACAATTTGTCGTTCCATGCGGACCGCCACCTGCGAGCCGCGTGCACCCACGCTGACCCCAAACGAAGGCACGCCGTTGGCAATCAGTTGTGCCAATTCAGGTTTTTTGAAATAAAGCAAATCGCCTTCTTTCATGGTTTGCAAATGGTGCAAAGTGGTCTTGATGTGGCCCATGACCACCTGCAAGTCCAAGCGGGAGTCGCCCACCGCGATGGCCAAGTCTTCGCGCCATTTTTTGTCGGACTCTTCGTTGCCATCGCCCGACTGCACTCGGCTGCGCAACAGGTCACGCACCGGTTTGAGCGAAGAGTAGGGGTAGACCAAGTCCATGAAACCTTTGCCCCCCGAGCCACTGGCGTAGGAGTCAAAGCGGCTGAGCACCACCAAATCGTTTTCGTCGGCTATTTGCGCAAATTGGGGGTTGATCTCTGAACTCACATGTTCGCAATGCAGCGGCATGAGCGGGGCCCAGGCATCTTGCAGCGAGCGGAAAAACACATCCAAGATCAGCTTGATGATGCGGTTTTCGGTTGGCGTGAACAAGCGACCCGGGGGCAGCTCTTCCACCCCTTTGCCGTAACCGCCAAAAAAGCTGTCGAGCGAGCTGAACACCACATTGGGGTCAATGATCACCACGGAAAAACCACGCAAGGGGTTCATGCGCACCAAGTTCACCGCCAACGGTGGCTTGAGCTCTTTGAGGTAGTCCCCGTATTTGACGATTTGCACCCGGGTCGGGTTGACCCGAGGGCTGGTGCGAAGCACCTCCAGCAAACCAAAGCGGAACATGCGGATGAAGCGCTCGTTGATCATGTCGATCGACGAGACGTTCACCCCCAGGCTGCTGTCTTCGCTGGTCAGGTCGTGCTTGCTCACACGCGCTTGCGTGTTGTAGCCGGTATCGACCTCGATCAAACCGTCTTTGATGCCCTCGGTCAGTGCCGTGAGTTCATCTTGGGACAGTAAATTGCTTTGGCTGGCCATGGCATCACTGCATCACAAAGGAGGTGAAAAAGACTTCCTCAACGCCACCAAAATCTTCCAACTTCTCCAGCATTTCGTTCATGGTGTCTTTGATTTTTTCGGCCAATTGCTTGCGAAACTCGGGCTTGGCCGTTTCGGGCTCGGTGGTTTGGCGCATCACATCCAAGATGGCGGAGCGGATGGCGAACTCATGCTTTTTGATGTTGTCAAACACCCGGTTGTCGTAGTGGGTCATCAAGGCGATTTGCACCACCATGACTTTTTTGGACCCGGTGATGTTGGTCATCAGGTCTTTTTCCATTTGCATGTAGTTCTTTTCGAACTTGGTCGCTTCTGGAGCCTCTTTTTTGGTTTTCTGCGGGGCTTCGTCTTTGGCTTTGGCCGCTGCAGCCTCTAGCTCGTCGACTTTGTCCATGGCGGCGATCTCGGCTTTTTTCTCGTAGTAACCCGAGAAATAAAGTGTGCCAAAGGCCACGCCCACGGCGATCACGATCACGCCCACCACCCCAAGGATGATCAGCAATATGGGCTTTTTCTTTTTCTCTTCTGCAGGTGCTTCTGCTGCGGGTGCTTCTGTGGCCATGTCAAACTCCTGTTGTTCTCGGGTGATTAAGCGTAAATGTCCAGCAAGGCATTGCTGCTGCGGGTGGACCGTGTGGGGGCATCATCCAAAGCCAGGCCGTTGGCCGATTCCCCGCTGTTCAAACCATGACCCGATGGGCCGGTATTTTGCCCCTGGCCATGTCCTGTGTGGGCCGATGAGGATTGTCCTTGACCAATGTTGACAGCGGCCTGCGACCAACCCAGGCCGTTCAAGGCTTCGCGCAATCGCGAACTGCCTTGGTTGAGCAGCTGTTGGGTGGTGGCATTGTCGGTGTTGATCATGGCGGTTAATTTTCCATCGCGCATTTCCAACTCGACATCGACCGCGCCCAGGTGCGAAGGCTTGAGACCAAATTTCATCTTCCATTGCCCCTCATTGAGTTGCTGGTGCATTCTGCCAGCCAATTCAGTGGACAGCTTATCGCTCAAATCCTGATAGGTCTGCGCCATGTCGGTGCTGGCTGGTGTGGCGGCAGATGCCGGTGCAGCACCGCTGGCATGGGTCCGCATGCCCATGGGGTGGTTGGGGTTGAGGGGGGAGCCGTGGGCATCGCTGGCCAGGCTGCTCAAGTCGATGGTTTCCAGCAATTCGCTGGGTTCACGGCCCAGGCGATCGATGTTGGCATTGGGAACGAATGCGCTGAGCATGGCCAACATGTTTTGGGTGCTCACATTGGGCATGGGCGGGTTGAGGGCTGCGCTGGCCACCGCTGTGGTGGTTTCCATGTCGCTGATTTGAATGGTTTGTGCCCCCAGGCCGAGCAAGTCACCCACCGTTTTGGACGGGGCGCTGCCATCGGCAGGCGTTGGGGCTGGGGTCGCAATGCTTTGCACCATCGCCGCCAAGGCCGAAGCCGAGGCGCTGGCCGTTGAAGGGGTCAACAGGGGGTTGGCCGCCACGGCAGAGGCTGTGGCCGCATCGCCCACCTGGCCAGCCATCAGACCCAAACCGGTCTGAGAGGCCGTGCCAAACAGGCGCTGAATCATTTGTTCGTCAAATCCCATGCTGCGGGCGAATTGCGCATTGCTTTGGGGGTCTGGCAAAGGCTCGGCGGTGGTGATGATTTGCAAACGATCACTGATCTGCAGGGTTTGCAGGCCCTGGGGCACCATCGCCGACCAACTGGGGTCGGCCGGGGCAACGGTGGCCGTGTCTGCACGGGCCGGGTCTGTGCCATCCTGGGCATCGTTGGCCTGGGTATCTGAATCAGGTGCTTTGACGGATGCGCTTTCGGGCTCTTTGTTGGCTGAAGGCGCTGTCGATGTTGGCCCATCAGCCCCATCTTGGGCCATCAGGGGGTCGTCTGTATGTTTGCTGGGGCTGGGTTGCTTGGCCGCAGACGGGTGGTCGGCTTGTTTTCCAGCGTCTTCTGAAGACAAATGGGCTTGGCTGGCCCTGAAGCGGGCATCTGGCCGGTGTTGGGGGTCAGCGGCAAGCTGTTGCCGCTGCGGTGCCGGCTCTGGTGCCATCGCCCTGGGCTGGCTTTGCCGCGCGATGCGGGCAAAGTGTTGTGCAAAGTCGTCGCGCAAGTTGGATGCGCTGCCCAAGGCGTTGGACAGTGCGCCACCCTGCGCAGGCGCAGGTGTGGTCACGCTGTGCAAAGCACTGGCCAGGGCGGGGTTGACGGCATTGGACAAGGGCAGGTTCATATGGGCTTCAAGCCTCTCAAACAAGGATTTGAATACTCCTAAGCAAGAATCGTGACTGGTGATTGTTTGCCGCTTTGTTGATAGGGTCAGCAATCTTTATGCCGCGTTTGGGGCCTGGGTGCAGCGGCTCCAGATCGGGTGCGCATGGAATCCAGCTTGGCACATCGATTGCTTAGTCCATTCTGTGTGGCTGAACAAATTGGCCGCAAAGAAAACTTAAGCAAACAAAAAACGAGCATTCAACGGTATGAGCACCTTCACACTGTCAACGATTCGACAGAACTTGTCCAAGTTTGACTACGCCGGTCTGGGAATTCCCGCGCTGGTGTTGTTGATCATGGCCATGTTGGTCTTGCCCTTGCCGCCCCTGGTGTTGGACTTTTTGTTTACTTTCAACATTGTTGCCAGCTTGGTCATCATCATGATCGCCATTGGCACCCGCAATCCTTTGGAGTTCTCTTCTTTTCCATCGGTGCTGCTGTTTGCCACCATGTTGCGCTTGGGCCTGAACGTGGCTTCCACCCGCGTGATCTTGGTCCACGGCCATGAAGGCCATGAATCGGCCGGTAAGGTGATTGCTGCCTTTGGCGAGTTTGTGATCGGCGGCAACTATGTGGTGGGTTTCATCATCTTCACGATCTTGATGATCATCAACTTCATTGTGGTGACCAAGGGTGCGGGCCGTGTGTCTGAAGTGAATGCGCGTTTCACCTTGGATGCCATGCCCGGCAAACAAATGGCCATCGATGCCGACCTCAATGCCGGCATGATCGATCAGGCCACCGCCAAAAAACGGCGTGAAGAGCTGTCCCAAGAATCAGACTTCTTTGGTGCCATGGACGGTGCCTCTAAATTTGTCAGTGGTGACGCGATCGCAGGCTTGCTGATTTTGATCATCAACGTGGTCGGTGGCATGGCGATTGGCATGATCCAACACGGTTTGAGCGCAGGCGAAGCCGGTAAGTTGTATGTGTTGCTGACCATCGGTGACGGCTTGGTGGCCCAAATTCCATCGCTGTTGCTGTCATTGGCAACGGCCATCATCGTGACCCGTGTCACCACCGCCGAATCCATGACCGAGCAGGCTTCCAGCCAACTCTCCAACCCCAGCGCTTTGTTCATTTCATCGGGTATCTTGGCCGTGTTGGGCTTGGTGCCCGGCATGCCCCACTTGATGTTCATCACCTTGGCCGCAGCCACCGCTGGTTTGGGTTTGATGATTGTGCGCAACGAGGTCGATGCCGAAGTCACCCAAGAAGCGGTGGCGGAAGCGCAGGCCAATGCCGCTGGCCCCAAAGAATTGGATTGGGACGATGTGGACCAGGTCGATCTGATTGGCTTGGAAATCGGTTACGGACTGATTCCCTTGGTCAACCCCGAGTCGGGTGGTGAACTGATGGGCCGGGTCAAAGGGGTGCGCAAAAAGCTGTCTGCGGAATTGGGCTTTTTGGTGCAACCGGTGCGCATCCGTGACGACCTCAACATCGACCCAGACAGCTACAACATCGTGCTCAAAGGCGTGGTGCGTGGCAAAGGCGATATCAAGGTGGGCCGCGAGTTGGCCATCAACCCTGGCCAGGTGTATGGCGAATTGCCCGGCACACCGACCCGCGAACCCGCGTTTGGTTTGGAAGCCGTGTGGATTGAGCCCTCACAGCGCGACCAAGCCCGCACCTTGGGATATACCGTGGTCGATGCCAGCACTGCAATTTCGACCCATTTGAACAAAGTGCTGCGCGAAAACGCATCGGACTTGCTCAGCCACGATGAAGTCCAGCAATTGCTCGACAAGTTGGCCACCAAATCCCCCAAATTGGTGGAAGAGTTGGTGCCTGGCAAGCTCTCACTGGGTGTGCTGACCCGCACTTTGCAAAACCTGCTCAATGAATCGGTTTCCATCCGTGACATGCGCACCATTGTTGAGGCATTGACCGAGGCCAGCGCGCGCACCACCGACCCCGAGCAATTGGCCGCCATGGTCAGGCCCAAATTGGGCCGCATGATCATGCAAAGCCTGGTTGACGAGAAAAACAACCTCTCCGTCATGACCTTGGAGCCCAGCTTGGAGCAGTTGTTGCACAACGTGTTGCAGCAAAGCCAGCCCGGCCAGCCCGTGGTGCTAGAGCCCGGTTTGGCAGAAAGCTTGTTTGCCGCCATGCGCGACGGAGCCCGTGCTGTGGAAGAGGAAGGCCACCCCGCTGTGTTGGTGGTCTCGCCAGTGATCCGCGGCTGGTTGTCCAAGGCCGCCCGCTACCGCGTGAGCGATTTGACGGTGCTGTCGTACAGCGAAATACCAGATGACCAGCCGGTCAAAGTGATACACACCGTATCCGCCCAGGCCAAATGATTTTTGATTGAACACCAAAGAACCGAGAACAACCATGGAACTCAAGCGAATCCTTGCCCGCGACGTCAAGTCGGCCAATGAAAAAGCGGTCGCCTTGTACGGCAACGACGTGTTGATCATCTCCAGCTGTCAAGTGCGGGGCCAAACCGAACTGATTGTGGCGGTCGATATTGAACCCATGCCGGCCGAGTTGGCTTTGCAAGAAGACGAGGCCATGCCCATCGTCAAACCGGCACCCAGCGTGAAACAAGGACCGTTTGCCGAGTTGTTGGGTCAATCGATGGATGTGAACCGGCGCAAAGAAATGCCCCGGCCCGCAGAGGCCAAAGCTGCGGCGGTGATCGAAACCACCGCGAGCATCAGTGACAGCGACAAAGCCGCACACGACGAGCGCGACTATTTGCGCGGGCGTGAAATTGTGGCCATGGTGCGCGATGAACTCTCCAATTTGCGCAAAGAATTCAAAATCGGTCAGCAAATGGCCATGTGGCAAGGCGGCGTGCCTTTGGCCCGTGGCCTGCTGCCCCTGCGCAACGCCCTCAACGAAGCCCCCATACCGGCCGCTTTGCGTGCATTGCTGATGGACAGCATAAAAGACCATGAAGAGATGGACGATGCCATGGTGGAAATCCGCCGCCAGCTGTCACATTCCTTGCAAGACATTGGTGCCGAAATGCCCACCCAAGGCGTGCATGTGTTGGCCGGCCCTTCGGGTGCGGGCAAAACCTTGATGGTTTCGCGTTTGGCCAACCATGCCGCGATGGACCAAGGCTGCGAGAAAGTGGCCATCATCAGCTACAACGACCAACGCGCTGGCGCATGGAACCAAACCCAATTGCTCAGCGCCCAGTCGGGTGTGGACTGCTTTCGGGCCAACAATGTGGCCACCCTTAAATTGCTGCTCGACGAACTCTCGGGCCGCGCATTGATCTTGATCGACACCCCTGGGGTTCAAATGAGCGAGCGCATGGCCGACATTGGCTCGGTTTGCGAAGGGGCCCGCTTCCATGCGGTCATCCCAGCCGATGCGTCTTCCGTCACCATTCGCCGCTTGTGCGAGCAAAGCACCAAGCCCTGGGACGGCCTGATCTTGACCAAACTCGATGAGTCATCGCAGCCTTGGGCCCTGATCCAGTTGCTGACCGAAGGCACCCACCGGGTGTGTGCGGCCAGCCGGGGTGAGCGCAGCGGTGACTGGAACAAAATGACTTCGGCCTCTGAGCTGGTCGACATTGCCCTGCACAACCTCAACCTGCCGGTGGGCACCAAAACCGACAGCCCGATGGACGAGGTGCAACACACATTGGCCATGGCCAGTGCCCGATTGGCCCAAAAAATGGGCACCACCCACCAGAGCAATCAGCATGGCACAACTTAAGACAGAAGTCATTGGCGTGGCCAGCGGCAAAGGCGGGGTGGGCAAGACCACCACCGCCATCAATTTGGCCGTGGCTTTGCAAATGATGGACAAGCGCGTGGTGTTGTTTGATGCCGACTTGGGGCTGGCCAATGCACAAATTGCCCTGGGTGTTCGCTCCGAATACAACTTGAGCCATTTTTTGGCCGGTGAGAAAACCCTGGCCGAAGTGATGGTCAAAACCCGCCAAGGCGTGAACTTGATCCCGGGTGGCTCTGGCATCCAAGAGTTGGCCGGTTTGAGCCACTTGCAGTCGGCCAGCATCGTCAACGCCTTCAGCACCTTGACCCAAGAAATCGATTTTTTGATCGTCGATTTGGCCGCTGGCATTTCGCCATCGGTGATGACTTTTTTGGGTGCCTGTCAGCGCCGCTTCATTGTGGTCAAGGACGACCCTTCATCGATTGCCGATGCCTACGGCACCATCAAAGTGATGAGCCAAGAGATGAAGCTCGATGAAATCTATCTCATCCCCAACATGGTGGAGAGCCAAGCTGCTGGCTGGAAGTTGTACAACCGACTCAACGATGTCTGTGTGCGCTTTTTGGGCCAGCCCGTGCAATACCTCACTTCCATCGAGTCAGACGAAATGGTTTTAACCGCATTGAAAAAGTACCAATCGGTATTGGAGCTGGCACCCGGCACCGGTGCCTCAAGAGACTACCGCCGTCTGGCTGATTGTTGTCAGCAGCTGCGCCCCATTGACGCTGTGTCAGGTGGGATGCAGTTTTTCATGGAGCGGTTGATTCAAAACAAACCGGAGGCCACATGAGAGCCCTATCCCCTGTCGCAATGTATCAACAATGCCAGCCCAAGGGCGATGAATTGGTGTTGGCCCATTTGGGTTTGGTCAAGCGGGTGGCCATCCACTTGAAGGCGCGGGTACCGGCCTTCATGGAGCTCGATGAACTCATCCAAGTGGGCATGCTCGGTTTGCTCGAAGCATCCAAGGCTTATGACCCCAGCAAAGGCGTGGAGTTTGAAAACTTCGCCCACAGCCGGGTGCGTGGTGCCATGCTCGATGAAGTTCGGCGTTTGTCGTTTTTACCCCGCTCAGCGGTGGCCTTTAACAAAGAGCACAACGAAGGCTTGCATGTGCTGGCCAGTGAATTGGGTCGCAACCCCACCGAATCTGAAATTGCCGAGTTCATGGGCAAGGATTTGGAAGAATTTCAGCGCGAACGTGGCAAAGCCCGGCGTTTTGAAACCTATTCGCTGGAAGTCGTCACCGAAGAGGTGATGGGCATTGCCGACGAAGAGTCGCACCAACCCGATGTGATGGTGGAAGAGGCCGAGTTCATGGACGCGGTCACCGATGCCATTGCCGAATTGCCCGAACGCGAGCAAATGGTGATGCAGTTGTATTACGTCGAAGAACTCAATTTGAAAGAAATTGGCGAGGTTCTGGGCGTGAGCGAGTCCCGCATCAGCCAAATTTTGTCGGCGGTGGTGAAAAAACTGCGCGGCAAATTGCAAGTTGAGCCCAATGGCGGCGGCATGATCAAGCGCGTGACATCATGAGCAGCTTTTTCCAACTCTTTTTGGCCTGGGGTGTGTTGCTCCTGGTGGTGTTGGTTTTGTATTTGATCGACAAGATCAACATCATTTACCAGCGCCACGCCGATGAAGTGGCCGCGCCCGCTTACAGCGATGGCTTGTTTGGCGACTTGGTGGGCAAAGCCTTGTGGGATGCCATGAGTGGCATCCCCTTGCCGGGCTTTGACCCCAAATTGGTGCAAGACCTCAAGCCCCATTACGAGCCGGTGCTGCGGCAACACATTGAACAAACTTTTTTGCAAGGTGTGACCGATCAGCGTGAAGGCAGGCCGGGTGTGCCGGTCAACAACCGCATGATCCCCACACCCAGGGGCAGCGTGGAGTCTTGGATGCCTTTGCACCACCTGTCCAGCTTGTACCAATGCGGGGTGGAGCATGCCCAAAACAAACCCGCAGATCGCTTGCGCATCCAGCAAACCCTCGACCAGGTGTGCGTCATGCTGTATGCCCGCGCCGGTTTGGAGCTGAAAGACCCCTTCTCACGGATATTGATGGAGCCCATTGACCCGGGCGCACCGGCGGCCGAAGAGGCGCTTGAAGCGGCTGGCGATGCAACGCAGCCCGCCGAATCGACCGATGCAGCAACCACCGCAGCGCCAGCACCCGCCAGCGAAGTCGCCACAGCGGAGGCTGTGGCCACCCCCAACGAATCCGAGCCGGTTGAACCGGTGAGCTTGGGCCAAGCCCTGCCCGCTGAGGCCAAGCCGGTGCCCGCATGAACATGATGTCCATCCCTGCCATGCCTCAAGTTCTGGCCATTGAGACCGAATCTGTTGGGGTCACCCAACGAATTCAGGAGTAGTTCACATGCGAGCCAATCAAAAAGCCATTGCCGCCTACGGCGACGTCAAGGTCACCACCGGTGTGGCCTCGGCCAACGGCGTTCAGTTGATCCAAATGTTGTTTGACGGTCTGCTGGAGAGCTTGGCTGCGGCCAAAGGGCACATCCAAAACGGTGCCATCGCTGAAAAAGGCAAAAGCATTGCCCGCGCCAGCCGCATCGTGATTGGCCTGCAAGGCGCACTCGATTTCGAGCGCGGTGGCGATTTGGCCACCAACCTCAATGAGTTGTACGGCTACGTGACCCGCAGATTACTGCATGTCAACGCCCGCAACGATTTGGAGGCGTTGGAAGAAATTTATGGTTTGATGAATGAAATCCGTTCCGCCTGGGAAGGCGTGCCCGATTTGATTCCGGCTTCACCCCGCGCGGGGGCGTTTCTCAACTGAGGATTTCGCCAGGCAATTGGGCCAAACGGCGAAAATATCAGTTACTCTCGCCCTGGCGCGATTTGATCAGGTGCGTCACCCAGGATTTTCCTGGGTCGCACCGCTTGTTTGGAGAGTTTGATGGTTGCTATTGTTGGCTTGGTTGTGTTGATGATTTGTGTGTTCGGCGGTTTCATCATCGCCGGTGGCTCTTTGGCACCCATCATCAAGGCCGCACCTTTTGAGATGTTCATCATTGGCGGCGCTGGCATTGGCGGCATGATCACCGGCAACAGCGGTGTGATTCTCAAAGGCGCTTTTGGCGGCTTTGGCCGCGTGATCAAAGGCCCCAAATACAAAAAAGAAGACTATTTGGCGGTCATGCTCTTGGTGGCCAAGATCATGAAAACGCTCAAAACCGAAGGGGCGGTGGCCCTGGAGGCCCACATCGAAAATCCCGAGGCCAGTGCGATCTTTGGCGAGCACCCGCCCATCCTGCACGACCACGATTTGCTCGACTTGATTTGCAACACGGTTCGCTTGATGGTCGTGTCGTCGAGCAACTTGAGCCCTTACGCGGTGGAAGATGTGATGGATGCCGCCATCAAGTTGCATCACCACAATGAATTGAAATACTCAGGTGCTTTGGCCACCTTGGCCGGTGCCTTGCCTGCGCTGGGCATTGTGGCCTGTGTGCTGGGTGTGGTGAAGACCATGGGCGCGATTGACCAACCCCCGCCGGTTTTGGGTGGTTTGATTGGCTCTGCCTTGGTGGGTACGTTCTTGGGCGTGTTTTTGGCCTACGGCATTGTCGAACCCTTTGCATCGCGCTTCACCCAGGTGATTGACGAAGAGGGCGAGATGCCCAAAGTGGTCAAGCAAATCATCATCGGGACTTTGCACGGCCACCCCATGCCATTGATCATTGAGGCGGCACGCGCTTGTGTGAGCCACCACAACCAACCGACTTTTGCAGAAGTCTTTGACGGCATGCGAGGCAAGTAATGGCCACCGAGGGGGAAAACAAGCCCGAAGGGGAAGCCGCAGCGCCGGCCGAGTCGGCCGCGCCAGTCATCGTCATCAAAAAAGTGATGGACGACGGCCATGGCGGTGCCCACGGCGGTGCGTGGAAGATCGCTTTGGCCGACATGATGACGGCCATGATGGCCTTCTTTTTGTTGATGTGGTTGTTGGGCGCGTCCACCGATGACCAGCGCAAAAGCATTGCCGATTACTTCAAGCCCACTTCCCAAAGTTTGATCGCCATCGGTCAACTGGCCGGCTCCAATGGCATCTTGGGTGGCCGCTCCATCATCGACCCCGACGGCTTTCCTTTCTCCGCCAAACAAACCGCATTGCTCGAGCGCCTGACACCGCGCTCTGAGGGTGGCCCCAACCCCGACACCGAGCCCGGCCCTGAAAACGAAAACGAAAATGCCGATCCCGACAAGCTCACCCCTGAGCAAAAGAAAAAAATAGCGGCCGAAGCCGATCAGGCCAATTTCGACAAGCTTGAAAAAGAGCTCAAGCAAAAGTTGTCGGAGAACAAAAAGCTCGAAAACCTCAAAGAGCAGGTGTCCATCACCCGTGAAAAAGATGGTTTGCGCATTGAAATCATCGACAAAGCCGACTTCGCCATGTTCCCCAGCGGTCAGGTGTCCATGCAGGGCAAAGCCCAGGCCTTGATCAACGAGGTGGCCGCTTCATTGGCCGAGATGCCCAACAAGATCGCCATCCGAGGCCACACCGATGCGGTGCCGTTTCAAAATCCGGAAGGGCGCAACAACTGGTCGCTATCGGCAGAGCGGGCAGAGGCCACGCGCAAGATGCTGGAGAAAAACGGCATCAAAGAAAGTCGCTTCTCCAAAATTGAAGGCGTGGCAGACACCGACCCCTTCAATGCCAAAGACCCGCGCGACCCGCGCAACCGGCGCATGAGCATCACGGTGCAATACCAAGATCCATGACAGTGGCGGCTGGGCATGAAAAAAGCGGGCTTTCAGGCCCGCTTTTTTTATCGGCGTTTCAGCCGTATTTCAGTTCGTATTTGTTGATCTTCTCGATCAAGGTGGTGCGCTGCAGGTTGAGCAGCTTGGCCGTGCGAGACACATTGCCTTGGCTGCGCTGCAAAGCCTGTTCGATCATGCTGCGCTCGATGTCGGCCAAGCGTTCTTTCAGCGAGATGCCGTCGGGGGGCAACTGCGGCAGGCCTTGGGCCAGCATGATGATGTTCTCCACCTCGCGGTCTTCCAGCGTGGGTTGGTCGTCCATCTCCAGCAGACCTTCGGGAAAGCCAAATGCGTCGGTGGCCGGTGGAGACACGCTTTCCATGGGTGTCGCTGCGGGCATGGGTGACAAACTGGCGCGCAAAGCATGCAGCCCCTTGGGCAACATGGTGATGGGGATGGTGCGCAAGTCCAACTCTTTGCCGGCATACAAGGTGCTGAAGCGATCGACCAAATTGGACAACTCGCGCACATTGCCAGGCCAGGCGTAGCTTTGCAAGGCTTCCAAAAAATCCATGCGAAAGCGCACGGGGTTGGCCCCACGCACCGCAAAGCGCTTGGCAAAGTGCTGCAGCAACATGGGCACATCGCTGGCCCGCTCGCGCAAGGAAGGCGTGACCAGGGGAATCACATTCAACCGATAGTACAAATCTTCGCGGAATCGACCGGCTGTGATTTCGGCTTCCAAGTCCCGATGTGTGGCGGCAATGACACGCACATCGATCTCAACCTGTCGTGTCGAACCCACAGGGTCCACGCTGCGCTCTTGCAAGACGCGCAGCAATTTGACCTGCATGTCCAAGGACATGTCACCTATTTCATCCAAAAACAAGGTGCCACCGTGGGCCAGTTCGAACCGCCCGATGCGGTCGGCCACCGCGCCGGTGAAGGCCCCCTTGCGGTGGCCAAACAGTTCACTTTCCATTAATTCTGCGGGAATGGCCCCGCAATTAATAGGCACAAAGTTCCCGCCGGCGCGGTCCGACTGTTCATGCAGCATGCGGGCCAGAACCTCTTTGCCGGTACCGCTTTCGCCGGTGATGAGCACCGTGGCATTGGAGGGGGCAACGGCCGTCACCATTTCGCGCAAGGCATTGGCGGCTTCGCTGTGTCCGATGTAATGGGTGGCCATGTTGTCCAAAAAAGTGAATGAATTCATTGTGTTCAATCGCTTCAAACATGCAAGTCCACAAAAGTATTCGGTGCCACAGCGATTGCACGGGCTTGGCTGTAAAGATTGCCCACTTGATGCCGATCTGAGAGAGGACCCAGTTAGCAAAGCTCTTCTGTGTGAAGAGCCCGTGATATTCAATCAAAGAGGACGTGGCCATGAAACGTATTTCCAGCATTCTTTCCCTGTGCGGCGTGGTGTTGTTACAAGCCTGCCAAGGTTTCCCCATGAAGGTGGACACCACGGTTTACACCCCACCGGGCAGCGCCGATGTGGCGGCCAAGCCGCCGGTGTCCATGGTGTCACCCATGATGGAAAAGCGCGAAACCTTTGTGGCCACAGGCTATTCGGTGATCAGCGTGCAAAACAGCAAAAACCCTTCGCAGCAGCGTTTGCTGGCCATCCGCGCTTCCAAGCTCGATGCCTATCGCGCCCTGACCGAACAAGTCTATGGCCAGCAAATGGATGCCACCACCACCGTGGCCGACATGACGGTGCTCAACGACAACTTCCGCGCCCGTGTGGAAGGCGTGATCTATGGGGCCCAATTGGTCAGCATCACCCCCGTGGGTGAAGACACCTATGAAACCACTTTGTCTTTGGACCGCCAAGTGGTGATGGACTTGCGCGCCCTGTACCTGAGCCAATTGGCCCAGCGCAACCGTTGATCGATCACTTTGACCCTGACCGAGAGCCGGCCATGAAAACCACGCTTTGTCGAATTGCAGGCACCGTTGTCCTGGCAGCAGTTGTCCCCATGTCATCGGCATGGGCACAGTCGGGTGCCAGCGCTGCCCAAATACAAGCGGCGCAGCAGCGTTTGCAAATGGTGGACATCACGGCCGAGCAAAGGCTGGCCGCTTTGCGCCAATCGCTGTTGCAAGCGGCCATGGACGGCCCCACCGATGTCAAAACCACGCAGTGGATTGACCATACCGGCGCATTGCGTGAGAGCAGCAGTTTCACCTCGGGCATGTTGGTGCGCGGCGTGCGAGTGCTCAATGAACCTTCGTCCCTGGCCAATGGGGCCGAGAAAGTGCAGCTCAAAGAGAAACAAGCGGCCTTGGAAAAAAAATGTGAGCGCTCGGGCCACGAGCGGGCCAGTCCTTGGCACCATGTGACCTTGGATGTGTCCATATCGCCCCATTTGGGCGCTGTGCATCGGTTTGCAGCCCAGCAAATTGCACGCGAATTGCGCCAGCAAATCCACCACCGCACAGCGCAGTCGGCCCATTGGCGGGTCAGCGACAAAGTGGTTTATGCCAATCCCTACGACAAAGCCTTGCTCACCCAAGGCGAGCAAAACCTGCCTTGGCGTTTGAACGTGATGGTCGCTTTGGACCCCCAGTCCACCCCAGCCCATCCCACTTATGCCATGCGCTGGGAGGTCTCGCACCGACAAGACCGCGCGCTGTTGGTGAACCAGCAGCATTGGGTCACTTTGCCGCCCAGTGGCGGCAGTGTGGCGGGTTTGGACCCTTTGGTGAGCGCTCAAATTCAGGCCGTGGTGGAGACCTTTCACCGCGCCATGGAAACACAGTTGTCGTGCGTACCGCCGCAATTTGAAGCCCAATTGGAGCAAGGCAAAGTGTTGCGCATCAATGCGGGCCACTTGAGCGGTTTGCGTTTGGGCGATGTGTTGGTGGTGGCAGACCGCCAAAAAATTCCTGCCCGCATTTTGGAGCCCGGCAGCCTGGAAGGGGTCACCTTGGCAGAAGTGCGTGCGGTTTATGCTTACAGCGCCGAGCTCAAAACCATTGCCGGCGTGTTGCCCAAGGGGGCCGCGCAGTGGGTGGCCGTGCCCTACACACCTTGATTTTTCAGGAGAAACACATGCATGCCCTGTTCAACCAATCCCTGCGCCGCATCCGCTTTGGCGTGGGCTGTGCGCTGGGTGCCTTGGCCGCCCCTTCAGTGGTGCTGGCTGCCGAGCCCAGCAACGCTGCCGCATCCGCACCTGCGGCCATGGCCGCCCCTGCGCCAGCGGCTGCAGCCCACAAGTACACCGTCAAAGAGGGCGATACCTTGGACAAGGTGATTCGCATGCACATGGGCAACAGCCCGCTGCGCATAGAAATCCTGCGCGAAGCCGTGATGCAACAAAACCCGCAAGCCTTTGCCAAAGGGTCAAACAAGTTTTTGTTGGCCAATGCCGTGCTGACCTTGCCCAACCACCATGAGTTGGTGCAAAAACAATTGGCCGCGGTTTTGCCCCCTGCCGAACCTGCGCCCCCAGCGGCCACCACCAGCTCTTACACAGAAGACCGCCGCAAATCCTGGGTGCGCTATCCTTGACCCGCGTCGCCCAGGGGCGGCAGCGGAGGTCACACCATGTTGGGTACCGAAAGTGTTTTGAGCGCATTGCGAGCCACGCCGGTCCAGTTGGACATGCGTGCGCACTGGGTCGAGACCCGCGTGGCCGAACAGCTCGGGCTGAAAGATGGCCAAGTGATTCAGGCCTTGGTCGAGCGAAAAGATGGCCGTGTGCGGCTGTGGCTGAAAGATTTCTCCTTTGAGTTGCCCAATGGTTGGGTGCTCAAAGATGGCGACAAACCCTTTTTGCGCGTCATTGCCAACCCTGGCGGTTGGGGCTTTTTGATCCAAGTTCCCACCGACCCTTCGGTGGTCGACAAAACCAATGTGGCCTTGGCCCAGCTGTCGGGCAAGGGATCGGCCGAAGCCCTGACGGCCATGGCCAATGGCCCCAACGAGGCCTTGGCCAGCAACAGCGCCACCAGCAACCGCCTTGGCACCTTGGTGTTTCAGCCGCCCGGTTTTGAGGCTTTTCGGCAGTTGCTGCAAATGATCGACCTGCGTGCCCCCCAACTCAGCCAACTGACGTTGGAGCAGTCAGAGTTGCTGGCCCGCTTATCGGGCTTGGGTTTGTCCATGGGCCAATTGCAACCCATGGGCTTGCGCAAGGCTTTGGCACCTTATTTCAAATCGGTCGAAAGCCAGTTGTTGCAGCGCCAAAAGGTGGAAGATGAGCCGCGCTCTTTGATCCGTCAGTTGTTGGCCAGTCTGGGTGAGGAGGACACGGGCGCTTCGGTCAATGGTTTGTCCGAAGAGTTGCACAAGGCCTTGAACGAACTCGAGTCCGCTCAGGTGCAATCGGTGATTGACCACAACCGGGGCGAATTGAATTTGCGCTTGATGCTGCCCTTCACCGATAACGACCCGGTTGAATTGCACTTCCAAAGGCCACCGCGCAATCCCGGCGAAGAGGCACCCCCTTTGAGCGTGGACATCCACTCGCAAAGCCGCTTGCTCGGTGAGGTGTGGTTGCACACCTTGATCAAAGCCCGCCACCAGGTGGAACTGACCATGTGGGCTTTGCGCGAGGAGGTTGCCAGCCAAGCCCGGGCCCATGCCACCGATTTGGTGCTGGAGTTGGGGGCCGCTGGTTTGGAGTTGCAGCAATTTCAAATCTACAACGCACCCCGCCCGGGCGTGGAACGGGTCAGGGCAGGGCCCGACCGTGGCCTGGTGGTGGACGCATTGGCTTGAGGCAAACCCAGTGAGAGACCGCTTCCAAGCCATTGCCCTTGAATATGGGCGTCACAAAACCCCTCGGGTTTCGGCCAAAGGGCATGGCGACTTGGCGCGCCTGATTTTGGCCGAGGCCGAAAAGCAAGGGGTGTTTGTCTCGCAAGACCCGCAGTTGCTGTCTTTGCTCTCGCGCTTAGAGGTGGGGGATGAGATTCCGCAAGACATGTACACCGCCGTGGCGGTGATTTTGTCGTGGGTTTACTGGCTCAAGGGCATGGAGCCAGGCGATGAAAAGGTCGTGCAAACGCCTCAGGCGTCGCTGTAACCGCGCCGGCGGCGCAGCCGGTTGATTTTGCCCAAACGGTCATACACCTCGACCGAGCTGGCCGGGTCTTCCAACACCAGGCTTTGCAAAGTGCCTCGAATGGCATCGAGTTTGCGGGCAATCAAAATTTCGTTGCGGCGGTGCATGTCTCGGCAAGTCACCATGCGCGATTTGAAAGAGTCCCATTCGGCACCGAGCCGATCGGCATCTTCGGGTTGGCGCACGCCACTCAATTGGCTGAGTTGTTCGAGCACCGTGTTTTTTTGTTCCAGCAGGGCTTCAAACAGATCCAAGTCCTGCGCCTTCAAGGCTTCAAATTCTTGTTCGAGCAACGACTCGAGCCCGTCGACCAAAGACAAGGCCTCGGTATGACGGGTGTCAACTGGGGCAAGCATGGGTTCGGCCAACATGGGGGAATCAGCCTTGGACCATTCTCTCCAGGGACACAAAGCTCTCTGCAATGCGGCGCGGGTTCAAGGGGTAGTTGCCTTCGCGCAAAGCTTGCTTGATGGACTCCACCTTGGCGCGGTCAAAGCTGGGTTGCTCTTTGACGCGCTCGGCCACATTGCTCAAAGACAGGGTGTCTGCGTTGGCGGCCTTGGCTTTGACAGGTGCAACATCCTCAGGCATGGCCTGGGCGGCGGCGCTTTGCTTTTTGTCTGTTTTTTCAATGGCACTGCGCATAGAAGCATTGGACTGAGACAGTCGGGCTTGGTTGTTGATGGCTTCAGACATGGTGGTCTCTCTTTCTTCAACAGGGAAAGGCAATTCTTTCCGCGTCATGTGAATTATCGGTGCCAAGCTTGAAAACTTGAACGCCGACGGCGAATAAAAACGTAAACCTCGAAAAGAGTAATTTGGTATTCATGGGTTACAGGGCACGCGCTGCATTCAAGCCTGTGATCACCGCACTCAATGATCGGCCCGACTCGGGATTTTTCAAGCGAATTTGCTCGCCCAACACACCATCTTGTTGGGCCTCGGCCCGCAAAGTGATCAAAAAGCCTTTGCCTTCGCCCACCGACACCATCACCAACTGGCCACGGCGCACCATTTGGGCGGCTTTCAAGTCGTAACTGCGCAGCGGGGTTTGGGCGGGCAGGTCGCGTTGCAATTCCATGTGGGCCAGGCCATTGGCATCGCTCAGGTAGCTGTTTTCGCCAGTGGGCAAGGCCATTTCCACCACGGTGAACTGCTGGGGCGACACAAATGTGCCGCGTTTGATGGCCTGGGTGGCCACCAAAACGGGCCGCATCACCATGCCTGGTGTCATTTTCACGCCAGTGGGCACTTGCGTCGAAGGGGCGTTGGCCTGGCTGGGTGGGGTGGCATCGGCGCGCACCGTGACTTGGATGAAGTGTTGCCAAGCAGGCTGGTCGCAGCGTGCCCGCACCGATTGGCGGTTGCCAAAGGGCAGGTCATATTGAATGGTTTGCTGGCAAGCCGGGATGTTCAATCGCGCATCCAACGGACTGCTTTGCAAAGACTCGGGGCTGATGCGCAGTTGCGCCGCCACCCAAGCACGGGCACCGTCTTGCAATTGGGCATGCCCAGCGCTTTGTGCCATGGCCCAGCCGGGCAACAGGCAAATCAGGGCGACCGATGTCCGCCAAGCCTGCCGAGGCTTCGGGGCCCGCGCTGGAAAAGCATCATGGCGGTTGGGTTGAGGTGGGCACAGCATTTGCGTATATCAGGTGGAAGGTGTTGAAGTTTTGACAAATGGTTGAAGACACAGCACCTGGATGCAATTTCGATGCCAGCCCTTTTTAACCTTGACCGAGCGCGCCATGAACCCTGTGATTGATCCAAAAGCTCTCGTTAAAACATCGCACATCAATCTAAATCATTTACAAACCCAGCTGCGGGCGCAGTCCAGCGCAAGCTCCGCCGGGGCTGGCTTTCAGCGGGCGCTGACCCAAGCCCAACAAATGGGGGCTGGCGGAAACCCGTCAAGCATCTTGGGGCCGCAAACCGCCAGCGTGTCGGTGCAGTCTGGCGACACCTTGAGCGGCATCGTGCGCCAGTTCATGGCCTCGGCGGGCAAAAACATCAGCCAGACCGAGTCCATGCGCTTGGCCCAAGAAGTGGCCCGCAGCAACCAGTTGACCAATGCCAATTTGATCTACCCGGGCCAGCGCATCAACCTGTCGGCCTTGCAGCAGGCCTTGCAAGCCGCACCGGCGCAAGCGCCAAATGTAGAAAGCCTGGCAAAGGCCCCGACCCCTCAGCCCAACCCGGCCACCCCAGGCGTGGCCGCCACCGCCCAGGTTCAATTGGAAGCGCGCGGCATTGTCAGCGCCCACCCGGTGTTGGAAAAAACATTGGACCGGGCGGTCAGCAAAGGGTTTATCCCGCCACACGAAAAACAGGCCGTGATGGACAAAATTTTGCAATTGTCCAAAGAGCACAAGTTCAAGCCCGATGATTTCGCGCGCCTGACCTTGATGGAAAGCGATGGCATGAACCCGCGCTCCACCAACAACCGCTGCCACGGCATCATCCAGTTTTGCGATGGCCCCGACCGAGGCGCCGCCAGCGCGGGCTTTGGGCAAAACCCGCGCGCCATCTTGGGCCACAGCGTGCTCCAGCAGTTGGACATGGTGAGCAAATACTTTGACGACACCGGGTTGAAAAACTTTGGCCCGGCCAGCCTGGACGATTTGTACCTCACCGTGCTCACACCGGCGGCCCGCAGCGAGCCGCGCAGCGATGTCAGTTTGAACATCGCTGGCCCACAAGCGCCTTATTTGCATGTCAACCGCGATACCAAGGCACCGATCACCAGGGCTTCGATCTTGCAGGGCTTGATCCAAAACGCCAACGACCGGCTCGGTCTGAAGGCCGACGGTCATCCGGCAACAGCGGCCAATCGCGCGCAAGCCATTCGGGTCAGCGCATACCAAGGCCAAAACGAAATCCGCTGAGGCCCTGGCGGCAAAGCATTGCCGCCCGGTCCGCCAAGCGGACAGGCTTTGCCGCTGCACACCCGATAAACCCCGCAGACGGTGTCAAAAAATCATGGCACAACTCTTGCAAATATCGACCCGAGGTTCTCAAGCTTGAGGGCCGGGACCGCAACAGCGGTGATGTGTTGGCAAAGGAACGGCGATGAATCTGTTTTCAAACGCGTTTGGCATCCATGAAAAAGCCCTGCAGGTCAGGAGCCAGCGCATGGAGGTATTGGCGCGCAACATTGCCAACGCCGACACCCCCAATTACAAGGCCCAAGACGTTGACTTCAAGGCCATGCTCAAAGAAGTCAATAAAGAGTACCTGAACGCCACCCACGGCAAACATTACGCCGCATTGGCCGACGCGCCCGACAACGGCATGCGGTTTCGGGTGCCCTTCAACAGCTCTTTTGACGGCAACACGGTCGAGATCAACGTGGAACAAGCCCAGTACGGTAAGGCTGCATCCGACTACCAAGCCACTTTGCAGTTTTTGGAAAACCGCATTGGCTCCATCCGAAAAGCCCTCAAAGGGGAGTGATGAACCATGAAAAGCCTTGACAGCGTTTTTGGCATTGCCGGCACTGCACTGAACGCGCAGACCATACGGCTCAACACCACCGCGTCGAATTTGGCCAATGCCACCACCATGGCCAGCAGCGATGCCGAAGCATTTCGCGCCAAGCGCCCGGTGTTCAAAGCCTTGATCAGCGAAGAGATGACCAACCGGGCCTTTCCCAATCAAGGCGGTGTCAAAGTGGACCAAATCGTGGACGACCCCACCCCCATTCGCAGCTTGTACGACCCGGCCCATCCCATGGCCGACAAAAACGGTTTTGTCTACTTGTCCAATGTGAACGAGATGCAGGAAATGGTCGAAATGATGGCCGCATCGCGCTCCTACCAAAACAACGTCGAGGTGATCAACACGGCGCGCCAATTGATGATGCGCACGATTGACATCACCAAAGCCTGATTGACCTGAAAGACAAACCACATGGCCACCACATCCGCCGCCGCATTGCCCAGTGGCATCGTCCGATTTGAGGACTACCAAGCCAAGCAAAAGGCCACGCCGGTCAAAGAGCAAATGGGTCAGCAACAGTTTCTGACCCTGTTCACCACCCAATTGAAAAACCAAAACCCGTTGGACCCGGTGAAAAACGAAGCCTTTGTGGCCCAGTTGGCTCAGTTCTCTCAATTGGAAGCCACCACGGCCATGAAGTCCAGCATGGACACCATGGTCTCGAGCATGCAGGCAGACCGCATGATGTCGGGTGCCGCACTGATCGGTCGCAAAGTGGCCGTTCCAGACGGCTGGGCCATCCACATGAACGGCCAACCCGCTGAAGCCATGATCTCTTTGCCCGCGGGTGCCGACGGCATGCAAGTCGATGTGCTCGACGACCTGGGCCGCGTGGTCCGAACCATGAACTTTGGCCCACAAGCGGCGGGCGATGCCCCCATCAGTTGGGATGGCACCGACAACGTCGGCTCGCCCTTGCCCGAAGGCAAATACCGTTTTGCCGCCAAAGCCACTGCGCTGGGCAAAACCGGCCCCGTCAGTGTCAACACCATGTCGGTGGTCACCGGCGTGAGCAATGCAGGCACGGGCGACAACACCTGGTTGTTGCAAGTCGCCGGTGGCAAAACCATCAACTTGGTGGATGTCAAGCGCGTCGGCTATTGAATCCCTGAAGACATTTCCAGACATTTCGGAGAAAACACACCATGTCCTTTTTTACCGCCCTGACCGGTTTGAACGCAGCCACGGCTCAACTTGGCGTGACCGCCAACAACATCGCCAACGCGGGCACCATTGGTTTCAAGCGCTCTCGCACCGACTTTGGAGATATTTTTGCCACCTCACCGTTGCAAAAAGCCTCGTCCACCGTGGGTCAGGGTGTGTCGCTCAAGCGCGTGACCCAAGAATTCAGCCAGGGCAATGTGAGCTTTTCCTCCAACACCTTGGACCTGGCCATCACCGGTGACGGTTTCTTCCCGCTCAAATCGGCCGACGGTTTCCAAGACATTTACACCCGCAACGGTGCGTTCATGATGAACGACCAGTACAACGTGGTCAATTCAGCCGGACAGCGTTTGATGGCGGCCTCAGTCGATAGCTCGGGCAAGGCCAACTTGAACGACCAAAATGTGTTGAGCATTCCGCAAAAAACCACCGGCCAAGCGCGCGAAACATCGCTGGTGCAACTGGGCTTGAACTTCCCAGCCGATGCCAAGGTGATCAACACGGATTTCAACCGCAACGACCCCAACACCTACAACAAGAGCACGGCTTTGACGGTGTATGACAAGGGCGGCAACGGTTATTTGGCCACGGTGTATTACGTCAAAACCCAAAACGCGTCGGCCAGCCAGCCCACCAACAAGTGGCAGACCTATGTGTACATCGGTGACTCACTGGTGCAGGCCTCATTGCAGCAATCGACCAACGATTTGGGCGAGAAGCAATATGTCAACAAATACGGTGAGATCAAGCCCGAGAGCGAGGTCAGCGATTTGTTGGTCAACGCCAAGACCAAAATGTTCTCGCTCAACCAGTTGACCGATGTGCGCGACTCGGTGCCCGCTGCCGTCAGCGGTGCCAAGGTGGGCAGTTATTTCAAAACGGCTGACGATCCCCACGACTTCACCGGTTTGTCGGCCAAGGACAAAATCAGCCTCAGCAAATTCATGCGGGTCTCGGTGGATGGCTCCAACCCACTCGACTTGGACATGGGCAGTTTGGAAGGCCAAAGCTTGACCGGTTCGCAAATTGCCACCAAGCTGACTAACGAGTTGAACAAGAAGTTTGGTGACGAGCGCTATTGGAATTTGTCCACCCTGAGCTCGTCTGAGCCAGTGATCTTGATGTACGGCGTCAACGACCAAGGCACGGCCCAAAATGAATTGTCGATTGACCTGGTGGAAAAAGATGCCAACGGTGATTACCTGTATTTGTCTTCCACCCAAAAGCTGGAGGAATTGACCACCAAAGAAGTGGTGGCGGCCATGCAAAAAGCGGTCAATGCCAAAGTGGTGGCGGCCAACGTGCAAAACGCCATCGATGGCAACCCGGCCATTGATGCCATCACCGTCAGCTACGACGAGGCCTCGCGCGGCTTTAAATTCAGCCAGTTGGGCACCTCCGAGAGCGCGCGCAGAACCATTGCCATCCGTGCCACCACCAATAAAAACGAAGTGTTTGGCATCAGCACTGCGGCCACCAATTTGGACAACACGGGCGGTTACGGCAGCTTTGTGGGCCCCAATGGCAACTTCATTCGTCCTGCTTCGCAACAGCGTTTCGGTTTGAAGGTGGAGTTTGACAGCGTCAAGCAAACCTTCTCGATTGCCTCGGGCACCACCGGCGACACATCCACCATCAAACTGGAAATACCCCAAACCTATGTGGATGCCGATGCCACTTTGGTGACCGAGACGGCCAGCTTGACCTTTCATGCCATGGCCACCGGGCAAACCATGACCGTGGCCGGGCTCACCTTCACCGCCACCGAGGACTTGGACCCTGCAGATGTGGCCGCCGCTTTTGCCAATTTGGCCGATGGGGCCAGCGAAGGCAGCGGCGTGGGCGGAACCTACTCCGGCGTGCTCACGGGTTGGTCCAGCGAGGGCGCATCGGGCAACCCCTTGGTGTTCACCAGCACCGAAGAAGAAGTGGACGTGGAGGACATTGTGGTCAGCGGCTCCGCCCCCCCACCCGAGATCGACATCACGCAAGGCGACAGCGGCGTTCGCTTTTGGAGCGACTTGACCAAAGCCCAGCAAACCACCCTGTCCAATGCCGGCGTGATTCCCTCGGAAGGCCATGCCAGCACCTTGTTGGGCTTTAGCGTCTCTGCCGAGGTGGTCACCAAGCCCGATGCGATCCGGGGTGTGCCCTCTGATCATGCGGTGGTGACCGGCTCGCCCGTGACCATCAACGTGAACAACAACTTTGTGGTCGATGCCACCAACAATAAATTTGTGGTGGCGGTGGACGATGTCAAAGGCACGGTGGAATTGCCATTTGGCAGCACCTACACCTTGGACAGCTTCAAGGCCGAGCTTGAAAAGCGAATCAACCAGTTGGCCAATGCATCGGGCAGCACGGTCAACGGCGTGAAAGTGGATTTCGACCGCGCCAAAGGCGCTTTCACCTTCACCAGTGGCACGGCCACTTCCAACTCCTTCATCAAGGTCTCGGGTGCCACCACCTGGGGCCTGGCCAACATCGATGCCGGTCGTGGCTCCACCTCGACCTGGATCAAACCCACACAGTTCACCGAGGAAGTCGACGGTGTTCCGGTGGCCAAGTACATCGACGAATTTGGTCGCGAGACCAACAGCGCCGACGGTTTCAGCGCCTTGCCCGAATGGTCACCGATTTACCTGGACAAAGGCGAGCTGACCTTCAACACGGGCGGTAACCTGATCTCCCCCAAAGCCGGTTCTCAGTTGGACACGGTTTACCTGGCAGACGGTAAGGGCGCTTTGACCATCAACATCGACTACTCCAAGTCAACCCAGTTTTCATCGCCTTATGCGGTGTTGTCACAGTCGCAAGACGGTGCACCCGAAGGTGACTTGGTGGGTGTGAGCATTGGCGACGACGGTTTGGTCAATGCCAGTTACTCCAACGGGACCCAAAACTCCCTGGGCAAGGTGGTGTTGGTGAACTTCTCCAACCCATCCGGCTTGCGCCAGATCGGTGACTCCAGCTTCTACGCCAGTTCGCAGTCGGGCAAGGCCAAGATCGGCGAGGCCGGTTCGGCCGGCTTTGGAACGGTTCGCTCGGGTGCCACCGAACGTGCCAACGTGGATTTGACGCAAGAGCTGGTGGACTTGATCACCGCCCAGCGTAACTTCCAAGCCAGCGCCAAGGCCATTGAGACCAGCACCACGCTGACCCAGGCCATTATTCAAATCCGCGCTTGATCGCATTGACTGAAAGCCCCACGCCATGGACCGCCTTGCCTTCAACGCCGCCGCCAGCATCAACGAAATGCGCTTGGCCCGACAGCAGTTGTCGCACGAGATGGCCAATATCAATACCAATGGTTTCAAAAAAAGCTATGAGGTGGCGATGGTGGCCCACAAAGCATCGGGCCAGGGCTTTGATTCGCGCTTCCAGCCCTTGGCGGTGCCCACCGACTTGATCCAACTCAAGTCCGGCCCGCTGATTGCCACCGGTCGCGACCTCGATATCTTGATGAACAACAGCACGGTTTTGGGTGTGACCGCCGAAAACGGCGAATTGGCCTTTACCCGCCGAGGCGACCTCCGCCTCAACAACAGCGGGGCCTTGGAAACCAGTTTGGGCCAATTGATCCGCAATGAAGAAGGCGGCAATGTGACCATTCCCCCAGGCTTCATGGCCCGGATCGCCGATGACGGCACCGTGTTTGCCACCGACCCGACGCAGCCCGGCGTGCCCCAACAGGTGCCCGTTGGCCGTTTGTTGCTGCGCGATGCCAGCCAAACACCGCTGCGCCGGCGCGAGGACGGTTTGTTTCGGGTTGACGGACAACCGTCAGGCACAGATTTTGCAACTGGTCCTGAGCAACCATCTTTGACAGTGCGGGCCCTGGAAGGCAGCAACGTCAATCCGATGGAGGCAATGGTCAAGATGATCGAGCACAGCCGCGCATTTGAGCAGCAGGTCAAGATCATCAAGGATTCGACAGAAAACGATCAAGCAGGTGCAGCGATGATGAAGCTGCCCTGATGCAACGATCGGCCAGATGGCCGGTCCCGATGAGAAAGCACAGAGGTAAGCCATGGACGCATCATTGTGGGTATCAAAGACCGGGTTGGACGCGCAGCAAACGCGCATGAACGTCATTTCCAACAACTTGGCCAACGTGAACACCACGGGTTTCAAGCGCGACCGTGCTGTGTTCGAAGATTTGCTCTACCAAAACATCCGCCAAGCGGGTGGCCAAACCACCGCCATCACCCAATCGGCCACGGGTTTGATGCTGGGCACTGGCGTGAAGATCAATGCGACCGAAAAGCTGCATGCCCAAGGTAATTTGGTCAACAGCCAAAACCCCTTGGATGTGGCCATTTTGGGCGACGGTTATTTTCAAATTCAGCAGCAAGACGGCACCACGGCCTACAGCCGCGACGGTTCTTTCAAGCTTTCATCCACCGGCCAATTGGTCACCTCGGATGGTTTTGCGCTGCAACCCGTGATCACCATTCCCAACAACGCCTCCAGCCTGACGATTGGCCGCGATGGCTCGGTGTCGGTCGAATTGGTCGCCGGTGGCGGTCAGCAGGTCATCGGCCAGTTGCAAATCGCCCGCTTTGTCAATCCATCGGGTCTCAAACCCTTGGGCAGCAACTTGCTGGCCACCACCGCTGCCAGTGGACAGCCGCAATTGCTGCAGCCCGGTGTCAACGGCGCTGGCATCCTCAACCAGGGTTCGTTGGAGGCCTCCAACGTCAACGTGGTGGAGGAAATGGTCAACATGATCGAAACCCAGCGGGCTTATGAAATCAACTCCAAGTCGATCGCAGCGGTCGACGGCATGTTGCAGTTCATCAACCAACACCTGTGAGCTCGGATCATGAAATATTTCTTTCTGTTGGTTTGCATCTCCGTGCTGATGACCGGCTGTGCCAGCAACGATTTGACACAAAAAACCCTGACCCATTCACCCGAATTTGCACCGGTTTATCCGCTTGCCACCGACAACAACCGTGTGCCCACCGGTGGCATTTACGGCAACCGCCAAAGCGATGCTTGGTTTGGTCGGGGGCGCAATTTCCAAGTCGGCGACATCATCACCGTGATCCTCAATGAGTCCACCCAAGCGGCGCGCACGTCCAACAGCGACCTGAGCCGTGAGTCCAAAAACACCGGTCTGCCCAGTGGTCTGAGCACCGAGGTGGGCAAAGTCAGTCCGTTTTTGCAAGGCATTGACCTGAGTTCGTCCAACATCACCAGCAAAGGCAAAGGCGTGGCCGATCAAAAAGCCAGTTTGGTCGGGTCGGTGGCCGTGACCGTGGTCGAGGTATTGGCCAACGGCAATTTGATGGTGCGTGGCGAGAAGAAACTCGGCTTGGCCGAAGGCACCGAGGTGATTCAAGTCTCGGGCATCATCCGCCCGCAAGATGTGGGCCCCAACAGCACCGTGCAATCGCTGCGCTTGGCCAATGCCCAAATTGCATACCGTGGCAATGGCGATGTGGCCAATGCCGCCAAGGCCGGCTGGGGCACCAGCGCCTTGCACCGTTTTTGGCCCTTTTGATCTGAACTTTGGCTGAAAGCATCCCATGACATTCAAATCATTTCGACGTGGCCTGTGCCTGGTATTGGCGGGCGCTATTTGGATCACACCCGCCGCTTGGGCCGATCGCGTCAAAGACTTGACCACCGTGGCCTCGCAGCGGCCCAACCAATTGATTGGCTTTGGTTTGGTGGTCGGCTTGCAAGGCACGGGCGACGATGCCTCGGTGCCTTTCACCACCCAAAGCATGAAGGCCATGTTGTCGCAATTGGGTGTGCGCATCGACGGCCCATTGTCTGACTTTGAGCAAGCCGCATCGGCCAGCCGGGTGGACATCAAAAACGCAGCGGCTGTGCTGGTCACCGCTGACCTGCCTGGCTTTGCCAAACCGGGTCAACGCATTGACGTGAATGTGTCCTCCATCGGCAAGGCCAGCAGCTTGCGCGGTGGCAGCTTGGTGCTGACCGCCTTGCGCGGTGTGGACGGCGAAATTTATGCCTTGGCCCAAGGGGCGGTCACCGCCACCGGCATTGATGCGGCACAGGCGGGCTCCAAGGTGGCGATTGGTGTGCCCACGTCGGCCCGCATTCCGGCCGGTGCGATTGTGGAGCGCATGGTCGATACCCCGTTCGACAAAGCCGAGAGCCTGGTGCTCAATTTGCGCGACAACGATTTTTCGACCAATTCGGCCATTGTGAGTGCCATTAACGCGAAGTTTGGTCCTGATGTGGCGCAATCGATCGACGGCACATCGATATCGGTTCGAGCCCCTCAAGACTTGAGCCAACGCGTGACATTTATGAGCATGTTGGAAAACATCGAGGTCGTGCCTGGCGAGCCGCCAGCACGGGTGGTGATCAATGCTCGCACCGGTACCGTGGTGATCAACCGCTCGGTGCGGGTCACCCCAGCGGCGGTGTCGCATGGCACGATTTCCGTGGCGATTGCGGCCACCAACGAGGTGTCCCAGCCCAGCCCCTTGACACAAGGCCAAACCGCCGAGGTGCAAAACGCCCAGGTCAATGTGGCCGAGCCCAACAAACCCATGTTCTTGTTCAAGCCCGGTGCGGAATTGCGCGATATCGTGGATGCGGTCAACCAGGTGGGGGCTTCACCCTCGGCCCTGATTGCCATTCTCGAAGCCTTGAAAAGCTCGGGCAGCTTGCGCGCTGAACTCGTCATCATCTAAAGCGAGCCCGGTTCACCATGTCCAACGCTTTGACCAACACCTCCACCGCCAAGTCCTATTTGGACTTTGCGGGCCTGGGCGAGTTGCGCGGCAAAGCCCAGAAAAACGACGACCAGGCGCTGCGCGAAACCGCGCAGCAATTTGAAGGTTTGTTCATCCAAATGATGCTCAAGTCCATGCGCGACGCGAGCAATGTGATCAAGGGTGATTTGGTCGACTCCAAGGCCGCAGAGACCTTCGAAGGCATGTACGACAAAGAAATGTCGGTCCAAATGGCCAAGCGCAATACCTTGGGTTTGGCCGATATGTTGGTGCGGCAATTGAGCCCGAAAGATGTGGTGCCCAATACCGCCGAGCAACTCAAACTCAAAGGGCAGACTCCCATGCCCTTGGTCAAGCCCCAATTGCCCATGGCATTGGGCCAAGACCAGCCCAAACCCATGCCCTTGGTCAAACCTTTGATCAAGCCATTGCCTGCACCAGTGGGAGGCGGCAATGGCTGACATGCTCAGCATCAGCAGCACGGCGGTGGCCGCGTACCAGCGCGCCTTGAGCACGGTCAGCAACAACATTGCCAACGTCAGCACCGACGGTTATTCGCGCCAAGACGTGGCGCTGCAATCGAACACGCCTGCCAAAGCCGCCAACAGCTACTTGGGCACCGGTGTGATGTTCACCGCGGTCAAGCGCCAATACGATGAGTTTGCCGAGTCCAACTTGCGCAAAAGCACCAGCGACCTGATGAGCCAAGACCCCTTGGTCAATTACAGCCAACGGGTGATGGACCTGATGGGCGACAAAAGCGTGGGGCTGTCCTCTGCGCTGGACCAATTTTTTTCGTCCGCCAGCAGCCTGGCCGCCGACCCGGCCTCCACCGTGCAACGGGGCAGCTTTTTGCGCAGTGCCGACGGCTTGGCCTCGCGCTTTGCCGAGTTGTCGGGCCAACTCGACCTGATTGGCGAGGAAACCAGCCAAGCCCTGAGCAGTGCCGCCGGTCAGTTCAACACCTTGACCGAGCAATTGGCCCTGGTCAATGCCAACTTGAGCAAGGCCGCCAAGCTGCAAAACCAACCTTCTGAATTGCTCGACCGGCGCGATTTGCTGCTGCGCCAAATGTCTGAATTCGCAGGGCTGAAAACCACGTTTCAAACCAACGGCGTGGTCAGTGTCAGTTTGGGTGCCACCGCCAACCAAAGCGTGGTGGTCAATGGCGACAAAGCGCGCCCCATTGGGGTGGACACCACCAACGGCAAGATTGACTTTGTCATCGACCCGTATGGCAGCACCGAATCGCTGGCCGGTATCCCCAGCGGAACCATTGGTGGCTTGACCAGTTTCATCGCCAATGTGCTGGAGCCCGCCCACAAAAGCCTGAACTTCTTGGCCACCACCTTGGTGGCGCAAGTCAACAAGGTGCAAACCACCGGCATCGACGGCTATGGTGAAGTGGGTCAGAACCTGTTTGCCATCGATCCAGCCGCCCTCAATGAAGCGGCCGGTGTCAAAGTGGCCCTCAACGATGCCATGCGCATTGCGACTGCCGCTCAATTTCGGGTGTCCGAAAGCGGCACCAACACCAGCACCGTCAAGGCCAGCCTGACCTACATACCCGCTGAACCGCCACCCTTGTTGGGCAACCCGGCCATCACCAACAATGCCAGCCCCACCACCGGTGTTCCCATCGTGGTGCAAGGCTTCAATGTGTTCAGCCCAGTGACCTCGGTGGCCGCTGGCATGAACAACGCCACTTTTTATCTGGACAACGCCACCGGCGAGCAGCAACTGCAAATCCTCACCCGTGATGGTCGCCACCTGATGGGGGCGACCATGAACCGCCCACCCACCGAGCCGGAAAACGAAAAATTCCAGGTGGTGCAACCCGCCAATGGTTTTGAGGTCAACAGCACCTACAGCGATGCATACCTGAACCAGTCTGAGTCATTGGGTTACCGGGGCATGAAGGTGCTGTACGGTGCCAAGTCAGACGTGTTGACCAAACAGCTTTTCGATGACGAGGGCAATGCCACCACCATCATCCCCAAAGAAGCCAAGATCACCGATTTGTTTTACCCCGCCATCTTGGAAGGTGGCCGCGTGGGGCAAAACCTGCCCGGGACCATCGTGCCCAAAAATGGGGTCCGCATCAACGGCGTGGACATGCCCGAATTGGTTTTCCCCTACATCACCCCATCGGTGGAGACCAAGGACGGCGGTAACGGGCTTGAGGAAACGTCCACCATCACCTTCAAGGCTTTGAAAGCCGGTCAATCGGTCACCGTGGCGGGGATCACCCTGACGGCCAGCACCCAGATGACGGCCGCAGAAGTGGCGGCATCGTTTGCCGACCGAGACGACTTTGTCGGTTATGTCAGTGGGCTGGCTGTGGACGAGAAACTGGTTTTCACATCCACCCAGATCGATGAAAACGTGGACAACATCGCCGTGTCGGTCGATGCCGCAGACGATATCAACGACGACGGCAAGCTGTTGGACCCAGCGAGTGAAATTGCAGCGTGGGTCAACACCCAGTCCAAGCTGACCAAAGTGACCGCGCAGGCCTACAACACCATTGCCATCAACCCCAAGACCATTGAGTACCAGTATTCGGTGGGCAAAAACTATTTCGACAAAGAACTCGAAATCAATGGTGAGCCCATCACATTCAGCAAAACCATTGATGGTTTGATCCAAGGCATCCGGGACAAATCCGGCCTGACCGGTGTCACCGCCGACATCGACGACCGTGGCCAATTGGTGTTGAGCAATGTGGCCAAAGTCAGTGACGGGGGAAGTCCCCCACAGATGATCGACAACCCCTACCCTGGCAGGCCTATCACCATTGGGCCGCCAGCAGGCGACAAAGTGCCCAATGTGTTGGGCATTGAGGCGGGCGAGTTTGCGGGCAAAGTTCGCCTGTCACGTGCGTTGCCGGACCAGCCGGTGGACGAGACCGGTCAACCCATCCGTTTGAGTGATGCCGTTCTCCAGCAAGCCCGTGAGTCAGACATCCGCATCACCTTTGGTGCCAACGGAAAGCCATCTCAGCTGGCCAGTTTGGGTTTGCGCACCGGTGCCTACATTGAGGGCAAAGTGCCGGACGACTTGTTGGTGTTTGTCACCGGCACCGGCAGCAGCGCCACCGTATCGGCCAGTTGGGACCCCCTGTCCGCACCCTCTGACCCGCAGGTGGAGTTGCGCAAACAAAACTTGGAGCTCAAATTCACCGCACCGGACCGCTATGTCGTCATTGACAAAGACACCGGCACCGAGCTGGCCAACCGCAGTTACGACACCAGCGTGCTCGAACCGGTGGTCAATTACCAAGGCATTGATGTGCACTTCACCTTTGCCCCCAATGTTGGCGACAGTTTCACCATCGATGGCAATGAAGATGGTGTGGGCAACAACCAAAACATGATTGCCATGTCCGATCTTTCCAAGAAAAAGATCGCGGGTGGCAAAACATTGGCCAATAACTACATCGATCAGGTCAATGATGTGGGCAATTTGGCCCAGCAAGCCAAGATCACCCAGCAGGCTTTGACCGTGGTGAAAGACCAGGCGGTTCAGTCGCGCGATCAGATTTCAGGCGTTAACTTGGACGATGAGGCGGCCGAATTGATCCGCTTTCAGCAGGCCTATCAAGCTTCGGCCAAGGCTTTGCAGGTGTCCAGCCAATTGTTCGATGCCATTTTGCAAGTGCGCTGATGTTCAGGACTAAGCCATGAAAGTATCTACCAGCCTCTTTTTTGAACGCGCCACCGCCCAACTGGGCAATGTGCAGGGCAGCCTGGCCAAAACCCAAGAGCAGTTGTCCACGGGCAAGCAAATCACCAAACCCAGCGACGAGCCTGACAAGGCTTCAACCGTGACGCGTTTGGAGTCTGAAATGGCGCGCCAAAAAAGCTATCAGGAAACCTTGACCACGGTGCAAACCCGCCTGACCAGCCAGGAGACCTCGTTGCGCAATGTGAGCGATGTGCTGATCCGCATCAAAGAGCTCACGGTGCAAGCTGCCAACGACACCATCAGCGCCGCCGACCGCAAAGCCATTGGCGTTGAAATCATTGGCTTGCGCGATCAATTGCTCAGCCAAGCCAATGCGCAAGACACCAACGGCAATTATTTGTTCGCTGGCAGCCGAAGCACCCAGGCGCCTTATGCCTTGGATGGCCAAGGCCACATCACGTACCAAGGCGATCAAAGCCGCATGAAAGTGCCGGTGGGCGACAACCGCCGCATGAATGCCAACACACCAGGCTCGGATGTGTTTTTGCGCGTTGTGCGTCCCGATGGCAAAGGTGGGCAGGTTGGTGTGAACTTCTTCCAGGCACTGCAAGATTTGTCGGATGCCATCTCCAATGGCCAGCCGCAAAACATGCAAAGGGGTTTGGGCGAGATCGACATCCTGCATCAAGGCATCAGCGATGCCACCGCCCAAATCGGCTCGGACTTGGCGGTGGTGGACATGCAAAACAGCGTGCTCGATGAAACCAATTTGCGCCTCAAATCAACCCTGTCGGATGTGCAGGATTTGGATTACACCGAAGCCATCACCCGCATGAACAAAGACCAACTGGCCCTGGAGGCCGCACAAAGCAGCTTTGCAAAGATTGCCAAACTGACCCTTTTCAACTACATCAACTGATCGTTCAAGTTTTGGGTTCTTGTGTCGAACCCTGACCCATACACCCAATCCTTTCCATGGCCACCACTCCTGTCAACAGCACCGGTACCTCTGCCACCAGCCAAACCAGCTATTCGGCAGCCCAACTGAGTGCGGCCAACAAAGCCAACGCGCAGCAAATCATGACCAAGCTGGGCGCAGGCTCGGGTGTGGACGTGTCTTCTCTGGCGCAAAACTTGGTCAATGCCGAGCGTGTGCCCAAAGAAAACGCGATCAACGCCAAAATAGCCAAGACGGAAGCCAAGGTCTCAGGCTATGCGGCGGTCTCCTTCATGTTGGGTGAGGTCAAAAAAGCATTTGAAGCTTTGAACGACAAGTCTGACTATGGTGGCATCACCGCCACGGTTGACAACACAGCGGGATTCAGCGCCACGGCAGGCCCTTCGGCTGGTGAGGGCGTTCACGAGCTCAGCGTCACCGCATTGGCCAAAGCACAACGCAGCCTGAGTGGCAGCTATGCATCGGCCACCACATCGCTCAATGCCGGCCAAGCCATGAGTTTGAGCTTGGCCATCAATGGCAGCACCAAAACCATCAGTGTCCAGGCGGGCAGCGATACCCCCCAGGGTGTGGTCGATGCCATCAACCAGGCCAATCCCGGGGTGAATGCCCAATTGGTTTACACCGGCAGCAACGAAGCCAGTCCCTACAAGATTTTGATCACCGGTGGCACGGGCACGGTCAATGCCTTCACGCTCACCGACAGCAGTGGCAATCTGAGTTTCACCAACACACAAACCGCGCAAGACGCGGCCTTCTCCATCGATGGGATTGCGTACACCCGCTCCAGCAACACGGTGAGCGATGCCCTGGAAGGCGTGACCTTGAACATGCGTGCTGTGGCCAGCACGAACATCCAGTTGTCGCGCGACACCACCGATTTGACGACCAAGATCAACACACTGATCACAGCCTATAACGACACCCAAAATTTGTTGTTTGAGGCCTCCAATCCCAAGTCCACCATGGACATTTATGGGGCCACCTTGGTGGGCGACCCCTTGGTCAACAGTTTGAAGAACAAGCTGCGCAGCATGTTCATGGACAATTCCAACGCCTCCAGCAATGGCATCACGGCCTTGCGCGACATTGGTGTGACCATCGACCAAAAGGGCGTGATGTCGGTGGATGCGGTCAAACTCGACATCAAGCTCAAAAGCAATTACAGCGATGTGGTGACCATGTTCACCGCCAACCGCAGCAACACCAGCGAGTACAGCGTTGAAAAAATAGCATTGGCCAATGACTCGGTGCGAAGCCTGGCCAGAATGCTGCGAACCACTGGCGATTTGTCCTATCAAACGCGCAATGCAAATGCCCAGATCACCCGCTACAAAGATGATTTGGACCGGCTCAATACCCGGATGGAGTCCTTGCTGGCCCGCTACAACAAGCAATTTGCGGCCATGGACAACATGGTGGGTTCTACGAACTCTATGAAAACCAGCCTCAAAAGCAGCTTTGAAGGCATGATGGCTTCATACAAAGCCTAATAATTAATTTAAAAGAATTATTTTTCAGTGGTTATTGCCTGCTTTTGTAAAAGTAGGCCGTTTTTCCTCAAGTTACAGCGCTTGATGCCGAAACACTGAACGCCCCTTTATTTTTCGGGGGGTGGTTTTTGGGGAAATGGATTCGGCCATGGCAATTGAAATATCCAAAACGGTCAACAGCGCTGTTGCCCAAATGGTGGCACATCAAGCATTGAAAACAGGTGCTGAAGCTGCGCCTGTTGTGCAAGCACGCAAGCCGGTGGAAATGCACATCGACCCGGTGCAAAACGAAAAAGCCATGCGCGAAGCCATTGCACAAATCAACAAACAAATGGCCGACAACAAACAGCACTTGGGATTCAGCCACGACGAGTCCGTCAATGGGCCTGTGATTGTGGTCACCAATAGCGCCACCGGTGAAGTCATTCGCAAGATACCGACGGAGGTGGTGATTCGAGTGGCACACAACATTGACGCACTCAAAGGCATTTTGTACTCCACAAAAATTTGAAAGGGTTGTTAAAGAAAGTCACAGAGCCGTCGAATCATCAAGTAACAGAAAGAACAAAGTGACTTTCTGTCGAAGCGATGAAGAAAGCGGAATCGAAGCTGAACTTCAACAGAAGCATCACTTGAGACTTTTTAAACTTTTTTGGAGTAGACGATGA
>JACCDX011481274.1_pt1 | contig 110927 bp, 171 predicted proteins | sample 7449681 | NCBI WGS metagenome assembly JACCDX01 (sample SAMN15323450, study PRJNA562643) | freshwater metagenome | isolation source: river surface water | place: USA:Blue River Watershed | collected 2017-08-18
ATACTTGTCCTCATCTGATACAGCAACATCCCATTTGGTTCCCCAATTAGAGTTGTTCCATGAATACCAATCCTTTTGGGTCTTGGCAAACTCAACAGACTTAGCAAACCAATCAGGTTGATTTGTATCAACACGAACAGGCTGGCAGGCATACTCCTCATCAGTAATACCGTCATCCTTATATGAGTGGATATTAAAGAAAGCAAAGATAGGATTATTATATTCAACCTCTACAAATTTGGTGGGGAATCCAGAAGATGAAATATCACCCATACCAAATGTTTCTTGTGCTAATGTAAATGGACGATTCAATCTTTCTTTGATAGAATCAATTTCCTCTTTTGGTCCTTGAATAGTTAATGTGTTATATACCCAGTTTGGCATATTTATATCCTTTCGTTGATATGTGATTATTATATATGAGACCACTGACAAATGGAATACTATATGGGTGTGAATTGGACCACATTGTTAGGTTTGATCAAAGCTTGTTAGGTTTAATTAAATCTATTGTTAGGTTTGTGGTCAAGATCACCAAATTTCAGGAGATTTTAACTTGACCTCGTAAGAGAAATAATATACTCTCTGCTTTTGCGGGCATAAAAAGATCCCCCACTCTAGAGACTAGAGCAGGGGACTTAAACAGGCTGCTTGGCCAAACGAAAGGAATTAAGTAAATGCCAGCATACTTAGCGACTTGGCGAATGCCTCATCAGCCGTACCTATTTCCTAGTTACCTAGGATTTATTATATCATACTGGGAGGAGCTCGTCAGAGTACTTCTCACAGAATGCGGACAGGTCCATGGTAAATAAAGCCTCATTCTTCATTCCCTTAACCTTGTTCGCCTGGTTTCTAAAGTCATCTTCCTCGTGAAGACTGAATGTCTGGTCCTTCCAATTAATTACTGGAATCTTATGCTCGTTGTCCATAATCTGATTTACTGAAAGACCCCAGCCTGTTTCCATATTCCATTGGTCTCCAATCATCCGACTAGTGGCAATGCGTGTTGCATATGAATCATCATTCCAACGTCTACGTGCATTAACTACAGCATCTGCTAAATTCTTAAGCATGTCGTGTCCAGCCCAGTGACCGTAGAGAACAATTGTCTCTCCACTGTCCTGTACGAATACGAAGTTTGCTCTGTCTCCCATTTTATTCCGCCTTTTCTAGTTGAGGTACCTCTTCGGTCTTATTCAATTCTATCGTTTCAAAGGCCACTTTGTCAAGGCCCTCTTTATTCTTATTGTAGTGGTGCCCACAAAATGCAAGCTCACCATCTACTAGTTTAATTAAATACATAGCTTGGGCGGAACCGCATTGGTCACATCCAATCCATCTAGTCAGATCTTCAGAGGTCATAGTCTACGGTTCCAAATTCGATTGTATCTGCAATTTCATCATATACCTGTCCATCATCAGATGATTCAGCCCATAGTCTAATGTTTGCAACAATTACTTCCCGTGCAAATTTTACACCATCTTCGAATCCATCTTGGTAATCCATTTTATCTCCCTGTATATCCTGTCGGCTCATAGTCTGACGTATAAGTTTCTGTTAGATTAAACTTATCTCTAATCCGACTTACTTTCTCAATACTACCAGTTCCAATGTTGAATGTCAATGAATCTATCATCTGAGGATCGAGTCCAGTTACCTCCGCATCCCAGAAGGCTCTTTGCAGAGCCAACTGGTTTGGAGCGGTTAACTCAAAGTACATTAGTATGCACCCTCTTCAACACGGTCAATATCAAAGTTGTTGATAGACATCTCTGAACCATAAGAATCTACAGTTAGATTATCCATAACAAATTGCTCTACTGCCTCAAAAGAATCTCCACCTGAGAGTTCAACTTCAACAGTTGCATCAACACGAACCCAAATAGTTACTTCCATTTCCTTAGTTAAAGGAATATCAAACATCTCTGCAATTTCGGTTAGAGATTCTTGGTCATCTGAATTTTCAAATACATCGTGAATAAATGTACGAAGTTTTGATTCCTTAAGATACCACTCGTCCTGCTTTTTTAGCAAAGTCTTGTTTTGCCAAACCATGTGACGAATATCAGATTCGGTATATGATTTGGTAGTTGTTACATCGTTTTCAATCCAGTCAAGAGTCATGACTTGAGGTGTTGTTGTTTCCATTTTTTCCCTTTCGTTAGTTGGTGTAATTGTAGCATCGACCACTGACAATAACACCAAGGTGTTAAAACAAGACGGGCAAAGCTCCTGGTCTATTGTTCTGTATTCAGTTATAGTCATTTCAAAAGACCCGTCACATGTTGGACAGATGTATGAATGCTTATTCCATCTTGTTGTCATAGCGAGTATTGTACACCTAGCCACTGACAAATGTCCAGAATTTCGGGAAATTATTTTGTGATACGTAACACAAAATTTTGGCCTTTAGATCTGGGGGCGTCTCATTATTTAAGATTTAAATCTTGCGATCTGTATGGGACTTGAACCCACGACCTCTACCGTGACAGGGTAGCGCTCTAACCAACTGAGCTAACAGACCAAATGGTGAGCAGTTTTAAATCATGCTCAGGATTTTTATTTTTAGAAAGTTGAGACCATTCGATACAACTTATTTTTTTCTGCGGTTAAGATTGGGTCAAAACCAGATGCACCCGCCATTAGGGTTTCAGAATTTCCACGAGATGTGCGGAAATAATCTAGGCGCTCAGTAAGCGCATTAAATGCACCCCATTTTGTGCCCTTGATTGTGGCATTGGTTGGTGAGTTATGATAAAGGTCATCAATAAGAACAACCTTATTTTCCCACTTAGTCAATGCAATCTTAGATGCATCTTTATCGGGCTTTGGGTAGATTGTCTGAATCAACTTTGAAAATTCAGCATCAGTAATTGACTGAGAATAAAGAGCCTGAGCCTGCTTTTCGAATTCATCAAAGTAGCCAAGCGCAAGCCCAAGAGTCTCACGAGCAACTTGAATGCGACCTTCTACAGATTGTGTATGACGAATCTTGAAAGATTGTTTTGCATTCTTCATTGCAAGGTTAAGAGTGTTTTGGCATACAACACGAACAGGTGTAACAGCAGCCTGAACAGCAACTGAGCCATCGTGTGATGTCCATACGATTAGATAAAGTTTTGTTTCATCGTTAGCACCTTGTGGGTCTAGCACCATTGTGCGAGGAATGTCTACGGTACCGAAAACAACTTTACCCTTTTTGAGTGAGCCAGCAGATTCCCAACGGCAATCAGCGTTAGCATCATGAATCGCATCAGCAAATGCAAACAATTCTTCATTCTGCACAGGCTTGTAACGCTTACCAACAGTAGCAAGAACATCAGTTCCGCCATTAAATGGATTTGTGCGAACAACTAGTGATGCATTTGAAACATCATTCCATGATTCATCAATGTGATTTGTAATTGGAGACAAGCGAACATTCCAATTTGCTAACTTTGCTTCTTCAAGCATTGTGGCAGTTGTAACTTCCTCATCTTGTGTAAAGATGCGATTTGCAAGGTTGTGCCAAGCAGGTGCACCACGGAGAGCGAAAGCAACTTCGCCATTTTCGACTTCGAGATTGTGAGCCATTTTTTTCCTTTCGATTGATTGATAAACTGAGTATAACATAGGGGTCTGACATTATCAACAATTAATCACAAGATGTCCGATTTGTCTCAGGTGATCAATCTCACAAAATTTTGGGAGTTTTCCACATGCCGTCGTAAGCCTGTGGATAACCCCTTACCTCTGCGGGCTTTGGCGGGGCAGGACCTATTAGATCCCGCCCCAAGCTTTTAAATTAATCCAAGCTCTTCGCTAGTTAACTTAGTACTATTATATTTACGTACAGTTTCCATCGGAAGGAAGATTGCAAGAGTCTTCTGCTTCTTCTTATTGTCATAAACATATGCACGAATACTTCCCGCAAAGTTTCTAAGGTTTGAAAAAACCATTTCAGATAAGTATTCACGATTAACACCTTCATCTGAATAAAGTGTTAAATCATTTGCCTTGTTCTCATCATAGATTTCAATTCTAAATCTATTTTTCATTTTGTTCCTTTGATAGTAGGGATATTAGTTGAGTAGTTTAGCGCTTGACTTGCTCAGGTCAGGGTTCTTTTGCTTTAGAGTATTCTAACATAGAGGGCTAGATTTTGTCTAGCCCCCTACTATTTAATTAGAGATACTGTGCAATAGTCTTGAAGGTTGAGGCATTTACTGTTTCCTCATCTGTCATCTTCAAGATACGAATTGCGTTTTCAATTTCTTGAACTTCGTAGCGACCAAGTTCATTTTCAAGGTCAATAGAAGGCTTTTCAGGAAGTGCAAAAGTTCCAACAGGCAAAGAAAAATTAACGCTAATCTCTCCACGCCAATTCTCATTAGCATTTACCTCAGCCTTTGAGATGTGTTTGCTTGCGAGTTCAGCAACTTGCTTAGCCCACGCCTTTTCTACCTTTTGATACTCCTTGCGCTTCTTTTCGTTAGAAACTTCTGCTTTCTTAGCAGACTCCAACTTTTCTTCTAGTGCCTTGATTACCTTTGGTGTTGCTACCTTTACTGATAGTGCTCTTGACATAGTTTCCTCTTTCGTTTGTTTGTTTTGGTTAGTATAACATAGGGCTCTGACAACCCCGTAGGGTGAGAGTTCTTACTTACGACATTGGGCTAGAACACTCTCTAAACTGCCCCTGTTTCGTTTTACTTAGTTGGCAGGTGCGCTTGTCCAGCGTTCCTTACCATTGACATCAAGCAGGATACGATTTACTCCGCTAGGGTGATTATCAACCGCCTTGATAATTCCTGTGATACCGCTTGTTGTAGTTGTGTATGTCTGTCCGATTTCCATTTATTTCTCCTTTTCGTTATGGTGAGTATTATACACGACCCCACCGACATTTATCGTGTTTATTTAGTTTTTAATTTGTGATTTGTATCACACGCAGGTTTCGCAGTCGCAGTCCCACACATGAGGTAGCCATGCGTCTAGGTGGTGAGCATCTACGATAGCGTGTGCAGGTGCAGAAGTTTCTCCACGCCATGAGATACCCGCAGGCAATTCGATCAAGCGTCCATAGTCTTCATCATGGTATGCATCAATAGCATCTATGCAAGGTTGCACCATAGCAACGGGAACGGGTGGATAGTGATTAGCCTGCAAGTGATAAGCAAGTCCTGTTTCTAAGGATAAGTCTTCCTGTAAAGATAAAGCTGTTGTTAGTCCCATTTGTTTTCCTTTTCGTTTGTAGTTATTGGGATAGTATAGCAGGGGGTACTGACAAGCACCCCCTGCCTTTAATTAGATTAGTTGGTCTTGCATTTCTGATATTGTTTCGATTACTTTATCATGCAAGTCATTACGCATTTGCACGAACGCATTAGGCGACCATCCTGCCTTATACACACGCTCTAGCAATAAAGCGAGAGAGTAGTCTGACTTTGTGTCTAGGGCGGTGGCAAGCAAGAAGTATGCTGACTCTAAGTCCTCTGTCTCAAAGTAATATGCAGAAAGAATAGTCTGCAAAGAATAACGCTCTGCACCATCTACCGAGTCTGCAAGATAAGTTAAGAAAGCCTTGCATGTATCCATAGGGAAAGAGTTAGGAAGTCCTAGCAAGTAATCACGAATTTGTATCTCATTGTTAATTGCATAAATCATTACAGAGTTTGCCTCTGTTGATAGTCCATCCTGAAAATCTAGGATAGAGTTATTAATGAGTGCTACTGCCTCACCTACTGTTACTTTTTCTTTTAGCATTTGTTACCTTTCGTTTGTTTGATATCGCAATTATAGCCTAAGCCACCGACATTTACTAATCGAGCCTCGGCGTGTCGTATATTTATTTTGTGATAAACCTCACAATTTTCAGGGTGTGTCGTAACTTGACGTAAGAGAGTTTTTGCCCACACAGCTTTTGTGGGCGCAGCTCATTCTGTCAAGTCGACACGCCGCTTATGTTTAACTTTTCTTGAATATTTTTTCTTGGATGGTATGGGTTGCGCCGCATTTGATCGACGCAACTCCAACACCTTTTTAATGCGTGGTAAGTTTTGGAACATGATAGTTACATGCCTCATGAAATTTATTTACATTAAAGTTAGGGTTTTCTTTTGCGAACATCAAAGAAAAATCATTTACCATTTTAGAAAATAAAGCGGGATGAGTTTTATTGCTTGCATATTTTAGAATTTCGGCGGTTGCCTCAAAGTGTTTGCGTGTCATCATTTTTGTGTTACCTGTCCATTTCTGTAGAAGTTCTTAGTGTGCATTTTACCATTAGGCTCTGACAAGTTATAGGTGGCGTATTCTTTAGCGTCCCCATAGTCTGAGCATTTATCAAAAGCATGAACGGCGGTTAATGCGTCTGAATAGTTATGATTAGAAAAAAGTTTTCCGTCATATGAAATTGAAATTTGATACATTATGCCCCCATTATAAAATCGGTGAAATCAACATCATCAGCAACGCAAGAGCAAGGCTCTACATCATAATTATTTTCATCTCCCCAAAATAGGAAGCCAGCACCATTACACTCATCACAAGCAACTGCGATAATTTCTTGAATCATTTTTAGTTTTCCTTTCCTGTTGTTGTTGAAATTGTAGCAGATAGCACCGACAAAGCCTCGGATTTTGATTGTTGGCGTGTCGCTAAAACATGCGCCTTGAATTCTTCTAGGTTCATTTATAGAGCCCCTTCCTGAAATAGTTCGATTTCAACATCTAGTTTTTTTTCTTCATCAAGTTCATCAAAAGAAACCCAGCCAGCGCCGTTTTCATCTAACTTAAAAAATTCAATGTATCCCATTGCTAGTCACCTACCTTTACTGCAACTGTGCGGTACTTTGTACCATAACCGCTATTTGGTCGAATCTCTACGAGATAACTTTCGCAACCTTGATACCATACTGCATGAGGGTGCTCTTCTGCGGAGATGATTTCTCCCTGAAGTGTACGAGATGAATAGGAAGTGCCTACTAGTAGGTCTTTGATTGTGTATACATTTGCTGACATGATGTCCGCCTTTCGTTTTCGTTATGGTGATATTGTAGCATGGGGTACTGACAAATTGTTAATTTGGCAAGGGTTTGTCTCAATATGTGGAGCGTGGGATATGTGATAAGCATCACATCAAAATGTCTGTTTTGTCTGTCAAGCCGACACGCCGTAGAATTCGGGGGATTTTATAACAATCACGTAACGACACGCCCGACGCCGCTCCTTTGCGGGCCAGCTTGACTTTGTCAAGCCGACACGCCGATTATTTTCGCAAATCTTTTATGGTGTCTGTCACATCTTGTTTTAGATCCGCCCACATTAGGCGGAACATATAGACGGCGGAGGCAACTAGAAACAATTGTACAATGCTAGTTAGTAGTCTATTCATTAGTATTAACCTCTCTTACATTAAAGGTAAATCCTTTACCTAGTTTATTTAATTCTTCAATAATTGCTAAGATTTCTTCGGGCTTATTAGCCTTATTATTAACGCTTAGTAATTGGCTACCTTGCCATAGTGAGTAAGTTATAATCATTTATTTATCTCCAAACATATCAAAAATTTCATCTACTTGTTCATCTGTTAAGTGGTCAATCTGTATAGCCTTAGTAAAGCCAAACACATCTTCTTCTTCTGCCATTAGTTGCTCATACATTTCTTCTTCTTGTAGGTGTGCATAAGCGTCGCTTACATCTGCTTGAATAGTATCCCATTTAGTCATCATTTTTTTTCTTCTTTCGTTTAGTAGTTAGTGGGTCTTATTCGCTAGGCTCACCCGCTAGGCGGTTTATTTGCTAGGCTCATACCCTTATTTAGTTATGGTGTAACCTTATCATAGGCTACCGACATTTAGGCGGATTTAGCCAATAGTGTCGGTGTGATTATGCTCACACTTAGACTCTATCTCATGTCCAAACTCCTCTACGAGTTCCTCGTAGATTTCGTCCATATAATCAAGATAATCCATTTTTATTTTTCCTTTCTATTACTTACACATTACGCATGTTGTCCATGCTGTTACTCTACCGCAACCAGCGGAACACTCTACATAACCTAAAAACTTTTCCATTTCTGGTGTGTTACCTTGTTCAAATATTCTGTTAGTCATTTTCTGACCCTTTCTCGTTAAGGTCTTTCCTTAACTTCTTTATATATAAATCATAACAGGGGGGTCTGACAAATATCAAGTCGCAAAACGGACATTAAAGACATTTTAAAAAATAATTTCTAAAATAGGTATGAGATAGGTCACATTATGGGCGCACTATTGGACAAATCGGACATTTATAGATGTGTGTATCATACAAATTAAAAATATATTAACATTTTCTAAAATCTGATTTTGCAGCTGATCGCAAAATTGCTAAATTCAAAAAAATTTTTTATTAACATTTTGTAAATCTGAAAATAGTAGTTGACTAGAATATATGACCTATGGTACAATTATGATAACAGCAAATCGACGGATAAGCTGGAGTATGGCAGAAATTTCTCATTGTCAACAAGGGGGAATTGCATAAGAGGCCTTAACAGGTAAAGATAGTAACTTAAACTCTTAGTAGAACTAAAGCGGATCATACATTGAGCTGTTGACTTGTTCTTGGTGGTAAAAGGCAATCCATCTACTCACAATTAAAACCCTGTATTTCGATACAGGGCTTTTTTGTATCAAAATAGTAGACTAAAATATAACTAAGATATAATTAAGATATGACTGAAACAGAGATTTTATACACAAAAGTTGATGAGCTAATTGGAAAAGAGCCCATATATTTTTTAAATCATGGGTACGCTCCAGCATACGATGAGTTTAACGATGTTAACTTTAAACATCAGTTAAGTTTATATAAGAAAACTGTAGAGCACTTAGATCTTAATAACAAGTCCATACTTGAAGTTGGATGCGGTAGAGGCGGAGGATCAAAGTGGATAGCAGACACATACAATGTTCAAATGTATGCATGTGACATAACTCCAGCAAACATTTCTGTATGTAAGCTAAATGAAAAAGAGAATTTAATATATGCGGTATCTGCTGCAGAAAATATATCGTACAAAGATGAATCTATGGATGCAATATTTTCAATCGAGGCATCTCAAGCTTTTGAAGATCTTGGCATATTTTTTAAGAAAGCACATAAGGCATTAAAACATGGCGGATCTATCACTATGGTGGATATGTATCCAATAGAATTTTCTGATCGAAATAGAACCATGAAAGACTTAGCAACATATATTAGTTATATTAGTATCTTTTTTAAAGATATAAAATTAGAAATTATTACTGATAGTGTAAAACAAGCAATGCTAGAAGATATAGAGTTAACACCAAAATACATTAAAGATAGCAAAACCTTGTTTTATTCTTTAGAAAATATTAAGCAAAACTATAAGCGTTACGATAATCTAGAAATAGGTTATTTTAAGTTGACTGCAAATAAAATATAGTAACCTATTGACTATAGAATTTTTCTAATGTTATACTTCGTATTGGTTTGTGGGGGCTTACACTGGGAACTCAGTTATACTAAGTGTCGGTTTCTCTATCTCGTCAAAGTTTTTTAACTTTGGGGGGTAGGGGGGCTTTCCTAAAAATCATAGTTTCCTAAGTATCATATATATAGTATATAATATATATATGAATAAAGAATATAATAGCTTTTACTTCTTACATATACCTAAAACGGGTGGAAGGTATATTAATAAGTATATATTCTATCATCTTAGAATTGAAAGACCTAATCAAAATACAAATTTTAAGATAAAAAGTCTAGAGTCAAATGGCCATGGCGGTTGGCGAAAAAATATAAAAGATGATACATATATTGTTAGTATATTAAGAGATCCTATTAAGCTAGCATGTAGTTATTTTACACATTTTGCATCACCTTATAGAGAAAATACAAAAGAATCATTTCTCAGGTGGATAGAAAAAGAAAAATGGTTTCACAACTTTCAAGCAAAAAATTTTTTATTTGACACTTCATCATTTTCACCAAAAGATTATGAAAAAAAATTTAATGTTGGCTGGATAGATGTAGATGAGCTTAATAAAAAAATAAATAGAATAGACTTCCTATTTACAACAGATTATCTTAAAACAAATATACAAGATGTATGCAAAAAAATATGTACAGATTTAAATTTAAATATTGATAACAAAGAATTTCCAGAAGATAGTAGGTTTAGTCAACCAGAATCAAGTAACCTATATAATTCTTTATCTGAAGAAGAAATTAAAAAAATATCTTCTTTATTTTCTGTAGATTATTACTTATATAATAAAGTTAGATCTTTAGAGATATAAAGTAGTCAACTAGAATATATAATGATATACTAGTGATATGAAACTCATACTAGCAATAGCCGTAATCGCTATCATAGTCCATATATGCGGATTACTAATCCAAATCTATGGACCTATAGCTTAATCTGGTGAAAGCAATTGTCTTATATACAATCGAGTTTCGGTTCAAATCCGAATAGGTCTACAATAAAAAACGGGGGAATCAGAGATCTACTCTCTGGTCTAAATATCCCATGCTAGAGAAAAGACTTCTAATGGGGTTTATAGACCTTAGCACCAATAAGTCCACATATGGGCTACCAAATGAGATTCTTCTAGTCCAAGAGGCTATCAAAGCCTTTACTGACTACATTGAATCTAAATTGTCAGAATGCTTGCAAGTTGAGGATAATCCAGATAGAATATGTGACCTAACTTGGAAACATGATGATTGTAAGGTATTAATGGATATCTTATTTGATCTTACATTGGAAGAGAAATATAGGAGTAAATGGTAATATGGTCTCTTCTACTTCCGCCGCACTTTTTTCGCACTATTTAAGGAATTTCAATGATTCAAGACTTAACTAAGACTATCAAGATATATAAGAAGTATTTTACAGAAGATGACTGTAAATATATTATGGATAATTTTGGTCAACCAGGAGAAGAAACAGTTCCTCATCTTGAGTTTCACTGGGGCGAGCAAGATGTGGATGCCTTAAAGTATAATAAAAAAGAAATACTTTATGAGTTTTATAAGTTTTTTAAAAAGCAGATAGAGGAAATCTTTGATGCAAAAGACATCCAGCTTGAAAGAATGTTTTTGCAGACAATGAAGCCAGGTGGCGAGCTTCCAGAGCATTTAGATGGAGAGCATAGATACGCTGTTTTGGCCTACATGAATTCTGACTACATAGGAGGAGAGCTGTACTTTAACAGAGATAAAGTATCCATTACTCCAGAACAGGGTGATGTTTTGTTTTTTCACGGAGGATCAAAGAATCCTCATTCAGTTAAGCCGTTACTGTCTGGAAACAGAACTAGCTTTATAATGTTTTTTACAAACTCAAAACAAGATAGATATTCTTTAAATGGGAATAAGATATAGGAGTATATTATGTTTTATAATAACGAAAATGTTGTAAAGATTAAAGAAGAAGGCGTCTGGCTTTATAGAAATTTTATTACTAAAGAAGAATGTGAAGTCATAGTAAATAATGCTTCTGCTTTGCCAGAAACAGAATGGCAAGATGGTTGGGCAAGACATCAAGGTACTTTGTTTTATACTAATAATCCAGAATCAGAGCAGGCAATAGCAGCTTGGTGGAATGATAAAGTAAGTCCGCCAGTATTAATACCTGAAGTTACAAAAGTAAATAGCAAGCTAAAAGAGTTATTTACCCCAGAATTATTTTTTCTTCCAGAGTACAAGGTTGTAAGACTTAAGCCTGGACAAAATATGAAAGCACATAGAGATAATAGGTCTGCTAACTTAAATGCAGATGTAAAACAAAAATTTACTATTAATTGTGCTTATACGCTTTATTTAAATGAACTAAGCGGTGGAGAGATTAATTATCCAGAACTTGGGTACACGCATACACCTCAGCCAGGAGATTTAATAATACACTCTGGCCTTGTGTTACATGAAGTTTTTGATGTTCTTGACGGATTAAGATACACAATAACAGGTTGGCTATTAAATAAATAAGCCATACGTAAGGCGGATTACGTATGGCTTATTGCACATATAGTGCTACAGGGAGTAAAAACTCTACCTGCAGGTTAATTATAAATTATCTTTTAAACAAAGTCAATATCTTATATTTTATTTTAGATAGTCTTTGATGTATTTTTTCTTCTAGCATGCCCTCTTTTGTTTCTTCTCTATAATGATCAGTCTGAAAGTATGGACTGTGCATATGCTGTGAGAAATGATTTCTTGGGCTCATGATTAATATTATACATCATTTTCAGACCTAAATGACGGAGAAGGCCCCAAAAGATATCCTTCTTCATGATACTTAGACATTTTTTCAGTTTCTTCAGAACCAACTATTTTATTAGATAAAAGTAAAAGAACATCGTATATGCGATGTAACATTATATAGTTAGCCATGTCTAGATTCTCTTCTAGAGGCTTTGGATTACTTTCTTGCATGTTCTTCAAGCTGCTTATCTATATCATCAATTAAGTCTTGAATAGTCATACCTGACTCTTTAAAAGTTAAAGCATATTTTTTAAACTCATTTACTGCTTTTAGAGCCATAGGAAGCGCTGGCATATGCATACATGGTATTCCCATTCCAACTGATCTAACTAAATCTTTCTCATAAGACATTATCTACCAACTTTTTTAGTTTATTATACAAAAGCAATCCAATATTATTTTTGTATTCACATGATAAACAGTATAAATATATCACGTCTTCATTACTTTGATTAACAGAAAGAGGGCCTTGATCCAAAGGACAATTAATCCTTTCAACAAGACCCTCTTCAGCTAAAGCTAAGTATTTTGATACATATTGTATCTTCAATTACTTCTCCACCCTTTATTGATTAGGGAAGTCAGATAGCCATTTGCTAGCTGCCCCACTTCTCATAGATGACCATGAGCTCCAGTTATCTCCGCCCTGGGTCATGTGGTACGTTATCTCTGCGTTAATTACAGGATCAAACAAAAGTACGTTTGATCTTAGTTCGAATTTCTCTTTACGATCAATGCCGAGATTTCCCAACATATTAATCTGAAAAATTCCATAGGAACTGTCTCCAGTTTTCCTGTTACCGTTGTAAGCCATAGGCCTTCCGTTGGACTCTGACTTAGCAACAGCCCAAGCCGTTTTAAGGGCTTTTCCTTCAAAACCAACAGCCCAGAGTAATTCTTTTAACTCTTTGTCTGTTAGCATCTCAGAAGGCTTGTAAACAGCGTTGCTGTATCGTTCTAAGGTTTCTTTCTTCAGTTGTGTTTCATTTTTAACAGTTAGCAATTTTGAATTGCTTTCTGTTTCCAAAGCAAGAGATGTATCTGGCCCAGGTTGAACACCAAATAGAAATAGCATTACTACTGCTATCGCTGTCCAACTATGAGCTACATCGCTCAATCTTTGTTTTATTTTCTCCATAGGCATTTCCTCCTCTAGAGATAACGTTCTATAATAATAACATTGATTATCTAAATATGTCAAGCCAGTCAACTAAAAAAAGATTTATTAAGGTCTTTTTTTTATAATTTTTTTTTGGTAGAATTGTCTTCTTATTAATTTAAAAGGAGAGGCGGACAATAATGTCTTATACAATAGAAAACCCGTACGAAAATTTTATTGCGTTGTCAAGATACGCAAGATGGATCCCAGAAGAAAATAGAAGAGAAAAATGGTCAGAGACAGTAGATAGATATTTTGACTTTATGCTAAATCATCTATCTGCTAATTACAATTACAAACCAGATAGCAAGTTGGTAGAAGATCTTAAGGAATTTGTTTATAGCAGAAATGTAATGCCATCAATGAGATCAGTAATGACTGCAGGTGCTGCTCTTGATAGAGACCATGTTGCAGGGTATAACTGCTCATTTGTTCCAGTAGACTCACCACGTTCATTTGATGAGACAATGTATATTCTGATGTGCGGTACAGGAGTTGGATTCTCTGTTGAGTATAAGTACGTCAATAAGCTTCCTGCCGTACCAGAATCATTTGAGAAGTCTACAACAATTATTACTGTAGAAGATTCAAAGCAAGGCTGGGCAAAGGCTTACCGTGAACTTCTTGCATTACTTTGGTCAGGACAAATTCCAGCAATTGATGTAAGTAAGCTACGCCCAGCTGGTGCACGTCTTAAAACTATGGGTGGTCGTTCATCAGGGCCACAGCCTTTAATTAATTTATTTGATTTTACTATTGCAAAGTTTAAGTCAGCTGCAGGTCGTCAACTAAAACCTATTGAGGCGCATGACATTATGTGTAAGATTGGTGAGATTGTTGTAGTTGGCGGAGTTAGACGTTCAGCAATGATTTCTCTTTCTAATATCAACGATATTGAAATGGCTCAGGCTAAAGCAGGTAACTGGTGGGAAAATAATTCACAACGTGCTCTTTCAAATAACTCTGTTGCATATTCTCGCAAACCAGAGATGGAGCAGTTTATAGCAGAATGGAAATCACTTTATGACTCAAAATCTGGCGAACGTGGAATCTATAATGTTGCAGCAGCGCAGAAGCAGGCAGCTAAATATGGTCGTAGAGATCCTGAAATTCATTATGGAACAAACCCGTGTTCAGAAATTATTCTGCGTCCTTATCAGTTTTGTAATCTTTCAGAAGTCGTATTACGTGAAAAGGATACAGTTGAAGATGTTGCAAATAAAGTACGCCTTGCAACGATTCTTGGAACATGGCAGTCAACACTAACAGATTTTAAATATCTGCGTAAAATTTGGAAAGATAATACAGAAGAAGAAAGACTTCTTGGTGTATCTTTAACAGGACAATTTGGACACAAGTTTTTTTCAGGTAAGCAAGATATTAATAAGCTTGAAGAAACACTCAATGGTCTTCGTGAATACGCAAGAACAATTAACACAGAAGAGGCTAGCAAGATCGGGATCCCTGAGTCTGCAGCAATCACATGCGTGAAGCCTTCTGGAACAGTATCTCAATTGGTCGGGGTTAGCTCAGGAATGCATGCATGGCATTCTCAATATTACATTCGCACCGTACGTGGAGATAAGAAAGATCCATTGTCAACATTTCTTAAGGAAGTAGGTATTCCAGTAGAAGATGATTTTATGAAGCCAAATGATACATACGTATTTTCATTTCCAGTAAAAGCACCAGAAGGAGCAATTGTCAGAAATGATTTAACCGCAATAGAGCATTTAAATACTTGGTTGGTATATCAACGTGCTTGGTGTGAGCATAAACCATCGATTACAGTTTCGGTAAAAGAAGATGAATGGATGGAAGTAGGCGCCTGGGTATATAAGCACTTCGATGAAGTGTCTGGAATCTCATTCTTACCACATTCAGATCATTCATATAAGCAGGCTCCATATCAAGAGGTCTCAAAAGAAGAATACGAAGACTTATTGTCTAGAATGCCAAAAGATATTCGTTGGGAAGATCTGTCTTTCTACGAAACAGAAGACGGGACTAGTGGAACTCAAACACTAGCTTGTACTTCCGATGGCAATTGTGAGATTGTGGATATCTCTGCTTAGTAGTATAATATAATTTAGGGGAAACCCTAATTCCTGGGCAAAGTGCCCAGAAACAGGAGGTCTTATGAAACAAGATCTAAATAACGATGGAAAGGTAACAATGCAAGAGAAAATTCTAGCAGCGTTAGCAAGCTATGGACGTCACTTTTTAGGTGCAGCCATTGCTCTATACATGACTGGTAACACTGACCCAGGAGATTTGATTAAGGGTGGAATTGCTGCTGTATTACCAGTAATTTTAAAGGCTCTTAATACAAATGAACCAGCATTTGGGTTTACCAAGAAGCAGTAATTAGTTAGTCGATTAGGATAGCTCCTGTGCTAAAATGAGCATAGGAGTTTTCCTATTTAGGAGATTTTTGCAAATGGCAGTACAAAAGAATTTTGAAGTAGATCAAAATGCTACTTTTACTTTTGAGGTTGATTATACCCAAGAGGATGAAGTAACACCTATTGATCTTACTGGCGCATCCGCTAAAATGCAGGTACGTGACACAAAGGGTGGAAGTAAATTAGCTTTTACGCTGACATCCCCCTCTGGCGGAATTACTATTGACGAGCCAAATGGAAAATTAACTATTAAGATCACTCCTACTCAAACCAATAAAATGTTTTATCCTAAATCAGCATATGACATAATGGTAGTAGACTCAAATGGCAACAAAATAAAGTTGCTTGAGGGTTTTATGACACTGAGTAGGAGTGTGACTATTTAATGGTAGATATTGTAAAAGTTACAGAGCAAAAAAATAAAGTAATTATTTCTTCTCCAGGCCCTCAAGGTCCAAGAGGTAGAACTATTCTTAATGGAAGTGGTTCTCCATCTTCAAATTTAGGTCTTGAAGGAGATTTTTATTATGATAAAGATTCAGCAGCATTTTATGGACCAAAGCTTTCAGATGTAACTTGGTCTGGTGCAACTGTAATTGAATTTGCTACAACAGAAAATGTATCATTCTCAACTTCTTGGGAGCTTTCTCAGGTTGTTGGACCAGTAAATGGAGAATACTCTATACAAATAACACATAACTTAGGATACAGTCCAAGTGTAACTATTAAATCAAGTTCAGGTGATGTAGTAGAAACAGGCATCAATTATGATTCTTTGAACATATTAACACTTGTAATGGCACAACCATTTTCTGGAACAGTATACCTATCATAAGGAGATAATAAAATGGCAAGAAAATTTTTGGTAAGCGTCGACCTAAATAAAAATGAACTTCTAAATGCCAGAATTCAGAATTTAGGTAGTGCCCCATCCAGCCCAGTATCAGGTCAGATATATTTTGATACACAAGATAATGTTTTATACTTCTATAATGGAACGTCATGGGTTCCAGCATCAGGCGCTACTGATGTAATTCAAGAAGTAATAGGTTCCTCAGTAATTGGCGGAACGGGTTTAACAGCAACGTACGATAACGTATCTGGAGAAACCACAATAGATTTAGATGACACATCAGTTGCATCAGGATCATATGGCTCTAGCACAGAAATTCCAACATTTACCGTTGACGCACAAGGTAGATTGACAGCTGCTGGATCAACAACCATCTCTACAGATTTAGAGATATCGTCAGATTCTGGCTCAGATACTATTTCTCTTCTTTCTGAAACGTTAACAGTTTCTGGAGGAGAAGGAATTGATACATCTATTTCAGCAGGTACAATTACTATTTCAGGAGAAAATGCATCAGATACCAATAAAGGTATTGCAAGCTTTAACTCCACAGATTTTTCAGTATCTGATGGACATGTAAGTCTAGCTAAAGACCCAGTAATAACATTATCTGGAGACGTAGCTGGATCAGCTACGATGACAAATCTTGGCGATGTAACAATTACAACAACTGTTCAGCCAAATTCAGTAGCTCTTGGAGCTGATACAACAGGTAACTATGTAGCAACAATTTCAGGAACTGCAAATGAAATTACAGTATCTGGCTCAGGATCTGAGTCAGCAGCAGTAACAATTGGTTTGCCAGACGATGTAGAGATTACTGGCAATTTAACAGTTAATGGTAACTTAGATGTAGCAGGATCAATTAACTCTGTAAATACAACAGAAGTTAACATTCTTGATAATAAAGTTGTTTTAAACTCTAACGTAACAGATTCTCCATCCGCAGATGCTGGTTTAAAGGTAGAGCGTGGTACATCTACTGATGTAGAAGTTCTTTGGAATGAAACAACAGACCAGTGGCAACTAACAAATGATGGCACAAGCTATCATGAAATTACAAGAAAATATAAGCAGACACTTTCTACTTCTGCTACATCGTATACAATAACACATAATTTAAATACTCAAGATGTAGTAGTTCAGATTTATGAAGTTGCTTCTCCATATCAGCAAGTATTTACAGATGTTGAGCATACAAGTGCAAATGTTGTAACAATTAAATTTGCATCTGCCCCAACAGCTGGAGAATATAGAGTAGTAGTAATAGGATAATCTAATAATGGCCAAGTTTAAATCATTATTAAATTTAGTAACACTCCAAGCAGATCCAGACTCTGGATCTGCTGGAGATGTTTACTTTAATACAGTATCTAAAAACTTAAAGATACATAACGGTTCTTCTTGGCTAGACTTAACACCTGGTTCTTCCGACCCTTCTCCATTCTATATGCATACACATACTTATGATGGAGATGTTCATACAATTACAATTGATAATATGATAACTTTTGAAGATGATATTAATAATGTTGCATCAGTACAAGAACAGATTCCTGCTATAATTGGATTTGACGGCGGAAGTCCAAATTCAATATATGACGATGTATCTTATAAAGAACTTACATTGTTAGACGGAGGCGAAATTGGCAACTAATTTCCCAACATCTTTAGATGACTTATCAAATCCAGAATCAACAGACAGCTTACAAGGTCATGCTCAATTACATGCTAATGTTAATGATGCAATTGAAGCCTTACAAACAAAAGTTGGAATAAATGACTCTGGAGACTCTAGCTCTTTAGATAACAGAATAGCAGTTCTTGAAACTGCACCACCAAGCACTGAAGCAAAATTAATATATGAAACAGTAAGCAATAATACAGGCAGCTCTATTTCAAAAGGAAAAGCTGTTTATGTTAGCGGAGCAGTAGGTGCTTCAGGAAAACTTAGAGTTTCTTTAGCATCAAATTCAACAGAGTCAACATCAACAAAAACTTTTGGAATAACTAGAACTGTAATTGCAGATGGAGCTGAAGGCGAAGTTGTTTCAGAAGGATTGCTTCAGAGTATTAATACTGTTGGAGCAAATGATGGAGATCCTGTTTGGCTTGGAACAAATGGCAATTTGTTATTTGGACTAGCAAATAAACCATCTGCCCCAGCACACCTAGTATTCCTTGGAATTGTAATCAGAGGTGGCCAGGAAAATACTGGCTCTATGTTTGTAAAAGTTCAAAATGGTTTTGAGCTAGAAGAATTACACAATGTATCTATAACAAGTCCACAAGATGGAGAAGTTCTTAAATATGACTCCGCTCTTGGTCTTTGGGTAAACTCAGGAGAGTTTGCAACAACATCTTATGTAGATAGCGCTATATCTAACATAGGAGACTCTGTAGATTCTGTAACATCTTTGCTCGGATTAGAAGGAAATAATGATTTAGTTATCTCTGGGATAGAAAATCAAACACAAGTGGACTCCTTTGCTGTTTCTGAGTATAGAACAGTAAAGTATCATTTACAGATTTCAAGAAATACAGATTTTTATGCTTCCGACTTTTTGTTGTTAGCAGATGGAACAAACATAAATGTAGTAGAATCAAATGTAATATCAAACACTTCAAATACTCTTGCAAACATTAGTTTTGAAGAAAATTCAGGTATAATTAGTCTATATGTGACACCTACTGGATCTTCTGTAACAGCAAGATTTGTTAGAACGTCACTAAAGGCTTAATAAGGGGGTTGCAATATGGCAACAATAAATAAAAATTTTAGAATTAAAAATGGTTTGATTGTTGAGGGATCAACAGCTACCGTAAACGGCTCAGATATCTTAACAAAGTCTCAAGCCGATCAATCTTATATCGTAGACCTTATTGGTGGTCAAGCAACTTCACAAAATACAGCAGATACTGTTGTTAAAAGAGATGGATCAGGTAATTTTGCTGCAGGCACAATTACAGCAAATCTTACAGGTGATGTAACTGGTACAGTATCTAGCCTATCAAATCATGACTCAGATGATTTATCAGAAGGCTCTGTAAACTTATACTTTACAGATGCTCGTGCAAGAGCCGCATTATCTAGCGGAACAGGTATAGATTATAACTCATCAACAGGCGTAATAGCTGTTGATAACACAATTGCTACAAAGACATACGCAGATAATGCAGCAGAGTCAGCAGTTAACGCATTAGATACAGATGATATTGAAGAGGGCGCATCTAACCTATATTTTACAAATCAAAGAGCTTTAGATGCAACATCAGCTGCTTATGATGCAGCAGGTGCAGCATCATCAGCACAATCAGCAGCAGAAGCAAATGCAGCTACATATACAGATAATAAGGTTGCTGGAATTGGCGGATCATACATTGATTGGAACGGTCAGCAGCTAGATGTCGATGTTAATGGTTTGGGTCAGGCTTTAGGGCAGACATTTGACGCATATGGTGCAGCATCATCAGCAGCCTCAACAGCAGAAGCAAATGCAGCTACATATACAGATAATGCAATAAATGCACTAGATACAGACGATATTGAAGAGGGTGTTTCTAATGTTTACTATACTGATTCACGTGCTCGTGGAGCGATATCAGCAGGAACTGGAATTTCTTATGATTCTGGAACTGGTGTAGTATCTGTAGATAACACAATTGCAACACAGTCCTATGTAGATACAGCAGTAAGCAACCTTATTGACGGTGCTCCAGCACTACTAGATACTTTAAATGAGATTGCAGCTGCCATTAATGATGATGAAAATTACTTTACAACAGTAGCAAACTCAATTGCAACAAAGCAAAATACTCTCACAGCTGGAGCAAATATTGATATCACAAACGATACAATATCTGTAAGTGGCTTAGATACAGATGACGTTGCAGAAGGCACAAATCTATACTTCACAGATTCACGTGCTCGTGATGCTGTAGATGGTACAGATCGTTCATTTACATCTGTTGAAATTAATGAAATTTCAAAGGAAGTTGCTGCAACAACTGGTAATATTGCTACAGCAGCAGCCACAACAGCTTACTCTTGGGACAAGACTACATATAGAAGCGCCAAGTTTATGGTTAAGGTTAAGAACGGCACACACACAGAAGTTTCTGAAATTCTTATAACTCTTGATACTTCTGATAATGTTTATGTAACAGAATACGGAATGTCTTCAACAAGCGGGTCATCTCTTGGCACGATTACAGCAGATGTTAGCTCAAATGATGTAAGAATCCGTGTAACCCCAGCAAATAATAACTCAGAAGTCATTGTAGCTGGAACACTATTAGTATAATTAAATAAAAGGCTTGGGGAGAGCCAGAAATCTCCCCAAAATCAAATTCGGGGGATAGGGAACTCGTGACAACAAACAATAAAGATTTTAAAGTTAAGAATGGCCTTGTAGTTGAAGGTAATCAAATAACACTTGGAGATACTCCAGTGGCCTTCAATACCTCCACAAGCAAATTAGAGATTTATATAAATGGCGCTTGGCAGCCAATAGCATTTGCAGCAGATATTCCAGATGTACCAGAAATTACATTTATGGATATTGGCTTAGCTATTGATTATAATGGCGATCCTATATATACAGTTCAGGCTAATGGTGTAGTAACCTCAGCCACAAAATTCGCAGATGGGGGAACTCCATCAACATCTTCTTTTGGTATGACTTTTGATTCAGGTACTATCAATTAAGAAGACAAAATGATATAATAAGGAGTAATTATGGCAACAGTAAGAATTCAATTAAGAAGAGGCACAGCGGCCGAATGGACCGCTACTAACCCTGTCCTAGCTGCAGGCGAAATGGGCCTTGAGACAGATACAGGCGATTTTAAGTTTGGTAACGGAACAGATACTTGGAGCGCTCTCGAGTATTCTCTTGGTAATGCGATAGATGACTATATTCCTCTATCAGAAAAGGGAGTCGCAGACGGTGTAGCAACACTTGACTCTTCGGGTCTTATCCCCCTAGCACAGCTTCCAGGAGCTGCAGCTTTAGATGCAGAAGTTAGCTCAGCTATTTCTGATCATAATTCAGATACAACAAATGTCCACGGCATAGCTGATACATCAATTTTAGTAACAACAACAGGAAATCAAACTCTTACATCAAAGAGTTTGACATCTCCCGCTCTTACAGGAACACCAACAGCTCCAACAGCTTCAGTTGGAACAGATACAACTCAGGTTGCAACAACAGCATTCGTACAAGATGCAATCGAGGCAGTAGTAGGTGCAGCTCCAGAAGCTTTGAACACATTAGCAGAAATTGCATCTTCTTTAAATGACGATGCAGACCTAGCTGGTACACTAACAACATCTATTGGAACTAAGGTTTCTAAGGATGGGGATTTAATGAGCGGTGTTCTTGATATGGGCTCAAATAAAATTACAAACGTAGGAACCGCAACTTCAAATTTTGATGCTGCAAGCAAGTATTATGTAGATTCGAGATCAGCTGGAGATATTGGAGACCATAACGATACAACTTTAAATGTTCATGGTATTTCTAATACAGCAAACCTAGTCTATACAGCAGACCTAAGACTTTCTGATGAAAGAACTCCTCTTGACCTATCTGTATCTACAGCGAAACTTGCTGATGATGCTGTATCTACAGCAAAGATTGCAGATAATGCTGTATCGATAGATAAGATAAGCGATTCTGCAATCTCGACAGCAAAAATTATTGATGATTCGGTATCAACAGTAAAAATTATTGATAGCGCAGTAACAACAGATAAGATAAATGATTCTGCTGTAACAACAATAAAAATTGCAGATGATTCAGTAACTACTACAAAAATTTTAAATGATGCAGTAACAACTGCTAAAATTGTAGATGATGCAGTTACATCTGCTAAAATTGTAGACGAAGCAATTACTGCGTCAAAGTTGGCAGATGACTCTGTAAATACAGCAAATATTGCTGGATTAGCAGTAAGTACTGCAAAGATTGCCGATGATGCAATAACAACTGCAAAGATTTTAGATGCAAATATTACAGAGGGCAAAATAAATACAGGAGCTGTTACAGCTGATAAGATTGGCACAGGTGCAGTAACTGAACTTAAGATTGCAGATGGATCTGTAACTTCAGCCAAGATTGCAAATGGAACAATTGTAAATGAAGATATTTCTACAACAGCTGCAATTGCACAGTCAAAGATTGCAGATTTAACAGCTGATTTAGCAGCAAAGGCCTTGGATGCTGATTTAGATGCACATACAGGAGCTACAACATCTGTTCACGGAATTGCAGATACATCACAACTTGAGACTCAAACAGGGGCTCAAGCAAAAGCAGATAATGCATTAACCTCAGCAGAACAGTATACAGACGCACACGTAGCAATAACAACTAATGTTCACGGCATTGCAGACACTGCACAATTAGCTTTGCTAAATGCAGCAAGTCAAACCTTCACTGGCAACATGGAGGTAGATGGAAACCTTGTTGTAGATGGAGATTTTACTGTAAATGGAACTAATTTTTCAGCTTCAGCAACATCAATTGTTATTGAAGATAACCTTGTTCAACTTGCACATCAAAATGCTGCAAATACTGTAGACCTTGGTTTAGTAGTTGCATACAATGATGGAGCAAATAAGCACTCAGGTATAGTAAGAGATGTTTCTGCTGATAAGTGGAAGCTTTTCAAGGGCGTAACAACTGAACCTTCAACAACAGTTGATTTTACACAAGGTTCCCTTGATGATTTGCAGGTAAATAATTTAGATGCAGTAGCAATTACAGCATCAGGAGCAATAACAGCTTCCTCTTCTGGAGTAGTCTTCACAGATGGAGCACAAACAAAGCAGGGCGTTCCATCAATTACACCAATTGTAGAAAAGACTGCAAACTATACACTTTCAGCCTTAACTGAAAGAGATACACTGATTGAGGTAAATCATACAGGAGGAACGGCAGTTACAATTACTGTCCCTTCAGATTCTACTGTAAATTACCCAGTTGGAACATCAATTGATATTCTAAGAACAAATACTGGAGAGGTAACAATTGCTGGCTCAGGTGCTACAATCAATGCCACACCAGGATTAAAGTTAAGAGCCCAGTGGTCAAGTGCAACTTTGTTTAAGAGAGCGGCAAACACATGGGTACTATTCGGAGACCTAAAGGCATAAGGAGCAGATAATGGCAATTAATAAAAGATCAGGCACAGGCTCTTCCGCACAAGATAACTTTATTGGGCCAGACCCAGTAACTGGATTGACAGCTACTGATGTTGGTTATAATAGAGCTTACAATGACGGAAGAATAGATTTATCTTGGACTAATCCAACGACTGGAAATACTCCAACAGGATATAAAATTATTCGTGGTGGAACTGAAATAGCAACAGTTGCTCATCCAAATAATACTTATTCCAATACAGGACTATCCTCAGCTACTTCATATTCATATGTAGTTCGTTCATATGATGATTATGCTTCCGCATCAGATTCAAATACAGCCTCAGCTACTGCAACTACTGTTCCAGCAACAATGTCAGCCCCATCAGCTACGGCAGGTGTAGATAAAGATACTATATCTTGGTCTGCTCCTGCAACAGGTGGAAAAAATATTACGACATATAGATGGACATCTAGCGATAGCAAGACTGGAACATTTGCATCTAATTTAACTTCAGGTGATATAACACAGGAAGCTAATACTGCTCAAACTTATCAGATTAGAGCAGAGAATGATAATGGAGTAGCTACGTATTCTGGAAGTTCGAATTCAGTAACAACTCAGGCGCCAAGCTTCTTCGGTCCTCCGAGCTTCTTCTCTCCTCCAGGGTTCTTCGGACCTCCAAACTTCTTTGGACCTCCAAACTTCTTCGGTCCTCCAAACTTCTTCGGTCCTCCAGGATTCTTCGGTCCTCCAAACTTCTTCGGACCTCCAGGATTCTTCGGTCCTCCAGGATTCTTCGGTCCTCCAGGATTCTTCGGTCCTCCAGGATTCTTCTCTCCACCATCATTCTATAAATCAGTTGGTATTAATACACTTTTAAGAACCCCTACTGGAATGATTTCTGCAGGACAGATAGAGGTGGGAGATGAGGTTATTGGATTAAGAATTCCAGGAATTCCCGACAACTTCTGGCTGTTAGATGACGGCACACATGGTGAGTATTCAGATTATATTATTACTCAAGAGCAAATTGATAATGCAGAAGAAACTGTTGTTACAGTTCAAGGTAAGGCATTACACGAAAACTCTGGAGCAGTAGTAGTAAATGGAGATATTTATACACTTCATCACTACCTACTTGGAAAAAGAGGTAATGAAATAAAAGTATTAAATGTTTCTGACTTAGTGAATACAGATTTAATCTACAACTTCCAAACAAAAGATTTTGTTGCTATTGAATCTCTTGAAACAAACTCTGAAATCACAATTCAATCATATTCTATAAACGTAGAGCCTTGGGACTTTTACTTTACAGAAAATGGTGTAACTTTTGATATGCAGGCTCTTGCAGAGCATCTATCTGGTTCAAATGATCCAGATGGACCTGGACCCCTATAATTAGTATAGGTGAAGTTTAAAGTAACAAGCACTGGTAAGGAGATAGAGAAATCTATCTCCTATCAGTCTTTCCCAGAAGAACTATATAATGAGGGCATATGGGGACACTTCGCATTTGTAGAAGATATAGAAATGAATATAAAGGTTATTTGTTCTGCATACAATACAGATAGGTATACTCCAGGAACAGTTGTAGTTTCTAATAAGATATTTAATGAGTTTCCAATTGCACAAAGTGCATGGAACATTAATAATAAAATTAGCAGAATGTACGTAGACCCATTTTACAGAAGTAAAAAAGTAGCAACTTACAGCGTTATAACAAATGATATGCTGGCTAGAAAAATGGGATATGAAATATGGTCTAATATATATGGAGAAAGAGGCGGAACAGTAGCTGGGGATCAGTTGTATAATAGAATTTACGACTTGGGGTTTGAAAATCAAAAAATAGAAATAGACTATAATGATATTTTTCAATATAGAAATTTTTCTCACCCAATACATTATATGGATAAAAGGCCAGTATATGATGAATCAACTTTACAGTAAAACAAAATTTATAAAAAAGAATATTGAGTTTAATTTCAACTTAAATAATATAAAAAATACTTCTTATAAAAAAGATGAATTGTTTTTTGTTCAAGATGGAGAACTCAATAAAGAAAATGAAATAGTATATAATTCAAAAAATATATTTACAACCTACTCTGATGATGCATATAATTTATACAAAGAAATATCTATTCTATTAGATGATGCTTGCTCTTTGTATCAAATTAATAAAACTGCTCAAAACTACATGCTGTATGCAAAGATATCAAAATATGGAAAGCATAACATTGGCGTGTGGTATGACTTTCCAGGTATTAATATTCCCTACCTCCACGGTTTCTTTTTCTTTGGCCCAAAATATGAGGTTAATTTTAAAAATCAAAACAACGTAGTTAAAGAAAAAATAGATAGTAGTACAATCATTATAAATAAGCCAACTGATTTAATAAACATTAAATCTTTTGAGGAATCAGAGGTTATCGAATTTTATATTGCTCCAAACAAAATGTTGAAGCATAATGAGCCAGGCGTATGGGTTCCAATTCTATAGTAGAAATGATATAATGTATAAAAGAAAAGAGGCAATATGTTAGAAAATGCAGAATTTTTGGCTATGGGCGTAGTCGTTTATAGAAATGCTTTTAAAGATAGCGCAGAGTATATCAAGAGAATTGAAGATGCTTTAGGTTCCGAAGAGAACACAAGGTACGGCTGGAAGCCAGGGTATACAGGATACGGAGCAAAAAATTTAGAATACAGAGACTGTGTAGATTTTAAGATTAAGTATAATGAGGACGGTTCTTTAAGCGCACATATGGATTGTGTTCAAAAAGATGATCTTACCGATATAGATAAAGAATTAATCAGAATATGGGAAGACGCTTACTATGCACAGATTGGCCCAGTAGATGATTATAGAAACATGTTTAATCTTGCACCTCTAAAGTATTGGGAGTCTTTTAACTTTATTAAGTATGGACCTGGACAGCATTTCCAAGTTCATTCAGATCATGGTTACTCTTATACATGCGTTCTTTCTTCAGTAGGATATCTTAATGATGACTACGAAGGTGGAGAATTGTATTTTGATAAATTAAATTTAAAGATTAAGCCAAAAGCTGGAGATCTTTATCTTTTCCCATCATCATACGTTTATTCACATGCAGCAATGCCAGTGACCTCTGGAACAAAGTATTCTATAGTAACAATGCTAGATTACTTACAAACAGCACATACTCCAGAGTACAGGGATCTGGAAGCAAGATATTCTAAAAGCTTATTGTAATGTATTCTATTACGGGTTATCAGATATCTAAATCTGCTGACATATATCCTTCGCCAGTTAAAAGAGATTGGATGGATAACACTTATGATAGACACGCATACAATTGTTTTCCAGTCACTATAACTAATTCTTTAGGATGGAGTATTTCATTTCCAGAAGAAATATCATTTATTTGGGATGGGATATCAGATAGCTCTTCGGATCATGTTAAAGTTTTATCAGGAGAAAAGTATGTTTCTACAAGACGTGCAAATGGAACAATAAGCTTTAATGCAGGTTTTGGCTTTAAGACTAATTCGAATTTAAGTCTTTTGTGTATCCCTACACCAAATTTATTTACAAGGGGTGCTCAATGCTTTACTACACTGATAAGTACTTCTTTTTTTAACGGAGATTTTCCAATTGTCTGGAAGATAACTGAGCCTATGTATAAAATTACAATTCCAGCAAATACTCCAGTAGCCAATATTATTCCAATTTCTTTAACCGAATTGCAGGGATCTGAAATTAATTTTAAAAGCTTAGAGGAAATGACTCCAAGTAAATGTGATGATGCAACTACAATGAAGATCATTAATGAGACGGTGTCCTCTGGAAGCTGGACAAATTTTTATAGAGACGCAGTAGATGCTTGTGGAAATTCCATTGGTGAGCACGAAGTAAAATCAATCAGATTAAAGGTTAATAATGCCTAAAATAACATTTCATTCTAATAAAGTATATAATCAAGCAGGTAATGACTTAAATCCACAGCCTGCTAAAAAAGCTGTACCTCAATGGTTTTCGGAATCAAGCAGATATTGGTTTCCAGAAAATAAAGACTCGCTTTCATTTAAAGCATGCCCAGCATTAGTAGATGCTTTTTTAAGTGGTTATGTTTTAAAAACACCATGCGATATATATTTTTATAAAGAATCATATTCAGACGTATTTAAACATACAGAAACTTTTAAAGTAGTAAAAGAGCCAGGGTATGATGATTTTTGTTGTTCTAGGCCAGACATGCCAGGTTTTCCAAAACCCCATGGCTTTGATAAACACTTTCATTGGTTTCCAAATTGGATGCCAGGCTTAGAGCCAGGGTATAGTGCTTTATATGTGCATCCTCTAAACCGTTTTGATTTACCGTTTACCACCATCTCTGGTATAATTGATAACGATAAGATGGATACTCCAGGTCTTATGCCATTCTTTTTAAAAGAAGGCTTTGAAGGATTGATTCCAAAAGGAACTCCTTTTGTACAAATTATTCCTTTTAAAAGAGAAGACTGGGAGTCCGAAGAAAAAATGTATTCTATAGAAGAAATATATGAAAGACATAACTATCAAGCAAATAAATTTAGAGTCCCAGAAGGCGGGGCTTATAAAAAAAAGGTTTGGTCAAGAAAGAGGTATGATTAATGAATATGAAGTCGTGGGATACAAGCGGTAATTTAGCAAATTTTAATGCAAAATCAATTACTCCGTCAGGATTTTTTGGTGATTCGGATAAAAATATTGTAGAAGTTGAAAACTTCATTACAGAAGAAGAAAATGAAATATATCTAAAGTTTGCAAGAAATAATTCTTCTTTTGATGATACCCCTACAGAGTTTAACGAAAATGGTAGTGTCATTTATGACGAAAGACCGTGGGTGAATAGGGTAGCTACAGGAGACAACTTGATGAAAAACGGTGCTCATGTTATACCAGTCTTGACAAAAATGGTAGAGCGTTTTCAAAAAATAATTGAAGAATTTTTTGAGGTAGAGGTTATCCCAACTGGACCAGCTATTGTAAGATGGCCAGTAAATGCAAGACAAGAGCCTCATGCCGATAAAGAATTACATGAAGGTCCAGATGCTGGAAAGCCAAACTCGTTTCCTTGGTATGATTTAGGAACTGTTTTTTATTTTAATGATGATTACGAGGGTGGAGAGCTATACTTTCCAAAGCAAGGTATTGAGTTTAAGCCAAAGGCGAGAGCAGCATATTTTTTTCCAGGCGACATGAACTACATCCACGGAGTTAGACCAATAACAAAAGGATGTAGATACACAGCACCATATTTTTGGACAATAACAAAGCTTCCAGAAAAATACAATGGGCCAAAGGAGTTCAAGTATGAGCCAAATAACTAAGCATAAAGAAGAGTGCTTTACTATAGAAAACTTTTTAACAGATCATGAATGCAAAGCAATTATTGCATATACAGAATGGCTAGTCGCAAACAATATATTAGAGTGGAATCAAATTTCATTTTATGACTCATATGCAATGGGGTTTTGGCCATATGATGATAATCTTGAATATTTTGGGTTGCCAAAAAACTATTTTCACGATGTTTTAAAATTAAAAATTAAAGATGCTTGTGAAAATGTTTTAGGGTTGGACGTTGCTGAGGTTAGCTATCATGCACAAAAATGGCTTCCTGGCGCATATGCGTCATTTCATTCAGACAATTCTGATGAAGATGGGAACCCTACAGAATTTGAGCGAAGCAAGTATGCTGCCTTTATATACCTTAATGATGATTTCTCTGGCGGTTATTTGAATTTTAAGCATCATGATGTACATATAGACCCTAAACCAGGAATGTTGGCAATTTTTGCTGGCGGACATACAAATGAGCATGAGGTTACTAAAGTGCATGGTGGAACAAGATACACAATTGGATCATTTTGGGATAAAGCAGAAATAGAATATACTGAAGAGCAAATTAAAGAACGTGAAGAAAGATTAAAGAAGACTAGAGCAGATCAAGATGAGATGTATAGGAAGTGGCAAGAAGAAAAAGAAAATGGAATTGTTCAAGAGTATACTGGAAAATATGGTGAGAAGTGAATAAGTTAGAAATTTATCCAAGAGTCGTTGTTTATAAAAACACACTGCCTAGATGGAAAGAATATATTGAGTTATTAAAAAAATCAGAATCTGAGCCACCAAGATATTATTTCCAAGACTGGGAAGACTGGTATGGGTTTGGTAGAATGATGAATTTACCAATGAATCACCCAAGTATTCCATATGATGTTGATTCTGATGATGAGTACGCACTACTACAAAAAGATTTTTTACAAGATGTAACAAATGCATACTATGCAGCTACAGAAGACTATGTACGCACATATGAAATTTCTTTACCTAATTGGGTAAACAATGGAATATCAATTTGTAAATATTGGGAAAGCCCAAAGGGTAATGATATGGCAATGCATTATCATACTGATTATGTTGGAGCAAATGCTTCAGCTCCAGGAAAAAAATTTGCTATAACATGCACCGTTTATATTAATGATGACTATGATGGCGGAGGGTTATCTTTCTTAAGAGAAGACACTGGGGAAGTAATTGACTACAAGCCAGAAGCAGGTGACATAGTTGTATTTCCTTCAGGAGATCCGATTACTGGAGCATCTCATTATTTTCATGGAGTTGACAGAGTAGATAATGGAGAAAAGTATTTCATAAGATGCTTTTGGTCTTATGATTTTGAAGGAACCAAAGAGTGGCATGAGGGCGCAGAAAAATATGGCATCGATGTTTGGGAAGAAATGCAGCTAGAAAACCTAAAAACAGAAATTAAGTCGGGCAAGTGGCATAAATATGTCGTAATGCCAGGAGAAGAAGATCCAAAGATATCTGTATCTACTCCATTTTTTGTAAAGGATATAAATGATTATAAAAAAATTAGATGATAATATTCTTTATTATGAGAATGTCTTAGAAGACCCTTACGGATTTATTGAATCAATAGAGAGACTAGAAGTAAGTAATCCAAATATATCTCATATAGGAAAGTGGGAAAAATGGAATGCAAGTAATGCAGAAACAAAATATGGTATTACAAAAAATGGTACATTCTCTAATATGCAATACTCTACATCAGAAGACATAGAGACATCTTTGATCTCTTACAGAATAAAAGCAATTTCTGATTTATGTTTTGCTAATTATAAAAAAACAATAGGAGTCGATGTTTTAAAGCTTCCAGACTATTTTAGTATTAGAAAATACGACACTAATGCAGATATGGGTAAGCACGTGGATTCGGAAGACCCTACGGATAAGTCTCACCCCGTGGTATCTGGTGTTTTATATTTAAACGACGACTACGAAGGCGGAGAGATTTACTTTCCAGAACAAAACATTAAAATAAAACCAAAAGCTGGAAGCATGATAATGTTTCCATCATATAGACCTTATTTTCATCACCCTCTAGAGATTACTAAAGGTAACAAGTATATGGTTCCATTTTTTTGGTATCCCTTAGAAACGGTTTGGGAATAAATGAACAATGAAAGCAAAACAAAATTTTTGGTCAGCTTTATACGAAAGGTCACAGCCTAAAATGATGTATTTACCAAGCATACTTGATGATAGATGTGTTTACTTTAGAAATACAATTTCAGAGCCACACAAGCTTATAGATTTTATTGAAGAGTGTGAATCTGATGAATCTACTCATAAGTATCTATCAGCATGGTCAAACATGACAGACGATGTTGTATTTAAAAAGTTTTTACTTGAAGATAATGGAATGTCTGAAAGAATGAAACAAAAGACTCTTTATATTTATAACAGCTTTCAGGCAGGAATAGATTACTGTAAAGAGCATTATTCTAATTTTGCAAAACAGGAAACGACTAAAACAAAACCTCTTTATTTATTTAAGTCAAAGCCTACTTCTAATTCAGAAAGAGAGCAAGAATATACATTACCTTCAAGCCCAGAGTCTATATCAGTTTATTTAATGATGAATACTGAAGCAGAAGGTAAAGCTTTCTGCCTCAATAAAGAAAGAAGCATATACATCTATCCAGAGCCTTGGAGTATAATTATGATTCCAGACAATCTTTCACATTCAGAGGGAATAAATGCCAATAATGATTTATACTATTTAAAGACAAAGTTTGAGTTAGGAGCAGAAAAGCTGCAATGCAGTAATCTGCTATAATTAAATAATGTCATATAAAGCATTAGCGCTTAAAGATTACCCTGTAGGGCTCTGGCTACTCACATCAGATACTCTTGACACTTCGGGATGTCAAAATGACGGAACAGCAAACGGTTCGCAGGAGTTTGGAAAAATCTCTTTAATTCCATCTGAAGGACAATCAACCATAATTTCTGGATCTTCATTTATATCTTTTCCTCTTGATAAAGACTACTATTCATCTTCAGTTTTACCAGCTATAGCCAACAGGTCAAGCTCTACAAAAGAATTTACAATAGAAATGTGGTTTAGACCAGAGTCTGAATTTTTAGAGGAGTGTCCATTGTTTGCAGATATAAATGCCGACACTGGAATTTTTTATCAAAATGGAAATATAATTTTTAAAGTAGAAGGACTATCTCTTGAATATACTTTAAGTCATATTAATAAATCTTCTTATATAGCATGTGTATACGGTGTTAATAGCATGTCGATATATATAGATGGAGAAGTTGTTGCAAACAAAGATACAAATGGTTTTAGGTTTGAGGAAGAAGATGTTGATTTTCAAATAGGGCCAGTTGTTGGTATATCAGATTCATTTTTAATTAATGGAGTTGCTGTTTATAGGTATGCTTTAACATCAGATCAGATTTATGGAAGATTTTCAACTCTATACAATATACCTGCAATACAGGTAGCTGATCCAGATAATGGAGCACTATTTGAAATTAAAAATAAAGCTTACGGTAGAAAGTTTACCTTTAACTACCCATTAGATAAAGATTGGTCAGAAATAGCAGATAGCCCTGTAGTGCGTAACGCAGGATATGGGTACCTAGAACTATCAAAGACTGATGGACAGGTCTCTAAAGAGATCCTAGACGTTTTATCGATACCTTCTATGGAAGACTATAACCACTCAGTCATAGAGTGGGAGGGGGATAATGGAATATCTGTTAAGGTATCTCAAGATAACTCTATATTCAATGATTGTCAAAATGGACTTCCTCTGCCAATATCTGATTTTACAAAAAGTATTATTTATTTAAAGATAATATTTAACTCAGATGATGCACAAAGGTTTAATCCAAGATTACATAAACTAAATATATCTTTCTTTAAAGATGTAAGAATTTATTCAGAAAATAGTGCAAGCTATATTGCCAAATCAACGGACGGAAACCACGACTTCGGTTTCACGTGGAACAATAAGCCTATACTTTCTCATTCTAAGTATAACGGATTGAGGGCGGAAGATAAATTTAGCATATATACAGACAAGGATGTTCTAACCTTAGAAACATTTTATACCCCTGAATCCCTAGAGGCTGGCTCATTATTTGATCAGTTGTCTTGGAGCGGGGCAGGAACAATAAGCAAACCCAACATCCTAGCCCTATATATCAATGGAGAAGACAAAACATCAGTAACATCAGTATCTGGCTTATTTGAGGTAGGACAATTACATCATGTCGTAGCAGTTCTATCAGAGTCAATAACTGAAGAGATTATATTAAATGATGGGTCAAATGAGGCCCTATATCAGTATATTACAATATACGAGAGCCAAATGAATGCAGATACTGCACAGGCTCATTATGAGATGTATATGAATAGTGTCTCTACTATTGCCGACGGCGGGTCACTGTCAATGACAGAAAACTCTGTAAATTACTATGATAATGATTGGATAGTGATCCAAAGCATTTAGTTTTGTCATACCAAGTGACAAGATATGGACTTTAGCACTGTAAAGTGGTAGAATAGTTAGCATATGGATATAAAAAGAACTGGGTTTAAAATTAATGACCATGAGTCAACATTAGGCATATATGTATGGAAGATGCCAGATGGTAGATGGATTGGCGACGATGATGGAAACTTTCTTTCTATAACTTCAAAAGAAGGAAATAGAGAAAGAATGAATCTGCTTGCAGACGCAGTTAGGTCATACGGTATTTATGAAGGAAGCCCGCATTTTCTTTCTGGGCGTAGAAAAATTGATGACGAAGAATTTGAATATCAACAGCAAAGATTAAAGTGGGGTCTGACACCAGACCCTCTTGATATTGGCGTGTACAAGGATAGCTTAAAAGAGCTAAAGGGTGGTAAGTAGAATGATTGAATTTGAAGAAGACAGCGCATTAGAAGAGATTCAAATCTCAAATACAGCAGACTGGATGAAGTTCTCTTCCCCTGTTGTAGAAAAAAGTAATGATCCCTTTAAGGTAGAGAATGAGGATCTTTTAAAGATTTCTGGAATGTCTCCTACTTTTAGAAGAAAAGTTAGTAGAGATTTACAGAAAAGATTTACTGGAATAGATGGAGCACAAACACAACAAAACTTATTACAGCAAGCCGTTACAGGCTATGCTATGTTTGATTTGGTTGAGCCACCATATAACCTAGAGTATCTTTCTTCAATTTATGAAATATCACCTTACAACTATGCAGCTATTAATGCAAAAGTTGCTAACATTGTCGGTTTAGGTTTTGATTTTATCGAGTCACGAAAGACTAATGATGCTCTTGATGAAATTAATGATGACAAGCAATTAGAAAGAGCAAGAAGAAAGCTCAGCAGAATTAGACAAGATCTTCATGAATGGCTGGAAGACTGTAATGATGAAGAGACTTTTAAAGAAACGCTTATTAAGTTTTATACAGATGTAGAGTCAACAGGTAACGGATATCTTGAGATTGGAAGAACAACCTCTGGAAAGATTGGTTACATTGGACATATTCCATCAAAGACAATGAGAGTAAGAAGGTTGCGTGATGGATTTATTCAGTTACTTTATGGTAAGGCAGTATACTTTAGAAATTTTGGCGATCAGGAAACACCTAACCCAGTAGCTGGCGGACTAGATAGACCTAATGAGATTATTCATTTAAAAAAGTATACCCCAAAGAATAACTACTATGGAATCCCAGATATTATTGCTGCTCAGAACGCCATGGCTGGAAATGAATTTGCAGGAAAGTACAACTTAGACTATTTTGAAAATAAAGCAGTTCCAAGATATATTATTACTGTTAAGGGAGCAAAGCTTTCGTCTGAATCAGAAAGAAAGCTCCTTGAGTTTTTCCAGGTTGGATTGAAGGGTAAGAATCATAGATCTTTATATATTCCTTTGCCAGCTGACTCACCAGACTCAAAGGTTGAATTTAAGATGGACCCAATTGAAGCAGGTTCTCAAGAATCTTCATTCAATATTTATAGAACCTCAAATAGAGATGAGATATTAATGGCTCATAGAACTCCTATTAATAAAATTGGAACTCCAGCAGGAGTAAATTTAGCTGCAGCACGAGATGCCGATAAGACATTTAAGGAGCAAGTATGCAGACCAGCTCAGGAAAATTTAGAGAAGAAGTTAAATAAAATTATTGAAGAAATGACTGATGCCCTTAAGTTAAAGTTCAATGAGCTGACATTAACAGACGAGGATACTCAGTCTAAAATTGATGAAAGATATTTAAGATTCCAGGTGTTGACACCTAATGAAATTAGATTGCGAATGGGGCTTGTCCCAAGAGAAGGTGGGGATCAGCCAGTAGATTTAGCAGCGCAATCTGCAGAAGCTAAAGCCCAAGCCCTACAATCAAGAACCAGAGACCAAGAAAGATCTTCTAATTCACCAGATATTTCTGGAGAGGGAAGAAATGCCAAGGGTGACGGAAGACAGGTTGAGTAGTCTTGCTCAACCATTATTTGCCTTTTTATATATAGCATATTAAAATTAACTATATGAATATCGAAAAATCTTATTGGTCTTCTAATGGCGATGCCATTAATTTATCAGTTCCATTCACAAAAGTCAATCGTGAGAGAAGAACTGTATCTGGCTTTGCAACGCTAGATAACGTAGATCAGACAGGTGATTTGGTTACAGCTGAAGCAAGCTTAGAAGCATTTGAAAAGTTTCGTGGAAACATTCGTGAGATGCACGGATCAAATGCAGTTGGTAAGATGTTATCTTTTAGACCAGAGACATTCTATAATCCAGAAACACAGGAAATGCATACAGGCGTGTACGTAGACGCATACGTTTCAAAGGGCGCACAAGACACCTGGGAGAAAGTTCTAGATGGAACCCTTTCAGGTTTTTCTATTGGTGGAAAAATTATTGAGTCAGATAATGAAGTTAACAAGTCCACTGGGAAGTCCGTAAGATTTATTAAAAAGTATGCGCTACTTGAGTTGTCTCTTGTAGATTCACCAGCAAATGAGCTATGCAACGTTTTGTCTATTTCAAAGTCAAATGGACAGATGGTATTTAAAGGAATTGCAGTAGAGACAGAAACAGAAAACATTTTTTATTGTGAAGAAAGCGATTCAGTTTTTCTTTCATCAGAAGAAACATACGTGTCTCCTGTAAGTGGAAAGAATGCAACATTAATTGGTTGGGTTGAAAAAAGTGATAGCAATAAAGCTAAAGAAATAAATAAGATTCTTGATTCGTTTAAGAATTCAAGATTACCGTTGCCTGATACACATATCGCAAAACAGGCAATCGGAGAAGGAGGTAATGAAGTGGAAAACGTAGAAAATACAGAAACTGTAGAAAAGCTACGAGTGCCAGGAGCTCCAGCAGAAGAACCAGCAGCAGAAGTTGTTGCTGAGCCAGTTGTTGAAGCAACTCCCGATTCTCCTGCGTCTGATGAAGATGCCGCAGAAGAAGAAGTAGCTACAGAAGACACTTCTGCCGAAACTCTCGAAAAGGCAGCCGACGTATCAGAAGTTGAGGTTGATGAACCTGATTTTGCAAAGATGCTCGGTGATCTTAAGGGATTCTTTGCGGAAACCCTTAATAAGGCGTCAGAAACTAATGCTGCACAGGTTACAGAGATTAAGTCTACTGTTGAAACCTTTAGCAAGAGTGTCGACACAAGAATTTCGGAGTTAGCAGAACAACATACTGCTTTATCAAAAGCAGTTGATGAAATAAAGAACACCATCTCTACAGTAGAGAAGCGTGTTGACGCAGTAGAATCAGATACTGCAATTAAGAAGTCCTTAGACCTCGGCGGGTCTCAGGAGATTACAATCAAAAAGTCAAGATGGAACGGTTCTTTCCTCGGTTCTGTCAATGAACTATTTAACTAAAGGTAGGTGAAAAAAATAATGAGCAATGAACTATTAGAAAAAGCAGTTGCAGCTGAAACTACCGTAACAGGTACAATGGAAGGCGCTCTCTCAGGTTCTGGCATCCACACAGGTGCTACATCTAAGGGTGGTCTTTTGAATCCAGAGCAGTCTGCTCGTTTTCTCGATTACATGTTCGACGCAACAGTAATTGGTAAGGTGGCTCGTACAGTTCGCATGAGAGCTGACACCACCGAGATAGATCGCATTGGTGTTGGTGAAAAGCTTATGAAGCTTGCTACTGAAGCAGATAATACTGCATCAAATTCAGCAGTTACTTTCTCCAAGATCTCTCTCACAACAAAGAAGCTTCGCCTAGATTGGGAACTTTCGACTGAATCTCTTGAAGACAATATCGAAGGTGCCGATCTCGAAGATCATATTGCCAGAATGATGGCAACACAGGCAGGTAATGACATTGAGGATGTTCTCCTTAATGGTGATACCTCTCTAACAGGAGATGCACTTTACAAGTCTTTCGACGGTGCTGTTAAGCTTTCAAAGGCTAACGGTCACGTTGTTGACGCAGAGGGTGCTGGAATTTCACGTGCTGTATTTAACAGCGCATTGAAGGCTCTCCCACGTAAGTACAAGCAACGTCGTGCAGACCTAAGATTCCTTTCAGGTTCAAACTTGATTCAGGATTATCTATACTCTGCATCACTTCTTGGTGACTACGGTTCAAGCAACCCACAGGATATCGCATCAAGCGTAATCCGTGGAGCTGGCGTACAGCCACTCGGTGGTCCAGCAGGATATGTCGCACCATTTGCGTTCGGCATTCCAGTAGTTGAAGTTCCACTTCTTCCAGAAGCACAGGACGGAGACTACGATGGAGCAACAGGTCAGCATGGTGATATTCACTTGACATTCCCAAATAACGTTGTTATTGGTATCAAGCGTGATGTTACTGTCTACCGTTTCTTCTGGCCACGTAAGGACTCAATCGAGTACACAATGTATACTCGTGTTGGTGTTCAAATTGAGCAGGCAGACGCTTGGGTAGTTGTTAAGAACGTAAAGGTTGCTTCCTAATTTTTAGGAATTAAACTACTGAAAGGCCCCTAATTAATTTTAGGGGCTTTTCCTTTTAATTGACTAATGCTATAATTTATTTAAGTAGAATAGGAGATTTTATGTCATTTGAGACATTAAAAGTATCTGAGTTAAAAGCAGTAGCCGAAGACTTCGGTGTTGAAACAGATGGTCTAAAAAATAAGGCCGACATAGTAGCCGCATTAGCGGAAGACGGAATTACCTGGAATTTATATCAGGATACAATTAAGAAGATTGAGGAAGAATCAGTGCCAGTAGAACAAGAAGTGTTACCAAAGTTTGATGCCAATAAAGAAATTGGAGCAGATCAGGTATTAGTTAGAATGACACGAGCTAATTTTAGATACGATATAATTGGTAAGACATTCACAAGAGAGCATCCATTTGTAGCAATGACAAAAGATGAAGCTCAAAAAATTTTTGATAAGGAGGAGGGCTTTAGATTAGCAACTCCAGCAGAAGTAAGAGAGTTCTATAACTAAGCCTAATAAATGGCAGAGGTATTAAAAAACACAAACTCTCCAGTCTACCACCAGGTATTCTGGAAAGGCGGTGTTCAGGATGCAGATGGTCTTCCAGTTATTAAGATCTATGACATTACTGAAGACCCATTTAATGATTCTCCTTCTGAAAGCTACTATCTATCAGATATAACCGCTGAAAAAGATGAGACCAATATAGGTCTTTATGTTGCATATCTTCCACTGCTATACACATCAAGTAACGCAACCCTTAGATTAGTTTGGCAGTATGAAGTTGATTCAGAAGAGGTTGAGTATAGTCATGATGTGTTTGTTGTTACTCCATATACAGACTTATATCAAGCCTGCGGGTGTTTAGGAATAAGTACTGACCCCTCTGATCCTAATTATAAATCTTACAGAGAGCTAGCAGCAGCTGAAAGATATGCAAGAAAAAAGATCGAAAGAGCCACTGGCCAAAAGTTTTATCTATACAATGATACAGTAAGAGTTGTCGGTTATGGATCAGACACGCTACCTCTTCCAGAAAAAATATTCCGTCTCAGAAAGATTTATATGGACGATATATTAATGATAGATAATGTGACTTCGCCTTTTGTGAATAACTGGGGTTTTGATGTAGAAATAACAGAAACGGGATTTGGATTAAGAGTCAACAAGTCTAGCTTAATAGATAATACTGTTTATGTTGCTAATGGAATGGTTCCTCCAAGCATACATGACTCAAATGGAATATTTAGAAATCATTCTCAGTATAAAGTACAGGCAACATTTGGATGGAAAAAGGTTCCAGATGAAATTGATCTTGCAACTATTGAATTGATGAAAGACTTTTTTTCAAAAGATACAGTTTGGAAAAATCAGTATATTAAAAATATACAAACATTTGATTGGCAGTTTGAATATAATTCAGATGTATTTAGCGGTACAGGAAATGCTTATGCTGATCAATTAATTTCAGATTATATTATAGATAAGGTTGAAATAATATAATGTCTTCAGTAATAGACGCAGTCTTGTCTATGAAGATGGACATATATAAACAGATTGATTCTCAAGACCCAAACACGGGGTCATTAAAAAAAGAATGGATTTTTGATAGAACAATTGACTGTCATGCTAAAGGTGTCATAAGTAATTCCGCAACAGCAAGATCTAGCGATAGCCAAACCTTTGACAGCAAGTACAGAAATGATCAAATTATACAGGTAAGAACATCAGGTAGAGTTACAGCAAGAGAAAAAGTAACGAATATAAAAAACAGAGATGGAATATGTATTTGGACTGAAATTAATTTTCCAAGTGATACTCCTACAGTTTTTGAGCTTATCGGAACAACTCCAATAACAGACCCATTTGGCAGAGTAGTTGGTTATAACTCTTCAATGAAGAGGTCGGAAAATCAGCAAATTGGCATCTAATTTTTTATTTGTAAACGTAGCAAGTGGTTTAGAGCCACTTATGCAGCTACCTCAACACAGCCATATTCAGCAATCTTTAGTTGCACAGATTTCTGCTGCTGTCTACTATCAAGCAAAAATTTTAGAAAAGCTAGAAAATAGCGAAAGCTTTAAAAGAAAATTTAGCACAACCATATTTAATCAGATAGAAAAAGAATTTGGAAATTATATTGATGCAAAGGCTCGAACAAGCCCAAAATCACTGCATCACGTATATGAGTGGAAGAAAACTGGTCAATCTGAAGCAAGACTTTTTAAGTTAAATCAGCTAGATGGTCCAGGAATATCTTTTAAGATATCTACAGAGTTATTGCCATCTACATCTTTTGTTCCAACGGGAAAAGGTAAACATAGGCATGTCTTTACAAATAAAGCATCAGTTATGGAATCTGGCACTCCAGTCGTAATATCACCTAAGTACTCAGAAAGACTTGTGTTTGAAATAGATGGCAATACTGTTTATATGCCAAAAGGGGCATCCGTTAAAGTAAATAGGCCAGGAGGAGCGGGAGCTAAGAATCAGTTCTACTTAGCAACAAGCCAGTATTTCAAAAGCAATATGGTAAACTTAGCTATAAAGAACTCTGGCTTTCAAAGATTGTTTACAACATCTTTAAAGAAAGCAATGTCAGTTCCGTCAGATATTAGAACAGTTAAATATAAGTTTAGCCCAAATATTATTAAGAGTCAGGCTGACTTTGCAGTAAACGCAGCATTTGGAGGTGTATCATGAGTCCAGATTACAATATAGACTCTATGTATGAAATTAGAAAGTTTTTGTGGCAAGGTCTACAAGATGCTAATTTGCTAGATGCTGACGATTACTATAGCGATAATTTAGGCGAAACAATTAGTCCTATTATTCCAGTCCAACAGCTTGCAGAAATGAATCAATTTTTAAGCGGAAAGACGCATATAGTATACGATAAGATAGGAATATCTTATGAGCAAAATTGGTTGATATGCTGTGAGCAATTATTATTTACAGTTTACTCTACTGATTTCTCTGAAATAAATAGAATTAGAAACTACATGCTGGATCAGTTTAGAAGAATGGACGAATCGGCTAGGGACCTTAATTATTGGGAAGATGTTTCTGATAAGGTTAAATTCCACAGCATATTCGTTGCAGACATGTCTCCTACATCCCCTTCAGAGGAGCTGCAGGGCTTTCTGGCAGCCGATATAATACTAGAGGTCAAATACTCTAGGATAACAGACAGTACTGGCAGATTTGCCTAAATTGCTTTAGGCAACTGAATATTGTAAAATTATCTATAGAGGAAAGGGCCTAGCCAGCCATTTATATATATAAATTATTTCATGAAAATAGGAGGTTAAACTCATGGCACAAAACGTAGGTAATGCTAAAAACATTCTTGTTGGTGCTTCACCATTGTTCCTTTCAGTAGAAGATTCTACTGTTGTCGGTTACGATGAAAGCATGGAAGCAGGTGTAACAAATGCAGGTACACTATTAAGAAATACTAAGGTTCCAGCATTTTCAACTTCAGAGTCTTACACAGACACATTGAATGCTTTAGATACTACTCCAGGAGTCGACGGTGCAGCATATCGCAACGTAGGTTATACAAATAATGGTCTTCAGATCACTTATAACCCAACATATGATTCAGTAACTGTAGATCAGCTACTTGATACAGCTAAGCTGTTCAAGTCTGCGATGGAGGTTATGATCGCAACAGAAATGTCCGAAGGTACACTTGAGAATATTCTTGTTGTATTTGGACAGGGTAAGTCAACATTAACTGAGGATGGAGATAACGACGTTCTCGGTCTTGAGGCAGGTGCACTTGGTGCAGCTCCAACAGAGCGTCAGCTTATTGCAATTGGAAAGGCACCAACAAATGTTGGTCCAAATACAGAGCGTGTATACTATGCACGTCGAGTTCTTTCAGTACAGCAATCACAGTTCTCTCTAGCTCGTACAAGCCCAACCACATTCCCAGTAACATTCCGTCTTCTACCATCTGGTGAGTCAACTCACGCAGGTTCAGAATACGGTAAGATTATTGACCGTGCTTGGACACCAGCATAATTATTATTTATAATAATTAATAAAGCCCCCAGAAATGGGGGCTTTATACTTGTAACCGTATAATCCTTATGTTATAATAATTGAGACAAGATCCTAGGAGGATTAAATTGGCAACAACAGTATATGATACAGAAGAAATTGTATTACAAAATGGAACAAAGGTAACTCTAAAGCCATTAACAATTAAGCAGCTGAGAAAGTTTATGGTTGTAGTAAACAAGCTGCAGGAAACAACTACAGAAGATGAAAGCCTCAACACATTACTAGAGGCATGTTCAATTGCACTAGAAAAGCAATTAGATGATGTTTCTGTTGAAACATTAGAAGACGTTTTAGACGTACCAACTATCAACCGCATCCTAGAAGTATGTGGTGGAATTAAGATGGACGACCCAAACCTTCTAGCGGCGGCGGTTCTGGCTGGTCAGAACTAGACCTTGCCGCATTAGAAGGAGAGATCTTTCTTCTCGGACATTGGAAAAATTACGAGGAACTTGAAGACAATCTCTCAATGCCAGAGTTGATACAAACAGTCAAATCTATGCAGAAGACTGAAGAAGAAAAAAGAAGATTCTTAGCTTCACTACAAGGTGTAAGCTTAGATGAAGAAAAAAAAGAAGATGCTTTAACTTTTGAAGATGTCAAAAGAAAGGCTCTAGGAATACAGACAAGTGGTGATGATGTAGTTTCGCTACAGGGTGATTTCGCTAGAGAAGCTGGTTTTGGAATTGGTATGGGGTTAGGGTACAGTAGGAGTAATTAGTGGCTGAAGAAAATATTATCACTAATATTACGGCAAGGGCTGACTTTTCTAGTCTTATAAAAGACTTAGGCAGGGTAACAGCCTCACTGTCATCCCTTCAGCAAACGGTAGGAACAACAAACAAAGCTATTGCTAGCCAGATAGATGCTATCAATAGAGGATTCGCAAACACTGTTAGAAGCACTGGACAATTCTCTTCACACTATGTTTCTTTATCTTCAGATGTTGATAAGTTTGGTAGAAGCTTAGATTCTGGAAGACTAAAACTTAAAGATTATTATAGAACTTGGCAGGACCATACAAGAACTTCAGGCGGTTTGATAAGAGACCTTGCTAGACAACAGGTTCAGTTACAAAATGCTATCCTTCAACCACTTGGTCGCAACGCTCAAGGATTAATGCAGTTTAACGTACATGTGCCTAGAGGTTTAGACGTAATTAAAAATAAAACAGCTCTTTCAACTCAAGAGTTAAAAATTATGAATAAGGTTGTACAGGATGGCGCTGTACAGCTTATTAACTGGGGTAAGAATACTCAATGGGCAGGACGTCAGCTAACAGTAGGATTAACCCTCCCCCTAGCGGCATTTGGAAAAGCAGCAGCAGATGCATTTAGAACTGCAGATCAAGAGCTTACAAGATTAACTAAGGTGTATGGAGATATAGCTGGAGCTACTTCAGCCGAGCTAGGGCAGATTAGAAATGATGTTTCTAAAACTGCAAAAGATTTAGCAACAACAATGGGAGTTAATTTCCAAGAAACTATTGCATTGGCTGCAGATATTGCAGCTACTGGAAAAACAGGAAATGAATTGCTTTCTTCAGTTTCAGAAACAACAAGACTCGCAGTACTTGGTGAGGTAGATAGACAAGAGGCAATGAAGGCTACTCTTGCAATTCAATCGGCTTTTAAATCAAACACAGAAGAGCTTTCTGAATCAATTAACTTTTTAAACGCAGTAGAAAACCAAACTTCCACAACTTTGAACGATCTTGTAGAGGCAATTCCAAAAGCTGGACCAGTAATTAAGGGTCTTGGCGGAAGTGTGCAAGATTTAGCTCTTTATCTTACAGCTATGCGTGAAGGTGGAGTTTCTGCATCTGAAGGCGCTAATGCATTGAAATCAGCGCTTGCTTCTTTAATTAACCCAACAGACGTAGCTGTGGCAAAGTTCGAGGGGTTTGGCATAGATCTATTAAGTATTGTTAATGACAATGCAGGAAATGTAACACAGACTCTGATGTCTTTGCAAGGAGCATTAGATAAATTAGATCCTTTGCAAAAGCAACAAGCAATTGAGCAATTGTTTGGTAAATTCCAATTTTCTAGATTAAATGCTTTATTTGAAAATTTAGGAAGACAGGGAAGTCAAACTTTACAGGTCCTTGACTTAATGAAGGCTAGCGCAGGAGATTTAGAAAACGTAGCTAGTCGAGAATTAGCAATGGTTACTGAGTCCGCAGCTGGTAAGTATAAGAGAGCTTTGGAATCATTAAAAGCAGACCTTGCTGCCGTAGGAGAACAGTTCTTAAATATTGGAACAACAATAGTAAATGTTTTGGGAAAAATTATTGATTTCGGTCAAAAATTACCAGAGCCATTAAAAAAGCTTTTAGCATTTGGAACAGCATTTACTGCTATGGTAGGACCAGTAATTATGTTAACAGGTCTTCTTGCTAACTTCTTTGGTTATATAGTAAAGGGAGCATTCCACTTTAAATCATTATTTAAAGGTGGAGAAGGCTGGAGATTACTAACTCCAGAAATTTTAGCTGCCGAAAAAGCTGGTTCTTTAGCAGAGCAAACATTTTACAGCGATGCTCAAGCTGCAACAATTTTAAAGAAGGCTTTAGCCGACTTATCAATGGAGTACGATGCCTTAGCAGCACGTTTAGCTTCAGGAAAGATTGCAGTATCCCCAGCATTAACAACAGCAGCTGGTTCACTTATTCAGCCAGGATCTCCTGGATATAGACCAGTAAATCCTAACCACCCACTAGTTGGTGGCATGTCAAGCTCTCATTTAAATCCAAGAGATCCAAATAATCCAGCAACATTATTTGGATTAGTTCCAGGCGCAACAGGAGTTAATCAAAAAATTGGAAGAACTCCTCAGATTATGATGCAAGAAAGACTTCCAAATGTTGAAGGGTTAACATCAGTAGGAGGAGTGTCAACAGGAGTTGTAGCATCAGAAGCTGCAAGATATCAGGCTTTGATGGCAACGCTTGGAATGCAGTCTGAAAAAGAAATTGAAGAGTTAAAGAAAACAATTAGAATGGGTGGATCTGTAAGCTCACAGTTTATTCAAACATTTGATGACATACTTCCGCTAACTACGCAAATTACTCAAAATGTAGCAACTCAGTCAGCAGCAGTTGTTGCCGAATTAAGAGCTGGAAAGATAACGGTAGATGCTGCAAAAGCAAAAATTATTGCTTTAAATGCACAACTTGAAGCTGATATTGGTAGAGCAGTAACATCGTATGCCACAGGAACTGGCAGAAGTATAGATTTAACAAGAGTTCCTTTAATAGACCAGCCAGTAGTAGATGCATCTGGCAAGTCTAATATGAGAGCATTATTTAGAAAGGGCAGAATGCGTGATATCATGCAGGCCCTAGGTAGAGCTACGAGAACTAGAACAATGGGAGCTCCTTACAGTATAGAAACAACTAATTTGCCTAAGTTTAATACGGGTGGACAGGTATATGTTTCTCCAGGCAGCGTAGTTCCTGGACCAAATGTTAATGCTGATGTTGTCCCAGCAATGCTTACCGCTGGAGAATTCGTTGTTAATAGAGAAGCAACAGCTGCAAATCTTCCTTTACTTCAAGCAATAAATGGGCGTGGCTCCAAGGGTCCAGGATTTAATATAGGTTCTGATGATGCAATTGATATGGGCTCATCAAGAGAAATAAGACAAAGATATTCTGGAAGACAGCTTGCTCACTTAACAGATGCTATGACTGGAGATAATCTTTCAGCTGATGCACGTGCTAGATTAATGAGACAGTTCGGATTAACATATGACCAAGTTTCTCAACCTACAACCAGAGTCAATAGCTCTCTGTTTGCAGCATATGATAAATTCTTTAATCAAGCAACAAATAGTGGAACTTTAAATATAAATAGAGCAATAGATTATTTAAGCGGAAAGACAGTATTTGATCCAACTTTTGCTAAGGGTCCAGTAACTCATAACCCATTGATAGCATACGAGGGTATGATGTCAGATCTTGGAATCCCAGTTAAAGATAGACCAGCGTTTGCAGCAGCACTAGACAGATCAATTGTTCAAAAATTAAAGACTCTAGCGTCTAGTGGGGCGGATACTCTTGCAGACTCTCCATCACGACCTGGACAAGTTAAAGCTTCTGTAATTGGAGAAGCAATAACGGAAGAAGTAACTAGCTCAAAAGATCCAAGAATTATAAAAGCATTAGAAAGACTAAAAACTCCTGGAGAAGTTAGAGTTTATAATCAAAGACGTGGAACCAGCGACAGATTTTTCCCTAAGAACACAAGTAGAATAAGTACGCTTCTTGCTTCAATAGTTGCAAAAAGAAAAATGCCTTCTGTATCCGCAGCCGTTGCTGCGGCATTTCCTTCAATAAGAACTAAGTTAGCAGATCAGCCAGCAGCGCCAGTAAGAAGCACACTGCCAAGAGGCACATTTACACCTGGAGCGTACAGAGGATATTTCCCAAGAAGAAATAGTGGCGGAATCATAGGTTATAACTCTGGTGGCTATGTTCAAGCACTAAATAATGGTGGGGTCAAGACAGATCTTGGAATGCCAACAATGGGGCCTACAGCTAAGTGGAGAGGAGACCATGCTTCACCAGTTGATAGATTTAAGGGCGCAGGCGGACCAATGATGGCTGGATTTGGCCTTCAGATGGCTGGTCAAATGGTTGGAGGGCAAGCTGGAAATGCAATAATGCTTGGTGGACTTGCAATGCAGTTGTCACCACTAGCTGGAATGCTTAAGGGATTGAGCATGTCTATGATTACATTTAAGTCTATAGGAACTGCAGCCATGAATGCAGTTACAAAGAGTGTTGGAATATTAAGAGCAGCACTAGTATTTATGACTGGCCCAATAGGTTTAACAATAGCGGGAGTAACAGCAATAGCTGCAGTCTTATTAAATATGAAAAAGAATGCAGAAGAAGCTGGAAAAGCAAATAGACTAGCTTTTGGCGGAACCACTGAGTCATTTGCTTCTGTTGGAATAAAAAATTATAAAACAGTGGCTGATAGAATTAAAGAAATTAATGATCAGATGGAGCTTAATAGAGCAAAAGCTCAGTCTATAGCTGACACCTATAATCAAGCTGGACCAACTGGTATTACTTTATCTATTAAGCAATTAAATGAAGCAGTAAAAAATGCTAAAGAAAATCAAAAAGATTATGTTGATGCTTTCAACGCAATGGATCCGTCAAAGGTAGTATCTTTTGCAGCACAAATTAAAGCACAATTTGTTGCAATGGGAATGAGTGCAGAGCAGGCATCAAATCAAATATTTGCAATTATTAAAGCTTCAGATAAAGCTTCACAGGCATTTTCAGCAGTTACATCTTCAGAATTTAGAAATATTACAAATCAAGTAACAGCAATTAAATCTTTGTTTGCTACAATGGTTAAGGCTTCAAGCTCTTCACTATTTAATGCAGAGGAATTTACAAGAGGTCTTGACACATTAGTAAGCTCAGTAATAGCCTACAGAGACTCATTAATTGGCACCAAGGATGCTGCTAAAAACGTATTAGATGAGTCAGATGCAACAAAAAAGGTTATGGATGAGATTAGCAAAATTAAAAATGCTGATGCTCAACTTGATCAAAATGTTATTAAGGGCCTCAAGGAACAAAGCTTAACTTATGCAACGATATTAAATTCTGCAGAAAGTTTAGAAAGCGTAACTGCAAAAATATTACTTTATCAATCAGGTCTTTCAAACATTGTTGACCTAGCCTCAATGGGCGCACAGGCAGCAGTTACAATGGCAAGTAATTTATCAACAATACAGGGCGGTATTAATGATATTACTGAAAGTACAGATGCAAAGGTAAATCCACTTTCTGGCCTTGCTTCATCTATTGTTAAAGCAGATGAGGCCCAGGGTAAGTTTAACGATAAAATTAAGGCTGCTAAAAAGCTAGATGAGGATTATTACAAAAATAAAATAAAAGCAATAGATAAAATTATTGATAAGATTCAAGAAGAAGCGGATGAAAGAATAAAGGCAATTCGCTTAGAGCAAGACGCTAGAAACGTTGCTACAGATATTCAGCAAGAGCAATTAAAATATCAGCAAGCGCTTATGGCGGGGGACATGGAGTCAGCAGCTCAGGCTCAATTAGAAATTCAAAGGCTTGTAAAGCAAAAGCAAGAGGAAGATGCAATAGCAGCAATTGAGAAAAAAGCTGCTGCTGAATTAAAGAAGCAGAGAGATGAGCAGGAAAGACTTGCTGCTCTTGACGAAGCTAGAAGAAAAGGTCTTGAAAGCGCTACTAAGTCTTCTCAAGAAGCAGGAGCATCCTCTTCAGAAATGAAATCAGCAAGAGATAGGTTAGAGGCCATCATAGCACCCTACTCTGGTCAAGATTATGCGGATGTTCCAAAGAGTGTGAGAGATCAAGTTGTTCTAATTTTAGAAGAAATGAAGAATAGCACAAACAAAGCATTAAGAGAAGAGTACTCTAGATTATTTAATGAGTTTAGAGGAAAGGCTGGAAAGGGTCCACAAGACATAGCAGCACCTTTGATTAAAGACTTTTTAAAGGCTATTAATAACTACGGCTCACAAGCAGGCAATTCTGAATTTTTATCGGCTGTAAAACAATTCGCTATGGCTGTAGACGCATTTTCTGGAAAAACAGGATTGCCTTTCTTCCAACCTGGCTCTGGAGATTATAAGAATAATAAATTTGCTCCAGATACTACATTTATGCAATTTACTGACTCAAAGGGTAAGAAAAATATTCAGTTTATGGTTGCTTCTTATGATTACGAAAATGCTTATAATAAGTACACCGCAGCTGGCTGGAAGTTTACTGGATATTCTGCAAATCAAATTAAGGGTGTAGATAATATTAATTATGTAAAGGGTCTTCCAGCAAAGAAGGCAGCTATGGGAGGCCTAATAACTGGACCAGGAAGCAGCACATCTGATTCAATACCAGCGTTACTTTCTAATGGAGAGTTTGTTATAAATGCATCTTCTGCTTCAAAGATTGGATATCCAACACTTGAAAGAATAAATAAGTACGCTGGTGGAGGAATGGTTTCTTATGATGTTCCTAAAATGGCAAATGGTGGTATAGTAAATGGATCACCAATGGGACAAGTGTTCCACGTAGTAAACAGTCCAGAAATTAAGGTGTATGCAGCAGAAGGACAGAATGTCGAAGAGATTGCAAGAACAGTCTATAACTTAGTGACAAAAACACAAAAAGATGCTATGATTAAAGTTGGAGAATCTATTAGCTATGGAAGTAGGATCTAGTAATGGCATATGAAAATTTACCAAAAGGCTCGATATTGTATATTGAGTCTACCGACCCACTCGCAATAGATACTGGAACATCAACAAATAGCTTTGCTTTTGGCGGGACAACTTTATCTGCTGCAGGTCAAAGGTATACTTCTTCAGTTGCATCAAGAAATAAGCTGTCGTATTCTGATAAAAATAATTTGCGTTTCAGAAGAGTATCAGAGCATAATAGATCAGAGTTTGCAATTACTCCGCTTAGAATAGAGCAGCAAAAAAGAATGGCTAATGGTTCTTTGAGAAAGTACTTCACAGCTGAAAAAAAGCAATTTAATATTTCTTGGGAAATGCTTCCTTCTTATCGTAATGAAACAGCCGATGGAGCTTGGGGCGCAGAAGATTTAAAGAATTTTTACGAGAGCGCTTTAGGTAGAGCTTCTTTTAGAATTAGAATTAATCCAACAACTTTATCGCCAGCGACATACCTAGAAGATTCTTCAAGTCTTTTATTAGATGACTACACATACACTGTTGTGTTTACATCATGTAACTTTACTGTTGTAAAGAGAGGTATTCAGCCTTACTGGAATGTAAGCATGACACTGGAGGAGGTGTAGTTTGCAAATATCTTCTGATTTAAAAAATTTGCTAAATACATCTCAGTCTTTGCAAGTAAATGCTGGTTGTTTTATAGAGTATAATATGAACAATATGCTTGATAGCATATCCGTTTCTTATCCTGAAGCATTAGAGTTAGATTATAAAACACATACAAATTCTGACGGAACTGTAGTAGATTCTTTTAATAAATACCGAAAGCTGTTCCCAGTAGATTCTGTAACAAAACCCGTTCGGCCATCAAATTCGGGAATTAAATATTTTATTTGGACTGAAGACAAAACTGAGGTTGCAGACGGTAGCTTTGATTCTCCAAGAGTATCAATATATCCAAACGATAAGGCAAGGCTTTATTATCCAGGAGTTGAGAATCAATATAAGTATTGGGTAACTCCAATAAATAAAAATGCTGATATAACTGTTAATTACTCTGTTTCTACTGCAAAAGTTACTCAAGCATATTTTAATGGAACTTCTGTAATATATAAAACACTATTCCCACATGGATTTTTGTCTGGCTTTATCGTCAGTATAACAGGGCTCTCTGTTTCCTCATATAATTTATCGAATGCAGTAATATCAAATATAATAGATCAGTATACATTTGAGGTAACTAGCTCAACAAGTGGAGGATGGGCAGAAGATCAGTCTGGCACTGCAACACTACAGTCTGCTACAAAACCAGCTGTTGCTAATAAAATAGTTGTAAAGTTTGAAAAATTTCATGATAAGCCAAGCGCAGCTAGCGTGAAGGTTAATGGTGGAAATTCTATCTCGCTAAGTATTTCAGAATCTGACTGGGATGGCAGTTATATTTTATACTACAATGGATCTTCATGGACTACAACTAAGCCAACACTACCATCTGAGCCGATAAACGTTTCTTCAATTCAAGTGCAGGCCACAAATAGCAACTCTGGCAAAGTGATTGGAATTATTGAAGTCTCTGCAAGATGGTATAAAGATATAACATCAGATATAGTTTCTATGAAAATTGAAAAAGAATCCTCTTCTGATAATACAAGAATTTTACCAGTAGGATACGTTACAGCAAATGATATAAATTTAGAAATTGTAAAATATAATCAAGACGAGATTAAGGTTGTTGAGTATAATAAATTAGATAGTATTGATACTTCCAAGATATATTTATATAAAAATGCTGAGATAACACCATATATTGAGGTTGCAGGAAATAAGGTTAATCAGGGATATTTTTATATTAAAAATTTTGATATAGATCAATATGGTGAAGCTTCCGTAATGGGTTTAGATTCAGCAAAGTTTTTAATGGAAACTATTGCTCCAGAAATATTATGCGAGTCTTATCCCGCAACCGCTGTCCTAAGAAGACTGCTAGATTCCGTTGGATTTTCCAGCTATAATTTTAATGTTGAAGATAATGACGATTCAATTCCTGTAATAAATTATTGGTACTCAACTAATACAGAGACGGTTTGGGGACTAATCCAAGATTTATGCAGAGATATACAGATGAATGCTTTCGTTGATGAAAATAATATTCTGCAATTTTTTAGTAGAAACAAGATATATAATAGTTTAGATGTAGATTGGCAGTTTTTTTATGATACTGAAATGTCTGGAGCAACTGTAGTCGGATTGCCAAATATTGAATCTTTAAACAAACAGGAAATTGCATCGGCGAATGAGGTTCAGATTTTATGGAGTTCCCCAGTAACATCAAATTATTTAGGTAACTCTACCTTTATCTGGCAGACCCCAACAAGATTTCTAGGTGCTGGTGGGCTCAAGACAAAGATTGAGAGCAACACAACCCCAGTAGACACAATATTAGATATTGATTTAAATACATATGCGGACGCATATAGCGAGGCACAGTCTTTGTATAGTTTTAGTGGTTATGTATTAATAAATTCAGAGGTTATAGAGTATGATGCAATACAGTATCAGTATGTTCCAAAAGACTCATCAGATGATGCTACTCCAGAAAAAGTGTGGATCACTTCAGCATTGGATTTAAATAAATACAGATGGCTTTCTAAGCCAGGATACAAGGATTCAAAGAAGCCAGAAACTGCTTTTTTTAAGCCAACAGGTAAGTATAGAGTTAAGACAAGAGGAGCACTTGGCACTGCAAGAGGAGAGCACCCAGCTTCTGCTATTGATTTTATTAATGCTCCAGGGTCTGAAGATTTGACAAAATGGAATCAAGGGGTGATTGAGTTTAAATGACATATGCAGATAAGCAGGAATACACTGGAACATCAGCTTCTTTAAATTTAAAAGTTGTTCCTACTGTAACAGACAACCTTGATGGTTCGGTTGATATTAATATAGACAGCTCGTTCCTTAGCATTACTCCTTCACTCTATAGAATTCAATATAAAAAAACTAGCGAGCCAGATTCCTCTTTTGTTACTGTTACTTCTCCCACATTAACTGTATCAATTAGTGATCTTTCTAGAGGAGACTTTTATCAATTTAAAATAAGAGCAGAAAGTGGATCTTTATACGGCAATTACTCTATAGTGAATAAGTATATATCTAAAAATACAAATGTTGCAGGAGATACCGCAAAACAATCTGACGGATCTAGTAAAACAAAATCTCTTTTAGAGCTTACTAACAGCAAAGATAATTTTAAGAATAAAAAATGGGCTGTTGTCTATAAAAATTTTGAAAGTATTTCTGATGAGCAAGAGGGAAATATAGAGACTTATTACTCCTATGGAACGGCATTGTATATGGATTCTAATTTTGATAATCCAAATCAAAGTGCTGCAATAGGATTTTTTATATCAGAAAAAGGACAAAAGGGTTACTACTTATCACTAGAGACAACTAGCCTAGCGGCATCTGCAAATAAAAAAGAATTAAGAATAATGAAGGCAACAGGCGGAGGAAACCTAGTGCCTTTAAAAGATAGTCAAACATCAATTGCAGAGAGTCTAAATGGCGTATATGGCGGTAGAGAATATTTAGTAAACTTAAAAGTTAAGTTCAAGAGAGTCTCTGGAGTAAAAACTGTTAGCATATATGGATCTGTAAATGGCTATAAGTTTTCAGCAACAGACACAGATTTTGAAAACACAGAAGAAAAAATAAAGAATGTTGCGCTGACTCCAACAAAACAGGTAGCCTTAGTTTGCAAATCTGGTAAGGTTGCATTTGACTATGTTTATGCAACAGATATTAAAGATAAGGCTTCTTTTGATAGACTTCAGCAAGTAGGATCAATTCAAAATGGAATATTCAATAACGACTTCTTAGAAGCTGGTTTCGGTAATTTAATTTATAATCAAAATACAGACGAAGATGCAAAACTGATACCAGAAAAAGCTATTGATGAATTTGGAACAACTGTTAGAGAGATACATACTGCTAAATTAAAATTCGATGCTAGGCCTGTATTCCCTATTACAATATCTACAGGTTTAAATACTGGGGCAAGCCTCATAGGATCTAAAATGGGTAGCTTTGATGCAGAGCTATATTTATTGAATAACAGCTCAACAACAATTCCTATTGATGGGTCAAGTCTATACATTTATGGGAATACACTATCAGATTCTGGACAGCTTGAGTATAAAACAAATGAAACCTCAGAATATGTTTACAAAGAGCCAGTAATATTTGAAACAAAATGGATTCAAAATCTAGACGATGTTGAAAAACTTGCTAATTGGATTAAGGCTAATGTTATAAATAAGGGTAAATTAGTAGAAATGGAAATCTTTGGAAACCCTGCAATTTCTATAGGTGAAATTATTACAATAAAGTACCCTTATGCAGATATGAGCGGTGACGCAGAGAAAGAAAGATTTATAGTAACTAACGTAAAGCATGACTACAGGGACGGAGGGTTAAGTACCATGTTGGCTGCAAGGAAGATTCACTTCTCTAGCTTATAATGGTATAATGATTTATCATGGCAAAAGCAATTAGTAATAAAATTAATGCTCAAGATATAACAAGAGGAGCCCCTGTTGTATTGGTTCCAGGACACCCAGATACTCAATTCTTAAGACCTGGTGAATATATTGAAAAAGATATTAAAAATTTAACAATTAAAAGCACAGCAGCAGGCATAGCTGGATTCGGTTCAGGTTCTGGCTCCAAGGACTTAAACACAGAAAACCCAGAGGAAAAAAAGCCTTTGTTTCCAAGAGAGGTTGTTCATAAGTGGGGGCCAAAAAGTTTAGCATATCCAATTGTATTGCCAGACACACCAGATTTAAGTGACATAGTAAGCGTTAGCTTTACAAAGTATTATGATGTTGCAAATAAGTTAAGAGTTAAGGCAGAAATAAAAATAAAAAACTCCAGTATCCGTAAAGACAGCGTAATTGGAGTAGATGCTAGAATATTCAATGTGGGGGCATAATGATTAAGGGTACATATATATATTATCAAGACGGCGAAGAGGTATACAGATCTTCAAACATTATAACAAAGTTTGGTAAAAGGTTTCTGACAAACTTTATTGCTGGAAGATCTTCATTTAACGAAAAGTCTTTATCTATAGGAATAGATGGTACTGCCGCTACAGAAAATGATACTAGGTTGGGGCTAGAGTTTTATAGAACTCCAGTCGAATTTGGAAGCACAGATATAAATACAGTTGATGGAGTTTCTTCTTACTCTGTAATATATAAAGCAACATTGCCTCAGTCTTTAGCGGGGGTAATACATGAAGTTGGACTTTACCCACAGAATACAATTTCTTTAAATAACTATGACAGTAAATTCTTGGCTGGGTTTGATAGTCAGCTAGACTGGTATGATTCTTCACAAATGAGTCCAGATTATGTATCAGAAAATTCAAGAGTTGGAGAGAATGTTTTAGAGTTTTTATCTGGCAATGATGAATCAAAAGAATACTTCTCTAATATAAATTCCCTAGACCTTTCTGGTTATAGCATAAACGATACAATTAAATTTTCATACTATCAGAATGACATGAACTTATCTTCAATTAAAATTAAGTTATATAGCTCTAATAGTGATTATTACTCAGCATCATTTACTGTTGGATCAGAAGTTGGATATCAAATTTCTGAAGATATCTTAATGAGCGAGTTTTTAAATAATCCTACAGGAACGCCAGATGTATCAGATATTAGTAAAATTGGAATTGAAGTATTTCCAATCTCAGGAGAGCAAACATCAATAGGTGCAGATGCTTTACGAATAAACGATGAAGATACATTTAATCCAATTTATGGAATAATAAGTAGATCTGTGTTATCAACACCACTCGTCAAGTTAGCTGGTAGACAGGTAGACGTAGAATATAGATTGGACCTAGATTTCTAAAATGGCATACGAAGATCTACTTAAGGATACATCAGTTCAGAGCTCAGATCCTGGGTACTTCCTTGTCACAATTACAGATTTAGATCCTTTAAAGCTATACCCGCTTCAACTTAGGTGGAAGTATAATGATAATACTTTTGGCCCTTGGTCTGCCGTCAAGTCAATAACAACACCAACTGAGACTGTACCGTCTACTCCAAATTTAGGAGTAAGTGATGTGGTTGGAGGTAACGGATACATAAAGATTACTTGGGATGGAAATGACTCAAGCGGAAACCCAATTCAAAATATTGACAGAGTCAACATACATATATCTGGAGGAACCTTTGGCGTAGGTACTCAAGTAGTAGATTTTTTTAAAACAGAAGGAACAAAAACAATTGTTGCAGCGCCTGGAACATACATAGTTCAACTAAAATCAATCACTGTAGCAAATACAACTTCATTCTTCAGCCTATCCAGAACAGTAGAAGTTACTGGAACCGAAGAAATTATATCTGATCCAGAAGATCCGTCAGCACCAACATTGACTGCAGGCAAAGCATCAATTATTGTAAGTTGGGATGGAAAGAATTCAAGCAACACAAACTTTACCGCTGGAAGTTTTTTTGGCGCAAAAGTATATATTGGAAAAACATCTAGCTTCACTCCTTCAGAGAATAACTGGGTGCATACATTAAATTTTGCAAATGGTTCAAATCAAGTTTCCATAGGCGTTGGAACAGTAATAGATAAATCTACATCAGAGCTTTTAGATTTTGATACAAATTACTATATTAAAATAGGTACACTAAATGCAAATGGTGAAACAACAGGAAACTTTATATCAGCAACTGGAAACCCTATCCAAGTTGAAAAAACTGCATTTAGCGAAATAGAAGCTGGTATTTTGTCAGCAGATGCTTACATACAAGCAGGTCCATCAGGCGGGCAAAAGGTCATCCTTTCGGGAGGATCTGAGCCTTTTGTTATATACGGCTCAGATGGAGTCACAAAACTGTTATCATTTCAGTCACAGCTGGGCGGTGTAGGAAAGCTAAGTATTATTGGGTCTGGTACATTTACTGGAGACATTTCTGCAGCTACTGGAACATTAACTAATGCTTTAAATATAGGAACTCCAAGTTCTGGACTGTATCCATTTAGTGTTAGCTCTACTGGAGTATTACGAGCAGTATCTGGAACTATAGGCGGAATGACTTTAGCTGCAGACGGAATACAGAATAGCTCAGGAAGTTTTAAGCTAGATACAGATGGAAAAGCAAAGTTTGGATCAATTGATATTTCTCCTACTATAGGTATATACCATAGTAGCGGTTCATTTAGTTTAGGGGCAAATGGAACTCTTTCATTAACTGGCAGCGTAACCGCAACCGAGGGAAGCATTGCAGATTGGACTATATCTGGATCCACATTAACCGCAAATAATATAACTTTAGACGCAGCAACTGGTACTATCTATTCAGGAAATTCTGCAGGATCTCATATACAACTAAGTAACGCTAGTGGATTAAGGCATATGAATAATGCTTCAACCGTTGGCAACTTTGTATTAACTCCAACAGGTGATTTAACAATACGTGGAACAGTTACCGCAGTTTCTGGATATATTGGAACTCCAGAAAGCGGTTGGTATATAGATAGTGTTGGTATTAGAAATTCACAATATGGAGTAACCCCAAATACATTTTTATATAATCCAAATAGCTTTAGCGATAACAATGTAATATTTCAAATTGCTGATACTGAAAAGTTTAGCGTTACCAAAGCTGGTAACTTAACAGCTTCAAACGCAGATATATCTGGAACAATACGTGGATCAGAAGTAATTGGTTCGACATTTTGGATTGGAGCAAACGCTAACTCTACAGACTATATAAACTGGAATGGCGATTTTAGCTTAGGCCATGGAATTATGGTTTATGATGCCGATACAGATATTTTTGAGATTAATCCAGAAAATTTACCTTACTCTCAATTTAAAATTAGAATGAACATTGTTAGCAATGAAGATAATACTTTTGGAGATTCTACTGTTGTACAAGATGCAAACGGATATTTAACAACAGGTAGAGCTTTCTACTACGGTGGAAATAATTATCCAGAAGGCGCTACATCAAGATCTACATCACAAGGCGGTAGAGCTTTCGTCACTGGCGATATTTGGCTAAGCAGAAAGGCTTAAGATGACCTGGTGGAGAAAAACAAGTCCTTCTGATACTGGTGCCCATAATATAGATGGCTGGGTAAAACTACAAAGTATATGGAGAAAAGCTTCACCTCAAGACGAAGCAAACTCAGATGCAAGTTCTAATCCATGGGTTATCGATGGATGGTTAAAAATAAAAAGTGCTTGGAGACTTGGTTCTATAGTAAACGGTGTCGGACTTTGGGTCAAGATATTCTCTGGATTAAATTTGCCAACTTTTAAATTTCCTTATCCTGAATTATATTTTAAGTGGCCAGACGGATTTGAAACAACAAATGCTCCAATCAACGGGGTTAAGATGTTTGTCACAAGAGGAGCTTGGACTGAAGATCCTACGATATTTAGATTAAGAATTCAAGAAAAGGAACCAGGGGGTTCTTGGTCAACAATTTATGATGTAGACAAAGAGTATACAGAGTATTTAGATTCTGATGCATCAGACAGATTTCCAAGCAATGCTAATGATAGCACTAGGCCAGTAATTTCTAAATTAAAAACTACTAGCGGATACAGCTTCAGGGCTGTTGTAGATGGAACAAATGCATCTGATTTAACTAATCAGTATATTTCAGAGCCAATTATGCCAAGACTTGACTTTCAGGTTAGTTCTTTTATAGTATACGATGAATCTTCTGACGGAGCAACATTCTCTTGGTCATTTTCTCCATATATTAATAGTGGTTCCATAGACGAATCAGCAGACATATATTCTCAAGAAATTATAATTTATGATCAATATAATGACGTGGTTTATCAAGAATCTATTGCAGTTGGAACAACTACTGTAGTAATATCAGACACATCTATAATTGCTGATTTATCATATACAGCAGAAATTGGTGTTATTGGAAAAGACGGATACGCATCTGGATCAGAGCCTACTTATGAATTTAGTACTGTTGATTTTACAACTACAGGCGCTATACCAGAAATTGAAGTTTCTCCAACGCTCACGCTAGTATCTGGAGAAGCATCTTGCGTCGGATCTGTATATAGGCTATCAAGTGGTACTTGGTCTAATAGTCCAACAGGGTTTAGATATTATTTTGATAGACAAAACTTTGCAGGAAGTAACATACTCACATATCCAAGCGCTTCCACATACACGTCAGACACATATTACGATTACACTCTTGCAAGCGAAAATTCACAGGGTATAGACGCATATACAATTGCTACAAACTTGGCAGGAGAGGCAGACCTGTACGCCTATGCAACTAGTGGAATATCTGCTCCAATTAAACTTCCAAGACCAACTGGAGTAACAGCCACAGCTTCTGGGTCTACTATCAGTATCAGCTGGAGCGGTCATTCTTCTGCATTAAAATATAGAATATACTGGGCTTCTTCATCGGCATATGAGCCAGGAGCAGCAAGCTCTACTTTTGATGAAGAAAAAACTACTACATCTTGGAGCTGGAGCTCTTCTGATCCAGACAAGAATGGTATTTCTCCATCTGAAGGCTCTACGTATGTTTTTTATGTTTCACAATCAGTGGGCGGAACTATTTGGAGTAATTGGTCACTGGCTTCAGTCAGCGTAACAATGCCATCAACTCCAGTAAATACATCAAGACCACAGTTTTCTTTACAGTCAGGAACAGCAAATAAGGTTGGCTCCACCTATAGACTAACAAGCGGCTCTTGGGAAAATAACCCAACACCAACACAATTTAGATATATATTAGAATTAAATAACATATCTGGCACTAGATTTGCTTACTACCCATCATCGACTGGATGGACAACAGATTCATATTACGATCACAATTTTACACTAGGAACTTCATCTTCCGTATCTGGAGTTGTAGTTGCAAATAATGGTTTAACTGCAGAAGTATACAGCTCTTCAAGTATTGGGCCAATTACATACCCAACTTATACTGTAACCTATAATGGTGGTGGCGGAACTCCATCAAAAACTTCAGAAGATGTAAATGTTGGAAGCTCAGTAACACTGCCAAGCGCATCCAGAGATTACTATACTTTTGCTGGATGGTATGATTCAGCAGTAGGGGGGTCATATGTTGGAGGAGCTAATTCAAGTTATACTCCTTCTTCAAGTATAACTTTATATGCAAGATGGGATGCAATACAGTGGACAGTAACTTGGAATGGAAATGGAGGAACTGTAAATAATAATGGTCAATCTACATATGCTGTTACTTTCAATGCAGGATCAACACTAACTGCTCCATATGCAACAAGAACAAATTATACCCATACTGGTTGGAGGTATCCAATATCTGGAGATATTTGGTATTCTGCAAGTCCAGGAGGTTCTTTTACACCAGACAGCGCTATAATAATGTATGCAACTTGGTCTAGAAATACATACAATGTTTTTTATTTTGAGCAAGGTGGAAGTGCTGTATCAGATGCACAAATTCTTGCAGGTGACTCAACTACATTGCCAGCTATATCCAGAACGGGTTATATCTTTAATGGATGGTATGACAGTTCTTCTGGAGGAACAAGGTTAGGTGGAGCTGGAGATACATATACTCCTACTGCCACCTCATTTATATATGCACAATGGACTGCGCTTCAGTATACAGTAACATGGAATGCGAATGGAGGCACAGTTAGTCCAACAAGCACAACTGGAAATTATGATTCAGTTATATCTGCCCCAACACCAACCAGGGCTGGATATACGTTCTTATATTGGAGAGATGACACTAGAGCACAAAATTATCTTTATCAGGTAAATGCAGGAGGTCAGTGGACAATTGCTGGAAACATTACATTTTATGCTATTTGGCAAGTTTCAATTCCACCAACACCGTCATGGGTAAGCGCTTCTACTGACAGAACTGATGGAATTAGACTGGAGTGGGGCTTGATTGATGGAGCAACTTCTTACGAAATATGGTACGGCAGCAGTGGGCCATCAGATAGCTTGTCTACACCTGATTTTTATCCAGGAAACACTTACTATTATTTAGATACATCAGTAAGTTCTGGCAACTCTAGAACTTATTATATTCGTGCAAGAAACTCTGCAGGCGCATCTTCATGGTCAAGTGGAATATCTGGAACAAGAGCAAATACTCAATATACAGTTACTTGGAGTGCAAATGGTGGAACTGGAGGAGGAACAACTACGCAAAATGCTGGAGTAGCTCATACTGCTCCTTCCCCAGGAACAAGAACTGGCTATACATTTTATGGGTATTATGACAGACCTTCTGGAGACAACTTATACGGACCTATTGCCTCTGGAGGATCATTTACTCCACCATCTTCAATAACAATGTACGCTAGGTGGTCTACAAATACTACCACCACTACAACAACTACTACAACTACTACCACTACGACTTCTTGTGTGTGTAACTATTCAGATTATGGAACTTATTATTTCGCACCACTATGTTGTGCCGCCAATGCACCATATACAGGCCTTCCAGCTGGGCTTTCCCCAGGGTCTGGATCATGTTGTCCAAATGTAAGCAAACCAGCTACTACAACCACAACTACAACAACCACTACAGCAGCCCCATGTAATACAGTTTATTGGAAATGCAACTTGACTGATGTTCAAAATTACAGCAATCCGTGTCAATTTGTTGGTCAGTGTAGATACGAAGGAAATGATTATTATTCTCCAGGGTGTTGCTCCGTATGATTATAAACACTATTGACAAAAATAGCCCAGATTGGTAGAATTGCATAATGCTATTAAGTAAAGATAAGATACATATAATACCTCCAGGCCGTGAGCAAGATTTTAATGAAGGCATTCATGTTGCTGCTTGTTTTGTTATTGATGATATAGTAGTTGAGAACGGCATGTATTCTAGAGAGTTTTTTGATTTGTTTAATAATTCAAGTATTGAGGAAAAAGAAGAATATGAGAATGAAGAGATACGCATTGCCTTAACAGAAAATAATAGCGCAGAAAAGCAATATATGATATTAAATGAAAGGCTTGCTTCCATAATGTTAAGTAATCCACAATTAATTGAAGTACCAGAAAGCATGCGGTGGGTTACAATTGGATCTCAGTATATAGACGGAGTATTTTATCCATGACAGAAAAAACTAGGTGGGAACAATATTTAGAAAAACAAAAAGAAAAGAATCCAAATAAATCTGTAAAGCCATGGGATTTGATAAATCCAAATACAGAATATGTTGATTCTTCAATATCTTCAGCAAGATACGATATTTGTAAAAGATGTCCAGAGCTTTTTGATTTAACAAAACAGTGCAAGAAATGTGGTTGCTTTATGGCATTAAAAACAAAGTTAGCTGAAGCTACATGCCCAATTGGTAAATGGTAATGGCTAGCATTTTTGTTCAGATCCCTTCTTATCATGATTATGAATTAAATAGAACAATTATTAATGCAATAAAAGAAAGCTCTGGACTACATGCGATTAATTTTGGAGTGCATGTTACATACTTTGAAAATATTGATTTTGATATACCAGACTTGCCAAATGTAAAAATAGAAATATCTAAAGCTCCAAAAAATATTGGAGTTGGAATTAGCAGACACATAGCAAATTCTTTCTATTCAGGTGAAGACTATTATTTACAAACAGATTCTCATATGAGGTTTGAAAAAAATTGGGATAATAATTTAATAGTTGACTATATAGGTAAAAAAGAGTATGGTGCAAATCCAGTTATATCTGCTTACCCTGGTGCTTATGAGTATAAAAATGGACAGCTAAATGTGCTAAATACTAAATCTCATGTAGCATATACAGATTTTATTCAAGAGCTTAGTTTTCAAGGAGACTTAGTTCCTCATCAAAGAGCTGTTGGTAATTTTGCTAATAACATATTTACAAGGTCAGTTTCAGCAGCATCTATTTTTTCAGATGGATCAATTGCTTCAATAAAGCCAAACAAAAAAATGTTTTTTTGGGGGGAAGAAATTCTAACAGCAATTAGACTATATACGCATGGATATGATCTAATGCTTCCAGTTTCACAAAACCTATATCATCTTTACTATAAACCAGAAGATGGATTTAAAAATCTTAGGAGGCAGGTAGGGTCGGATTTTGAATCAGAAGCTATAGCCCTAGACCTGAATTCAAAGAAGGAAATTGAGCATATTATATTAAATAATGTAATAGGTGAGTATGAATTAGGAAGTAGTAGGACCTTGGCTGATTACCAAGAATATGCTAGAATAGATTTTAGCAGTAAAGTAGTTCTTTAAGGAGGTAGTAAAATGTTATCAAACAGCGATAAGATTGTAATTGTTGAACAGAAGATTAAGAACCTTGCATATCAAAAGTATGGAATTGAACTTGATCTGCAGTTAGAAAATGCAGTTGCAAGCCCAGACGAAGAAAATTTGGCATCTATTAATGCAAGACTTGCAGATGCAAATGCCAAGCTTGATATTTTAAATGCTGAAAAAGCATCTTTAGAAGAATAGGAATTGATATGTCAGATAAAGCAGAGTTAATGCTCATTGCTTTGCAGCAAAGAATTGGTGAGCTTGTTTCAGGATATGAATCACAGATTGCTCTTTTAAGAGCAGAGCTTACTGAATTAATTAGGGAAAAGGAAGAGCGTGAGAAAGCTATTCAAGACTACTCAGACTCCCTACCTGGTTAATAAGCCGACAAGTTTTCCATCAGGTTTAGCAGTTAAAACAGAATCTTATACTTATTGGATTAAAGATAATAAGAGATATAAGATAATTTCTGAAAGAGCTGCTAAATCCTGGTCATTTGTTACTGTTAATGTAACAGAGAATGCTATTGCTCATATTAAAGTAGTAGGCAAGCTTGGATTTCGAGATGGTAGTTTGATAAAGAGTATATCAGACAGCAAGATCTATTTAATATCTCAAAATAAAAAAAGGCACATAACAAGCCCTGATGTATTTGATAGGTATGGATTAAATAGAGATGATATAATTGAGGTATCAGAAATAGAATGCAATATGCATGACTTAGGAGAAGATTTAAATGCCATATGAGTTTAAGAGGTTTGATGACGGAGAGCCTTTAGATGTAAATAAGTTAAATTTAATTGTAGATAATATTACGCAATTAATTACAGATACAGCTCCATTAAGAGATTCAACAGACTCAGGTCAAGGCTACTCTTTGGTAGAATCTGGACTAGTTCAGTTTGAAGATGTTACTGGAAATGGAACTCCCGTAAAGCAAGCTATTACATTTAAAAAGATAAGCGCAGAAGCAGCGCAGGCTGGCAAGGTTCATGTTGTTGCATCTTTAAATAATGGTCTTCGCACAGACGAAGATGTTTTTGTTTCAGTAGGTGCTATAACATCAGGAACACCAGAAGTTATGTTGAAGGTGAATATAACTGGAAAATCTATCAAGCCAAGAGCAACATATAACGTACGCTGGATAGCAGTAGAAAACAAAATCTAGTATTGACAAGTTTGTATTTAATGCTACACTATCGGTGTAGTATCCAAGTCACGCACCCGTGACTTTTTTAATATAGGGAATTTAATGAGTAACGACTTAAAGTGGATGCTGTCTTCTGACCAGCAATTTCCATATCAAGATGATAAAATGATTGAGCTTTGGTTTAAGGTAATGAAGTGGTTTAAGCCAGATGTTGTAGATTATCTTGGCGACACAGATGATCAGGCATGCTACAGTAAGTATAATGAGGGGTTGTCTTCAGAGTTTTTAGCTTTGCATAAGACAGATAGCAAAGACTTAATTGTCCCTATGATGAGACACGAAGCAAAAGGCGCTAGAGATTTTTATACAAAGACAAGAGAGATGCTTCCAGATGCACAACTTTTTTCTGCTTTAGGTAATCACGATATTAGAATTTTTAATTACATGGATGCTAAGCTTCCTGATTACTTAAATGAGGTAACACCAGAAACCCTATGGAACCTAGACTCTCTTGGATACGAATATATATATTATGATTCATTGCCTAAGCGCAGATTTGGTGACGTACATGTTCACCATGGAATTTCTATTTCTGCAACGGGTTCAGTTCGCAAGGATATGGAAGATCTTCAGGTATCTTTGATTCGTGGACACTCACATAGAATTGCTTCTCATATGGTAACTTATGAACTTAGAAATGAAGGCGAAGGAGAAACACTTCGTGGTTATGAAATTGGACACATGTGCGACGAAAAGGGTCCAGGTATGAAGTATACACAGCACCATGATTGGCAAAAAGGATTTGCTATTGCTCATATTGTAAATGACTACCCTCATATTCAAATGATTCACGTAGCACCAGACTACTCTTGTGTCGTAGATGGAAAGGTTTTTAAGTTATGATGAATTGCGGTAAGTGTAATGGAAGAGTTTTTGTAGATAGAGTATTTTCACAAAAACTACACGTAGAGCTTTTCTGCATAATGTGCGGTAAAAGATGGATGCTAAATAAGGATAGAAGTGCACTCGGCAGATGGCTAGAACAGACAGAAATAAATCAGCAACGAAACTTAGCTATTTTTTCCTAAATAATAAAATACATAAAGTGTTAAAGTTATCTAGAGCAAAAGATGAGTTAATAGCTTGGTGCTACCCAGATAAAAAAAGAGTTTTATATTCCTATTCACAAGTAAAAAAGAATATGGAAAATGCTTATAGTACAAAAAATGTTTCTGATATATTGGGTAAGCATAAAGTAACGATAGAAGACTACATATTGGATGGCAAAATTAAAAGGCCACATATTGTATACCCTATAGGAAACCCAGATAGCAGCTGGTATAAATTTATGTTTTCTATTAATGATATTTTAGATCTACATGAATTTATATTAGAGTCAGGGTATTCAAACAATATGCCTTCAAAAAATGAGCTTCTTGCCAGATTGAGGCACAATATGATATTGTATACCAAAACAACTAGTGGGGATTTTGTACCTGTATGGAAGGCGGAAGAGTGAGTGGTAGGTTTGTTATATGCAGTATTTGTAAAAAAGAAATTGAATTACGTTGGGGTATATTTGGACACCAGACCCTTTCTCGTCACAATGCTAAGGAGCACAAATAATGTCTGAAACTAAAGTTAAGGTTGATCTGTCATTTACTAGAAACTTAGGAAATTATGAAAGTATTAAAATTGGTATTGGTGTAGAGGATAATGTAAGAGATGGAGAAAACGTAGAAACCGCTACTGAGCGTGTTTATAGGTTTGTTGAAAGCAAGCTTATCGAAAAAACAAATGAGGTAGAAGAGGAATTAAAGGGTGGCGGAAAATAAACAACCTTATATCCTTTTAAGCTTATATCAATCTTTATATAAAGATAAATATAATAAGCAAGCAAGGCTAAATAAATATCGTGATAAATGGGCTATGCAAGATGTCATAGATACTGTAGGATATGAAAGAGCTAAAGAGCTTATGGAGTATTATTTTAAAACAGGAAAGATTGGTCATCCATTGCAATTTTTCTTTTATAATTTTGATTCTATGGATAGGGTTAAGCAGGAGTCCGATAAGGATAAGTTAAACAGAATTAAGTTGCGAGAGCAGACAAAGAGAATGGTGGAAGAAGAATGAATACAGAGGCGGAACTAATTTCTGCAGTATGCAAGAACAAAGATATTAGCGTACTGCTTGCAGACAATGTGGATGAAATCTTTACTTCCCACAAGGATATCTGGGAAGGCTTAAAAAGCTATTACTATAAGTTTAGAGCTGTCCCAGAGGCAGGAATTTTGCAAGAAAAATTTAGTGACTTTGAGCCAGTCGCAACTAAAGCAGAGACAGGATATTATTTAGAAAAGCTTAAGAATGAATATTTAACATCAAGATTAAAATCAATTATCCTACAAGCTGGAGCAGCCCTAAAAGAAGATGCAGCAGCAAGGGTATTAGCCGATGTTCAGGGAAGACTTTCAAGCCTAAGTAGATACACTAATAATGTTAGGGATATTGATGTAACCGATATTGAAGCTGCAGAAAAACATTTCTTGTCGGTAAAAGAAAGATCCGCAGTTATGGGTGGTAGCCCAGGAATCCTTACAGGCTTTGATGCCATTGATAAAGCTTACCCTACAGGAATGGCTCCAGGGCACCTTATCGTGGCCATTGGATGGCCAGGTAGGGGTAAGACGTGGTTTACATCCTATCTAGCCTGTAAAGCCTGGGAACAGGGTTTTAGGCCTATGATTATATCTCTTGAAATGTCACCTGAAAATATGCGTGATCGCATTTATACGTTACTTGGGTCTGGGCTATTTAAAGCAAGCGATTTGTCCAAGGGTGATATTAATATTGACGATTTCAAATCATGGGGCCAAAAGAAATTTGATAATAAAGGTAGTTTTGTATTGGTATCAAATGAAGGCTTTGGTGAGGTAACTCCAGCTACTGTACAGGGTAAGATTGACCAACATAAACCAGACTTGGTTATTTTAGACTATCATCAGTTATTTAATGATAACAAGCGTAGCAATTCCGAAGTTGAAAGAAATAGAAATATTTCACGTGAGTTTAAGTTGCTTGCAGTTACAAATAACATTCCTATTATTGATATTACTGCAGCAACAGCAGATGATATTTCAGATCAGGATGATCCACCTATGATGAGCCAGGTAGCTTGGTCAAAGGCCATTGAGTATGATGCTGATATGGCTATGGCTATTCATAGATATCCTAATACAAATATGATTGAAGTGGTCAGCAGAAAAAATCGACACGGGCACGAGTTTGATTTTTATTTAGATTGGGATATTAACAGAGGAGTTATTAAGCCTATTTATGAGACATTGCCAGATATGAAGAATGCTTCACAGGCAAATTAAAAGATTTCAGGTTGATGTAGAGTTTAGAGATGATTCAGACATCATTAGAATTAGAAATCAATATGAAAATATAATTGTTTTAGATATGAGGCAAAAAGGCTATGTCAGACTACTTGACATAGATCCAGTGTTTTCGATAGAATTTACTGGAGAGACATGGAAGTTCTTAATGACTATCTATGGTATATACGTTGGAAAGAAGAAGGCATGGGTTTCAGAGGGAATATCTCAGTGGAAAATCATTCCACGTACACGCCGTCCCATATCAAGTCTGTAATCAGAAACTTAGGACTCAATGTTCTTTCTGAATCAAATGATAATTTAAGTTTGTATTGCCCATTCCACAATAATACAAATACTTATAGCTTTAGCATAAGCTCTGTGACTGGAGCCTGGCTCTGCTTTAATCCATCATGCGGTGAGTCTGGGTCTCTGACAGATTTAGTCAAAAAGATTTTAAATAAAAATGATTTTCAATCTTTAAGGTTTATTATGTCGTATGCAAATTCAGACGATGATATGTTTGATGAAGAATTAAGGTCTATGTTAGAAGATAAGCCAGACTTTGAAGAATTTCCTATCGAAACATTAAACAACCTTTATAATGAATTAGGAATGTCTGTAAATGCAAAAGAATATTTTGAGTCTAGGGGCATAAATGAAGATTCAATGCATCATTTTAGATTAGGCTATTCTTCAAAAATGAATATGGTTATTGTTCCAGTTCATAGTCCAGACGGAATTCCAGTAGGATTAGTTGGTAGATCAATATCAGATAAACGATTTAAGAACAGTACAAATCTTCCTAAAAATAAAACTATGTTTAATATACACAGAGCTAAAAAAATAGGAAGCAATGTGATTATTGTTGAGTCAGCTTTTGATGCTATACTAGTTCATCAGGCTGGTTTCCCAAATGTAGTTGCAACTCTTGGCGGTCATATATCAAAAGACAATATCTCTTCTCTTAATAGATATTTTAATAAGATAACTATAATGACAGACTCAGATGAAGCTGGAAGAAAGCTTGGATTAAATATATCAGATAGATTAAAAAATAAAGAGGTCTTGTGGGCTTCTTACGAATATGGTAAGATATACCCACATGGTGCAAAAGATGCAGGCGACATGTCAGCTACTGAAATTAAGCAATGCATCAATAATGCAGTTTCCGATATCGAATATCGATCTTGGAACCCATAGTATAAAATAAAAGATGGATATATACCATCAAGTATAAGGAGAAAAATGGGTATCGTAAAAGGTCTTAAAGATCTAAACAAAGCACTTGATAAGCCACAGTCTAGCGGTGGTGAAGGTTCAAAGGCACGTTGGTTAAAGCTAGAAGACGGTGAAAGCATTAAGATTCGTTTCTTGCAGGAATTGGATCCAGATTCACCAGAATATAATGACAAGCTTGGGCTAGGCTTTATCGCAGTAGAGCATACAAATCCAGGTGACTACCGTCGTAAGGCTCTATGCTCTATGGATGACCAAGGTAAGTGCTGGGGTTGCGAGCAGCATAGAAAAGATTATAAGAAGGGCTGGAAGGGTCGTTCACGACTTTATATCAATGTATTGGTTGATGATGGTAAGGAAGATCCATATGTTGCAGTTCTTTCTCAAGGAAGCAGTGGAAAAACAATCACTCCAACAGTAATTGAATACGCTGGTGAAATGGGATCAATTACTAATTTAATGTGGCGTATTAAGCGTTCAGGAACAAAGACTGATACAAGCTATACAATTATTCCACTTGCAAAAGATGAAGAGAAGTTTGATTCATCTGCGCTAGAGCTTTACAAGCTTGAAGAAGTTGCAGTGCGTGATTTGCCATATACAGAACAAGAAGCATTCTTTAACGGAGAAGGCGGACAAGAAGAAACAGACTCTACCTCAAGCACGGTAGACTGGTAATATAGAGTTAGGCGGAGAGTTAAGTGGATTTTGTACACCTTCATGTGCATTCGTATTATTCATTAATGGATGGGCTTAACTCTCCTGCCGAACTTGTTTTAGCTGCAAAAGATGCTGGTCAGACAGCAATTGCAATCACAGATCATGGAACATTATCATCACATAGAGATTTTCAAATTGCGTGTAAAGAAAATAATATAAAGCCTATCCTTGGCGTAGAGGCATACATATCTCCAACAGATAGATTTGATAGGTCTTCAAAAACAGATAAGTCTATTCAGGCTTACAACCACATAATCTTGCTAGCTAAAAATAAAAAAGGACTAGAGAATATAAATTCTCTTCAAGAACTTGCTTGGAACGAAGGTTTTTATCATAAGCCACGTATTGATAGAGAGATATTAAAGGAATATGCAGAAGGCATTATCGTACTGTCTGGATGCCTTAATGGTCTTATTAGTAAGGCTATTGAACGCCAGGAATTCTCAGAAGCAAAGCTTATACTCAAAGACTTTAAGCAAACTTTTGGTGATGACTTTTACATTGAGGTCCAATCTCACAACCCAAAAGAAGTAAATGAAAAGCTATTAGAATTAGCAGACGAGCTTGCTATTAAGCCAGTTGCTACTGGAGATGCTCATTTTGCAAAAGGTGAGGACAAAGTTCTTGAAGAAGCAATGCTAATTCTGTCTACTAATCCAAAGGTAGATAAGGATGCAGACTTCGATATGTCTAGAAACATGAAGGACTATCTAGATCGCTTTAATTACTTATATCCAGACCGTAGAATTTCATTTCAAGACTATAACCTATTTATTCAAAGCAGAAAAGAAATAGAGTCTGATTTTAATTCTGCAGGATTGTTTAGAACAGATATCTATGAAAATACTTTAGAGGTTGCAGATAAAGTTCAAGAATATAATTTTTATCAAAATTTAGATTTGCTTCCAGTACCTAAAACAAATGCTGATAATAAACTAAAAGACTTGGCTCTAGAAGGATTAAAAAAGCTTGGACTGTCTGGAAATGAGGTTTATGATAATAGGCTTGAAGAAGAGCTGTCAATTATTAAAGATAAAAAGTTTGCTTCCTATTTCTTAGTTGTAGCAGATATGATCAGCTGGGCAAAAAATGAGGGGATTCTAGTAGGCCCAGGTCGTGGATCTGCTGCGGGATCGTTAGTGTGTTATGCATTAGGCATCACCGATGTAGACCCAATAAAGTATGACTTGCTATTTTTTCGTTTTATTAATCCAGAGCGTAATGATTTTCCTGATATTGATACAGACTTTGAAGATAGAAGAAGAAAAGAAGTTAAGGACTATCTTAAGAAAAAGTTTAAACACGTAGCATCTATTTCTACATTTACTTATTTTAAGGATAAGGGTGTAGTTCGTGATGCATCACGTGTATTCATGGTACCACTTGGTGACGTAAATAAGGCTCTTAAGTCTGTTGATACTTTTGAAGATTATTTAGATTCTCCTAATACAAAAGAGTTTAGAAGCAAGTATCCCGAAGTGACATGGCTTGCAGAAAAACTAAGAGGAAAAATCAGATCTGTTGGAGTACACGCAGCTGGGGTTGTTGTTGCTAAAGATGATATTAGAAAATATGCGCCAGTAGAGTCTCGTGAAGATGCTCAAGATAAGGTTTCAGGAAGAATTCCTGTTGTCGCATATGATATGGACACTGTTGCAGATATTGGCTTGATCAAGCTAGATGCGCTAGGCCTTAAAACCCTTTCTGTTATTTCAGATACTATTAAATCAGTCAAAGAGAGGCACGGCAAGGATATCGTTTTGTCGGAGATCCCACTAGACAATGAAGATGTTTATCGTGTTTTAAGCGAGGGTTACACTAAGGGAGTATTTCAGGCGGAAGCAACACCATATACAAATCTTTTAATTAAGATGGGTGTTAATACGTTTGAAGATTTGGCTGCATCAAATGCTTTGGTCAGACCAGGTGCTATGGATACTGTTGGAGCAGAATATATCGAAAGAAAGCATGGACAAAAAGCTGTTCAATACATTCATCCATTAATGAAGCCTTTTACAGAAAATACATATGGTGTAATTATTTATCAAGAGCAAGTTATGCAGGCCTGTGTACATTTAGGCGGAATGTCTTGGTCTGAAGCTGATAAAGTTAGAAAGATTATTGGTAAAAAGAAAGATGCAAAAGAATTTGATCAATTTAAAGATAAGTTTATTGATGGTGCCTCTAAACACATATCTAAAAATGAAGCTGAAAACCTTTGGAAGACTTTTGAAGCACACGCTAACTATTCTTTCAATCGTTCCCATGCTGTTGCTTATTCTATGCTTTCTTATTATACTGCTTGGTTTAAATATCATTATCCTATTGAGTTCATGTTTGCAATCCTTAAAAACGAAAACGATAAAAATGCTAAGACAGAATATTTAATTGAAGCAAAAAGATTGGGCATCAAGATTATGCTTCCTCATATTAATGAGTCTGAAGTTGATTTTGCCTTAAAAAAGGACGGCGTTATATTCGGGCTAGCAGAAGTTAAGTTTATATCAGATGGAATAGCTAATAAAATTATAGAGAATAGGCCATTTAAAAATTATGCAGAGTTTATTGAAAAAGCGTCTAAAAAAGGTAGCGGTATTAACAGCAGGGCTGTTGCTGCTCTCAACGCCATTGGTGGCGCTGCTTTTGATGATAACCCACGCACTGGAGCTGAGAAAGAAAACTACTACGAATACTTAGGTATACCTTCCTTTAACCTAGATTCTATTCCTCCAAGAATTAAAGCTCAGGCAAGACCTATTGATCAATTTGACGAGCTTGGCTCTTTTGTTATGTTTGGAATGGTAAAAAATATTAAGCGTGGTAATGGATGGGCTAGAGTGGAATTAGTAGATGAGAGTGGTTCTATTGGATTATTCCATCATGAGCAAACTCAGATTGAAACAAATCAGATGTACTTTATATTGGTTGGAGACAATAGAATATCTAGGTATGTGAAGGTATCTGATATTAAGCCAGACTCCGATGATCTATTTGTCAGGTACCTATATAGCAAAGAATATGATTTGCAAGAAGACGAGATGTATGTGGTTAATTTTAATCCATATAAGACCAAGCAAGGAAAAACAATGTCCCATATAGTTATGTGCGACAAAAATAAAAATTTGACCAGAGCTATTGCGTTCCCATCAATGTATAAAATAACTCTGGCAAAAATGAGAGAGGGCATGGTTTGCAAGCCAGTGCTTTCTACATTAGATGATGGAACGCTTATGATAAAGGAGATAAAATGAACGAAGATAAGCTAAATGAGGTTATGCAAGCAATGAGTGCTTCAAGAATTTTGGTAGCAATATTAGAGCAAATGGGCTCTGTTGTTATTCCTACAGAAAAGTTTATGTCTGCTAATGAAGAAGATAGAAATTTATCTGTTTCTTATAATGATGAAACATTGTCTTTTGAATTTAGCCTAAAGGAAGATTAATATGGAAAATATATTAAATGAATATGGAATTGATGCATTGTCTGCAGTGTTACATGAGACTGCAGTAGAAAAAGGATTTTGGGATGGAGAAATAACACATGACAAGATTGGTAATAAACTTGCTCTTGTACATTCAGAAGTTACTGAAGTTTTGGAAGCTATCCGCAAAAATAAAGGGTCTAAAGAAGTTGTAGAAGAAATGGCAGATATAATTATTCGCCTATTAGATTTGTATGCTGCAATGCGTAACTCAGATATGATTACAGATAGCTTGGAAGAAGCTTTAGAAAATAAAATTAATAAAAATAAAGAACGTCCAAGACTTCACGGCAATTTGTTTTAATGCTATACTACATGTAAAGAAAGAAGAAAATGACAATATTATTAGATGAAATATTAGCTAAGCTTGATCCAAAGACTAGAGCGAGAGTTCAATCTGCACAAGACGTAAAAGTTGAAAAGCAATTAACACCAAGCATTGGCTTGAACATGGCATTAAAGGGTGGTCTTGGATATGGTAGGCAAGTCCTAGTATGGGGCAATAAGTCTGCTGGAAAGTCATCATTTTGTTTACAAATGATTGCTGCTGCACAAAAAGAAGGAAAGACTTGTGCATGGATAGATGCAGAGGCCTCCTACGATCAATCCTGGGCAGAGACGTTGGGTGTTGATTCGTCTAAGCTTATATACTCTCCAGCTAAAACTGTTAATGACATGGTTGATGTAGCAACAAAGCTTATGGAAGCAGATGTAGATCTAATTGTTGTAGATTCTATTTCTGCTTTACTACCAGCAATTTATTTTGAAAAAGATGGAAATGAATTAAAGGATTTGCAAGACACAAAGCAAATCGGCGCAGAAGCAAAGGATATGACCCACGCAGTCAAGATGTTAAACTATGCAAACAAAAACACACTACTTGTTCTCATCTCACAACAACGAAATCAGTTTGGATCTATGCATGCTAGTCACATCCCAACAGGTGGCATGGCAGTCAAGTTCTTTTCTTCAACTGTCATCAAGCTCTGGTCTTCTGAAGCTGAGGCGAATGCTATTAAGGCTGGCGTTAAAGTTGGCGACAAGATTATCGAACAAAGGGTCGGAAGACCAGTTAATTGGATTATTGATTACAACAAACTCGGCCCCCCAAATTTATCAGGACAATACGACTTTTATTACCAAGGGGAAGCTCTTGGTGTAGATCAAGTTGGCGAGACTTTAGACGTTGCAGAAATGTGTGGCCTTATTGAAAAAGGCGGTGCATGGTATACAGTAAATGGAGAGCGTTTTCAGGGTCGAGCAAAGGCTGTTCAGTATTTAAGAGATAACCCAGAAGTAGTAGAAAAATTACAATCGGAGATATATGCCAAATATTAATGAGTTTATTGGACCTAAGCCAACAGTAGAAGATGTTCAAGGATTAGAAAAAATTATTGGCAATAAGCCATGCTCTAAGTGTGATATGGACTCAGATGAATATTTTTGGGATCAAATAAATTTTATTATGAGTTGGACTTGTTCAAATGGACATTCTAATTCAATAAAGGTTAATTCGTGAGCGAGAGATCTGAGGCAAAAAGAGACGGCGCTAAGCAACAAAAGAACAGCGGACGTGGGAATTATCAAAAAGGCGATGCCACTTGGAAATCTTTTGTTGTAGATTATAAAGAGTATGAGAAGTCTATATCTATATCACAAAGTATTTGGTCTAAAGTATGCACTGATACATTTAAAGTTAGTAGAGATAAGTATCCAGTTTTAAAATTAATTCTTGGGTCGGACAATAGCAAAACAAGGCTTGCAGTAATTGAATGGTCGTTACTAGAACAATTAGTAGAAAAGTGGGAAGAGTGAAAGAAATATTATTAACTACATTAACTGGAGCAGGTGTTGGGGTTATTTTTGCATTATTTAAGCTGCCAGTTCCCGCACCACCTGTGTTTGCAGGTGTAATGGGAATTGTTGGACTTTGGTTTGGATACGGTCTTGTCGGAAGGTTTATGTAATGACTAGCTTTTTATTTGGTACGCTTTTTGGTTTTATTGTTGGATACCCGCTAGGTCTATGGGCTATTGATTATACTAGGAGAAATGATGAGCGATAAGAGTAGCTTAGAATTAATTAGTGACATTACAGAGTTTAACGACCTTCATGAATTTATGAAAGACGAGCATCTGGATAGGGCTCTTGCTATTGTGGTAAAATTATTAATGAACCCAGATGTTCCGTCTGCTAAAGCTCCTCACCTTATTATGGAGTTACAGGCAATGTCAACTAAGTTTGCAGTGCTGGCCTCGGTATATTCTACAATTGCAAAAGATAAGGCTGGAACAGAAAACAATAATAAAAAGAACGTATATTATTCAGTAAAGGAGTCCATAGACAAGCTTGTAGATGCACTCAAGTATGTCGTCAGGTACAATTCATGAATTGGATACAAGCAACAGTTATATTTGGGCCCATCCTGGTTGCTCTCATAGCATTCTGGAAGGATATTAAATAATGGGTAGAGATATAGTTAATAATTTAAAGTTTAAAAAGTCATTAGGTAATTTTGATACATCTAAATTTTCTCAAATGCTTGATGATGCATACCTATCTACAAAAAGATTAGATGATGTAAGAACAAAAACTAGTTTTAGTCCAAGTAGTTTTGGCTATGGATACGGTAACTGTCCAAGATATTGGTACATGGCTTTTTCTGGTGCTATGTTTATTGACAACAATGATTCGATAGCTATTGCTAATATGTCTCAGGGTACACAGGCTCACGAAAGACTCCAGGGAATAATTCAAAAAACTGGAACTCTTAAGTATGAAGAGCTAGAAATAACAAACGAATACCCCCCAATCAGAGGCTTTATCGACTTGATCCTAGACTGGAACGGTCAAGAAGTTGTTGGGGAAATTAAAACTGCTAAGCAAGAAGTTTGGGATACAAAACAGGCTGAAATGGAGCCTTCAGGAAATCATTTATTGCAACTTTTAACTTATATGAAATTAAGAAAAGCATCAGAAGGATTCTTGATGTATGAAAATAAAAATACGCAAGAGCTTTTGCTTATTCCCGTTAACATGAATGAAAAGAATCAAGCAAAGATAGATGGCCTCTTTGTGTGGTTGCAAGAGGTATATGATAATTATAAAGATGGCGGTTTACCATTAAGGCCATTCAAGAAAACATCATCTGCATGCAAGTACTGTCCAATTAGAAAAGACTGCTGGTCTGCAGAAACTGGAGAGGTTCAAATTGAAGCCTATGAGGTAAACTAATGATTTGTTTTAATTCAGATTGTGCAAAAGAATTTGATGCAAAAACACATAATCAAAAATACTGTTCAGATGATTGTTGTAGAGTTGCAACAAATAAAAAAATTATGGAAAAGTATTATGAAAAAAAGGCAATTAAGAATGGAGCAAAAAGACTTTGCAAAAAATGTAAATCAAGCCTTAGTAGATATAATACAGAATTAATTTGCTCTCTATGTTTAAAGAGCAGTAACTCAAAACATAATAAAAAGATTATGGAGGCACTTAATGACACTAGCATCTCTTAAAAAAGTCAATGCTTCAAGAGTTCTTGGAATTGATGCGTCTACAAATTCATTCGGATTTTCTATTATTGAAAATAATATTCCAGTAAAATGGGGAAAGGTTGAATTTACTGGGGCAGATATTTATGAAAAAATATATGATGCAAAAATAAAAACTAGGGCTATGCTAAAAGAGTTAAAATGTGACTATATTGCAATTGAGGGGGCAGTCCTTGTTAGATCGCCAGATGCTGTGATAAAATTATCTTATGTCTATGGGGTTGTTATTTCAGAGCTTATGTCTACTGGCGCCAGTGTTATTACTATTTCTCCTACTGCTTGGCAGGCATTTATTGGCAATAAAAATCCAACAAAAGATGAAAAGGCTTCTCTGAAAGCAGCATACCCAGGTTATGCCGATTCTTGGTATAAAAATAAAATGAGGAATATTAGAAAGCAAAGAACTGTAGATTATTTTAATAGTAAGTATGGCTTGAAGATAGAAGATTTTGATGTGGCTGACTCAATGGGGATAGCCTATTACGCTAATGAGGTTTTAACAAAAAGATGATTATACAAATTATTGGACTACCTGGTTCTGGAAAAACAGAATTAGCAAAAGCATTAAAAGAAAGAATAAATGCGATCCATCTTAATGCAGATGAAGTTCGTGCAACTGTTAACTCAGACCTAGGCTTTACAACCGAAGACAGGATTGAGCAAGCAAGACGAATGGGCGAGATGGCACGTCTTATAGATAAACAAGGTGTTGCTCCAGTAATTGTGGACTTTGTTTGCCCAACAGAATTAACTCGTGCAGCATTTGGAAAGCCAGACATACTTATTTATATGAATACAATTAAAGAGGGCCGTTTTGAAGATACAAACAAGATGTTTGAAACACCTTCTAGTTTTGATTATGCTTACAATAGTCATGATCTAGATCCAAACGAGAAGGCTACAGATGTCATTGAAGAGTTTGGGCTTCATGACTGGTCCGCACCAACAACTCTTATGCTAGGTAGGTACCAGCCATGGCATGAAGGTCATCACGCCCTTTACAAAGAAGCGGGGAAGAGAACAGAGCAAGTGCTACTTGGAGTCCGTAATACATATAAGACAAGCGAAAAAGATCCACTTACATTTGATCAAGTAAAGGGATACATTGCTGAGGATGAATTTATAGATGGCGCCTTGGTGCTAAGACTACCTAACATTACAAATATTGTTTATGGTCGTGACGTAGGGTATAAGATTGAGCAAGTAGATTTGGGGGCAGAGATTCATGCTATTTCGGCTACTGAAAAACGCAAGCAAATGGGTATTTAAACAATTAGAAAAATCTGGACAAGCGATTGCAGATGCAGAAGACAGAATGGTTGCATCCATGTTTAAGAAAGAGGATTTAGATGACAGTAAAGAAAAGTAGATCTTTTGCAAAGTCTCTTACATGGAGGGTGATTGCAATACTTACAACATTTGGATCACTATATTTTTTAACTGGTGATGTCGAGATGGCTGGAATGGGAACTGTATTAACCAATACAATTAACTTTGTTGCATATTATTACCATGAAAGAGTATGGAACTCTGTGAGCTGGGGCAAAGAGTGACAGTAACAAAAGCAAGATCTTTTGCCAAGGCAATTAGTTATAGAATTTGGGGAACACTGTCCTCTGTGGCTGTTGCTTATGTTATAACAAGCAATGCTTCCTTGTCTGTAACAATTGCATTTTGGGAAACAGTAGTTAAGATATTCATTTACTACGCTCATGAGCGTGGATGGAACTATATACAATGGGGTAGAAAAAATGAAATTATATCAAAGTAAGGATTGGCTTCGCAGAAGATATGTTATTCAAAGAAAAACAGTAACTGAAATTGCTACTGAGTGTCAAGTTTCTGCTATGACTATACAAAGATATTTAGAAAAATTTGGATTAATTAGAAAATGATCAAAACAATTTTTATTATTGGAGAATCACAAATAGCATACATGTCAGGAGGAGCAGTACACTCTGGACCCCCAAAAGCATTAGAATTTGGTTCATATTCAAGAATTAAAAATGGGTACAACCTAGTATTTTTGTGGCAGCACAGTAGAACTGCTTTTAAAGTAGATTTTAATTATTTAGAAGATTTGTTTAAAGATCACGTAGATAATTTAAATGAGTCAGCTGTGATAGTGTCAGAATTTGGCGGAATGGATGCTGCGCTGGGGCAATATCAAAAGCATAACAATATGTCTGAAATTATGACAAAGTATACTTCTGAATGCATTAAGTTTGCAGATAAATATAAAGCTAATTTAGTTTTTATGGCCCCCTGGTGGCAAGTAGATGACGATAATGTTTATCAACTATGGCATGATATAACTGATTTGTTAAAAGATATATCTCAAAAAAATAACTTGCCAGGACCCATAGAAATAATGTATACTGTTTTAAGTAGACAATACGATGTTTTAGATGAATGGAAACACCATACTCCAGAGGATTCTGAGAGAATAGTAGAATATACTATATCACAAATAGAAAAGATATATAATGCTTGAACCAGTATTCCCAGATTCACAAGAATTTAAATGTCAGGATTTATACCTTCTAACAGTTGGAACCGCAGCAGGTAAAGAAATTTTAGAAACCTGCCATGAAATTGCACACATGCTCGTAAAGAAAAATATTGCATATGGCAATTCGGCCTTAGATCCAATTAGAATATTTTCTAAAGCTGGGTCAAGAGAGCAGCTACATGTAAGAATTGATGATAAATTAAATAGGCTTATGAAAGGAACCGATTACCCTGGAGACAATGATATTGATGATTTAATTGGGTATTTGGTTCTATTAAAGATTGCCAAGTCTCAATCCATTTGATTTTTTAGTCAACCAGGAATATAATAGGCATATATGGAAATTGAATTAGCTGATCATTATGATCGCATGAATAAGGTTGTTGGTGAACTTTTAAAGGGTAACAGCCCAACCCAGATTGCCTCTATAACAGGTTTTAAGCGGGCAGATGTTGTTGGGTATATAGATGAATGGAAACAGGTCGTTAGAAGCGATTCTGGGGCTCGTGAGAGGGCAAAGGAAGCAGTCTCTGGGGCAGACCAGCACTATGCGATGCTCATCAAAGAGGCTTGGAAAACAGTAGAGGATGCTGATACTCAGGGTCAGCTTAATGTTAAAGCTACTGCCTTAAAACTAATTGCAGATATTGAAGGTAAAAGAATTGGTATGCTGCAAGAGGTAGGACTCCTAGACAACGCAGAGTTAGCCACACAGCTAGCAGAGACAGAGCATAAGCAGGATATTTTAGTTAAAATATTAAAAGAAGTAACTGCTACTTGTCCAAAATGTAAGCTAGAGGTAGCAAAAAGACTTTCTCAAATTACTGGTGTTGTTGAGCCAGTTGTACTAGAGGCAGAGCAGGTTGATGGATCTTAATTTTAATGACCTGATAGACATTCTAGACGGAGAAGAATTTGAAGAGCGTCCAGTAGATTTGCGTACTTTTGTAACTAGCCCAGAGTATCTTGGGCTACCACCTCTTTCTGAATATCAATACACTTTAATTGAAAAATCTTCTCAAATTTATAAAGAGTCTACTTTGATTAAGTTATTTGGTGAAGCAGAAGGTCGTCGTATATTTAAGCAAACATGTAATGAAATTATTGCACAGCTTGGAAAAGGATCTGGCAAAGATTACTGCTCTACAATATCTGTAGCATATCAAGTATATCTTTTATTATGCCTTAAAGATCCAGCAACATATTATGGAAAGCCACCTGGAGACACAATTGATATTCTCAATATTGCTATTAACGCACAACAAGCTAATAACGTTTTTTTCAAAGGATTTAAAACAAGAATAGAAAGATGTCCTTGGTTTGCTGGGAAGTATGATCCCAAAGCATCTGAAATTAAATTTGATAAAAATGTTAGCGTCTACTCTGGCCACTCTGAAAGAGAAGCCTGGGAAGGATATAACGTTTTGACTGTAATTCTTGACGAGATTTCAGGTTTTGCAACAGAAAATACAACGGGACACGATCAAGCTAAAACTGCTGATGCTATATACGATATGTATAGAGGATCTGTTATATCTCGTTTCCCAGAGTATGGCAAAATCATTTTGCTTTCATTTCCACGTTTCAAGAATGATCCAATTCAAAAATTTTACGAATCAGTTATTGCAGAAAAAGAAGTAGTTATAAGAAGTAAGGTTTTAAAGATGGATGACGAGTTGCCAGATGGGACGGAGGGTAATGAGATAACTGTAGAGTGGGAAGAAGATCATATACTGTCTTATAAAATACCACGTACATATGCAATTAAAAGACCGTCATGGGAAGTAAATCCAACTAAAAATATAGAAAATTATAAGGTCGAGTTTTATAAAAATATGCCAGACGCATTAGGTAGATTTGCCTGTATGCCCTCTGAAGCTGTTGACGCTTTTTTCAAGTCAAGAGAAAAAATAGAAAAAGCTTTTAATAACACAGCGTTAGCAGTAGATAAATTTGGAAGACTAGAATCATGGTTTGCACCAGATCCAGATAAAGAATATTTTATACACGTAGACTTAGCACAGAAGCATGACCACTGTGCAGTTGCTATGTCTCATGTAAATAAGTGGGTAAACGTTAAGGTTACTGATTCTTATTCGCAACCAGCACCTATTGTTGAGGTTGATGCTGTGATGTACTGGACTCCTACATCAGATAAGTCAGTAGATTTTACTGAGGTAAAAGACTACATCTTGTCCCTAAGAACTGCTGGTTTTAAAATTAGACTCTGCACATTTGATAGATGGAATTCGCATGACATGATGCAACAGTTAAAGCAATATGGAATTAATACTGAGACTCTATCTGTTGCAAAAAAACATTATGACGACATGGCAATGGTGGTTCTTGAAGAGAGAGTAAGCGGGCCAAGCATTCCTCTTTTAATAGATGAATTATTACAGCTAAGGATAATGAGAGATAAGGTTGACCACCCAAGAAAGGGATCAAAGGATTTATCGGATGCCGTATGCGGCTCTATATATAATGCTATAAGTAAAACTAAGTTTAATATTAATCAAGAAATAGACATACATACTTATGATTCCATAAGATATGATAATCAGGAAGAAGAGGTTAGGCTAAATATGATAAGGCCACCTAGGATGCCTCAAAATTTATCTTCAGTTCTTGAGGGAATGGAAATATTATGAGTATATATCAAGATCAAGCTAAAGAGTGCAAGTGTTGCGGAAAGCATGTACCATTGCCTATAGTATTAAAAGAGTATCATGGAATTAAGGTTTGCCCAACCACATTTGATAATATTTTGGAGTATAGAAGACTTTGGTTGCTGACTGGATCAAGACCTCAAGGAAGTATTAGAAAGCATTTTTCTGAGTATGTGCAGCAAATTGTTGAGTCCGAATACATTAAGGATAAAAATGACAGCGGAATATGAAATAAATGAGCATGAGGTTGTAGAGGTCAGTGATGTATTCCATAACACATTATTTGAAGCAATTCTTAATGAAGAAAGCAATATAAATTACGACTATAATGATGAGACATTGAAGTATATTTATACAAATAATTTTGAACACTACGGATTAAATACAACCGAACCTTACGGGTTAAAATACAATTTTAATGAAAACGGGTACAGGTCAAATACATTTTCAATAGGTACCGAAATGCTTGTTACTGGATGCTCGTTTACTTTTGGATCAGGTATTGAAGAAGAATTTAGGTGGGGAGACATTCTATCAAAAAAACTAGGTATGTCTTACTCTAACTTAGCGCTACCTGCCAGTAGTGTTACAAGGCAAGTTAGAGATATATTTGAATATTTCAAAGAGTATGGTCATCCAAAATATATATTTGCAATGTTTCCAGTATTTAACAGAATGGAAATTGTATCTAATCCAAAATACCTTAAAGTTGGTGCTTGGGAAAGATCAATAAAAAAATTTAAAAAACACAATTCTAACAATAAAACAGAGCTTTATAGGCAAACCTCAAACATTAACATGATACCTATGAATCAAAAATTTTTAACTCATCCTCTTATTATTGAAGATATAATGCCTTCCGAGACTCCGCAGTTCTATGCTAGTTTGCATATACAGATGCTTCAGCAGTATTGTGATCTAGCTGGGATTAAGTTTATTTGGTCTACTTGGCATCATCCACAAAATCAAGTTTTAGAAAAAGTAAATGAAAAATATCCAAATACATTTAAAAACATGGTTTATACAAATCCAAATGGATGGGTGTACAATAAGCAAACAAAAGAATATGATTATATTGAAAATAAAGAAATAGTAAAATGTCATGAAGATTACAAGGTAGAGTCTGGAGACATGTTTCATATGGCTAGAGACATTGAGTTTGGGATAGAATGGGCTCATTGGGGTACCCATAGGCATCTTCATGTTGCAGAAGCATTTGAAAATTATTTTAGGAATAATTTAAAATGATGATAGAGGATATACATAAATACATTTATGTATATTTTATAAAAGTTGTAAGAAAAATAAAAAAAAGAAAACCTGAAGACTACACTTATTAAGTGTTGACGTAGCTCCTTGTTATAGATATAATATGTATCTAGCACCAGTAGCTTAGTTGGTTAGAGCCCCGAACTCATAATTCGGTAGTCGTAGGTTCAAGTCCTACCTGGTGCACAAAAGGAGAGTAATGGAAGACGAAGAGTACATCGAAAGACTTCAACATTATCTTGATATTGGAGCCATACGTGAAGCTGGAATAGATGAAAATGGTGAAATTATATACGAGATAGATGAAGATCATACAAAACAGCTTGCTCCAGAACTTTGGGAATCACACATGGAGTATATCGATAATTCATTTTTAGATCTATATAAAGATGGCCATGTTGAGGTAGAATATGATGAAGACCTAAATGCAATTATGCATTTAACTAAAGAAGGTTATGCTATTGCTTTAGAAAAAGGTTTAATTCCGATAGACATGGATGGAATACCAGATAATTAAAATGGATTTTTCATCAGAATCTTTTGAAAATAGAAGATTTTTATTTCAAAATATAGCTAGAGTCCTGCCAGATAACCCGTGGGTAATAAAGGCTACTGAAAAAATGAAAACATACTCAAAAGACGAGTATGCTATTATGCTTCAAGAAGCGTATAGTTTTCAAGACGAATTTGATAGGGCAGTAGAGTTAAAAATATCTGCAAAAACAGAAGAAGGTAAAAAATTATTTATTTTATTTATTAAGCATATAAATTGGTTCTTCGAGATAGATGAATCTTCTTATAAGGAATTATTAGAGCTTTGTAGTCCAAGTGCCAGCCAGTTTCTTATTGTTAATAAATCATATTCAAGTTTATTATTTGATATACTTGTTGAGTATAAATCAGAGTTAGGAATATAATGAAGGCGATTGTTGTAAAGTCATTTGGCGGCCCAGAAGTTATGGAGTATACTGATTACCGTGAGCCTACTCCTGTAAAAGATCAAGTTTTAGTAGAAACAAGAATGATAGGTGTAAACTATGCAGACACATATCAAACTGAAAATAGCTACCTAGTTCAATCACTTCCTCCAGTCATACCTGGCATTGAAGCGTCTTTTAAATTAAACGGTGATCTTTTTATTGGACATGCTTCAAGTGGTGCATATGCAGAAAAAATGCTTGTAAAAAAAGATAGAATGTTTAAGGTTCCAGAGGGTGTAACAGAGCAAGAGGCACTTTCTGTAATATGTCAGGGTACTACCGCATATGGAATTGTAAGAGATATGTGTAAAATAAAAAATGATGATTTAGTTTTAATCAATGGAGCCTCAAGTGCTGTCGGAATAATATTAGTTCAGTTGTGTAAATTGTATGGAGCATCTGTGATAGCAGTTGCTGGAAGCCAAAATAAAATAGATAATTTAAAAAACTTAGGAGCAGATTTTGTTTCTTTAGACAATTTAAATGAAATAAAACAAGTAATTAAAGCTATAGGAAGAAAACCAAATGTTGTTTTAGAATCGTATGGCGGAAAGCATTTTATGGACTACTACAGCATGCTAGAGTCTGGAGGGCACATATGTTCCTATGGTGCTTCCTCAAGAGAAGGATTGCCCTCTATTCAAATTAGAGAGCTTTTAAAGGATAGCAAGATTGTTTCTGGATTCTGGGGTACTAAGATATTTGAAAACAATGATAGGTTAAGTGCAGCGGTTAATGATTTATTTAATTTAATTAAAGATAAAAAAATAAAAATTATTATTGGTGATGTAATGAGTTTAGAGAATGCAAAAGTAATGCACGAAAAAATACGAAGTAGAGATACTTTTGGAAAGCTTATTCTAGTAAATAAAATGAATGCAGATCTCAGTAATGAAATTTAATATTAAAGATAATTTAATTGAAAATAAATATTTTGGAATATTAAATCCAAACTCTGAAGATTTTTTAATGCCATATGAAAAAGATTTGGGTATAGAGCCAAGCCACGAGATTACCTATAAATATAATAATGTCGGATTCAGATGCGATGATTTTGTAGAAGAGCATAATGGTCTACACGTATTATTTGCTGGATGTTCAGAAACAGAAGGGGCATCTAATAAAATAGAAGACGTTTGGTCTTATATCTTATATAATAAAATTCAAGAAATAATTCCAGCATCTGGCTACTATAATGTTGGTAAAGCTGGACTTACAATATCAGCAGTAGTAATGAATATATTTCAATATATGTATGATTATGGAATGCCAGACTATATATTTGTGCAATTTCCAGATCAAACAAGGTATGTAACTTGGTCAGAAGAAGATGGTCTTTATCCAAAGTACCAGGTTCTTGGCGATAATGCCAGTGACATAAAGTGGGATATATTTTTTACAAAGCATAAAGAGCCAGAAGTTTTAAATATTAATATTTTATATAATTATTTATTATTAAAAAACTTAATTCAGTTTTGCCATATAAATAATATAAAATTAATATGGTCTAGCTGGCATAGCCCGAGCATTGAAAAATTTAGTTCCAATACAAGTATGCTAGACGGTTACATTGATACAAGCACACTCAATAAAGAGCATTGGGATATTAAAATAAAGGACCTAAAGGCAAGAGATGGCTATCACTTTGGCAGAGGTTTTCACAAAATATGGGCAACAAAATTCTATGAGGCATTTTTAAATGATAAAAATAATTAGAAGGCTAATTGTTAAGAGAAAAATTAAAAAAATGATGAGGAAAAATAGGTATACCTACTAATGATAATTTTAGGAATTAATGAAACATCTCATGATGCATCTGTTTCTTTAATCAAAGACGGAGAAATTCTTTTTGCTGCACATTCAGAAAGATACAGTAAAAAGAAAAATGACTGGTATAACAATGTAGATATATACAAAGATATGCTTAATTATGGAACTCCAACACACATAGCCTATTATGAAAGACCTCAATTAAAAAGATCTAGATTGGTATTGCGTGGAGGAGCTGGAGACTGGAAGCCAAATATTCCTATGGACTTACCAGTTAAATACTTTTCTCATCATCACTCGCATGCAGCAGCTGGTTACTATACAAGTAAGTTTGACGATGCAGTTATTGTAGTTTTAGATGCAATTGGAGAATATAATACTTCTACGATATGGGTCGGAGAAGGAGAAAGTATTAAGTTAAAGTTTAAGCAAAATTATCCAGTGAGCTTTGGATTATTTTATTCAGCATTTACTCAGCTAGTCGGACTAATACCAAATCAAGAAGAGTACATCCTTATGGGAATGGCTGGTTATGGTGATCCAAATAAGTATTTAAAAAAAGTTTTAGAATATTTCCCATCACCCTATAAACAAAAATATAATTTTCACAAAGGCATACATGACTGGGGTCACATATCTGGAGACCAAGATAAATTTGATATAGCTGCCGCAGTTCAGGTTGTTTATGAAAGCAATTTAATGCAATTTATGCATATGGCAAAGAGCGTAACTGGTAAAGATAATCTTGTTTTTATGGGAGGCTGTGCTTTAAACTGTTCTGCTAATACAAAACTATGGAAAATATTTAAAGATATTTGGATTATGCCAAACCCAGGAGATGCAGGCAGCTCTTTAGGAGCAGCAGCAGCTTTATATGGAAAACACATAAATTGGAAAGGGCCTTATCTTGGCACAGATATACATGGTGCTTGGCCAAGGCACGAGATATTAAAAGAGTTAAAAGAAAATAAAATTGTAGCAGTAGCTTCAGGAAGGGCGGAGTATGGTCCAAGAGCTTTAGGAAATAGGAGCATCCTTGCAGATCCAAGAGATCCTGATATCAAAGATAAAGTTAATCAGATTAAACAAAGAGAAAAGTTTAGGCCATTTGCTCCAGTTGTTTTAGAGCATTTTGCACATGAGTGGTTTGATATGCCTACTAGGTCTACGCCTTATATGCAATATGCTGTTAGATGCAAGCAGCCTGATAAGATACCTTCGGTTGTACATATTGATGGTACATCAAGAGTGCAAACGGTAAATGAATATAATCATCCTGAGCTACATATGCTATTAAGGCAGTGGTATTGGGAAACTGGCGTACCAATATTATTAAATACTAGCTTGAATATCAAAGGTCAGCCACTCCTGAATGATGAAAATGATATAATTGAGTGGCAAAATAGATACAACACTAAAATATACGGAGGCAATAATGTTTTATAACAACCCCAATGTAGAAAAAATTGGACACAAGGTTTACATATATCGTAATTTTGTTTCTCCAGAAAAAATGGAAGAAATAAATAATGTTATTAAAAATATAAAGGTTGATGATTTAAGAGTAGACACCTCAGATCATACAATAGATTGGTATTATGATAAATTTACTCAGCCAATATATGAACTATATGATGTATGGAAAGACTTAAATGAATTATTACTTCCAGAATATTGTGTTCACCCATGTCTTACTTTAATTAGTACAAAAGAAGGCGAAGAGATGTACGCACACTCCGATAGCCCAGGAGAAGATATGGAAGATGAACTTATAGCCTCAGACGTATGGAATACTTGCTGCGTAATACATTATGGTGCGATTGTTTATTTTGGTGATTTTGAGGGCGGAGAAGTCTACTACCCTAATCTAGATTCTGATGGAAATTTTGTTGGTAATGAAGAACCACTTAAGGCAGGAAAAGAATTTAGAGTTAAGCCAAATGCTGGAGATTTAATTATTCATGGAGCGCACAGTGATACATATCACGGAGTAAAAACCATAACATCTGGAGTTAGATATGCTTTTTCAAACTTTGTATTGCCAGTTGAAAAAAATCCAGGCACATTCCCAGTTTGCGGAACAAAAGAAAATGAAGAAAGATGGAATAAAGGACATCAGGAATGGCTAACACCAATTAATTTTCAATGGAAGCCATCTGAAAAGCTACAGCAAGAAATAGACTCTGGTATTACTGGAGTAAGATACAGAGATATGTAGTTTTAAAACTATAGACAAAAATTCAAAAAAGTAGTATCATTAGGTTACTTAGCCTTTGTAGCTCAGGGGACAGAGCAGTAGCCTTCTAAGCTATTGGTCGCAGGTTCAAATCCTGCCAAGGGCACACAATGGTCCATAGCTCAGTTGGTAGAGCGTCGAACTGTTAATTCGAATGTCGCAGGATCGAGACCTGCTGGACCAGCAGGGAAGCATGGCAGAGTGGTCGAATGCAGCGGTTTGCTAAATCGTAGATCGAAAGATCCGTAGGTTCGAATCCTATTGCTTCCGCATATAGCTTCATTAGTCCAATTGGTAGAGTCGCATGATTTAGGATCATGATGTTGTAGGTTCGAGTCCTACATGAAGCACTGGAACATGGTGTAGTGGTAGCACAAGAGCTTCCAAAACTCTTAGTGTGGGTTCGATTCCTACTGTTCCTGCCATAGCGGAGTAGAGCAGTTTGGTTAGCTCGGAAGCCTCATAAGCTTTAGGTCGTGGGTTCAAATCCCTCCTCCGCTACCAAGCCCTTATAGCCCAGCGGTAGAGGCGGTAGACTTAAAATCTATACAGCGTTGGTTCGAATCCAACTAGGGGCACAAATGGTATAATAAAGTTAGGTTGCCAAATGGGACCTATATTAACTTATTCGCTTGAAGGAGGAATAAAATGAGTTACATTAACGTAACAACAACTGGTCTAGGACCAACATGGTTAAATGATCCATTTTTTATTGGATTTGATAAAATGTTTAACCGCATAACAAATACAACAAACAATCAGTCTGGATTCCCGCCATATAATGTCAGAAAAATTGATGAGGATACCTATGTAGTTGAACTTGCAGTAGCAGGTTATAATAAGGATTCTATTGAGATTACAGAGCATGACGGAACCTTAACAATAAAGGGTGAACGTCCAGAAGATGCAGAAGAATATCTACACAAGGGTATTGCAGGTCGTAAGTTTACACGTACATTTACACTTGCAGAATACATGTACGTAGATTCTGCTGAGCTTAAAGATGGAATGCTTCATATTTTAATAAAGCGTGACATTCCTGAAGAAAAGAAACCAAAAAATATTACAATTAAGTAAAGCATTAGGCTACTACTTATCACCTGAGCATGTGAATAAACTGCTTTTTAAATTAAGGAAAAAATGCCTAGATACGAATACAAGTGTGCGGACTGTAACTTAAATAAAGAAGTTGTAAGGTCTTTTAGTGATGCTGATTTAGTTGAGTTATGTGAAAAATGTAATAATCCAATGAATAAGGTTTACAACACATTTGGAATACAGTTTAAAGGTGGCGGGTTTTATTCCACTGGCGGTTAACTAAATTCTTCAATGATATAATTAACTTGTTATAAAATATATAACAAGGAGTTATTAGTTGACTAGGACAAAGGCATGGAGACTCTCATTAGCATTCATTTTGATGTTTGGATGGCTATTCCTTTCTCCTGCGTACAGTGACGATCCTTTAACATTAGCTGCCCAAGAAATACAAAACCTTAATAGTGCAGTAGATAAGTTAGACTATAAAGATGGTCTAATTAATATGATTGATATAGCAGAGAATAAGTTTGCCTACGCTAAAAATGCGATGGAAATCAGAGATGCAGCTTATGATGCTTATGATGATGCAGTAGAGGCAGAGGCTATAGCCTTAGAAGAAATGAACCTGGCCCAGTCAAATGTAGATGGTCAGACAGTCACAGTAGCCATAGCCCTTGAGAATAAAGATAATGCACTTGAGGATAAGAATGATGCCCAGGATGCACTTGAAATAGCCAATATTAATCTTCAAAATGCAAGAGCAGACATGGAGAGTTCAAACGGACAGGGACTCCAATATACTGTTTATACATTATTAAGAAATGGCAACACGGCAGTTCCTGGATCTGTTGTTTGTTCTGGCACATGGAACTCAAACTATATGCAACTACCAGTGTGTGGAAATAGATACAATGACTTTGTAGTTAAACTTACTGGGCAGATTACTGTGCCACAGCATTGGACATCCACTTATTTTGCAGGTGCTACAGATGATGGGTTTAGAATGTATATCAACGGTGCCCTTGTTATTAACAACTGGGTTGAACAGGGTGTTGAGTGGAGTCCATATTCACCAATTATTGATGTTAGTGAAGATAAAACAATAGATGTAGAGATCTGGTGGTATAACGGTGGAGGTCCAGGATCTTATCATCTTGGATGGGCTATTCCTGGAGGGTGGACTGGAGCAGGATGTGATTATACTGGTGGCTGGGGAGTAGGATTTAGTTGCAACCTTAATACATTTTCTTCTGGATCAGGACCAACTCAAGCACAGATAGATACATACAATAGTGCTATTGCAGCAAGAACTGTAGCACAAGCAAACTATAACAATAAGTTAGCAGAATATAATGACAAACTAAATGTTTATAACCAAGAAGTTGCAACTCTAAACTCATATAATCAAGAACTAACCAACAAGACTTCTGAGTATGACAATGCTGTTAATGATACAGCAGATGCTTTGTCTGAAAAGAACAACTCTATTTCTACTTTTAATAGTGCAATGAATGATGTTAATGCTGCAATTGATGACGCATGGCGTTACTATGATGAGCAATCACAAAGAGAAATCCAAAGAGCAATAGCACAGGCAGCCGCTGCAGCCGCCGCCAACCAGCCTAAGCCAGAGCCACCACCATCACCAAGGCCTACTATTGAGCCAGAAAAACCAAAGCCTTCTCCTCCACCAACAGAGGAACCAAAGCCAGAACCAACTAAGCCAGAAGAGCCAAAACCAGAACCAACTAAGGAAGATCCTAAGCCTGAGCCTACAAAACCAGAAGAGCCTAAGCCAACTCCTGCACCAAGCCCTGAACCAAAGCCAGAACCTACTCCAGAGCCTCCTATTGAGCCTTCTCCAGAGCCTAAGCCACTTTCAAGACCAGACTTTAAGCCAGCAGAAAACATTGATCCAGTCATTAAGGATGCAGAGTTAGCAGCACTTATTCCAGAAAAAGGTAGTGGAACAACTGAAGATCTATCTGGAGTTATTGCAAACCTTACAAGCAAGGATAATAAGTTAGTTAAACTTTCTCCAGAGCAAACGGCAGCGGTAAGTCAGACACTCAAGGCTTTGACTCAAGAAGCAAAGCAAGAACTCGCATTAGGCCTGGGTATCTCAGCGGGAGAAGTTACAAAGGTGGCAGAAGCAATGAAGTCTGATGCAGCAGTAGCATCAGCATTTGTTGAGTTTGAAGAGAGATCAATGAATGCAGGAGAAGCACCAATGCCATTTACATTAGCAGATGCAGTAACAGAAGTACAAACAGAAGCATTCTTAGCAGACCCACTTGGAGCATTTTCAAATATAAATTTTGAAAAAATATTAAGTCCGTCAGAGTGGGGCAAAGATATGACTGATGATCAAAGAGAAAAGGCTCAAGAAGTAATTGTGCCAGTAATTATTGCAGGAAATATTGTGGCTGCTGCCATGACTAGGAGGATATAATGAATATAATTAAAGCATTTTTAGGCTGGGTCTGGGAGGCAATAAAAGAGAGCATAGCTCAGGTTTGGACACTTTTGGGCTTCTTTATTGCATGGCTAACGCTTACTGGGACTGCCCAGGATGTGGTGGGGTTAGCCACTATTGCAGCAACAGCTATATGGCTTATTACGATTCCTCTTCGAAAAGAAGACGAATAAATGCTATAATCTAACTATGAAAAAAATAATTAGTATTGCCACGGCAGGCGTAGTGATGCTATCATTGACTAGTTGCGGATATCAGGGGCATTATAGATATCCTTGTCAGGATCCAGCAAATTGGGAAGCAGCAGAATGTAATCCTCCAATTTGTGAAGCAACTGGAACATGTACAAAAGATATAGTTGGAGAAATTTCAACTACAACTACTGAAACAGGTACTTTGAATGGCTAAAGAAAGATTGACACCAGCTGAGCTAGATGCACGTCTAAAGTTTATTTTAGGCATCACGCTTGGCTCTATTTTATTTTTTACTGCTATAGGAATTCTATACGGTTTATTGTTTGTAACTCAACCAGTAGGTGCACAATCAGAAAACGATAAAATGTTTTTTAATGTCCTTGGCTCAGTTGCAACATTTATTACAGGAACTTTGGCTGGATTATTGATTGGACAATCAGGTGCTAAGGATATCATGAAGGCACAGCTAGATAATAAAGAAATGGATGCTAAGAATACTCAAGCTGACAAAAAGCTTGAAGCAGAAATTGATGCAACAGCAGCACGTTTAGCAGCAAAACCAGATGGCGCAATGCCTGCAGAGCAGCCAGTTGATACGGATTGGGATAAGGAGTAATTATGTCACAAGATTTTCCAGTTCCAGCAGAAACAGCAAAGGCTCCTAAAGGATCTGTTGCTCGTTTAATTCAAATCGCTAAATCTCAAGTAGGATATATTGAAGGTCCTAAAGATAATGAAACAAAGTACGGAGCATATACAAAAGCTAACTTTCAGCCATGGTGCGGATCTTTTGTAAACTGGTGTGCAAACGAAGCTGGAGTAAAAATACCTAATACCGTATATACTCCAGGAGGTGCAGCAGCATTTAAAAAGGCTGGAGCATGGATTGATGGAGACATTGCAGATCCAGAACCAGGAGATATCGCCTATTTTGATTTTCCCTCAGATGGCGTCGATAGGATTTCTCACGTAGGAATTGTTATTGAAGATAATGAAGATGGAACTGTTTGGTGTATTGAAGGAAATACTTCATCAAAGAAGTCTGGAAGCCAGCGAAATGGTGGAGAAGCCTGCAAACAACTTCGTGCATTTAAGAAGAACAAAGCAGGAGTACAAGTTTCAATAGTAGGATTTGGAAGACCAAAATTTAAAAATGGCAATGCTGCAACAGCTAAGACTTCCGCATCTGTTGATGGCAAATGCCCAACTTGTGGTAGATAGGATATCAAATGTCAAAAGAAGGATACAAGCCTACGTCTGGAATGCAATCAGCAGCACGTCGTGCTATAAAGTTAAAAGAGCAAGGTAAGGCAAAAGGTGCTGGTACTGCTGTCGGCTGGACTCGTGCAGGCCAGCTCGCAAGAGGAGAAACATTAAGTCTTTCAACTGTTAAGCGTATGTATTCATTTTTCTCTCGTCACGAAGTAGATAAAAAGGGTAAAGACTGGGATAATGCAGAAAACCCTTCAAATGGTAAGATTATGTGGCTTGCTTGGGGCGGAGATTCAGGATTTTCATGGTCAAGAAAGATTGTAGAAAGAGAGAAAAATATGAAGAAGTCATTAGAAGTTCAGGAAGTTGTTGAAGAAATAAAAAGTATTTTGGAAGATGTTGTTAATCCAATTGACACTGTGGTGGAGATACCAGAAGACCAAGATATAACAAAGTCACTTCGACCTGAAGTTACTCGTGAACAGATGTATGCTGTAATTGAGCATTTAACAGAAGCAATTGAGTCTATGATTGAAATGCCAGAAAAAGATGGCGAAGAAGAAGCTCCAGAAACCCCAGAGGCTCCAGAGTCAGACATGGAAGATGTATATAAGTCTGACGACGAAGAGGAAGACAAGTGGGATAATATGACAAAAGCATGCTGGACTGGATACACTCAAAGAGGCATGAAAGAGAAAAACGGCAGAATGGTACCAAACTGTGTACCAGTTGAAAAGTCCATCGATTTAGATAAAGAAGAGCCAGTAAAGAAATCAATATGGAGTGGAACTTTTCTTAAATAATCTATTGACATAGATCTCACATCTCTGTATACTAGTACAGTAGATACAAACAGTAAATTGGACTAATGTTACATTTGTATGAAAATGGAGTAGAGATACTCAAAAATAAAATACGTAATAAAAATGTAGATGCCTACTGGGATAATTATAGTTTTATTATATGGGAAAAAAATCAAGGCGGATATTCAGATACAAAAGGTGTATTTAGAAATAATAGTTGGGGAATTGCGAAAACTATTAATGTTTCATCTGATGGAACTTGGGTATTACCGCTAAAATATGTCAGATATTTTAAATAAATTAGGTGTAGACGAAGATAAATTTGCATGGTGGGACATCGCAGCTTGTTCTGGCATGAATACAAATTTGTTTTATGATACATACGAATCAGATATTAATATTGCAAAAAATATAGATCAAGCTTGTTTGTCTTGCCCTGTTATAGCAATATGTTATAAAAATGGTATTCAAAACAATGAATACGGAGTTTGGGGCGGAGTTTATTTAAACTTTGGCCAACATGATAAGCAAAGAAATACACATAAAACAAAAGAGATTTGGAAGGAATTAAAAAATAAACATGCCCAAATCTAATATGTATGACAATAAACATTTTAAGCACGGTGTTAACATGTGGACTGGTGAGCCAAATAAACCAGTTTTTTATAATGATGAAATGCGAAAAAGGCTTAGGGAAATAAAGCGACCACATTTATTAATGATGGACGTAGCCATGTATCCAGAATTTTTAGCTTTAAGATTATATGAGGATAACTTTATACAGTTCAGTGGAACTAAAAAAGAAGAGGTTATTGATTATGTAACAAAGGTTAAAAAGATGATCGAATCTTATGGAGTAAGATGCGAGCTGGAGGGGGTCCCAAGTGATAGAACCATCGGAAAAACTTAATGTCTTTATACCAACAGAAGAAGAATATGGATATGTCAAATCTTTTGGGGCTTTCTTTTCAGAAGTCTCATATACAAAAAATGGAGTTGTTTACACAGAAATGATGGAAAACGAAGATTTCATAATAATTGATGAGGATTTAAATTAATGGAAAAAATATTATGTTATTCATGTAATAAAAGTAAAGCTAATCTTAGCTTAGTAAAGTCGACACTGCTTGGAATTAATTTATTTTTATGCGACTCCTGCAAATCAGAAAAATTAGAACCAAGGTGGGTTGTAATAATTGCTGGAAGACAAAATGGTCCAGAATCTGTAAAAGAGTTTATTGCAAAGAAGAAATACAACGGCAACGAGATTTCGGCATCTGAATTATTAATTTAATTAAAGATATATATTACTGTATAATATATGTATAATGACAATCGACCTAATTACAGTAATTTTATCGTTGCTTGCAGCAATATTAAGCGGTATGGGTACAGCCCTAGTTGCTGGTATTAGAGACTCAAAAAAAGAAAAAAATAGGCGTCAAGAGCGTGAACAAGATCATTTAAAGATGGAAATTAAAGATTTAAAAATTCAATTATATGAGCTTGAAAAACAATTAACTGATTGGAAAGATAAATATTATCACGCAATTCAGCAGTTGATTGAGGTAAAATCTGAGCTTGAGCAAACCCTAATTCAATTAGATCATGTGAATATCCACATAGAAGAACCACCTGCATAGAATAAATAAAAATAGTACAATAGTTTGTATGACATGTATTGTAGCTATAGCTCAAAATGGAGTTGTTTATATGGCCTCCGACCACGCAGCATCTGATGATAAAACTGGGTGGATCTTAGCTCGTAAAGAACCAAAGTGTTTTAAGGTAGGACAGTATGGAATTGCTTTCACCGATTCTTTTAGAATGGGTCAGATTTTACAATACTCGTGGGTTCCTCCAAAGTATACTCCAACAAAAACAAACTCTGGTTTAGACAAGTTTATGAGAACAAAGTTTATAGATTCTGTAAAGCAGGCTTTTAAAGATAATGGTTATGGAAGTATCGGATCTCCGTCAGAAGAAGATACTGGTGGAATCTTTATAGTTGGACTTGAAGGCAGAATCTTTACTATAGATGAAGACTTCCACGTTGGAGAGAATGTTGTTAATTATATGGCAGAGGGAAGCGGTGGGCAGATAGCCCTAGGAGCTTTGTACGCAACAAAGAATCAAAAGAATCCTAAACTAAGACTAAAGCTGGCTTTAGAAGCAGCATCAGAATTTAATATGTCTGTTTCTGCCCCCTATACATATATTCAAGTTTAGAGTATAATTTAAGCATGGAAGAGTTTAAGGATATTAATAACTTAAAGCCAAATTACTCAAAGGCTATGGACATCAGAGGTTTACCTACACATGTGTGCCCTTGCGGATGCCAAGTGTTTAACTTAAAAGTAATTTTTTATAACTATGAGATAGCAAGTTATTTTATAGACATGGAGTGTGCTGCCTGTGGCACTATTGCAACAGCTCCTACACCGATTGATAGAGACGGGGAGTAATGAGAAGATCAGAAAAGCTTTTACAATTAGAGCTTGAGGTATATAAGTTAAGATTAGAACTTGATCTTGTATATGAAATTTTAAATAATATTGTTGGATCAATTGAATCACAAAATATTGATTCTGGCAAGTGGTACGTAAGACCCCCTAGACCAGATTTTAATAACTAGTATTGACAATCTTAAAAGCATATTATATTATTCATTTATGAAAAAAACACTAACTGCTCTTGTTGTGACAGCGATCATGGCGGTATCGCTTCCAGCTAATGCAGCACTAAAAAACTCTACTGCCGCAGTACCAACCCTAGCAATCATTGATACAGCGCTAGATACATCAATTCCTTCAATTAAAGAAAAGCTTGTTGGCGAGGTTTGCATACTTGATTGGAATTCATGTCCAAATGGACAAGCTTTCATGGAGGGAGAGGGTTCTTCTGTTCTTCCAATGAATATTCTTTCTAATAATAATTTTAGTCATGGAACTCAAATGGCTTCTATCGCTGTAAGAAATAATCCTAATATGAATATTCTTTTTATTCGTGTTATTGGAAATACACCAGATGGTCGTCGTCAGATTACCAAGTCTACTTTAGTACCAAGAGTTTTAGAATGGCTTAATCTTAATAAAGATAAGTATAATGTGAAAGCTATTGCAATGTCACAGGGTCATCATAATTTAGTAAAAACTGGAGACTATTGTCCAGTTAATCGTGAGCTAGATGTCGCTTTATTAAAGCTAAATCAAGCCGACATTCCAGTAATGTTTGCTGTAGGTAACGATAGAGATTATTCAAGAATTGATTGGCCATCTTGCCACATGTCTCCAAACGTGTTTGCTATCGCAGGTGCAGAAAGCTATAATGCTCCAGCAACATATAATAACCATGATAGCAATAGGACTGATTTTTTTGATTACGGAAATCAAGAAGTGATTCGTCCAAATGGAATTAGGGCTTACGCTGCTGGTTCTTCTGTTGCAAACGTATCTTTTGCTGCTAAATGGTTATTCATTAAGTCAGCAAAAAATAATTTATCAATTAACGATATTAATTCTTTAATTAAAAATACAGCTCTCCCTATTAAGAACTCACGTGGAGTTTCAGGATTGCTTTTAGATGCAGGAAAAGCAATCAATGGCTAAAGACCTAACTGTACTTGAAGAAATTATTGGTCAGGTTGCTGAAGATGTTTATAATAAGTGGGCAGCAGCCCTACCTGAAGATCAAAAAACTGAAGATGCGTTATCTGCTTTAAGTAAAAATGCATATGAGGTTACTGTATTAATTATTCAAAACTTCATGAAGAGGTTTAATGATGCTGCAGAGGAATTAAAGGATAAGTAGGCGGTTTGGGGGAGGGTATTGACTCTCCCCCATTTATTTAGTAGGATATGGTTATGCAAACATTTCTTCCACATAAAGACTTTGCAAAAACAGCAGAGCATTTAGATCGTAAACGTTTAATAAAGCAGAGTGTTGAGAATCTACAGGTACTCAAGTCTTTGTCAGGATACTATGATAGCACTGGGGCATGGATTAATCACCCTGCAGTAAAAATGTGGCGAGGTCATGAAGATTGGCTATTCTTGTACAACGAAGCTATCATTAAAGAAATTATTATGAGAGGGTACAAGAATACTACCAGGGCTACTTTTGATTCCATATACCACGATAACTTTCTTGGATTAGAGTCAGATTCACCGTGGTGGCTTGGCAATGAGAGCCTACACTACTCTCATAAAGGCAGACTTTACGAGAAAGACAGCGAATCTTATTATTTTTACTCTGAGTTTGCTGACTATAAAGACTTGGGGTATACTTGTTGCGTGTCTTGCAACTACTACTGGCCTACTCATGTGGAGGCTCAGTGATAGTTACAGATAGTAATTTTGAAGATGTACTAGCATCTCATAAATTAGTAATGATAGATTTTTGGGCTGAATGGTGTAGACCATGTAAAATATTTAGCCCAATCATCGAAGAAGTTTCTAGCGAAACTGGAATTTGGCTTGGAAAAATTAATATAGATGAAAATGAAATTAAGCCAAATGAGTATCAAGTTTCTTCTATACCTACAACAATTTTGTTTAAAGATGGTAAACCAGTAAAAACAATTATTGGAGCTAAACCTAAACATGTAATGATGGAAGAGATAAAAGAATGGATTTAACTTTTGAAGAATGGATGAAGTTAGGTTATGACAAAGGATGGATCTCTGATGTATTTTGTGATACACATGAGGGACCTCCACTAACAGACGAAGAGTCTGAAGAGTGGGAACAAGGAGGAGACCCTTGTTCTTTCCATGTAAAAGTCATGGAATTACATTAAGTTTCTGCGCTCATTAAGAGGCAGATAAATTAAGGAGAATAAATTAAATGAACTCATTTAAGAAAATCGCACTAGCCATGGTTGCAGCCATGACTTTGGGCACAATCGTAGCAACACCTGCAAGTGCTGCTGTAATGACAGTCGCTGTAACTCTTGATGGAACGGCTAATACAACCGCTTCTGCAATTGCTACACCTGCATCATTGCCAGTCCCTGCAGATAATACAGTTGACGCTGCTGACGCACTTAAGTTCGTCGCAACAGTTGACACAGGAACATCAGTTGCTGTAACAGCAACAAACGCAACAATTGTGTCTGCATTACACACATCTGCTGCGCCAGTAGGAGCATCGTCAGGATCATCATCTCTGACAATTGCAACTGGAACAGGAACAACCGCAACATTTTATGTCTACACAAAGACAACAGCAATTGGTACAGTTGTAATCAATAATCAGGGTACAACCCTTACGTATTATGTACAGGGAACGGCTGGAAAGATTAATACTCTAACAGTTGCAGCACCTACATCAGGTGCTGCTGGAACAAAGCAGGAGATCACAGTAACTGCTACAGATACATTTGGAAACAAGGTATCAGGAAAGTCAATTACTGCAACAGTATTTGCTGCCACAGCCACTTTAGATACAGCAACAGCAACAACTGGTGCTACGCTTTCAGACTTTGGAGTTGCAAAGTTTTCTGCAACACTTCCAACAACTGGAGCACGTTCACTAATTACGTTTGCACCAACAACATCATCAGATGCAACGTCTGCAGATGTAACGGGATTGCCTGCTCGTGCACTTGCACCATTTGCAGAAATCGCAGTTCGTGATTTAGTTTCAGAGCTTGCTGCACAGACTGCTGCTAAGGATGCAGCTCTTGCTGCTAAAGCTGCTTCAGATGCTGCGCTTGTAAAGGCAACAGCAGAGCACACTGCTCTTATTGCTGCTGAGAAGGCTGCTTCTGCTAAGGCGCTTGCTGATGCAAAGTTAGTATCAGATGCAGCTCTTGCTGCCAAGGATGCAGAGATTTCTAAGTTGACGGCAGACAATGCTAAGGCACTTGCTTCTCTTAAGAAGGCATTCAACACACTTGCAAACAAGTGGAATAAGAAAAATCCAAAGGCAAAGGTTACTCTAGTTAAGTAATTTAATTATAAATATAAAGGGGCAGGGGAGACCTTGCCCCTTTATCATATAAATGATAGAATATAGTAATGGACATAGACAGCTTATACGTTTTTTTAAAAAAACAATGTATAAATGAAATTATAAAAGAAATAGAAGATTTAGAATTTCCACCAGAGTGGAGGCCAAGGGATGTCCTTGGTTTTGTAATTAAAAAATTACAAGAAAAGGAGATAAAATGTTAAAAGATTTTAATGTTAAGTTAAAGAAATGGTTTGGATTGCCAAATTATTTAGATGTAAATGTATTTATTGAAAACATTGATGTAGAAGAAGATCTTGTACCAGTCAAGAAGGCTCCAGCTAAGAAGGTCGCCAAAAAGCCTGTAGCAAAGAAGGCAGTAGCAAAGAAGGTTGCTAAGAAGGCTCCAGCTAAGAAGGCTGTTGCAAAGAAGTCTGTTAAAAAGAAGTAAAATGGATTCTAAGAGAAAAAGTATTATTAAAGCAGTGACTTGGCAATTTGTCCATCTTGGATTTGTTGCTGGCCTTATTTATATTTATACTCGTGAATGGGAATACGCCTCTCTGGGAGCTGTAGCCTACCTTGCCTGGGAGTCGACGGCATACTATTTTCACGAAAGAGCCTGGGCTAGATTTGGGAAAAATATAAATTAATGGATTTATTAGACCACTGTGAAACACCAGGTTGTGGCGGAAATGCTGAAAGAATGACAAGCACAGAAACCAAAATAATACAGGTTTGTATTGATTGTTTTAATCAAAAATATAAGAAATGATATAATTGTAAGATGGCAGGATTTCTAGACCCTGCTAAATAAAACCTATAGGAGAAATAAAATGTCAGACGGAAAAGATTTAAACGGATTTACCTCACCAAAGGTAGGCAACGCATCACCATGGGCTACAGAGTCGTATACAGAGGCTCCAAAGGCTGCATTTCCATCAACAGATAAGTCATCACAAGATGGAGCTGGACTAGGCAACGGAGGCAAGTAATCGTGTGCGTAGAGTGTGGCTGCCAAGCAGTAGGTAGTGAAACTGGTATTGCCCAAATCAATGGTGGCATACTTGATGTTTCAAGAGACGGTGAAGCTGGACTCACATTAAATATGACAGCATCTCGTGAACAAAGAGAAAGATTTATTAACGAATAATGTCAGAAAATGGATCAGAAACTGTTACAGCGCCAAATGCAGAGCCGTCTGGCGCTGTAACTTCTAGTGAGGCTACTAGGAAGAACCCGAAGCAAGGTAAATTTAAATCTGGAATTAATAAAAAGGTTCCGATGAAAGTTGATGTAAATAAGCACGGTATCAGAAGAGAAACAAGCTTGCAGCCTAAAAAGGTTGGCAGAAAAAAGGTTTAGTTAAACCTTTAATTAGAGAAGAGAATATCTTTGTACGTAGTAACTGGATCAAGCTCTGGAATAGGTAAATCAGTATATAATTCTTTAAAAGAAACTGATTCAGTAATAGGAATTGATATTCTTCCCTCTGATATAATATGTGACTTATCATCTGAAGAGAATATAAAAAGATTAGTATTTGATATAACGAATACAAATAAGCAAGTAGATGGTATTGTAACATGTGCTGGTGTTATTGGTGGAGATAGAGTAATATCAATTAATTATTTTGGCTCTATTAGGTTGGTTGAGTACCTTTATAATCACTATAATACTGTAAATGCCATACTGATTGGATCTATCATATTTACTCATACGAAAGTAAATGATGATTTAATAAAACTTCTTTTAGAAAATAAAGAAGAAGAAGCTATATCTTTTGTTAAAGATAAAAATTTAACAGATACCGAAGTTTATGCTTCATGTAAAAAAGCACTTAATTTTTGGTCAAGAAGATTTATTCAAAATAATAAAGATGCAAGAATAAATGTGATACACCCATCACTTACTAAAACTGGTATGACAGAAAAGTATTTAAAAAGTGAAGTAATTAAAATTATTTTTGCAGAAGATATACATAAAGCCTACCTAGGTGAGCCAAAAGAAGTATCGGATTTAGTTTGTTATTTGATTAAGAATTCAAAATTTGTAAACGGACAGTCTATATTTATAGATAACGGTGTTTATAGTGTGTAAGAGTTGCGGTAGTTGCTCAAAAGAGCATCAAAGAACAGTAGATGATTCTATAGACGAGGTTTTAGATTTGAGTATAATATGAGCTTGAAAAGAAAGTTATTAGATGGATCTGAGGTAGAGTCATTAACTACACCAGTTCAATTAATTATACATACTAAAGCCCCTGAAAAATGGAAGATTGTAGATATGGAAACTGGAGAAGAATATCTTGGATCAGATATATCTCACCCAACTTTTAGCACTCTATTAAAGCAAAAGGTTTCTAAGGGGCATGTCGGTTCCTGGAAAAAAATAAAATTTAGGATTAATAATGAGTAAAGAAGATAATATTGAAAATGATTGCAAATGCTATTATTGTAGCAATGAAGGAATTTATTTTGAATTTGCAGACTACAAGCGTGTAAGCGTTTGTAAGCGTCACCTCAATATGGAAGCTTCTAGCTAATGTCAATACAAAAACATTTAAAAAAGGCAGGCCCTGAATTTCTTCTTAATTTTAAAAAGGAAAATGGAAATGTCTTTTGGATGCAAGACTATCTTTTTGCTTTTGATGAAAAGTATGTAAATGAAATTTATGTAAAGCAGTATAGTAATTTTACAAAAGCTGGCGGATGGCATAAGATTAAAAAAGGGATAGGCGAAGGTTTACTGACTAGCGAGGAGCCTAAGCACCTAAAACATAGAAGAATCTTAAATCCAGCTTTTCATATTAATAAAATTAATGCACATATAGACAATATGTCTTATATGGTTGCAGAAGAGATTCAGCTCCTTGATACGCAAGATGAATTCAATATATCAAATTATTTTTTAGATCTAAGTTATAAAATTTTAACCAACACCTTGTTCAATGATCCCAATTTGTATGAATCAAAAGAATTTAAAGAAATTTTTTATTCTATTATGAAAAAAACAGTCGATGATGAAGATCCTTACCGTGAGTCTTTAGATGAACATAACAAAAATTTATATGATTTAATATCTAGTATAGTTTTAAAGAGAATAGATAACGAAGAAAGGCACGATGACTTTTTAGACTTGCTAATAGACTCATTTAGCAGTGGAGACATGTCTTTACAAGAGATAGTGGATGAGATACTAAGTATGCTGCTAGCTGGCCATGAGACTACCGCTAATGTGGTTGTTTGGGCCATATGTCTTGTGGCTTTAGATTCAGATGTGCTATACAAAATAAAACAAGAATCCGTGGCTTTTTCAGAAAATAAAAAAACAGAAACAATTTTAAATTCAATAAAAGATTTAAAAGTTTCAGAATATGTTATAAAAGAAGCATTAAGATTATATCCACCTGTATGGTCTAGCCCAAGGGAAGCTATTGAGGATTGCTACATAGGGGACACCTTTATTCCAAAAGGCACAAAAATAATTTTAAGCTCATATGTTTCTCACAGAGATGGAGAATACTTCGAAGAGCCCGAAAAGTTTATTCCTATGAGGTGGGATAATGATTTTGAAAATACGCTGCCAGTGGGAGCATACTTTCCATTTCACGCTGGGCCTAGAAAATGTATTGGGTATAGGTTTGGAGAAGTTCAATCACAAATCACATTGCTAGAATTTTTTAAAAATTTTGAAATTGATTTAAAAGACAAAATGCCAGACGGGGTACCTCTTGCAACATACAGACCATCCGAAAATTTTAGAGTGCCTATAAGAAAGATAGTCTAATGCGAATTCATTATATGACTGACTCCCACTACCACCTAGATAAGCTTTCAGAAGATCTAGACGATGCTGGTTACTATTCACTTTTATTAGTTTATCACTCTACGCAGCCAGATGCCTGGATTAAGTGTGCTCATGCTTTAAATAAAAAACACAAGTTTAAGTACATGATAGCGATGAGACCTTATGCCATCAGTCCTGAATATTTCTCTATGATGTGCAATGCATTTAACGAGTTATCTCCAAACCGAATAATGTTTAATATAGTTGCTGGCGATCTTCAGAAAGAAGAAAAAAGTGTAGAGCATGCTTTATTTATAGGTGATCTTATTGATACATCAGAGAAAAGAATAGACTATACCGCAAAATGGATAAAAAAATTAAAGGAAATAAAAAAAATATGGCCTTTCCCAGAGATAGTGATGTCTGGATTTTCTGAAAAAACATTAGAAACTGCTGCTGAATTTGCTGATTACAATTTATGCATGATTGATACATATAAAGATCATACAGAGAGATTTATGAAAAATAAAAAAAGAATGGTATCTGCTCAAATTGTTATTAGAGATAGTTACGAAGAGGCAAAAGAGTTTGTTGATATAAATGTGCCAGAAAAGCACAAACAAGCTTGGACAATATTTGGTACAGATAAAGACATCATAAAAGAATTTGAGTATCTAGAATCTATAGGCGTTACAGATATAATGCTTAGGGTTAATAATCAAGACGATAAAATAAATCTATTACATAATTTTGTAAAAGAATATAATTCAAGGAAATGATATAATAAAATATGACTAAAATTTATGCAATTGGAGATTGCCACCTATCTAGAGTTCAAGAACACTACGACCCAAGCAAAAGCGATATAGATTTTGTAATTTGGGGTAAAGCTGCAAAAAAAATATGGGATTTAGATTTTAATGAAATGCGTTCAAATAATGAAATATCATCTGGTAAGGAGCAGCAAAGGTTTGACGGGGACGGAGTAACAGAGTTTATTGCAATTAAAGATGAGTCTGTTATATTTTCTTGGTTTGGATATGTAGATATTAGAACCTTTTTATCAAAATATGATAATGCTGATGAAGTTGCAAAAAAGTATATAGATCAATTAAAAAATGAATTTAAAAATTCAATTATAGTTATCATAGAGCCATTACCACAATTTACAGAAATGCTTTTAAAATATGAAGGAATAAGCCCATCATATACATATGAGCAAAGATTAAATCAAAATAAATTATTTTTAGAGTCTATGCACCGTTATGCTGAAGAGGCGGGAATCAGGCATTTCATAACACAAGATGAAATAAAGAATGCAATAGGTAAGATGGAATTAACTCCAGAAATGACTCATACAAAGGCTCCACACCCAGTTGATGGTTTAAAAGATGAATACAATCAAAGAATATTTTTATTGTTTGAAAGCTATGCAAGAAAAATAATTAAGGAGAATTTTAATGTCAATTAATAAGGTTATGCTTACAGATAAAATAGCACAGTTTAATGATATGTTTGAAGATTTGAATAAGATTGTTGATCTAGTGGAGGCTGGCACATGGGAACATTGGGGCAGAGCTAACAACGAAAGAGTAGGAACGCTTAGATGGATATACAAAGGCGAAGGCTATCTTTATGATGAAATAAACAAAGCTACCGTTAAATCGGTAGATAATTATCTTGAAAGCCAGGGGTTAAATAGAAATGAATACATGTTTTCAAACTCTTCCTACCATATAAGAAAATGGGATTCTCCAATGCGTGGCATGGAACATCATTCAGATTTTTCTGCTAATGAAGATGGAAGCAGGAGTAATCCTTCATACACGATATGCGGATATATTACAGAAGACTATGAGGGGGGTCATTTAGAATTTCCAAAGCACGGGCTGGATATAAAGCCACTTCCTGGATCTATCATAATATTCCCATCGGATGAGTGGCATGGCGTTTCAGATGTGATAAGCGGAAACAGAATGATGTTTAGCTTATTTATACATAAAACCCATTGACAAATCCAGCTATTTTTTGTATTATTGAGAAATGAATAAAATAACATTTTCTACACCTCAACATAAAACCAAAGTCATTCCCTTACGCTGGTTAGTTAATGGTGTATTCCATACTGCCTCTATGTATTTTTTCTCAAAATCTCTTGGAATATATTTTAGAGATGAAGACGGAATAACGCCAATGACTCCAAAATTAGAAAGAAAAATGGAATTTTATCATAAGATGTATAAGATACTTGATAAGCCATATGATAAGTTTGGTACAACATACTTAATTAGCAGAAATTTTTTAAATAAAGTATCTGAAGAAATTTCTGGGTCAGAGTGGGACGACTATGATGAAAATGAGGTCGCCTACTGGGAATACATGTGGAATGAGGACCCAGAGACTGGTGATGCATGGAGGATACTAAAACGTGGCTAATTTAGAGATAGGCCAGATGGTACTAAGTAATAATGATTGGCATCAATATGATGCTGATTGGGCTACTGATGGCCTCTATATGATTGCACAAGTAATTGCTGAATTACGTGGCAACGAGTATGGCATATATGGTTGGAGTAACCTATTAACTTCCAATGCTGGTGAGGAAGAGTATGTCAATAATATCTTTGAGATGAGAACATACTGCTGGTGTGATGCAACATGGGAAGAAGATCCAGAACATCCACATGCTAAAGGGTGCCCACCCAACTTTGTGTATAAGCCTACAGGAATGCTTGTAACATGGTATAAGCATGCTAATCGTGGTATTACTTCAAATAAAAGTTATCCAGGAGCCAGAACTTGGTTTGAGATAATTAAGCATTGTATTGGAAGCATAGAATGAATGAAGAGTTAATTATTAAAATTACTAAAGCTAAGTATAATGAAAAATTTTCACATTGGGAAGTTGATGTTACTTCAGATACAGCTGATGTACTTTTGGCAGGAACCGCCCCAACAATTTGGGGAGTATTAGACATGGCATCAGAGTATATCTGGGATCAAAGACAAGAAGAAGAATGGTTTAAAGACGATGCCAATTCACGTTCCTATTTACGTTAATGATAGATTAATTAAAACATATCATATTGGGCGGGTTGCAGGAAACACAGAGCCCGATTCAATTAATGATTACTTAATTATAGAAGATGATCAGCTATGGAGGGTAGGTAAAAAGTTTACCCATAGGTACGGAGATGGCATAGACACTTGTGTAATCAAGGGTATAAATGCTATGATGGAGCAATGATAACTACTCAAGAGCTAATGCTTATTAAGGAAGCAGTATCTTCCACCGCCCTTGAAAATGGGTGGGATAAAGCAAAAGAAGAAGAGATGTTTCATCAAACAGTGGCGGAGCTTATAAAGTCTCAGGTTAAAATAAACAAGAAGAAAAGGCATAAGTGATGAACCAAGAAGAGCGGTATAGGCTTTTAGATGAAATGATTGATGATGCTATTGAAAATGATCTATATGAAAAGACTAAAGACTTATTGCCTAAGAAAGAGTTAAATGACTAAAGATGAATTAATCTCAAATCGTGATGCCCTAATTAAAATGGCGGGGATTTCATGGAAAGAACTAGAATCATTAGGTAAAGCCTTTCAACTAGATGATGATAGATATAATATATATAGAAGCATTAAATCAATTAATTGGGTATTGGAGGGGAAGTAATGATAGCAATTAATGGACCTATGCAGGGTAAATATTATCATACCTCAGATATTACTCATACAGTAATTGATCATGTAAGAGATAACTTTAATATATTTGAACTAACTTACTACCGCACCAAAAATGGTTGGGCGTTTCATTCATGGAAGAGGATGTACTAAGATGAAGTCATTTATTATAGGAGCAATTCCCGTTGGGATGTTTATGTATTTAGGAGTATTTCATACAGTAATTCTTTTTTATATCATGATGATCGGCGGATTAGGGTTAGCATCATATTTACTAGGTGAAGCATACAGAGAAGAATTTGGAGATCGTAGTGGTAAAGAAAAACATTAAAGTAGAGCGTCCCGCCTACATAATTAAAGTACACCGTGACTGGAAATATGGTCCAAGAGCTAGGTTTTGGGATATTATGAAGTGGTATGAAGGAAAAGACGGAAGCGGATATTGGTCTACAGCATGTAAGGGTGGGCTAGCATATACAGAGTTTGGTATGTGGCGGGCTATCAATAAAAGATTAAAGAAGATGCAATTTGGATATCAGAATAACTATTTTAACTTAGACAGAACACCTATTGAGGAGCCAAAGTAATGGCAGATCCAAATCAGACCCCCTCTAGGGGAGAATGGGCTTGCCCATGTAATGGATGTCAAAAGGCGGTGGCATTTGAAAGAAAGCAACTTATAGAAGAGATAAAGCAATTAAGATTATGGTCACACACCTCAGAGTCTCCATATGATGATGTAATAAAACTAATTGAGGATAGAATGCCTAAACCGAAGGCAAAAAAGTAAGGGGATTAGAATGTGGTCATGGATATTAGCTGCAATTGGAGTTACAGGCATATTTTTTGTTGGTCGCAAGACCATATGGGGATGGCTTATATTATTATTAAATGAATGTATCTGGATAGCCTATGCATTAGCTACAGATCAATATGGATTTATTGTTATGGCTACAGCCTATGCAGCAGTTTATATTAAATCTTATATAGCATGGAAGAAAGAAGAGAAAGAAGTATCTGTCTCACAATATGAGATTAATACTCATGGTCAAATAGATCATAAATATATACATATTGGTCGCAATTAGTGCAGCGCAAAAGTAGAAGTAGATTTCTCACAATAACAAAGCCGTATAGAGACCAATTCAAGCGGTCTCCGCTTTGGGTCAAGGTTGTAGCGGTTATGTGTATGTCTTACATAGCTATTCCAATTGATCTTTTTGATATCCTGTTTCCCTGGATGGCATATTCAGAGGACTTATTCTTGGCAGGAATCTTGCTTAAACTATTACATAAATATGGTGGATTACCAGATGAAGATAGAATAACTCCAGTAGAACTAATTAGACAAATATTTGGTAAAGATAAACATTGACAAAAATTATTCTTATTTATAGAATATTGTATAAATAATCGGCAAAAAGTGAAGCGGAAAAGTAGAGAAGAAAATTTTGAGAATATGACAAAAAAAGAGATCATTTTCAGCCTATATAATAAAGGGCTGTCGTACCGACAGATTAAAGAGCAAACTGGCTTTTCAAAAGGCACCATTTCCTATCATTTGGGCGAGGGGGTCAAAGAGAGGCAAATGGATAGACGTAAGCAGGATAGACATAAAATTACCACCTATATCAGAGAACAAAAGGTGGGGAAGGTATGTATGGACTGCAGAGAAGACTATCCCCATTGGATCCTAGAATTTGACCATAGGCCAGGGGAGGAAAAGAAATTTACCATAGGTACCCATAATATCGCTAGAGATAAGTCACTCAAAGAGGTTCAAGATGAAATAGCTAAATGCGATATTGTATGTGCTAATTGTCATAAGAATAGAACCTACTGGAGAAAGCTTAAGAATGGAGTATATCCAGCTACAAAGGAACAATACGATTAGTCAACTAAGATTAATATAGTATAATAGTATAATGTCTATACTATGCAAATGTGACAAATCTGCCTTATTCCCTAGATGCAATAAGAATCCAGAGTATTGTCCAAAGGTAGAGGAAAAGGAATAGCTATGGGTATATTAGATAATTTAGAAGCTTATTTAGAACTGGATCAGATGCAGAATGCATGGCGGGGTGGACCAAAATGCTACTACTGTAACAATAAAGCTATACATATAAAGACTTATACTGATAGCGTAGATGGAATATCCTATGAATATGAGCATTGTGAAGAACATGCAGATATAGATGATCATACTCAGGAAGCTATTGATCTCTGGAAATTACACCAAGAAGACCAAGGATAAGCTGTAGAAAATTACAGCAATATGGTCTTATCTCCTACATCCCCCTCCCAATTATCTCCTCTCTAACAGCCTCCTAGAGGCTTATATAGTGGAGTAAAGTGGAGCATTGTGGAGAATATGACTATCAATTCATCTCTAAATACTATTATTATATGTAATTAGATATATCTATGTAATGGAACACCATCTCACAATATGGACTTAATCCCAATTTGAGCAAATTTGCAGCATATTCATCCAATTTTGTCAATAGTGGCATATTCAGGCAATTTTGTCAAGCTTTCGTAATAGAAAAATTTGGCCCATTTCGCCAAAAATTCTGATCAAATTCTGACAGATATTATATCTATTTTATTATATTGTTATAACATTTTGTTATATTCTATATTCATTTTGTCTTATTTTGATCGCAGATTTCAGGGACATTTTATAGCTCGTCGTAAACGAATAATTGTGCCCATATTTTTTACATAGAAAAAGGACCTATACATCCAAGATGTACATAATGTACAAATCGGACATATAGGTCCAGGGGAATTACTTTAATCTATTTTTACTTAGGTTGCTTATCTAACATCTTCTTTAGATTGTATGCTAGGATAAGTCCTTTACTTGTTGAGTCTTGGGAGTTTTCTACTGCCCGCCTCTCATCAACAGATTTGATGATATAACTAACTAGTTCCATTACCTTATCAACTGTGTAAATTGGTTGATTAGATAGTTGCCGTGCTAATACCGCTGGGTTAAAGAAATGGTCTTCCATTGCATTAGCGATATTGTCTGCCAACTTGATTTCTTTGCTCATTTGTCCGCCTTTCTAGAACCGTTGATTATATCAGACGGGGCTGACATTTGCCAACCCCGTCCCAATTAATTACTTGCTTGTTGTTGCTGGCTTTTCTGCAGAGAACTTGATCCCTGCCTTCTCTGCCTCTGCAAGAGCTACCTTTGCAGCTCCTGAGAAACGGCCACGGCGGCCAACAGTAATGCCCTTTGATACTAGATATTCACGCTTTGTTGTCATTTGAATCTCCTTTCAAGAGATGAGTTGTTATATTTATTATATAAGATATTTACGAATTTGTAAATACCTTTTTGGATATTATTTTTCCTTTATTTAGTTATCTTAAATTAGTTTTAATTAACTAATTCAAAGTCATATGGTTCAATTGAGTTATCTAACTCTAACTGAATCCATTCTGTCCTATCTGCAGCATCCGCCTTTTCATAGGCTTCCGCCAAGCTTTCCGCCTCCACCTCTAGGGAGTACTTGTATACAAGGTCTCCAAAGATCTTAAATTTAGTCATCTGCCTCCCCTTCTGTTTCTGCATCTACACGGAGCCATTGACATAATTCACCTTCGTGCACATCGGCTGTAAATTTATCGATTGCCTTAAACCATTCTTCGTCCACTGCTAGTTCGATTATATAAGTAGTTTTAGTTGGCATTCTTCTTGGTCCTTTCGTTAATTGCAAATGCTAAATTATATGTTAGAGCATAAACTTCTGTCAAGGCGTCCATGTAGCCCTCGCTATATAGACGTTGCACGGTGTCTTCATACTCCTCATCAGAGCCTAATTCATTTGAATTCTCTAATAATGGATTAAGTATTTGTTCTGTATCTAACATCATATTCTTTAGGGCTCCATGTAGGATATCTGTGCCAGGTAGGCCATTGTCGACTTGCTTTTGTAGGTATGGTTCTAGTTCTGTAGTTGGTATCATTTGGTCATTATACCTTCTGCCACTGACAA